>Ga0209096_1000918_pt1 | contig 35321 bp, 29 predicted proteins | sample AD_UKC034_MetaG_FD_184407 | JGI IMG/M metagenome (GOLD analysis project Ga0209096, IMG submission 184407) | Active sludge microbial communities of municipal wastewater-treating anaerobic digesters from USA - AD_UKC034_MetaG (SPAdes) (version 2) | ecosystem: Engineered > Bioreactor > Anaerobic >...
GATCCTGTTGGTGATGGTACAGGCGGGCCCGGGTACCGATTCCCCGACGAAATCGTGCCTGAACTCAAACATGATGGACCTGGCGTCGTTTCTATGGCTAATGCCGGCCCCAATACCAATGGAAGTCAATTCTTTATCACGCTAGAAGCAGCCCCATGGCTGGACGGTAAGCACTCTGTATTTGGAAAAGTCATCGAAGGCATGGATGTCGTGAAACAGATTCAGCAAGGGGATCGCATCGAATCAATCACAATTCAGAGAGTCGGCACAAAGGCAAAATCCTTCGATAGTTCTCAGCAGGCTTGGGATCAAAGGCTCAGCGCTGCCTATGCCACACTCAATGCCCTCAATAAGCAAAAACGCGATTCCGACCTCGAGTTCATCGCGCAGAAATGGCCTGACCTCCAAGTCGACGAAAATGGTATCTTCCAAAAAATCGTACGCAAGGGCTTCGGATCTATGCCTGCACCTGGCAGCAAGGTTTCAGTGATCTATAAAGGCATGCTCCTAGACGGCACTGTCTTCGACCAATCTGCGCTTTCTGGTAGCCCTTTTGCATTTACCATTGGGCAAGGAGAAGTAATTGATGGTTGGGATCTTGTAATAAGCACTATGAGAAAAGGAGAAAAACGAATGATAATCATACCTCCAGAGCTTGCCTATGGCGCACAGAGCATCGGTGATGTAATACCGCCCAACTCCTTTTTGGTTTTCGAAATCGAACTCGTCTCCATACAATAGCAAAGCCCCAGTCTATATCAAAAATCCATAAGACTACGGGATTTGTCGCCTCCTGTCTCATTATTAGAAGTCGATTTGGCTTATTGGAGATAAAAGAGATTTGAGCCGATATTTCTGTCCGCTTGGAGATAATGGAGTTTATTCGATAAAATATCTCCAATAACTATGATAATTTATTCATAATTCAATAGTTATTTCAGCATTTCCGCAATACTAATTCTGCTCCTCTCTCTACAATAATAGTATGAGGAGAGGGATTAAATACATTTCTTTAGGAAATGCAATGCTGGTTATTGCCGCGGTAATTATGTTGGCGGGCATTCCGTCCGTCAATGCGCAGTCGACTGGCAAGACAAGCGTTTCTATACAGATTATGGTCTATGTTCCCGCCATCCTCAATCTGACTCTGGACTTCAGTACAAGCGGAGCCACAGAACTCGTTGGCTATCTAGGTGATACTTCGGATGCAAACGGAAAAGGTTTTGAGCTGAAATCTAATTCCGTCGTCTCCCTTGGTGCCGCTCACATCATTTCCAATCTATCCTCAGGTTACTCAATAGTCGTTCAGTCTATGAATGGTTGCGCATTGAAGAATCAGGATTCTCAGGGCACGGTCAAGTACGATCTTCTATTGGGCGGCATCCCAGCGCTGCGCCAAGGAGACAGCTTTAAGCTCAACTGCTGTGGAACTACGCCAATGGAAGGCCAAATGTTGCCGGTTAGTATAGCATTGGGAAATGTTCCCTCTAACGCCACTCCTGGTCTCTATGCCGACAATCTTCTTTTCAACATTATGGCCAATTGATGTCGGATCTACTACCGTCTTCCTTTCCCAGCCAAGCAGAGAACGAGCCAAAAGAATTTCTCATTTCTTCGATTTTTTGATAATATTCATCAATAAAGTACTCACAGAGGAAGGAATCATGACCAAAGAAATCCAGATGAGTTGGCTCGAAGATATGGCCTTTGAAAGCTTGTTGGATGGGCATCGCTTAGTTTTGGATTCAGACGATAATAGTGGCGGAAAAGATCGCGGTCCCCGTCCAAAAGGACTCATTCTTGCCGCGCTTGGAGCATGCACTGGCATGGATGTCATCTCGATTCTAAAAAAGATGCGTGAGCCCATAACCTGGTTCAATATGAAATTGAGTGGAGAAGTTGCTGAAGAACACCCTAAGAAATTCACAAGCTTCAAGATTATCTATCAATTTAAAAAAAGCGATGGACTCAAGCCTGAAAATGTTCACAAGGCCGTCGAGCTCTCGCAAACCAAGTATTGCGGAGTCAGTGCGACTTTGAAAGATGGCCACGAAGTCGCTTGGGAAATCGAATACATATAGGCCTCTGCACCGCCTTAGGATTAACGTGATGTGCGCTGATTGAGATTTGAATTGGCGCTGAGACTTGTTCTTTTTCATCATCTTTTCTATAATTGCGAAACGGTAGCTCATTTTCTAGTATCTGTTATGCTTTGCATTATATTCAGCAAATCAGTCTTGCTGCCACCACTTTGACACTTCTTTTGTCTGGTGTATTCTTAATTTCGTGATTTAAGAGGTATAGAAAAAGATGGCATTCGATGTCCATAAAATGAGAAATATCGGCATCTCAGCGCATATAGATTCAGGAAAAACGACTTTATCAGAGCGTATTTTGTTTTATTGCCGAAAAATACATGCGATACACGAAATCAAGGGCAAGGACGGCTCCGGCGCTGCAATGGATTCGATGGAATTGGAACGCGAGCGAGGCATCACAATTCAATCTGGAGCAACCAATGTACAATGGAAAAACCATAGCATTAACCTCATCGATACTCCAGGACATGTCGACTTCACAATCGAGGTGGAAAGATCTCTCCGCGTATTGGATGGAGCCATCCTCGTGCTCTGTTCAGTAGCAGGTGTGCAGTCTCAATCTATCACTGTCGATCGGCAACTTAAGCGATACCATGTTCCCCGTCTGGCTTTTGTCAATAAATGCGATCGCATGGGTGCAAATCCCTTAAAGGTCAAGGCGCAGCTCGCAGAAAAACTGGGCTTAAACCCCGCGTTTATAACAATTCCTATCGGGCTGGAAGATAAATTCGAAGGTGTCATAGATTTGATCGACATGAGGGCTATATATTTCGATGGTCCTAATGGCGAAGATCTGCGTTATGCGGAAATCCCGATGCATCTCCTAGATGATGCCGAGAGATACCGAGAAGAGCTTCTGGAAGCAGCTTCGATGTTCTCAGATGAGCTTGCGGAAGCGTATCTAGATGGTAATCCAACCAAAGAACTGTTGATCAAGGCTATCAGGAAAGGAACGATCCAAGAGAAATTAGTACCTGTATTTGTTGGTTCAGCATATAGGAATAAAGGTGTACAACCATTGCTGGACGGGGTGATAAATTTTTTGCCCGATCCTTCGGAAAGACAAAACAAAGCTCTCGATCTCTCCAATGCAGAGGCAGAAGTCGAGCTGCAGGCGAACGACCAAGAAAAAACTGTCGCGCTTGCCTTCAAACTCGAAGAGGGCCAATATGGCCAGTTAACCTATGTGCGCATATATCAAGGCATGATCCGTAAGGGCGATGAACTCTACAACACGCGCGCTCGCAAGCGATTTCGTGTAGGAAGGCTTGTTCGAATGCATTCTTCTTCGATGGAAGACATACAGGAAGGCAACTGCGGAGATATTGTGGCTCTTTTCGGTATCGAATGTGCATCCGGCGACACTTTTTGTCATCCTGATCTTAACTATACCATGACTAGCATGTATGTGCCCGAGCCGGTCATATCGCTCGCCATAACGCCTAAAGACAACAAAAGCTCAGACCAGATGAGCAAAGCTCTCAATCGCTTTACCAAAGAAGACCCAACCTTCCGCACCTATGTTGACCCAGAATCGAATCAGACCATCATTCAGGGCATGGGAGAACTCCATCTGGAAGTCTACATAGAACGCATGAAGCGCGAGTACAAATGTGAGGTGACCCCTGGTATGCCGCAGGTAGCATATCGAGAGACAATTACACAGCGCGCTGATTTCAACTATACCCACAAGAAACAGACCGGCGGATCAGGCCAGTATGGCCGTATTGCTGGGTATATCGAGCCATTCAAAGAAGGTAGCTATGAATTTGTCGATTTAATAAAGGGAGGCGCAATTCCGAATGAATTCATTCCTTCTTGTGACAAAGGGTTCCGAGCTGCAATGGAAAAGGGCGCGCTGATCGGCTTTCCCGTTACCGGTGTACGCTGTGTCATCAACGATGGCCAGAGCCATCCGGTCGACTCTTCGGATATTGCCTTCCAATTCGCCGCAATAGGTGCATTCCGTGAAGCCTACGATAAAGCGAAGCCTGCAATTCTAGAGCCAATCATGAAGGTTGTCGTTGAAACACCAAACGAATTCCAGGGAAATGTTTTCGCCTCGCTCAATCAGCGGCGTGGAATTATAATGGCAAATACTGAAAACAGTATTTTCTCTCGCATTGAGGCAGAGGTTCCTCTATCCGAGATGTTTGGCTATTCCACGGTACTTCGCTCTTTAACTCAGGGCAAAGCCGAATTTTCGATGGAATTCGAGAAGTATGCTCGCGTTCCTGCCGCGCTTTCAGAACAACTGCGCAAGGACTACCTGGAAAAGCATAAAAAAGGGCATAAGTAAAATCGCTTTATTCATCAAAAGTGGGGTATAATGTCTGGTATTATGTAGCAAAGGAGCGCACATGCTAAAAGAAGAATTCATTCAAAAAAGCCCCGTGCGAATTTTCGAGAAATCTATAGAGGGCGGTTTGCACGCGGGCAATATTGGGATACTTGCAAGCAAGAAGGGTATTGGAAAGACCTCCGTGCTTGTTCAGATAGCCCTAGACAAACTCATGCAGGGCGAAAAAGTGATCCATGTCTCCTTCAACGCTCATACAAGCTATATCATTTCTTGGTATGAAAATATTTTCAATGAAATTGCCAGACGCAAAAACCTCGAGAATATCGAGGAGATCAAAGAACAAATGATACGCAACCGCATGATTATGAATTTCATGCAGGAAAACATTTCGGTAGATCAGATAATACGAACAATAAAAGCAATCATGTCAGACGGCAGCTTCAACGCAAAGACTCTAATTATCGATGGATTCGAATTTACAAGGGCTACCGTCGAGCGATTCGAAAAAGTAAAAGCATTTCTCTCTGAAACTCAGCTAGAAGGATGGTATACCTGCACACTTGCCGATACCGAGCCTGTATTGGATTCCAAGGGTATTCCTATTGTACTGCGCGACATCGAACCATATATATCAGTTATCGTTCTGCTCGAGCCTAAAAAAGACTATATTCATCTGCGAGTCGTCAAGAATCATGAAAGCCTAGAGCGGGGCGATATGCCACTCATGTTAGATCCGCGAACGCTTTTGATTGCAGAAGCCTGATCAAGACTAAGTCTTGAGCCCTTCTGTACCCGAGAACCAGTTAAAGTAGATTTTCTCTTGACCTGACACAATCTCCCGCACAGAAGTAGGCCCGATTCCTACTGTATCCCCAAACGAAGAAATAGACGATAAGAAACCGCATTCCCATCCTGCTTCCAGAAAGCGCTCAATAATCGGCCCAAGCTCTTCATATAGGGAGCGAGCCTTATCTGCGCTACCCATTCTTTGTCCATAGGGAGGATTGGCGAGCAATACTCCCCTTGAGCCGAAAGGCTCGATCTGGCGAGCATCTATCTTGACAAAGCGTATGAATTCACTTATGCCCGCTAGCGTTGCATTCTTACGAGCCAAGGCGAGCGCATCTTCATCGATATCTGAAGCCCTTATATCGGTGCGAACGTCCTTTCTCGCTTGCTTTCGAAAAGCAATGCGTACATCTTCAATCTTGTTATTATCTATGCCAGAAAAAGACTCGAATGCAAAGCGACGCCTCATGCCGGGCGCCACATTGCATGCATACAAGGCTGCCTCGATGGCAATAGTACCTGAGCCACAGAAAGGATCAATCAAAGGACGAGCCCTACTCCATCCGGCCAGAAAGAGCATTGAAGCAGCAATGGTCTCTTTGAGGGGAGCCATATGAGTAAGACGGCGATAGCCACGCCTGGAAAGAGCCTCTCCCGAAGTGTCAACCACAATCTGCCACCAATTATTGTCGCCATAGATACGAACTTCTAGTATGTCGCCAGTTTCGGGCATTGTGCGTATATGAAATTGCTTCATTAACGACGCATAAATGGACTTCTGAGCCATCGACTGTATGGTCACCTGCGAATGAAGCACACAATTCCTAATTCGCGCTCGTTCGATGATTACCTTTGTTTCTTTCGTACAAAAGCGTTCCCAGGAAATCGAAGAGACTCCCTGATAGAATCCATCGAAATCAAAGGCTTTGAATTCTCCTACAACCAGCAAAACACGATCCGCCGTGCGCAAGCCAATATTTGCCTTTGCAAGATCTTCAGCGAGCGATTGTTCACTTACATTGAATAAAACCCTGCCTGCGCTTCTGCCCACATCATGAAAACCCAGGTGCGCAAGATCATTTGCTAGTACTTTCTCTAGTCCGATTGGACATGCCGCAATGGCGCGCATGGAACTTCCCATGAATAGAGTATGCATGGCTAAGACCCGAATGGCAATATTGCCAATCCTTATACACAAGGTTCGTAGCAGTATTTATGCCTTGACACCCATACTTGATTTGAGCTAGTATGCGAAGGCTTTTTTGGGGGTGTAGCTCAGTTGGCTAGAGCGTATGAATGGCATTCATAAGGTCGAGGGTTCAATTCCCTCCACCTCCATATAGAGGATTGAACTCTAATCAGCCGATTTTGCTTTCTTGAACATGGCGGCAACGAGTATCTAGATTATCCGCTCGCCTTTATCTAGTCTTACGAAAACCTGATGCAATAAATCCACTTTTATTTTTCGGTTCTTCATATCACCTCAATTCCTTTAAGGAACAGAGCATAGCGTACGACGATGAAAATAATCCGGCTATCGTGGCCTTATGTCATGATTCATGGTCTATTTGCCATAACCCAAATCTGTTCGTACTCGGAAAATATAATGACCCTGGATAGGCCAATCATCGGAAATATGGAAAATTCGATTGTTTTGTTCTTGACATATCGATATATTTGTATATAATTGCACGTGGCAATCATTGCTAGAAGCAAGTTATGCAACAACAACTTTGTGTCTTAAAAGATATACTACGTTCCATTGCTCAATTGGAAGATCAGATACAAGAGCATTATCATCTCTCTGTAAGCGAAGCCCTTGTGTTCTGTGCCTTGGGAGATGGACACTCGACCGCAGTAAGTCTTGCAGAACGAGTAGGCCTATCCACTTCTAGAATATGTCGCATTATTGCTTCTCTGGAACGCAAGGGATTGATAGAGCGTTTTCGTGACAATCATGACAGACGACAGTGGGAAAATGTCCTGACGAACCAGGGAAAACAAAAATTGCTGATGATGCAGGAAAAGGGGATTGAGATGCCGCAATGGTTGCTTTCTCTTGCTAGCTCAAAAGATCTGTTGCCTTTTCATTAGTGCAAATTTGGAAAAACTACGATTTTTAGAAGTTTTAACTTGCCCAAGACTTTGGGAAAATAGCAAGGGTGCCTCTAAAAGCTGGGGTTTCCCGAGGTGCCCATAACAAGGAGTAATATATGGCAAATTATATTGTTATCGGAGGAGTGGCTGGCGGAGCCAGTACTGCTGCACGACTTCGACGAAATGACGAACATGCTCATATCGTTCTTGTAGAACGGGGAGCATACATCTCCTATGCAAACTGCGGCCTGCCCTACTACACGGGAACAGTCATCGCAGAACGGTCAAAACTCTTTGTGATGACCCCTCAGTCGTTTCAGGAGACACTAAACATCGATGTTCGTATAAACACTGAGGCTACCGCTATTGACCCAAAAAGCAAAACAGTAACACTTATTGATACAACGAATGGTAAAACGTATCAGGAACCCTACGATGAATTAATTCTTTCTCCAGGAGCGGAACCGATTCGTCCTCCTATTCCTGGCATGGACCTGGAAGGTATCTTCACTCTGCGAACAGTTCCCGATGCAGATGCCATCAAAGCATGGCTTGATACACTAAACCCAGAACGAGCAGTCGTGGTTGGTGGTGGTTTTATTGGTCTTGAGATGGCAGAGAATCTGGCACATCGTGGAGTAAAAGTTGCCATAGTGGAAGCCCTTGAGCAGGTAATGGCGCCACTTGACTTTGAGATGGCTGCTATAGTGCATCGACATTTGCGAGAAAAAGGCCTAGAACTTCGTTTGCGCGATGGGGTGAAGGCTTTTGAAAAGCAAGATAATCGTATTCTGGTGCGATTGGCTTCGGGGGATACTATGCTTACCGACATGGTCCTGCTCTCGGTAGGTATCCGACCAGATACGAAGCTCGCCCAAGAGGCTGGTATTGCAACAATTCCAGCTGGAAAGCCTGGAGCAGGAGCGATTCTCGTCGATGAACACTTCCATACCAATCTTCCGTATATCCGTGCCATAGGCGATGCCGTAGCATTCAAGAATCCTATTACAGGAGAAGTAGGGGTCGTACCACTAGCAGGTCCTGCGAACAAACAGGGACGACTGGTGGCGGATGCTGTTGTATATGGCGATGAAAAGACTCCACCCTGGAAGGGGACTCTTGCTACAAGCATAGCAAAGATCTTTGACCTTACCGTTGCAGCCACCGGAGCGAATGAGAAGGTACTTGATCGAATAGGGAAACCGCATACTGGAATCATTGTGCATCCAAATAACCATGCGGGATACTATCCAGGAGTCGTACCTCTTTCACTCAAAGTAGTCTTTGATCCAGAAAGTGGCCGATTATATGGAGCCCAGGCAGTCGGATACGATGGTGTTGATAAACGTATTGATGTGCTCTCTGCCCTGATCGGCAAAAAAGGAACCGTTGCAGACCTTACCGAGTTTGATCAAGCGTATGCACCGCCTTATTCTTCAGCAAAAGATCCGGTGAATATGGCTGGTTTTGTCGCAGACAACGTCCTTGCTGGGCGAAGTCACCTCATTGATTATAGAGAATTCGAAAAACTGCGCAGTGAAGGTGCCTTTGTACTTGATGTGCGAACCCTTGAAGAATTTGAATTAGGCCACATTCCAGGAGCCATTTGTATCCCCAACACGGAACTGCGAAAACACCTCTCTGAACTACCAAAAGACAAAATAATCCTCATCTACTGTAGTGTTGGACTACGCGGATACCTTTCGGAACGAATTTTGCGACAGAATGGCTGGTCTAGTGTCTATAACCTTTCAGGAGGGTATAAAACCTGGCAGGTCGTCATGGAAAAACAGGATAGCTCTGGTGCCCTCGCCGCACAAGCTTCACTCTATGGAACAACACAGCAAGGACTGCAATATGCAATGACTGCCTACAGAGAAGGAACTGGTATGCCTGAACAAAAAATTATCAATGTTGATGCCTGTGGTCTGCAATGCCCAGGCCCAATCATGCGGTTAAAAAACGAAATCGATGCGGTAGAACCTGGAACTCGGATTATTATAACTGCGAGTGACCCTGGCTTTTCCCGTGATGTACAATCCTGGGCAAACCTCACAGGGAACCTTTTGATAAGCCTTGAAGAAAAAGGAGGCACAATTCAAGCGGTCATCGAGAAAGGTGCTACTATTTCCTCTGTTGTTAGAAAGGCTGAGGGGCAGCATTCTCAGCAAGATTCTGAAGGCTTTAAGATGCTACAAACGAGCCAGGGAGCAACCTTTATCGTCTTCTCAAATGATTTTGATAAGATACTGGCGGCCTTCGTCCTAGCCAACGGAGCCGTTGCGGTGGGAAAACAGGTTACCATGTTCTTCACATTCTGGGGGCTTTCGGTAATCAAGAGACCAGAAAAACCTTCGGTTCATAAGGACTTTATGGGTCGCATGTTCGGTATCATGCTTCCAAAACACGCAGGGAAGCTTTCTCTTTCCAAGATGAACTTTGCAGGCATGGGAGTCCAAATGATGAAGAGCCGTATGAAAGCCAAGAATGTGGATCAACTGGAACAGATGATTCAGTCATCAATAGCTTCAGGAGTCCGGATGGTTGCTTGCCAGATGTCAATGGATATCATGGGCATTACAAAAGAAGAATTCATCGATGGAATTGAAGTAGGTGGTGTCGCAACATATATGGAAGCAGCAAGCAAATCAGGAGTAAATTTATTTATATAAAACTCTCTGGACCCTTTGGCGGTTTTTCAAAGTGCTCAGATAAAGGATAAATCCCATACTGCTACGAACCTTGTTTATGAGGATTGAGAATGGCATAAGGAAGCCTTCTCATGCACAAGCATAGCCAGGCACATAATCTGCTTTCTTCTTATATATATACACCACAAGTCTATGCAGCATATTGGACGCATTCCTTGCAAAGCACACCGTTTCTCTGCGATGATCCGCAAGGTGCTTTCTAAGCTCTCTATCGAGATAGCAAACCTGGGGCGGTTCAATAGATCGAAGCAAACCACAAGGTTCGTAGCAGTAATAAAACTGTTGACAGCGCAGGTCTCTGATGTTTTAATCATACTGATGTTACGATTCATCCAAATAAAGACATCTAATAGACAATTTCCAAGAGGAGGAAACTGATGAAAAAGGGTATCTCGACTTTTATTCTTTCAATAATGATGCTGATGGTTATAGTCGGGATAGGAGCTCAAGATGCTGACAAATATGCTGTCAAAGCTCCAATCAAGATACAGTTTTGGCACGCACTTGAGGCTCAATATAAGCCGCTTATCGACAAGGTAATCGCTGACTTCGAAAAACAGAATCCGCTTATCAAGGTCGAGGCAATCTATCAAGGCAGCTATGCAGATCTCAACGAAAAGCTGATAGCCGCTCAGGCGGCAGGTACTACTTTGCCAGCGCTAACGGTGGCAAATACACCCTATGTAGCACAATATGGTGCAGCAGGGCTTTGCGAGGTCCTCGATCCATACATCAAGGCTACTGGCTTCGATATCAATGATTTTGGTGAAGGTTTGCGGAGAGCCTCGAGTTATGATGGCAAGCAAGTTTCTTTACCTTTCCTTATTTCCACCCAAATCATGTTCTACAACAAAGATATGGCGGAAGCGGAAAAAATCAAGCTGCCAGAAAAATGGTCCGATATGGATGAATTCATGAAGAAAGCCTCTAAGATCTCGGGCGGAGTTACTCAACGATACGCAACAGTTATCCCGGGCTGGGATCAGTGGTATTTCGAGCCTTTCTATCTAAACGCTGGGGTAAAGATAATAAAAGACAATAATACTACGGATCTAGGAGAGCCAACCGCTGTTGCAATCACCAAGAAGCTTAAACAGTGGTGTGACGAAAAAACCGCTTACTGGGCTTATGGAAAAGATGCTTCTTCTATAATGAGACAAAACTTCCTCGATGGAAAAGCTTTTTCGGTCGTACACACTACTTCATTGTACGAGATGTACGCCACTAATGCCAAATTCAAAGTTGGAATGCACTATCTGCCGGGTAATGTCACAAGGAAATCGGAAATTGGAGGATGCGTTATCCTTATTCCAGCAAAGAACAAACAGGATGTAAAGAATGCAGCATGGAAACTTCTCTCCTACCTAACAAGCAAGGAAGTCAACATGCTTTGGGCAAAAGAAACTGGATATATGCCTACCCGCAACTCTGTCTTGCAAACAAGCGAGGCCAAAGCATTTCTGGAAGAAAAGCCAGCGTTCAAGGCAGTTTTCGACAATCTAAACAATATAAATCCACGTATTCAGCACCCAGCCTATGCAGCGCTGTCCAAGATTTGGATGCAGGAACTGGCTAAGGTCATTATTGAAGGCGGAGATGTCGATTCTTCTATGAAAAAGATGGCACAGCTTATAAACGAAGCTCTTGAAGACTGATAAATAAAAATTAATTCAATTTTAAATGTGGCTGACAAAAGATACTTTTTGTCAGCCACATCCTTATTCCGAGTTAAGCTGGAGAGATGAAACTAATGACTACAGAAAAGAAAATTAACTACCGGCGGCGCGAAAAATTGAAGGATTTTCTATGCGTCCTACCTGCGGTCATATTTTTTGCATTATTTGTCTATTACCCAATCCTAAAACTCTTTCAGATCAGCTTTACAAACTGGAACCTTATAAGCGATACCTATAAATATGTTGGGCTCAAGAATTTCAAATGGCTTTTCCAGGGCTCGGGATTCGCGAGCCTTATAAATTCCCTTACTATAACTTTCCGCTACACTTTCTGGGAGATTGTTATAACAATAGCTGGAGGTCTGTTGCTTGCAGCCCTATTCAATAGAGAAAGCAAAGTCTTTTCTGCATTGCGCTCTATCGTTTTTATGCCGCGATATATCGCAATATCGGCTTCGGCCATTGTATTCATGTGGATCTTGAATGACCAATATGGAATTCTAAACTATGTCCTCGGAGTTATCGGTCTTAAGCCAATAATGTTCAACACTGAAGAAAATGCCTTGACGGCAGTACTCATATTGACATGCTGGAGAGTTATTGGATATGGCATGATGATCTATCTCTCTGCAATGAAGGGCATATCACCTGAATATTATGAGGCGGCAAAGCTCGACGGTGCAAATAGTTTTCAGCGATTTAGATTTATAACTCTCCCGCTTCTTTCTCCTACAACTTTATTCCTCTTTGTCACAACTTTTATAGCTTCGATGAAAGTCTTCCAATCAATCGATGTCATGACAAGTGGAGGACCATATGGAGCAACAGAAGTAATTGTATACTGGATCTATGAATTGGCTTTTGTCGACTTTAGAGTGGATCGCGCTGCAGCAGTTACCCTTGTCTTTTTTGTAATTCTAATGGGATTTACCGCTGCCACAATGAAATTCACCGAAAGAAATATCTATTATGAATCATAACAAGGTGACTTACTTATGTTAAAACAGAAAGAGATTTCCAATATCAAAGCGATCAGGACTCGGCACATGCTGACATTTTTTCAGTATCTGTTTGCGATCGTATTTACGCTTATCATTGTCTTTCCCTTCTACTGGATGATCATTACATCGCTCAAGACAAGTGAAGAGCTACTGAGACCGGTTCCTACTCTTTGGCCGCTGAAATTTCAGTGGAATAATTATGTCGATGTGTTCAAAATGGCTCCTCTCGGGCAATACATTCTTAACACAATCATCATGACCATAGGAGTAATGACGCTACAGATCATCATAGGATCCTTTGCGGCCTATGGTTTTTCCAAAGGAAAATTCCCCGGGCGCGATATTCTATTCATCGTAGTCTTGGGAGCACTAATGGTACCAATTCAAGTAACCTTTGTGCCTATATATGTAATGATAGCAAAGCTCAAGTGGATAAATACTTTTGCGGGTTTGATAGTTCCCAACGCCGTATCTGCTTATACGATTTTCATGCTTCGACAGACTTTCAAATCTGTAGATGATGCGTTCATAGAGGCTGCACAGCTCGAAGGATTGGGACGAATCGATATTATCTTTCGCATTCTCATTCCATTATGTAAACCCACCATGCTTACTGTTACCATAATAACTTTTATCGATAGCTGGAATGCATATTTTTGGCCTAAAATCGCCACCACCACCCCATTGCGAAGGACCATCGCCCTGGGCGTCTATGAACTCAAGCGCTCTTATGCAGGCCTGGAAACCATGAATCAAAACCAAATTATGGCCGGAGCTGTTATAACGATTGTCCCAATTATTATCCTATTCATTCTCCTTCAAAAATATATCCTTACCGGATTCTCGAAGGTGGCTTCAAAGTGATTATCAATGAGACGAAGGCACATCCTATAGAGGCTCTTTCTATAGATACCATTTCTAATGAAGCCTTTTCTATAAAGTCCCAAAAAAGAAAACCAAAGCCATACCGCTTAAGATACAGCAATGCCACTTTTATGCGATGCAAGACTGCATTCATTTTTGTAACACTGTGCATTGTCTTTGAGATTCGAACTGTCAGCCTTACATGGGCTCAAATTGAATCTGCTGCCATTGTGGATCGCTATGATGAGGTATTTAAACGAGAAAATAGCGAAAAAAGGTTGACTGCTTGGTTTCTAAAGCTATCATTATCCGAAGAGTCGAATATCGATGAAAAATCTGGAGATAGTACTATTATTATCTCACCAGATGATAGAGTGATGCTTATAGATGGCGGAGCCTTATCCTGCGGTGCCTTGGTATGTTCTTATCTGCATGCTCTTGAAGTCGATAGAATCGATGCAATACTACTGTCGCATCCTCATATCGATCACGTAGGCGGGCTTATATCTGTACTGCAAGAATTCCCTGTCGAAATGATCTATATGAGCAAACTCGAATATTCCACCACTACTTTCGACAGTTTTTTGAGCATTGCAGCTGATAATAAGGTTCCCATTATTTATCTCGAAGAAGGCTCAGAGTTCGACCTCGGCAGCAAGATACATGCGAAAGTATACAATCCTGAAGCCAATATCGTGTACTATTTCGGATATCCTGCCAATAGCACTCAATTTGTAAACGATAGATCTCTGGTAGTAAAATTGGCTTTTGGCAAATCGAGCATACTGTTCATGGGCGATGTGTATACATCAAGAGAACTTGATCTTATAGAGAAATATGGATCTGAACTTAAGGCTGATGTTTTGAAAGTGGGACACCACGGTAGTGATACATCCTCCTCCAAGTCTTTTATTAGACTTGTTTGTCCAAAAACCGCAGTTATAATGCATGATCGCCTTGCTAGTCTCCAAGTATATAACAATCTTAAAAAAATAGGATCAGAAGTCTATCTGAATTGCATCGATGGAAACATAAGGCTCTCTATCGACGAAGAGAAGAATCTGACGATAATTACGCAGTTCGACCGAATAGTCGACTTTTAAGGCAGGAATTCTATACTGTCTTCGCAATCTTAAAATAAATTCTTGCCAAAAATATCCATACTGCTACGAACCTTGTTTATAAGGATTGAGAATGGCATAAGGAAGCCTTCTCATGCACAAGCATAGCCAGGCACATAATCCGCTTTCTTCTTATATATATATACACCACAACTCTATGCAGCATATTGGACGCATTCCTTGCAAAGCACACCGTTTCTCTGCGATGATCCGCAAGGTGCTTTCTAAGCTCTCTATCGAGATAGTAAACCCGGGGCGGTTCCATAGATCAAAGCAAACCACAAGGTTCGTAGCAGTAAAGATGTATTGGCAATCTGTCTGAGTAATGGTATTATAATAACCATCAAAAAGCGTTGTTAACGCATGGAATAATCAGATTTGATTAGCGTCAACAAAGTCGAGGGTTCAATTCCCTATATCTACATAAGCTAAGTCGATATTTTTCAATAAACTGCGTTTTGATTGCTAACCACGGTTCAGCCTCTAGAGTTAAGAAAGGTTTGCATCCCATTTTCATTACGATCATGCTCAACAAAATCTGGGGAGGTCTATACCATTATGAGAATGATAGAAATTCTTAGGGACATCTGGGGGACAGCAAAAACAGTTCTCCCCTTAGCCATGATCTTAGTGATACTCCAGGTCATTGTCCTCAAGAAGCCCATTAAGAATCTCCGAGAATTCATTATTGGAATTCTGCTGAGCATCGCAGGATTGCACTTCTTCTTGAAGGGCGTCTTTATGAGCATTTTGCCCTTAGGAGATTCTGTTGGTGGGAATATTGCTATATTGGATAACAAATTGCTAATAGTAGCCATTTCTCTTGTCATCGGTTATCTCGGAACGCTTGTCGAGCCCGCGCTCAAAACACTTGCGCTCGAAGTTGAAGAAGTGTCTGTGGGAGCCATACCGAACAAAGTGCTAATTCATGCAGTTGCCATTGGTTTTGGGCTCGGAATGGGAATTGGGGTGTGGAAAATAATAAACAATATCTCGTTTATAAAAATCGTCATTCCTCTTATCTTTGTTATCATTTTGCTGATTCCTTTTGTACCAAAAGAGTTTGTATCGATTGCCATGGATTCCGCGAGCGCTACGACAGGGCCAGTCAATATTCCGTTGAATATGGCAATTGCCGTGGGTCTGGCCAAATCGCTCGAAAATGTAGACCCGCTGACATCTGGTTTTGGTATCATTGGGCTCACTTCGATTGGGGCGGTCATTTCGGTGATGGTTCTCGGACTTTTGACGAGAATTTGAACAAGCAGATAAAGAGGGAAAGAAACAATGGAAGTCAAATGCATTGTTGCAATTGTCGAAAGGGGAAAAGCCGATGCCATCGTGGAAAAAGCCAAAAAAGCAGGAGCCGACGGAGCCACGATTCTCTATGGCAGAGGCACTGGCCAACCCGAAGCTATGAGATTCTTCAACCTTCACATAGAAGCTTCAAAAGAAGTGATTATAATTCTCAGCGATACAGATAAATACAAGCCAATCTACGATGCTATCATCGAAGAAGGAAACCTTCACGAACCTGGCACAGGGATAATCTTTACCTTTCCGGTGTCTGAACTGGAAGGCTTATTGCACAGGAACAAACTGAAGAGTTGAAAAAAGATCCAAAACAAAACAACAACCACAACCAGCGCAATTGTGCAGTTATCTATGCGAGGCATTGATATAGCAGAAGGCGACAATATAAATGCCAGTTCCCCGTCACAGACCTACGGTTGAAGCGTTATTTTTTCTCGTCAATTGTGCGTGTTTTTCGCGCGTCAGAGGATACCAGATAAGCAAAGGCATCGAAATTGCAAAGGCGATAACTGGCACTATGGCAAAGAAAAAGCGTATACCAAATAGAGCGTGGGTAGTTTGTTCTGCTTCTGGGACATAGCCATATAGCTTCAGCGCCCATCCGCTCGCCGCTATTCCAATAGCCCCTGTTAGCTTGCTGAGAAAAGCGTTCACTCCAAAATATATTCCCTCATGCCTTTCTCCTGTTTGTGCAAAGTCCACTTCTACCACATCTGGAATCATGCTCCATGGGAAAACATATTGCGCCGAAAAACCAAGGCCAGCTACAAAAGCGATTACATATATGAGCGGACTGGGCCCTTTAGGGAGCATATAGGCCGCAATTATCGCAAGGCTCGCAATGCCGAGACCAAGCGCATACGAAGGACCCTTATTCAGTTTGGTCGAAATATATCGCCACGGAATCAAGAAAATCCCGATTGTTCCAAGCATCACCAGCATTACAAGTGAGATTTGATCCGGCATCTGCAATTGATAGGTCAGGAAATATGGCAAGAGACTGGTGAGGAGTGTAAAGCTGATGCTTACTATGGTACTTGCGATCATATAGATGACAAAGGGCTTATTCTTGAGAACATGTTTGATCTGTGGCCAGAATGGCATTCTAGCAGGCACGAGCTCAGGATTGGGTTTTTCTTTAACACCCAAGGCGGTTATTAAAACCGTAATTGTCGCGATAACTCCGAAAATGGCCCCAGTACCGCTATAGGCAGCGGTTTTTGTCCATCCCATATCCATGAGCATTCCTGCTATCAGCGTCGTAGCCGCTCCTCCAATGATGTAACCAACAACAGTAAAGATCATTCGTATAGAGATCAAAGAAGTGCGTTCATCATAATCATAGGTCAATTCAGCAGAAAGCGCATAATAGGGGACAGAAACCAGGGTCTGTGTAGTGTCGACCAACAAGAATGAAGCCAATACTGCCAGAAATGCTTTAGTTCCTTGTAGATTCGGAGGCAGAGAAAACAGAAGCCATACTGTCAGTCCGAAGGGAATGGCACCAAATAGCATGTATGGCTTACGGCGGCCCCAACGGCTGCGAGTCCTATCAGAAAAATAGCCAAACAGCGGATCGTTTATCGCGTCCCAGGTCAATTTGCCTACCAGTAAGGCTGTCCCTGCGATTGCGGGATCGATCATGGCTATATCCGTATAGTAATACAGAAGAAAAAACTGAATGGTAGCGGTCAGCAACGATATTCCCAAATCAGCGATTCCATAGAATATCTTTGTTTTTGCGCTGAGCTTGTCTTTCATAATTTCCCTCCCTATTTCAGGTTTTCATTCATGGCAAGCAATGTCAAAAATTCGTCCGCGCGCACAATATGGACATTCGGATCTGCGATTTTTTGGGCGAATTCGGCGACATCTGCGATAGTAGTTCGATATGCGAATAGGTGAACGGCAATGAAAGCGGGGCGATCGCTAGTACCAGCGATCATTGTGCGCACTTTTTCCAAAAGCTGTTCCGCGGGCAGCGCTATCTCGTCGACCTTCGGAATTTGATTGGAAAAGAAGATGAAATCGTTGCGGCATACTCGAAGAATTCTTTTAATCACTGCATAGCCAGCCAGATAGCCAAGCAAATCGCCCGAGTGCCTTTGCAGCTGTTGCAGCTGCCTAAGAACTCTGCGGCATGGATCTGCGATATATGAAGTCACAACTCTGATTCCAATATCGTTGCAGATTCGTGCTGTTTCCTTTATGTAGGCTGGTAGATCGGGTACTAAAGGAGGAATCACATAACCCGCCCCAGAAGGGCCTGCTATTATACAATCTTCTTCGCTCGCCTGCCCTAAATACCGCTCTAGCAACGCTGGAGCAATTTCGCTCAATAAAGGCTGAACCTCCCAGTTGAAGGCTACCTTTCCACGCGCCGAACTGTACCAATTGCCTAATTCTCCTGTATGCATCATCATCAACTGATCGCCATCCGAAAGCGTAAAGGTCAAATAGATCGCTTTCTTATCGAGCGAAGGGCTTGGCCTTATGGTTGTTTTACTCGCCCTAAGCGAGCCTGATCCAGATGATTCTGCTCCAGGTGAGTCCGCTCCAGGAAAGCCAGCCTCAGGCGAGTTAGCCCCAGATGATTCTGCTCCAGGCGAGCCCGCTCCAAATGATTCTTCTTTGAGTGATTTCCCCTTAAATGACAGCCCTTTGATTGTCTTTTCATTCAATGGCTCTACCCTGCTATGGAAGGAAAAATTCCCCGCAAGATGAGCAGGCACGAGCCTTAAGCCATTGGCTGATAGCTGAGACATGAACGAGAGTTCATCATCTCGTTTTGTGTGCCAACCAAATATGGTGGGATATGTCTCCGAGCGCACTTTTCTCTGAATTCTATTGGAAATCTTTACCTCTTGCGATCTTTTCCCCATCCAATGCAATGCAAATTTTCGGATTGGAGCATCCAGTCTGAGGGCAAAGATCGGCTCGCGTAAAGCTGGCGGTCCGAATGTTAAAAGCATCAATAGCTTATTCCCCAGCCCTTCATGACGACTCGATAGGCTATAAACGAATATGCGCTCCTCTACCAGATAATCCAAGAATTCTGGCCTCTGCCATTCTGGCTCGATGCAAGCAATAACTCCAGGCTTGCATTGATCGAACAGATTATCCACTGCCCAGGTGTAGATCTGAAGTCTGTCTGTCCATTTGTTCCGAAGATCATGGCGAATAGGCAAATCATGGAGCGCCAATTCTTCTATGAGATTCATGGTTACTGGGATCAAGTTCTCCAGCCCCGCCAGCATCACGGCAGCATTTACTGTATCCAATAGACTTTCATCCCAAATTACAAGGCCACCATAATCATTTCGGAATTTATTCAAAGCTTCGCTTAGGCTTGAAAGCTCTTCGATATCAAATCCATGCCTTTTTCGGTAATACTCGATGTTATGTTCATCCTGATTACCCAAAAATGCCCTATACTTTCCAAACCAGTTTTCATCATCTATGAATTCTTCATTGGTCCGACGAGCACTTGGGTCATCATAGAAGCCATAATCGAGATAGAGGATTGCTCCTTTTCGGTTTACGAGACCTTGCAAGGCGGCTGCGCAAACGCGCTCTGAGAAAGATAGCTCGCTGACATCCAAAACGAATATACATTTCATCGTATCATCTTGGTTCAAGGCAAGATCTAGACGACATCATCCGGCCTGACCTCTCTGCCCTCGCGGGCAGATTGCTGGGCTGCCAGGGTGAATTGCAGCACTTCTTTCCCAGCCTTTCCATCCAAAAGCGGAGTCCCTCCATGCTGCAAGACATCGATAAGGTGTTGAGTTGCAGCAATGAAACTATCCTCCCATTCTGGCTTTTCTATTGGAATAGGGATGGTCTTAGCGTCCTTAAAGAGAAATAGTTCGGGTAGATCGATAGTCTTCGCCGTATATCGGTTGATAAAGATTATTCCTTTCTCTCCTACTATCTCGACTCGGTCGTCATCGGAATAGTACTTCGAATTCATTAGAATCTTTGGTGTGTGAGAGATATCGAACACACCATAACAGCGCTTTTTTTTGAACTGAAACATGATTGTGGCAGGGGCATCGACGAATACTCCCGGGGCAACCGGTGTCTTGTCTATCCAAGCCATAACGCGCTCGGCTTGACCCACCAAATGATACGCGAGTGAAAACAGATGATAACCGTGATCAAAGACCAATTCGCCTCCGCCACTCTGCTTTTCATCGAAACGCCACCTCCATGCATCCAGAGGAATCTTCCAACCCTGCGGAGAGTAACCTGTATTGATATGCATACGCAGCATCACGGGCTTGCCGATTTCTCCCGCATCTAGCATCTCTTTGGCTTTTACGGCTGGCTCATAGTGAACAAAGTTTTCATATACACGCAATACCACACCGGCTTTCTTGGCGGCCGAGATCATATCATCTGCTTCGGAAGCAGATAGACACATAGGCTTCTGGACTGAAATATGCTTGCCTGCTTTAGCAGCCTGGACGGTCATTGGACAATGAAGATGATGAGGGACAAGAAGTTCCACCAGGTCTATCTCTGGATCTTTCAACAATTCAGCATAATCCTTGTATATCTTGGAAATGCCCCATTCTCGCGCTTTTTGTTTTGCTCTGGCCTCCTTGGCGTCGCACAAGGCAACAATCTGCGCATCCGAGCGATCCCGATACGCGAGCACATGAAGATCTGATATACGACCACAACCGACCAAAGCCACTCCAATTTTCTTCATAGATTTTCTCCTAACTGAGATTCCATTGCTGCCAATTTTTCACGAATTTCTGCATGTTTTTTGCGATTGATGGGATACCAGATCAATAAGGGCAAGGTGATGATAATGATGATTCCCGGAATAGGCCCAAAGAACAAACGAATGCCCAAAAGCGATCTAGAGCTTTGAGCTACGTTCGGCACATAGCCAAAACCGGTCAGCATCCAGCCAATCCCAGCAATGGCAAGAGCTTCGGATATCTTGGTAGCCAATCCCCAAATGCCATAATACATTCCACTTCTAAATTCGCCGGATTCAACTCGGTCATAATCTGCCACATCCGCTACCATCGCCCAGGGGAAAATCCACTGTGAACCAAAACCTATGCCAGCCAGAGCCGAGAGAATGTAGACAAGCTTCCCTTGATCAGGAGTCAAGAAAAAGGATAGGCTAATAGCAATCGCTCCAATTCCAGTTCCTAATGCATAGGTCTTGCCCTTATCCAGCCTTTCGCTGAGTTTTTTCCAAAAAGGCAAGGACAATGTGACACAGATAAGCATTAGCCCCATAACCAGCGATATCTCGCTTTTCATAAGAAGCTGGTATTCGAGATAATAGGCCATCAAGGTCTTGACCATGGCGAACGAGAGATTGATCACGAAATAAGCGATACACAAACGCTGAAAAGGCTTATTTGACAAGGCTATCTTCACACTCTGCCAGACATTGGTCTTGGCCTTGGTTTGCATAACTTTCTTGCGTTCTCTTATTCCAGCAGCCGAGATAAGCAAGACAGCCGCACATATCAATCCATATATGATACCCACATAAGCCCAACCTTTTCTTTCATCGGAGAATAGCCCAGCTAAAAGTGGAGTTAGAGCGACGCCAATTAGATAGGCTGGCACGGCCATGACCATACGAGTAGTGGTAAGAGAACTGCGCTCGTCGTAATCGTCCGTCAATTCTGAGGTAAGCGCGTAATAGGGAACATTAGTCAATGTCCAGAAGGTATCGAAAAGGATAAATGTAAGAGCGATCCAGATGAATGTCGTAGTTGTAGATAAGCCTTTTGGAATAAACCAGAGCAGCATAATGCTGATCCCTAATGGGATAGCTCCCCAAAGCATAAAAACCCGTCGTCGCCCTAACTTCGAATCCGTCTTATCTGTCAACCATCCAAACAGGGGGTCGTTGATTGCATCCCAGATTTTTCCTATCAAAAGTGCATTGCCTGCCAAGACCGGCAATATCAGGGCTGTATCGGTATAGAATTTCAGTAGATAAAACTGAATGGCAGAATTGATAATGGCATTTCCAATGTCGCCAACGCCATAGAACATCTTTGTCTTAAGCGGCAGCTTCACTTCCCCATTGTTTTTTAGAGATTCCTCTTCCCTTGGTTTTCCTCTTTCCATTTCATTGCCTCCATTTTTTGATCTCCTCTTTCAAATCAGAATGCGGCAGATCATCAAATCCAAGCGCATCGAAGATACCGGGATAGGTCAATGCTTCTTGCACAATCGATTCTGGTAGTCTCCGCAGAATCTCATGCATGGCGAAATGCGTAGTCTGCGAAATGCTTTCAAGTATTCTGCGCGAGCTTTGTTGGGATTCTCGCCTGTGTGGGGGATATCCTATACCTGATTCGACAGCGAATAATTGATCAAATATCATTTTTAGATTGACATCGGAAGCCCAGCCATAGCCCTGGTTGAGCATAAGAGAAATGCAGTTCCCGCCATTTATCTGAGTAAACAGCCATGCATCCAATGGAGAAACGATATGCCCACAGCATACACCCGGGTACTGCATGACAGAATTGAGGAAGCCCTGACCTGTGCCACAACCACCGACCACAAAATCCGCCACACCGAGGTTCAAAAAGAGCGCTCCCAATAGGCCAGTATGAATATAGGTCAGCTCAGGCTTTGCTCCGTTCTGTTTCATGCCAGCATTTATGAGCATATGACCTCGCCCTTCTAGAGCTCTCAATATATCTACATTTCGATCTGCTGCGCTCGTCTCATTCAGAATGGCAATTCTCATCGCTTTTCCTTCTTCTTCAAAACTCCAATAGCCGCGCTAACTATTTGGTCAATCGAAAGCCCATAGGTGTCCATCAGGCTATCTGTATCTGGCGCCGTGCGAGCGAAGGTATCCGATATCCCTATCCTAGCCATCGGCGTAGGGCATTCCTCAGCCAGTACTTCAGCAACCGCGCCGCCGAGACCTCCCAAAATGCTATGCTCTTCGGCTGTCACGATAGCGCCGGCATCAGCCGCAACTCTACAGATCGAATCCCTATCGATGGGCTTTATGGTATGAATCTCGAGAACAGCAGCGTCAATTCCTTCCCTGGCAAGAATTTCGGATGCGGCCATACATCGTCCAACCATGCTCCCACACGCGATGAGACCTACATCTTTTCCTTTGCGCCTCGCGATTGCCTTACCTATCTCCAGTGCTTCGCCTTCCTTATGAACAGCAATCGATGCACCACGGCTTATGCGCATTGTTATTGGTCCGTCTTTTTCTGCCATCAGAGGCACAAAGGCCGCTGTCTGAGTCGCATCCGAAGGCACTATCAAGGTCATTCCAGGCAAAGATCGAAAAATGGCGATATCGCTTATGGAGTGGTGCGTAGGACCGTCTTTATAGTCGGATAATCCCGCATAGTGTGCGACGAGCTTTACATTGGTGCGGGCATAACAAATATTGCTGCGTATCGCTTCGATGGCGCGCAGCGAAAGCAAGGCAGAGAACGCATTTGCAAATGGGATCAGTCCTCCAAGAGCCAAACCCACCGCCACATCCACCATGCAAGGTTCGGCAATTCCAATATTGTAAAAGCGTTCTGGAAAGCGCTGGGCGAATATCTTCGTAAGAGTAGAAGAACTTGTATCGGCATCGAGCACTACAATGTCTTGATTTTCCTCTCCATATTGCAAAAGCGCCTTGCCAAAGGCTTCTCGCATAGAAATAGCGGCCATTTCAGAACTCCTCACCAAGCTCATGAAGAGCGCGCGTAAGCTCCTCTGTCGAAGGCGCAACGCCATGCCAATATGCCTTGTTCTCCATAAAGCTCACGCCCTTGCCTTTTATCGTTCTTGCAATGATCACCGTTGGCTTCTTCTGGGCTTCAATGCATTGGAGAAAAGCCTGATATAGTTGATCGACATCATGTCCATCCACCTCGAAGACATCCCATCCAAACGATCTCCATTTCTCTGCGAGCGGTTCGATTGGCATAACCTCCTCGACAAATCCATCCAGCTGCACCGCATTGTGGTCGACAATGGCGACTAAATTAGTGAGAGCATATTTCGCGGCAGCATTTGCTCCTTCCCAGACAAGCCCAGCCTGGCATTCCCCATCTCCCAGGAGAGTATAAACCCGAAAGTCTTTTCTCTTTTGCCTTGCTGCAAGGCATAGCCCCACTCCAATCGAGACACCATGCCCCAAAATGCCGCTATTCATATCGACCCCAGGCGTCTTGAGGCGATCAGGATGCCCCTGGAGATGACAATCCAGTTCTCCCCACTTCTGCAGGTCTTCTTCGGGGAAAAAACCACGCTTTGCAAGAGTGGCATAGAGCATTGCCGACGCGTGCCCCTTGCTAAGCAAAAACCGATCTCGCTCATTCCAGTTTGGATTCTCTGGATCGATTCTCATTACCTTGAAATACAAAACAGTCATTATTTCTGCGGCCGATAATGATCCTCCCGGATGCCCAGCCTGCCTCTTATGTATCATGCGTAAACTTGTGCATCGCAACTCACGGGCAATCTCGTTCAGTTCTTTAATCTCTTCTTTAGTTAAGTGCCACATCTTTAAGTCCTGTCCTATCTAAAATCCTATCCTCCCTACAATCCTATCTTGTGGCGCAATTTCTGGGTCTCTTCGACCCAATTGCCAACATTCCATCGCCCATAGACTCCCATAGAGCCAAGGGGATCCGTACCGTAATAGACTGGAATATGAATGAGAGATAATCCTTTGTAATCGAAAGCTTTATCCAAAGCTCTCATCAGCTCTTCTGGTGAATGACCTCCGCTTATGGCCATTACTCCAGGCACGGATTTAGCCCATCCTAGGTAATCGATAGGCCTTTCATGCCAGGTTGCAAATTCCTTTCCATATTGGGCCATCTGCAAACCAGAAATTGCAGCCATGCGATTGTTGTCGAATAAAAGGACACAACCCCTTGCGCCATGCTCAACTCCATCGATCAAGATCTGAGGATTCATAGTAAAGGAGCCATCACCGCTAAAGGCCAGAATATAGGGACAATCCGGATTCGCCGCGCTTGCAAGGATCGCTGAAACAGCAAATCCCATATAGCTGGCTCCAGAATCTGTGATAGTCTTGCCTGGCCATTCGTCCGAGGCAATCTGAAAACCATTCGCCTGCACATCGCCTGCATCGAAGATATTTATGACTTCCTTGTCTGCGGACCAATCCAATGCAATTTTGATAGCAGCTGGCTGGGTCAATACTCTTCTTCTCCAGAAAGAATCCTCGAGCGTTGGATTATCGAAGCGCTCCTGCTTGAAGGCTTCCCATTCTGACTTTTTGTCTGCACAAGCACGCAGCCAATCCGACGATTCGGCATGAGCCTGCCTATAACATTCTGTAGATACTTCTTCAGGCGCCTCTCTCGGCTCTTCTTCAGATGCCTCTCTCAGCGCTTTTTTCGGGCCTTCTTCCGATGCCCTTTTCAATGCACCGATCAGTTCTTTCAGCGTGAGTTTTGCATCTCCCATCAACGCAAGCGAATCCTGATAATGAAGAGCATCATCCAGATCCGTATTGATATTTATTACTTTTCTTACATTTGGATATCCAGTGCGAGAGCTATCCGACTGACAGACAGCCCTTGTACCAATAGCGATAAGAAGATCAGCATTTTCCATGGCAAAATTGCCGCAGATACTTCCTTTCGATCCACCTACCCCCATGCAGCGTGGATGCTCATAGGGCACTATGCCACCTGCTATTGGAGTGTAAACACATACTCCGTCTACTAATTCCGCAAGTTGCAAAATTTCTTCTGTTGCTCCTTTTGCACCAGCGCCGATCTTTATTACAGCCGATCTGGAATCTCTTATCCAAGCGACTGCTTTTTCGTAATCTCCAACAGCAGCTCCTATACAAGATATTTCTCCGCACTGTAGCTCTCGCAGATTGAAACCCTTTAGCATAAATGATTGCTTATTCATTGGCATGGATACATAGAAAGGGCCAGGGCGAAAGGGATGATCCACTCTCGCATGTCCTCTTCGGAGTGCTGTCGAAAGCGACCAGGGATCCTGGAGGCTATAAGCAGAGCCCATCGTCTGCAGAACCTGAGGAAATAGAAACTCCTGATTCTTGGGAATCTGCTGCATATTGTAGCCCTCATCCTCGGTGGTCTCATCCCCAAACAGGTACCATACACCTATGCCATCGGAAGCGGGCACAAGCGAAGCAGACAAAGCCTGAAAGGCACCAGGCCCAATGGAAGTGACTACCGCAGCCTTTTCATGGGTAATCCAATTGAGAGCTGTAGCTGCATGGGAAGCTTCGATTTCATTCCGTAAACCAAATACTCTTACCAGCCCAGCCTTCTCAAAGATGCGCAAAACCTCTCCTATCTCCGTCGATCCATGGCCAAACACGGTGAAATATGTCTTTACATTCTGCCAGAGCAGACCTAGAATCAGCAGTTCTGAGAGCGTTGCATCTATATAGAGCGGAATTCTATTCGCTGCCAATGCATCGTCGAGCCCACCAAAGACAGCAAGGATCTTGGCTCTCTCTATTCTCGCTTTCTCGATTTCTTTGTACTCCATTTAGCAGTCCTTTTTTCTTCGTTGAATCCCAATCTATAGGAAAGTCGCTCAGCGATATTCTTGATCTGTGGAGCTAATACCTTTATTCGAGGAAGACTCAAACGGGTAGAAGGACCAGAAATGCCAATAGCCCCCACCAGTTTATCTCTATAATCAAAAACCGGAGAGGCGATGCAGCGCACATCCGGATCGAATTCCTCATCATCTATCGCATATCCCTGCTCTTTTACCTGCTGAAGCTCTCTCTGCAAGATTTTGGGATCTTTGATTGTCTTCGAAGTATATGTCTCTAATTCATATGGAATTGGATAATCTCCAAAAGCCAATAGTGCTTTCCCCAAAGCAGTACAATGTAGCGGAGCCATGTGTCCGACCTCTACATTTACCCTTAGCGTAGAGGGCGATTCCATCTGATCTATATAGAGCGCTTTCCCTTGAGCATAGATAGCTAGGTGCGCACATTCTCCTGACAGCTCCACCAATTCTCTCAGGAATGGCTTCGCAGCTTCTCTCAAAGGCATATGCATGATGACGCTGCGGCTTAAGTTTACAAGTGTTGGTCCTAGTGTATATGTCCTACCGTCCTCTGATCTTTGAACAAAACCGTCTTTTACCAGGGTTTGAACAAGCCTTGAAGCAGTGGATTTGTCCACCTGCAGTTGCTCAGCTAATTCTGTAATACCGATTCCAAATTCGCTTTCAGCCATAATTTCTAGGATCTTTAAGCCACGAGCCAACGATTGTATTTCAGCCATAGATTTATTCTACTTCCTTTTGATTGCATATCGTACAACCTGGTTGCAGTATACCTGCCATCCAGAAATGACTGTCAATAGGCTATATTTGCTCACACTGCCCCCTAGGAATACTTCGATGCATGAGCGCTTATTCAAGACCAACTCTATGCTCTACCAGCCCTTTTCCTATCAACAAGTACTGCAATAATTATGATCGTTCCCTTGACGATTTGCTTATAGAAAGCCTGCACACCCAAGAGATCCATACCATTATTGATTACGCCTATCATAACTGCTCCAAGCACCATTCCCCATACATTTCCAATTCCGCCTAAAAAACTTACTCCCCCAATAATTGCACCAGCAATTGCATCGAGCTCATATCCACTTCCCAGAGCAGGCGCTGCTGACTTAAGGCGTGAAGCCAATAGTGTTGCTCCGATTCCCACAAGCCCACCCTCTAATAAGTAGGCTTTTATTTTTATTCTTGCAGTATCGATTCCTGCAGCCATTGCTGCTTCTTCATTCCCTCCTATTGCATATATATACCGTCCTAGAGGTCGGCGTTTCATTAAAAAATCCATCAAGAGAATCACCGAAAGAAATATCAAAACCGACCAAGGAACCAGATTATTTGAATCGATCGATGCAGTTCCAAGATATGTAAAACTATCAGGAAAGCTTCCTACAGGCATTCCGTGAGCCAATATCAGCGCCAAACCTCTAGTTATCGACATCGAGCCCATTGTCACTATAAATGGAGGTATTTTGCCTTTTGCAATTATTATTCCATTGAAAAGCCCAACCACAACTCCTGTTGCGATTCCGACAATTATTCCAATTATAGCTGGTAGGGCCAATCCTTCCTTGCCCGTAGATACCATGAGGCCCGCTGTTATGCCAGATAATGCGAACATCGATCCAATCGAAAGATCGATGCAATTCATGATGATCAAAATTCCTACTCCAATAGTAGCTATTCCTATACATGAAACCTGCCTAAGTATCGTTATTATATTGCTATATGTCATGAAGGTCGGTGCTGCTATGGACAACAAGACCACTATGATAAGGAATACTATTATTATCCCATAGTTGCCAATGTTGCGCATTGCTCGCTCTTTTTTTGGCCATTTTCCGATTTTGCCCATTTTTATACCACCAATACTTCTTTTTTGCCCATCGCATATTGCATAATGATATTAGCATCTGCTTCTTCTCGTTTTAGCGTGATCATTTGCTCTCCTTCATGCAATACAACTATTCGATCGCTCATTCCCAATATTTCACCCATTTCCGAAGAAACCATAAGTATGGCTTTCCCTCGCTTTGCTAGATCCGACATCAATTTGTGTATCTCGCTTTTTGTCTTTACATCTATCCCTCTTGTCGGTTCATCCAGAATTATTAGATCCGGATCTGCATTCAGAACTCTACCTAGCACTATTTTCTGTTGATTACCCCCAGAAAGCGTTGAACATATTTGATTCAATGTTCCTCTTATGTTTAGTTCTTTAATATAGTATTCGGCATACTGCTTTTCGAGATTATGTCTGATATAGCCTGCTTTTACGCACTTCCTGAGAGCTGACATTAGCAAATTGTCCTTTACGGTTAGCTTAAGAACTAATCCGTTCTTTTTCCGATCTTCCGGTGCCATAAGGATGCCATTTTTTATTGCATCGGCAGCTAATCTATTCCGAATTCTCTTTCCTCTAATGAAGATTTCCCCACTATCGGCCTTCCGAATCCCCATAATCGTCTCTATTACTTCGGTCCTTCCAGCGCCCATCAAGCCCGCCAACCCCAAAATTTCACCCTCTCTGACCTCAAAATTTATATTTTGGAATTCATGATTGCGTGCTAGACCTTTAACCTCCAGTACAATATCCTTGGCATTTACCTTTTCTTTTGGATACATCTCTGTAATTTCACGATCTACCATCATTTTTATTAAGTCTTTTTCGTCTAAGCCATTTAGCAAACCAGAATAGATATGCTTCCCATCTCTCAATACCGTGACATAATCACATATCCTATATATTTCCTCCAATTTATGAGAGATGAATATTATCGATTTCCCAGCTCTCTTGAGCATTCCTATCATGTTCATCAAATGCTCTATTTCTTTATTGCTCAGTGCAGATGTCGGTTCGTCCATGATTATGATTTCAGCCTTGTTTGATAGGGCTTTTGCTATCTCTACAAGCTGTTGCTTTGCTACGGTGAGCTCTCTTACATACATATTGGGGCTAATCTCGACACCCATGCTTTCAAGCAATTGCTTGGATTGTTTAAACATTGCTTTGTAATCCATGAGCCCTGCTTTAGTTAAGGGTTCGCGTCCTAGATAGATGTTTTCCATTACGGTCAGATGCTTTACCTGATTGAATTCTTGAAATATCATCGATATGCCGTGTTCTTGGGAATCTTTAATATTCCGAAAGCGCACAGTATTGCCTTTGCATTCGATCTCCCCGGCAGTGGGCTGGTACATTCCTATCAATATCTTCATCAATGTTGATTTGCCAGCGCCATTCTCTCCCACTAAGGCTTGTACTTCTCCAGATCGCAGGGTTAAATTCACATCATCAAGCACCTGTACACCGTCGAATTTCATTGCGATATGGCGCATCTCTAATACAACATCATTATTCAATTCATGCCTCTTTTTATTCTCTGACTAATTGAATTGCCCGGATAGCATTTTCGGTGCTATCCGAGCAATTCTTTCCCAGACCAGTATTTTAAAAATATTTTTTCGCTAATTCTTCGCGTTCTTTGGCAAGTTGCATATAGTGGTCTAAATTGTCCTTTGTACATACTTCAAATGGAAGCAAATAATCTTGAATTTTCTTTCCATTTACGGCATCTATAGCTAATCTGACTGCATTCGCCCCCTGCCCAACGCCATCCTGCCATATTGAACTATCGACTATTCCTTCTTTTATGTATTGCATTATAAGTGGGTCGCAATCCATTCCACTAAGCACAATCTTTCCTATCAGATTTGCATTGTTTACTGCTGTCACTACCCCTATCAACTGGCAGTCGGCCATGCAAGCTATTGCATCTATTTTCAATCCTCTCTGTATCCAGTTCTCAACTAGCTTCATCGAATCATCCGCAGACCAGTTCCCTGTATCATGAACAACCAAAGTAGCTCCAGGATGTTCACTTAGTGCTTTCTTGTAGCCTTCTGTCCGCCCTACTTGAGCTGAGTGTCCCAGAACAGCATCAACATAGGCCACCCTTGCCTTTTCACCACACACCTTGATGATTCTGTTCATCTGCAGATAGCCTGCTTCTACATCATCTGAACCTACATGGGCTGTGGCATTCTTGCTCACTGTCGTTGTATTGACTGTTAGTATCGGAATTTTTGCTTGTGCTGCGATATCCACGGCTGCAGCGCTCTGTACTTTATCCACAGGATTAATGATTATTGCATCGACTTTTTGCGCTACGAATGTTTCTACTTGTGTCAGCTGCTTCGTTGCATCGTCATCTGCAAAGACAACCTTTAAGGTTACGTCTGGCGCATTGCTCTTCTGCCACTCCCACATACCCGCGGTTATGTACTGTATGAATCCGCTTTGGTTTCCCTGCATCGTGATTCCTATCACGATCTTCTTTGGGGCTGCCCCTGCCATTCCCAAGCACACGACTACCATTAACATTATAGTCGCTGTTGTCCTCATTTTACTTTTCATCTATCTGCCTCCTCATAAGTCTTAAGATCCATCAAAGATCTTAGTTATCAAGCCTCCATAATAATGCCTTTACTCACCTCCCTCTGTTTACTTTGGGTATATGGATTTTGCCAACTGCAGAACATGCTCATGTTGCAAGACCTCACTCAAGGCGAAGTAATCTACAAATAATTACCATATATGTAATTAAAACCGCTTAAGCAATTGCCCCTCTCTATCTTCAAGCTATATATTCGACTTATTGCGTATTATACAACATCATTTCGCATAGGTCAACAAAAACTATGCACAAAAAAATCGTCAGAATTCCCCATAATAATCGTAGGGGAGATTCTAAGAAAAAATACCTGTGGGATTAAGTCTACAGGGAGGAGGATATGCTCCCATATGAACCAGATTGATCAGATTAAGGAATAGCAAAGAGAAGCTATAGTCCCAGTGCGATTGGGAAGAGGATTGAGGTAGATAGAAATGCAGTAGCGCACTACATGAACCAAGAGGACTTCATAGGTAAAGAGTCTAGGTAGTTGGATTGGTTACCCAAGGTGCCAGCTCAGGATTAATACGTGCAGCAGAACCTGGTTGTAGGGTCTGTATGCTAACGGTACCATTACCCGTCCGATTTCTTGCTGAAGAATCTATCTAGCACATAAGTGTTTTATGTCAACTAGATTTCCCTAGAATTATCATTAGGATTTCCCTATCGTTATCAACAGGAATTCCCTAGTTTCATCATCAGCCTTCATGGTAGGCGGTTTAATCATGCACCTCCTTCTTCAAGCCCAGAGTCAGGGAATCGGCGCGCCGAGGTGTTCGCCAAGCTCTTTGTGTTAAGATCAAGCGGAGAGACGGCGCTATGGAACGAAGTTGCGAGGTATACTTGCTGTTTGTGCCAAGCGACTGAACACATCCTGGCAAGCAGATAAAATAACACTATGTACGAAGGGAAGGTTTCAAAAAGACTCGGAGAGCTAATTGATCAATATCATACACGCTTCAGAGAAGATCCCCGTGACGGATTTTCTCTTTTTGAGACAAACCTCGATCACGACGCCCTCGTCGCAAGGCTCGAGCGTGCCCTCTCCGAAGGAATCCCCTACGATCCTCGTGCAGAAGAATGGGATCCAAAAGAGAGAGCAAAGATCGAGAAAGATGGTTGTCTTTTATAAAAACAAAAATTATGGTGGCAGATTTTGTCATTCTGTTTTTAATTGCTCATCATGCCATTTAAAAAGTGTTTAAATTATGTTTCACCCTGCATAAAGGTAAATGGTCACTAAGAATATCCTCGCACTTCCTCTGTGCCACCTATTCCAAATAGGGAACATCCGATGAGAGGCGCGCGACGAAACCCTGAAAGAAAGGCGATCTTGATACTGTTGTTTCTGTAGAAGATGATAGCAAATAAGAATATCTGGTGAGCCTATCATGTCGAATTTAAGTATCAAAATGATAAAGAATTAATCGTAATGAGCCATTTAATATTAAAAATGGGGAAAATAGCTACTTTTGACTAAAAATGTTAAAGAACGCTGTTTTTTGCCTGTTGAAACTCCATGATAATGTCCACTAGTAGATCTACCGGCGATATCTGGAGGAGGCGACGAGAGGAACTGGCCTCTCGCTCAGCCTGAGTTAAAAGTGGACATTTTAATCGGCCTTATATATGGGGACATTTTAATCGAGTCTTGACACGCACGAAAAAAATACTTGTCGCTTGCCTATCTTAAGTATATACTATGAAGTGTACACTTAGAGAGGTGAAAGATGAAAGTAACCACAAAAGAACTTCGCACTCAGCCCGGCAAAATCATCGACCATGTCGCAAAAGGCCAGGAGATTATTATTACGTATCGAGGCAAGGCACTCGCAAAAATAGTCCCTCTTAAAAAAGAAGAACAAATCCCTCAGCAAAATGAAACCATCTTTGGCATGTGGAAAGAGCATGCTCTCGAGACGACCGTTGAAGAACAGGTCCAGGAACTCAGAAAAGGGAGGACTTTTTGATTATTGATACCGATGTCCTCATTTGGTACCTCCGAGGTAATGAAAAAGCAAAGAAAGTCGTAGAAGATGCTATTCCTTTCTCGATATCTGCCGTAACATATATGGAACTGATTCAGGGGATGAAAGACAAAGAAGAATCCCGACGTTTTCAAAAACAGATGCAACGGTGGAATATCGACATAATCCATATAGATAAGGATATTTCCTCAAGAGCTATGTTTTATATTCATGAATATGCATTAAATCATGCGATGTACTTAGCTGATGCCCTGATTGCGGCAACAGTGGTGCAAATGAGTGAGACACTGCTGACGGCGAATGATGAGCATTATAAGTTTATTCCCAACATTCGATGCAAGCGATTTGAACCAGAGACAAAAGAATAAGGAAAGCAATATTAGAAAGAGAATAATAGATAGAAGTCAAAGAATAACCATCGATTTGTCACGGTTTGTGCTATTCGTTTCGCTCGTCTTACGCACAAACCGCGCCAAGTGGCGGCTTGCTGGTTAAGCCAATGTTATGCCGACGCGCTAACGCGCGCGAAAGAAGATAGAATGTTTAATTATTTATGTAATCCATCTGCAGCGATCAGAAAAAGATTATCTCTCCTTGATGGTAAAAATGGCGTAAGTGAACAGGATGAAAGTGGTATCCACAAAATCAAAACCGTCGCAGAGTGTTTTTCGATAGTCGATAAAATGACATCCGAAAATGTGTTGTTTCACGGTTATGATAGTTTGGAAAATTGCATAAAAGTATTTGCAGAATATGCGGTAGATAAAAAAGAAGAGCATTATCAAAAATGTCTTGATATCATAGAAAGCAAAAAGGATGGCGATAGCTTATATAAGCGCGGGATAACAAAAAATGCCGAGCTGTTTGAAGGCAAAGGTTATAGCGCATCAAAAGCGATAAGAGCGTCTTTGCTAATATGTTCCGGAATCGAAAGTGAGAAAGAAACAAAGCTAGCAATTCAACATTCTATGGAGTGTTTTAAAGCAGTGCTAGCATATGAAAGAATCGAGGATTACGCGTATCAAAAGAATGGGAAATGGATATATCGAGATGGAAAACTGTTTCCCGATTATTATAATCTGAGGATTCTGGCGTTATCTAGTGAATGGAAAAATGAAGAGACAATACGTATCTTAACAGAATCAGTAAATAGATTGGCTATGCTTCAGCCTATTCCAAGCATATTTGTAAAGGTAAGAAGTCAGCTTATTGCCCCTGGTTCATACCTTATGCATGATTTTGATAGTTCATTTTCGGATAACGATGATAATAAAAAGGCAGAATGGCTTATAAGAAATGAGTACTTTTCTAGGATGGGAGTACTCAATAACAAATGCAACTTGCGAAAAGTGAAAGAATCGATTAATGACAAAAAGGTCTTGGTTGAAAGTATGTTAAGTATAAAAAATAATTACGCATTCACCAAATGGGGAGCATATTCTGGTGTTTCGCTAGATGATGATTGGCTTAAGAAGGAACGAAGAATCAATGATCTGGCATTTAGAATTGGATTAATAAGTCATTATAGTAATGAAAATTTCGCATAACAATCGCTTCAACCTGAGTCCGCGGCCTGTCATGGTTTGTGCTGCATCCCTTCGCTCCTGGCACAAACCACGCCAGTCTGCAAGTGGTAAGATGATTTATATCTCGGACGCTAGGAAGTTCTTTACATGAATAAAGGTGGGCTGCCCCCCAAAAAGGTAATACATCAGGGGCCACTGCACCCCTTTCTGGTGACACTACTGGAGGCGCCCATGCAAACGGAGAAGGATCGGGCAGCCTTATTGGCTGAGAACAGGAAGCTCCGCAAGGAGAATGAATACCTCGTACACCGCATAGCCTACATGGAGTCCCTGGCCAAGCTGATGGGCTTCAATCTGGGCAACACAAGAAAAAAAACGCTTCGAAGCCATCGATCTCGTCATCGAGTCCCAAGGAAAGGGGAACGTGATGCTGTTGTGCGCCATTGCCGACGTATCCAGGAAATGCTACTACGACCACCGTTCACGTCGTGATGTGGCGGATTCCGATCTGATTGCAATCGTCGAATACATCCGCACCATCCAGCAGGAGACCTGGTATGCCATCGGCTATCGGCATATGACTGCAAGAATCAGGCGAGATCTGAAGCTGGATGTCAATGAGAAGCGTATCCTGGCAATCATGAGATCCCATGACCTGCTGTCCGTTGTCAGAAGAAAGAAGTACGCTCCGATCGTAGACCTGTTCAATCGGGAGGTGGTTGCTTGGCTCATCAGCCAGCGTCCTGATGCACGATTATGCAGCGATACATTGCTCATTCTGAGCAAGACACATGACCTTCATGGGGCGATAATACA
>Ga0209096_1000921_pt1 | contig 35241 bp, 26 predicted proteins | sample AD_UKC034_MetaG_FD_184407 | JGI IMG/M metagenome (GOLD analysis project Ga0209096, IMG submission 184407) | Active sludge microbial communities of municipal wastewater-treating anaerobic digesters from USA - AD_UKC034_MetaG (SPAdes) (version 2) | ecosystem: Engineered > Bioreactor > Anaerobic >...
ATGGAGGCGACCACCAGGGGGTAGAGGCTGACCAGGGCGGCCGCGGCCAGGGCGGGCCAGTGAAGAGGGGGCCGGGCGTCCTGCGGGGCGGAAGCGGCGGGGAAAAGGCGGCGGGTGAGGGCAAAGACGCCGACCATGAGCAGGGCCAGCCAGACCAGGTTGATCAGAGTGACCGGGTCAGGGCCGCGGCCGAAGATCCAAACGAGGGGCGCGGAAAGCAGGTAGTAGAGGGGCGGCTGGCCGGCGCTGGCCTCGGCCAGGCGGCTGAACAGGTCCAGCGACGGGCGGGCCAGGCTGTCGGCGACGCGCAGCCCGGCCGTCAGTTGGCGGGCGGCCTCGCCGCTGGGAAAGCGGTTGTCCAGGCGCAGCCAGAGCACCGGGCCGATGGCGTGGGCCAGCCACAGCAGGCCCAGCAGCAGCCAGTTCAGGTCGATGCGCCGTCGGCCAGGGGAGGCCGGCGCGGTTTCAGCGTGCGGAGAAGAAAGTGTCATGGGACCAATTCAGCAGGTATCAAAAACGGCGCGCCCAGGCCTCATGTTCCATCAGCCTGAGCCGCGCCCCGATTTCCGTCATGAAGGCTGCAACTGTTGCAGAAAGCGCCGCGTGCGGTCGGTGAATTCGCCGCTCTTGTCCAGCTCCAGCGTCGTGTTGAACTCGCGGATGGCCTCTTCGGTGCGTCCTTGGGCCATGTAGGCCTGAGCCAACACGAAGTGGGTGCGGACGTCCTGCGGGTCCAGCTCCACGGCCCGCTGATAGGCCGCGATGGCCTCGTCGACGCGCCCGCATTCCCTCAGCATGTCGCCAAACACGGTGAACGTGCCGTTGATCGGCAGCAACTGCACCGCCTGCCCCTGCTGTTCGACGGCGCCGTCGCAGTCGCCCAGGGCGAAGAGGGTGCGGCCCAGCCCTTGCCGGGCGTCGGCGATGGCCGGGTTGGCGGCCACCACCTGCTGGAAGATGGGCAGCGCCTCCTGATAGCGCCCCTCGGCAAAGAGCTGTTTGCCGCGCTCCACCTGGCCGCGCAGCATGGTGCGGTCGATGTCGGTCGACGCGATGGGCGCCTGACCCAACGCGGCGGCGACTGTGTTCAGCTCAGCCATGATCGCCTGCACCTGCTCAGCCGATGGCGTCGCCGTGCGCTGGTAGATGATCGCCTCGCCGCCGTCCGGGGTGGCAAAACGGCCCACATAGCGATGGTTGGCAAAGAAGCTGGCGTCCGCCTGTTGCAGAAACGCGCTGACCAGCGCCGCGTTCTTTTCCGCGACGGTGCTCGGCGGCGCGGCTGAGGTCGCGCCCGTTTTCAGGATGACGAAATCGGCTTCCAGCAGCGTCGGCAGCGGGTCGGTCTGGCGGACCAGCGACAGGTTGGGCGCAGTGCGTCGAGCGTAGTAGGCCAGGGTTGGCTCGGCGAGGTTGGGCAGGGCCGCGGCCACGCTCAGGGCGGCCGGCTGTTGAGCGTCGTTCAGCCGGCCGAGGGTGCGGATGATGGCTGCGCCGGGCCAGCTCTCCTGGCTGGGCGGGCTGGCGTGGATGGCCAGCCGGCTGGCCCAGGCCTGCGGCAGCGGCTGGCCCCATGAAACCTGCCAGGCGGTAAGCAGGGCCAGGGCCATCACCGCGCCGCTGGCAACAAGCTGCGCCGCCCGGCTGCGCTGAAAGACAAAGAACACGGCAAAGGCCAACAGGAGCGCCAGGGGAGGATAGAGCGCGACCAGGGAGCCGGGACTGCTGTCAGAAGCCAGGGCAAGCGCCAGAAAGGGCACGCCGACCCAGGCCAGCAGGATGGCCGATGGGGCCGCGACCCGCCGCCGGATCAGCGCCCCGATGTAGACGATGACGCCGGCCAGGAAGAGAAGCTGAAACGCCCAGGAGAGGCTGGCATTCAGGGTGGCGACGAAGGCAAGCAGCGGCGACCCTGACAGGAGGTTCCCCACCGGCGCCGCGGTTCCCGCCGCCTGCTGGCCGAAAAGGGACCCTGCCATGGCCCGGCCATATCTGGCATAGTAGAGCCCGGCGCTCAACACCAGGGGCAGGCCAAAGAGCAGCAGGCCGGGCAGAAATCGACGCTTCAACCGCTGCGCGCTGGTTTCGCTGTCAGCCCTGAGGCCGACGGTCAGCGAACCGATGAAGACAAAGACCAGCGGCCCGGCCGCGAAGAGCAGGGGGAGCAGGGGACGCTGCAGCATGGCCAGGCCCAGCGCCGCGCCGGCCAACAGCACAGCCCCCCGACGCTGGAGGAATTCGCTGCGGATGAGAAAATACACCATCACGCTGACCACGGCCGCGGCGGCCAGCTCGGGCACATAGAGGCGCGACAGCCGGATCACCTCCGGGTTGAGGCCGATCAACAGCGCAGCCAACAGGCCCACCCGCACATCGAAGAGACGCCGGCCGATGCCGTAGACCGAGAAAAGCAGCAGCGCCAATGCCAGCCCCTGCGTCCACCAGGTCGCGCCATCCTCTGACACGCCAAAGAGCCAGTAGAAGGGCACGGTCGGCAGCACAAAACCGCTGGCGGGTTGCACGCCGTTGCGCACGAAGATCAGCCCACCCAGCGAAGCCAGCGCGGGCCGGCGGATCAGATCGAAGGCTTCCAGACTGCTGGTCAGGTAGCGCGCGGCCTCCCAGCCGGGCGGGGTTTTGTCCTGGCGCAGCCAAAGTGCGTTGCCCAACAGGATCAAGCCCAGGGCAACGGCCAGCAGCGCCAGGGCGCGTCGCTGGGTGAGCCAGGAGGACGTAACCGCTGGCGCGGGGCGCGCAGCGGTTGCCGTCTGGTCGGTGGGCGCGTGAATACTGGTCATAGCGCCTCGTTCTAGCTGGCCAGGCCCGATGCCATCAATGCCGCGCCATCCAGCATTCGCCGGCCGCCAGCACATCCCACAGGTCGATGATGCCGTCCGGTCGCAGGTCGTAGCGGGTGGGGGCCGGCGGCACAGACTGGCCAAAGGCCCCGGCGATGGTCTGCACGTCAACGATGTTGACCTGGCTGTCGTTGTTGGCGTCGCACTGGAGATTCTCGATGAGGATGCGGTTGCTGAAGGCCAACATCTGGTTGGAGGCGGACCACACCTCGACGCGCACCTGGCTGGGCTGGCTGACGTCGATCATCACCGGTTCGGTGGGGTCGATCACCTGATGGTCGATGAGGTGGACCAGCTCCGTGCCCGGCTGCAGCAGTTGCTGCACCAGCTTGACCTGAGCGCCGGCCGGCAGCGGGTCCAGGATGACGTGCAGCGCCTCCATGCCGGGCCGCGCCGGATAGACGCTGCCCATGGGGGTCGAGCCCAGACGCAGGTCCAGGACGCCATCGAATCGCGACAGGTCGCCGAAGAAGAGCCGGCAACTGCGCATGCTGGCCAGCAGGTCATCCCGGCTGGCAGAGGGGGCGTTGATCCAGACCACCATGGCGTGGTTCAGGGTGAAGGGGCCGCCGTGCGTGTCGCTGGTGGTGGTGGCGCACATCTGGATGCCGTTGGCGCCCAGCAGGTCCCACAGCCGCATGTGATGCTCCAGATCGACGCGGGCGCGCGATTTATAGATCTCGAACAGATCCGCGTTCCAGCCCTGGACCGGCAGCATGGTGCTGAGTGCGCTTTGCACCAACGCCTCCTGGTCGGCGGCCGGCAGCGGATTGCCGTAGCCCGCGCCGAAGACGTGGTTCAGCATCACCAGACCGTTTTCGCCGTGGATCAGGGGCACGAAGTTCTCCACCTGGATATCGACGGTGCCAGGCAGCAGGTTGGAGGTGCTGGGCAGGTAGGGGTTCAGGTGGCGCAGGCCGGCGAACTGCTCCCAGGTGAAGAGGCCGGTGACGCCGTAGGTGGCTTGATGGCGGGCGAACACATCCTTTTGCAACTGGATGATCTGGCTGGTCTGCTGTCTGCGGCTGGTAACCCTGAAATTGCCCAGCTCCATGCAGCCCGTGGCCCCATTGCGGGCGCCGACCGTGAAGAACATCTCCTGAATGGCGTTGTCGTCGCCGTCAGTCAGCAGGCTGGCGTGTTCCAACAGCGGCAGCTCCACATGCGAGCTGTTCAGCGGGACGGTCACAGTGACGTGGGTGCTGCTGTGCACGGTGCTGCCCGGCTGACCGGCCGGAACCAAACGATAGACCAGGTTCTGCGGCGCGGGGACGCCGTAGTTGTGCCAGGAAAGCTGCACCCGCACCTGGCCATAGCTATCGCTGCCGGCGCTGTCGCAGCGGCTGGCGTCGAAGCTCAAGACCGGGTCGGTGGCCAGCGGCCGCGGGAAGCTGTCGCCCTGGAGCTTCAGATTGTCCGCGGTCATGGTGACATACTCAAAACGGTCGAAGGTCTGGTCGGCGTTGGCCTGCACCTGCATGCGCAGGCGGGTGTCGCCAGGGGGCGCGGGGGTCACCAGACTGGCCGCGGCCTGGCCGCCGCTGCTCACGCTGGCCTTCAGCAGGGTGACGTAGTTGTAAACGGCCCACCAGGGGGTGTTCGGCGGCAACGGGATAGCCACGTTCAGCGTGCCGGGGTCGATGGTCGCCTGGGCAAAGCCAAAGGTCATGTCGGTGGTCTGGGTGAAGATGGGGTTGTGGTCGGCCCACCAGATCACATCCATGCCGACGCTGCTGGCCCAGTTGGTGTGGTATTGAATCGAGCCGGGCTGCACCGCGCCGTTGTGGTTGCTCCAACTGTGCGGATGCAGTTGCGTCGAGTACCACTGCTGATCGAGCGGGGTTGAATCGGCATTCTGGGCAGGGAGTATGGCGCTGTTCTGGCCAGACGCCGGTTGGCCAGAAACGCCCGAGCCTGTCGCTCCGGGGGCCGTGCCCCAAGAGGCGGTCTGAGGCGCAAGACCTTGAGCGTTGACGGCGGACGCTGGCGCGATCATGGCGACGATCAGCGCGCAGATCAGCAATCCCTGTGTGACCAAGCGTGGGTAGTTCATGTCACTTCACCTTCCCTGTTGTCAGGCAAGTCCACAAGAGGGGCCTGCCCGCTCGCCAGTGTTTTCTGGGTTCTAGTACACGTCGGCCTAAATCGGTCTTCACCCCCTGCTCAAGCCGGTTCCGTGAACCGGCGGCGTTGTGGGCGCAAACCCGGCGGATCACGGATCCGCCGGGAGCAGGCAAACTGAAGAGTTATTTACGCCAACTTGTACTTAGTGCAGCGCCACCTGGCGGCAGCGCATGATACATCAGAATCGGGCGCTGCCCAAATAGGGAGGACTCCCGCAGCGTTTCAAGGAAGGCGGGTGCGAACACGTTGATTTCGATACGGCGGCCTACTCAATCAACGTGTTCGCACCCGCCGGCTGAACAGTTACGGAGAGGAGGCGCTGCTGCGTGCCTCCTGAGTTTCGTGTCGATCCGATCCTGGGGTATACTGTGCGCCGCTTGCGCCTGACGTGACCCGCCACAGACTGGCGATTTCTTGATCGCAGCACGGCGCGAGAGATCGTGAACTGCTGAATCTGGAGTGTACCCTGTGAAACGCAACAAGCTGGTGCTGCTCATCCTGGCCTTCTCCCTGCTGCTCAGCGGCTGCGTCAGCAATCGCGGCCTGTTGTCCGACCTGGGCGTGGGCGGTGGATCGCGTCAGCCCAACATCGTCATGATCCTGACCGACGATCAGGACCTGCTGTTGGACAGCATGGATTATATGCCGCAGGTGGATGCGCTGCTGGCCAAGCGGGGCACGACCTTTTCTAACTTCTTTGTCAGCTTGCCCCTCTGCTGCCCGGCGCGGGCCATGGTGCTGCGGGGCGAATATTCCCACAACAACGGCATCCTGACCAACCTGTGGCCGACTGGCGGCTTCGCCAAGGCCTATACATCAGGCTTTGAATACAACACCATCGCCACAGCCCTGCACGACGCCGGCTATCGCACCGCGCTGATCGGCAAATACCTGAACGGCTATCCCAACAGCGACAACCTCACCTACATCCCGCCCGGCTGGGACGAGTGGTGGGCGCCGATCACCGATTCGGCCTATGGCAGCTACGACTACAAGGTCAACCACAACGGCGTGATCGAGGAGTATGGCTCTGCCCCAGAGGACTACATCACCGATGTGATCAGCGATCAGGGGATGGCATTCATCCGCCAAACCACGACTGTCTCGCCGACGCAGCCTTTCTTCATGGCGCTGAACTTCTACGCGCCCCACTCCCCGGCCAGGCCAGCGCCGCGCCACAAGGATCTGTTCCCCGACGTGCAAGCGCCGCGCCGGCCATCCTTCAACGAAGAGGATGTCAGCGACAAACCCCCCTTCATGCAGACTGCGCCGCCCTTGACCGAGGAGCAGATCCAGGAGATGGATACTCTGTATCGCCGGCGCCTGCAGTCGCTGCAAGCGGTGGACGAGGCGGTGGCGACCCTGGTGCAGACGCTGGAGGAGACGGGCCAGCTCGACAACACCTACATCTTCTTTCTCTCGGACAACGGCTTCCACATGGGCGAGCATCGCATGCTGTCGGGCAAGGGCATGCCGTATGAAGAGGACATTCACCTGCCGCTGGTGGTGCGCGGTCCAGGGGTGCGCAAGAATGCCGTGCGCGACGATCTGGCGACCATGATCGACATGGCGCCGACTTTTGCCGCCATCGCCGGCGCTCAGATGACCAATTCGGTCGATGGACGGTCGTTACTGCCGCTGCTGGGCATCCGCTGGCCAGGGCTCGACTGGCGCAACTCGCTGTTGTTGGAACATTACACCGCGCCCAGCAGCGAGGAAAACAAGTCTATGAGCGAATCGCTGGAACCGCCTGATCCGGGCGACCTGCAGCAGGAGACGCTGGCCATTCAACTGCCCGACTATGCCGGCATCCGCACCACACAGTACAAGTACATCCAGCGCCTGGGCGCGGCGCGCGAGCTCTATGATCTGATCGAGGATCCGTATGAGCTGAACAATCTGTGGTCGTCGGCCGATCCCCAGTTTCAGGCGGAGCTGACGGCGCTGTTGGAGAGCTATCAACGCTGTGTGGGCGCTACCTGCCGCGCCATCGAGGCCCAGCCGGCGCCGAAGTTTCGGCTGATCGCGGCGCCTTAGCGGCCAGAGCGTCAATGTGCCGGAGCTGGCTCGGTCGGGAGACCGGCCAGAGCAAATTGAGGAGAGCAAGAAACGAAGCCGGGAAAGGCCTTGTGCCTTTCCCGGCTTCGTTTCTGCGGGCTGTTTGCTGCGTCGGATGGTGCCCCCGGTCCGACTCGAACGGACACGCCCGTACGGGCACAGGCCCTCAACCTGCCGTGTATGCCAATTCCACCACGGGGGCAGCGTTGCGGCAATTATAACATGAAACGACGGATGCGCAAATCGGCGCCCGCGGCTTTGAGCTTGGACCCGGAGGTCAGGATTGGGCCGCCAGGTGATGCGCCAACGCCTCCCTGGCGGCCAACGCCGCCCGAGCGCGGTGGCTGAGCTGGTTCTTCGATGCCGGGGCCAGCTCGGCCATGGTTTGCCGATAGTCGCAGTCGGCCACCAGGAAGATGGGGTCATAGCCGAAGCCGTGCTCCCCGCGCGGCGCGAACGCGATGCGACCCTCGCAGGCGCCATCGGTCGTGACGACGCGGCCATCGGGCCAGGCAATGGCGACCACGCAGCGGAAGCGGGCGCTGCGTTCGGCCTCAGGCGTCTCCTCCAGCCGCTCCAGCAACAGGCGGTAACGCTCCCCATCGCTGCGGGCCGCCGGCGCGCCGTAGCGGGCGGAGAGCACGCCGGGCGCGCCGCCCAGCGCGTCCACCTCCAGCCCCGAATCGTCGGCCCAGGTCAGCAGACCGGTGTGCGCGGCATAGGCCTGCGCCTTCATGATCGCGTTTTCGGCGAAGGTATGGCCTGTCTCGTCAGCCTCGAAGACGACGCCCTCGGCGTCCAGATAGGTGACCTCCAGGGGCAGGTCGGCCAGCAGGGCGCGGTACTCACGCACCTTGCCCTGGTTGTGGGTGGCTACCAACAGTTTTTGGCTCACAGTTGCTTGCTCCGGCATGGAATTGACCGCGGCGGGATGATAACATATAATCGAACGGCGATGAAGTTGCGCCATACAGATTTCGGAGACCGCCGCCTGACGCCCCCATTGCCCCCGGACGGCAAACTGCGAACTCTCATTCAGCGAGGTGCTTGCATGCCCGATTATCCACTTCGGCTTTTTAGCGGCAGCGCCAACCGGCCTCTGGCCAACGAGATGGCCGCGATCCTGAAGCAGGACCTGGGAAACTGCACAACCACCCACCTGCCCGACAGCGAGATCCACGTTCAGATCAACGAGCTGGTGCGCGGCGACGATGTTTTTCTGATCCAGCCAGGCTGCGCGCCGGTCAACGACAACCTGATGGAGTTGCTGCTCTACCTCGACGCCTTCCGCCGGGCCTCGGTGCACAGCATCACCCTGGTAGTGCCCTATTTTCCCTATGGTCGCCAGGAGCGCATGGCCGTGGGACGCGAGGCGATCAGCGCGCGCGTGGCCGCGCGCATGATTGAAATGCTGGGCGCCAGCCGCCTGATCTACGTGGATATCCACGCCGAGGCGACCCAGGGCTTTTTCGACATTCCGGTCGATCCCCTCTCCGCACGCACGGTGTTAGCGGCGCATTTCGAGAACGACCCCAAGTTCCGCGACGCGGTGGTGGTCTCGCCCGACGTGGGCCGCGCCAAGCTGGCCAGCCGCTTTGCTGAGACGCTGCGCCTGCCGCTGGTGTTGATGCACAAGCGCCGCGAGGGCTTCGACACGGTGCGCACCAGCCATGTGGTGGGCGACATCAAGGACAAGATCCCCATTGTGATCGATGACCTGATCGCGGGCGGCAGCATTCTGACCCAACTGGAAGGGCTGATCGAGGCCGGCGCGCGGCCGGAGATCTACCTGGCCATCACCCATCCGGTGCTGTTGCCCAGCGCGCTGGAACGGCTGGACAAATTCGACTACATCAAGCAACTGGTGGTGACCAACACCATCCCGGTGCCGCCGGAGAAGCAGCACCCCAAGGTGGTGGTCAAGTCGGTGGCGCCGCTGCTGGCTGACACCATCTACCGCATCTGGACGCGGCGTTCCATCAGCCCGCTGCTGCAACGGCCGCACGATGCGGTCGAGCCGCCGCTGTTGCGCATCGCACGCCAGGGCAGCATGGACTTGGACTATCATACCAACTGAACCGGCGCGGCCGCGTCAGCGGCTTGAACAGCCGCCGACGCCGGCCCCGGTGCAGTGGTCTTTCGAGGAGACATAGCCTTGTATTTGTGGTTAGATCTGTATGCGCCTTACGTGGCGCTGAGCGCGTTGGCCGTCGCCGTGGTCGCACTGACCTGGGCCATCCGCCAACAACGGCAGTTGCGCAGCCTGAGCGCACAGTATCAGGCATTGACCTTCGACACCCAGGGCGGCAGCCTGGAGCAGGTGCTGGCCGGCCATCTGGACAACGTGCGGGCCGCGCGTGAGCAGGCCGCCGCCGCGCTGGAGGTCGCCCATCAGGTGGAGCGGCTGAGCGCCAGCCACGTGCAACATGTGGGCCTGCTGCGCTACAACCCCTTCAGCCACACCGGCGGCGACCAGTCCTTCGTGCTGGCGCTGGCCGACCACGACGGCAACGGCGCGATCGTCAACAGCCTGCACGCCCGCGAGGGCACACGCGTCTACGCCAAGCCGCTGCTGGCCTGGCAATCGACCTCCACCCTGACCGAAGAGGAACAGTTGGCCATCGACAAGGCGCGCAACTTCGCGCCGATCGCCATCAACGGCAATGGAAAGGTGAGATAGCATGTTCAGCAAAGAACGAAGACCCGACCCCGACGTGATCGACGTCAGCCTTGGGCCGCGCGCCACCTGGAGCGGCAATCTGCGCTGCGATGGCAGCATCCGCATCGAGGGGGTGATGGAGGGGGGCGAGCTGGAGACGCTGGGCAATGTGATCATCGGCCCGGGCGCCAAGGTGATGGCGACCATCAAGGCGCGCACCGTCTCCATCTCGGGCGCGTTCAACGGCGAGATCGACGCGCAACGGGTTGAGCTGCTGGAGGGCGGCCGCGCCTGGGGGCTGATCAAGGTCGCCTCCTTCCTGCTGGACGAAGGCGCGTTTCTGCGCGGGGAGCTGGTGATGCAGGGAGAGACGCCGGCCGAGCCGTTCGTGCTGCCGCGCGGCGAGAAGCCCATCGCGGTCATCGAAAAGCCCGCGGCCGGGACCGTTGAGGACGAAAGCTAAGCGCTGACCGGCGTTTATTCCACCACGGCAGCCGGGCGGGGCTGCTTGCCCATGCGCCGACGCGGGGGTTGCCGCTGCCAACTCTGAGCGATGCCCACGACGACCATCATGCCGAAGCCGCCCACATAGAGCAGCAGGAAGGGCGCGGCGTAATAATGTCCGCGCACCAGCGCCGCCGCCACGGTGAGCAGCGCATAGCCGGCGAGGAACGCCTCCCCCAGCACCAGCCAGCTCAGCGGCAGGGCGTAGCGCTTGTTGCGCCACAGGTCACGCCGCTCCTGCACGTGGAATTTGGGGGTGCGGCGGAAGGCCACCGGCCGGTTGGAGAGGCCGGCCGCCACCGCGGCCGTGTTGCTCAGGGCCAGGCCAGCGCCCATCAGCACCAGCAGGGGCAGCACAGCCAGCCGGCGCAGCCAGCCCTGGCCGCGGTGCAGTTCCCACTGGGATAGAGCGTAGAGCAGGGGCGGCCCAATGCTGACCACGCCCAGATAGGCCAGCAGCCAGCGCAGCGGATTGGCCGCGCTGTCGCCAAACCAGAGCAGCGGCAGGGTGAGCAGCAGCAAGAGCACCATCAGCGGGTGGCAGAAATACGCGCCCAGGTGGATCAACCCCTCGATCCGGTGGCTCAGCGGCCGTGAGCTGCGCGCCACCGGCAGCGCCAGCTTGCGGAAGGTCTGGATCGAGCCGGTGGCCCAGCGGCCCTGCTGCCGTTTGAGCGCGGCCAGTTGCGGCGGGATCTCGGCCGGCGCGTCCACGTCGGGCAGGTAGAGCCCGCGCCAGCCGCGCAGTTGGGCTCGATAGCTCAGGTCCAGATCCTCGCACAGCGTGTCGGTCTGCCAGCCGCCCGCGTCGTCGATGCACGCCCGGCGCCACAGGCCGGCCGTGCCGTTGAAGCCGAAGAGCCAGCCGCTGCGCTGACGCACCGTCTGCTCCACCACGAAGTGGCCATCCAGCGCCAGCGCCTGCATTTGAGTCAGCGGCGAATAGCCGGCGTTCAGGTGCGACCAGCGGGTCTGAAGAAAGCCGGCCGTGGGATCGGCCATCAGGTACGGCACGGTGCGGCGCAGGAAATCGGGCGCGGGCACGAAGTCCGCGTCGAAGATGGCGATCACCTCGCCGCGCGTCTGGGGCATGGCCGCGGCCAGCGCGCCGGCCTTGAAGCCGGGGCGCTGCTGGCGGTGCAACAGCTCGATCTCCAGCCCCTGGCCGCGGACGCGCTCGATGCCGGCCGCGGCCAGCGCGGTGGTCTCGTCGGTGGAATCGTCCAGCAACTGGATCTGCAAGCGGTCACGCGGGTAGTCCAGCGCGGCCAGCGCCTGGATCAGGCGCTCCACCACGTGCAGCTCGTTGAAAATGGGCGCCTGCACGGTGACCAGGGGCCACTCGGCCGGCTCAGGCGCGCTGGGGGGCGCCTGCCGTCGCCGTCGCAGGTAGAGCAGCGTCATCAGCAAGGCATTGGCGCCGTAGATGGCCAGGATGATGGCCGTCACGGCGTGCAGCAACGATAAGGCGAGCAAAGGCTCTCTCCGGTCAAAACAGTTTGTGTGCCGACGCACAGACCCGCCAGTATAGCACCACGCCAGCCAGCGGCAAAAAAGCAGGGGGGGATAACTACATCTAACGGCCGGTGCGGGCAGGTGGATTGAGTAGGCCGCCGTATCGAAATCACCTGCTCGCACCGGCCGGCGGGCAGGTGGCCGCAGCGAAATCGCCTTATGCCTAACGGGCCGTGCGGCGGTAGACCGCCAGGGTCTGCTCAGCGGCCGCCTGCCAGGTGAACTGGGCGGCCCGGGCCAGGCCCGCGGCCCGCAGCCGGGCGTGCAGCGCGCGGTCGGCCAACACCTGCATCATGGCCGCGGCCAGGCCGGCCACGTCGTGGGGATCCACCAACAGCGCGGCCGGGCCAGCCACCTCAGGCAAGGAGCTGGCTGTGCTGGTCACCACCGGCGCGCCGCTGGCCATGGCCTCCAGCAGCGGCAGGCCAAAGCCTTCGCAGGTGGAGGGAAAGAGAAAAAGGTCAGCCTGACGGTAGAGGCGCGCCAGCTCGGCCTGGTCTGCCTGCTGCACCCGCCGCACGCGGCGCAGATCGAGCCCCGGCGCGGCCTGCGCCAGCGCCTCCTCCGGCGCGTCATCCCGACCCACCAGCACCAGGTGATGGGGCAAGGTCGTGGCCCCGGTCAGCCGGGCAAAGGCCGCCAGCGCCGCGGGCCGGTTCTTGTTGGGATAGTCGCCCCCCACGAAGAGCACATAAGGCGGGCTGGCCGGCTGCTCGTCCGGCCCCGCGGCGTGGAAGACGGTGCGGTCCACCCCTTCGTAGACGACGGTGCAGCGCTCAGCCGGCGCGTCCAGAAAGCGCATGGCATCCTGGCGCGTGGCCTGGCTGACGCAGATCAGGCTGCTGGCATGGCCGGCCAGCCGCATCTGCTGGCGGTACCACGCCCGGTTGATGGCTTTGCCGTTGAAGAGCGCGGGCAGATGCAGCGGGATGAAGTCGTGCAGGGTGATCACCAGGGGGAGCGGGCAATGCCAGGGCACGCCGGGCACGCTGAAGGCCGCCACGAAGCCGGGGGAGTGGAACAGATCGGCGCGCTGGCCGCGCAACAGGGCTGGCAGCGCCAGTTGATGGCTGGCAAAGGCGCTCAGCCGCCCCAGCGGGGGCCGGGGCAGCCGCACCAGGCTGGCATTGGCCGGCAGCGGCCCCAGCGCGGCCAGCAGCCCGGCGTTCTCAGCCCCCGCCGCGTCCGGCTCTGGATGCACCACCAGCCGGTAGTCATTGGTCCGGTCGAGCGCCAACAGCGCCTTGAGCAGCTCGCGGGTGTAGGTGCCGATCCCCCGCGTCCGGTGGCCGGTCTGCAAAGGGGTCGCGTCGATCAGAATGCGCATGGCAAAGCAGTCATTCAGCCGCGCCTATGGGTTGGGGGTGGAGGTCGGACGCTCGATTCTGACCTGAATCGTGCTGGGAACCACGGTGGAGCGCAACCCCTCCGGCACGATCAGCGTGGGCGTGACCTCGTGGGAACCTGGCTCCAGCCCGGTCACATCAGCCAGCACGCGCACCAGCTTGATGTCGGCGTTCACCTGGTTCAGCACTGGCAACGAGCCGGAGAGCAGCACATCCACATAGGCGGGGCTGTTGCTGACCGTGTCGTTGGGCTGGGCGCCGGTCACCTCCACCGGCAGGGTCAGACGCAGGTTGCCCTGCTGCGGCACCACCGTGATGCGCGCCTCTACGCTGCCCTCGCTGACGCCGCGCTCGTTGAGCGCGCTGACGCCGGTCGGGGGCGCCAACGGCACGCGGCGCACGATGTCGCCGGCCGCGCCGGTCACATCCACCGGCACGGTATCGACGAAGCCGCCGATCTGCTCCAGCGTGCTGGGCGGCCCCAGCAGGGTGACGGTCTTGGGCTCGACGTTGATGTTGCTGATCCAATAGCCGGGCGCGACGGTGCCGGTGATCACCACATGCACCGCGGCATCGCGCGTGTTGAAGCGCTGGCTGATGGGCACAATGACCTGCACGTCATCGGGGTCGATAAGGGCCCCGGTCACCAGGCGCCCCTCCTGATCACGCAGCACCACCTGCCGTTCTTCGCTGATGGTGCTGCGCGCGCCGCGCAGCGACACGCTCACCTCGGCGCGCTGCACCGTCTCGACGATCTCGGCCGGGCCGGAGACTGTGACCAGCGCCGGTGTGACGACAGGTGTGCCGTTGATTTCATACGAGAAAGGCAGGCTCTCACGATCGGGCACCACCAGCGAGACGGTCATGGTGCGTGTGGCGCGCGGCTGCAGCTCCAGATCCAGGGCCCCCGGCTCGGTGGTGATCACACGCACCTGTTCATCGACAGGTCGGATGTCCACCGGCACCCGGTGCACGTCGGCGTCGAGATTTTTCAGGTCGATGGCGGCGCGCAGGCTTTGCGGCGACAGATCCACCGCGACGGTCTGCGGCGCCTGCACCACCGCCGAAACCACCGCTGGCACATTACCGACGACCAGCAGATCCTGGCCCAGGCCGGTGGTGCGCAGGGGGATGTTGTCGATGCGCACGGTCTGCGGGGGGTTGACCTGCTCGGCGACCACCAGCCATGTGGCCACAGCCAGCATCAACGAAAGCAGGGCCGTGGACAAGATGCCGATCAGGCGCATCATGCGCTTGCGCGGGCTGGTCTTGGAGCGATGGGAGCGGGCCTGCCAATAGCTCAGAGTCAGCAACTGGCGCAGGCTATTGGACTGCGTCTGCAACGGGTCGTAGAAGCTGTGCAGGTAATCGCGCAGATCGGTGGTGTCCAGCTTGCGGTGCAGTTGACCAGCGACGGCCACCGAGATGTCCCCGGTCTCCTCAGAGATGACCAGGGCCAGGGCGTCGCTGACCTCGCTGATGCCCAGGGCGGCCCGGTGCCGTGTGCCCTGGTGCATGCCGGCCGGCAAGGGCGCCTCGCTCAGCGGCAGCACAGTAGCTGCGGCCACGATCTGATCCTCGCGAATGATCACCGCGCCGTCGTGCAGCGGCCCCTTGTCCTGAAAGATCGCCTCCAGCAGGTCAGAGGAGACGTCGGCGTTCAACTGGACGCCGGTGTTGATCACGTCGGTCAGGGTGGTAGACCCCTCCAGGACGATCAAGCCGCCCGTGCGACGATCTGACAGATCGCCGGCCAGGCGCAGCAGGGTGGGCACCACGCGATGCACCAGCTCGGTGGGCCTGATCTGGAGGAAGCCAAAGGAGCGTCCCAGTCGCTCCAGCCCGCGGCGCAGCTCTGGCTGGAAGATCAACGGGGTGGTGATCAAGCTGATGATCAAGGCGGCGCGCAGCATGTAGGTGAAGGTGGGCAACTGGAAGAGGGCAGAGACCGCCACGGCCACCAGCGCCAGAATCAACACCCCACGCAACAGCACCGCGGCCTGAGAGCGCCGGATCAACCCCAGGATCAGGAAATAGGTCAGGGAGACCAGCAACAAATCCAGCACGGTCTCCAACTGCCTGGTGCTGTAGAGCAGATAGGCCAGATTCTGCGGAAGGCTGTCAATATGAAGAAAGTCCTGCATTTAGGCTGCCAGTCAATCTGTGTCAGGCCCGACGCTGAGCGGACCTGCATGTCTTGCACGCGCCGACCGTCGGTTTTGTTCGTTGACGTCCGCCGGCCATGGGGCTACGGCAGATCGAAGTCGAACAGGTCGCGGCCCCATTCCGTCCAGGCGGCGTTGTGTACCCAGATCTGCACCGGGCGAATCTGGGTGGACCAGGGCGGCTGGTTGGGGAAGATGAACTTGAAGGACCAAGGCTGAGCGCTGTCCAGCGGTGTGGTGAAGCTGACGCCCGCCAGCGGCGTGGCCTGGGTGTAGCTGGTGTTGAACTCGCCCAGAGAAACCCGCACCACCGTGCCCGGGCTCCAGTTGCCGCTGGTGATGGTGATCTCCTGGCCGGGCTGGCCGACGGAGGGGTTGATCTCGATGAAATGGTAACCTGCGGCCGGCGTCATCAAAGGCGCGGTCGAGGGCGCGGTGGTCGGTGTGGCGGTGGCCGCGCCGGGCGTTGTCTCCGCCGTGGGCGTGCTGGTGGGCGTGTCGTTGCTCTCCGTCGGGCTGGCTGCCAATGAAGACGTTGGCGTAGGGGTTTCGGTTGCGGCAGGCGCGGTGTTTTCAGGGGACGGAGTGGGAGAGGGTGTGACGGTGGCCGCGCCCGGAGCATCCGGCGTCGCCGTGGGCTCCGGCCTGGGCGTGGCGCTGGGGGTGGGCGAGGGGTCGCCCGCGGCGAGCGGCGCCGGCGTCGTCGCTGTCAGCAGACTCCAGCCGACGGCGATGCTGGCCGGGCCCTCCACGTCGCGGTGCTCCACCACCACCCGATACTCGCCGCCTGACAGCGGCTGGTCGGCTGTGATGGTGTCGCCGGCCGCGCTCTGCCAGGCGTCGATCACCGTTCGGCCCTCCAGCGACAGCCGGCCGCCTTCATCGGCGGTCAGAACAAAGCGATAGAGGCCGGGCGCGAGTTCCAGCGTGCGGCTCCAGCGCGCCGAGAAGCCGTCGGCCGGGATGATGCCCGGCGCGGGGCTCTCCTCGCCCCAGTTCAAGTTGAGGTCAGGGTCATTGCGCACCAGGGCCGGCTCGCCGGCCAGGTCGGGGTTGGTGAAATACTCGCCGCGCCAGTCGGGATAGGGATCTGCGGCCTGCCAGCGCAGGGAGATCGAGGCGTCGCCGCTCTGGTCGAAATATTCGACGCGCAGCGTATGCTCGCCCGACGTCAGGTCGATGGAGGCGCTGGCCGTGGAGACCACGCCGTCATCTTGCCACAGGTCGATCAACAGTTGATCATCGACAAAGAGACGGGCGCCGCCGTTGGCCTGCAACTGGAACTCATGGGTCATGGCGGGGAAGGTCAGACGGCGGGTCCAGCGGGCCGCAAAGCCATCAGCCGGCAGGGCAGGATCGGGCGAGCCCGCGCCCCAGTCGAAGGCCAGATCGCTTTCTTCCCGCGTCAACGCAGGGGGGCCGGCCAGCTCCGGGTTGGCGAAGTATTCAGCCGCCCAGACGCCAGCCACGGGCGCGGGGGTCTCGTCGGTGTCCTGCCCGCCGGCGATGGGGGTCAAATCGGTCAGGCCGGCGTCGCCATCGCCGTTGGCAACATTGCCGGCCGCGGTCGGGCCGTCGGCGGCCCGCAGGACGCGGAAGGCGCGACTGGCCTGCCGGCCAGAGTCCAGGCCCAGCGCGATGACGACGGTGCGCCCCTCAGCCAGATGGGGGCCGGCCGGCAGCAGCAGGTTCAGGTTGCCACTGGCGTCGGCGGCGTCGACCTGCAGCGCGCTGGCCTCGTCGCACGCGGCGTCGCCAGGCGCGTTCAGGCAGAGGGCCACCGCTTCGTTCTTCTGCCAGCCGCCGCTGCTGACTGCCACCTTAGCTGCGTCCTCCACCGTGGCAGCCACAGGCGCGATGCGCAGCCAGATCTCAGGCAGGGGCTTGAAGCGCTGCGCCAGGAAAACGACCAAGAGGATCAGAACGACAGCGGCGGCCACGCCGGCCAGGATCAACAGCCGGCGGCGCCAGCGGGGAGTGAGAGCGGTGGGTGTTGGCAGGGTCATAGGCCATTTCAGCCCGAGGCAAGGGAAGCTGCGACGCGCTTTCCCCTGGCTCAGGACGCCAAAGGTCGAATGGTTGTGCGGCGATTATAGCATAGGGGCCAGGAAATGTCAGGCTGTGCAGCGCCGCGCCATCCCGATGTATATTGACAACTGACAAAAAGAGAATACAATGCGGGCGCGCCAGGGCGCTGCTCCTGCGGCGCAAAAACCCTGTTTTCAGCCTCCCATCCATGCATGTTTTGGTGGTGCATTCCCAGCCGCGCTTCTTCCACGAGGTCAAAGCGCTTCTTGCGCAGCAAGAGGCCGATGTTGCGTACCTCCCCGACCTGAGCAACCTTCACCATTGGCAGTTGGAAGCTCAGTTCCCGGACTTGATCGTCCTCGAACAGGAGAGCCTGGCAGCGGGCGGCGAGCCGTTGAGCGCCGCGTTCAGCCGCAGCACCCGTTTGCCCCTGATTTTCCTCACCACGGCCGACAGCAAACGCATCGGCGGCGGCGAGGAGCGTCAGCGCCTGGCCGATCTGCTGGCCTATCTGCAAAGCCAAAGCGAACGCGTGCGCGCGACGCAGGTGCTCCAGGTGGGACAGTTGCGCATCCACGCCGGTCGCATGCGGGTGACCATGGGCGACGGCTGGGTCAAGCTGCCGCCGATTCAGTTTCGCATTCTGCATCAACTGGCGCTGCATGCCAACGTGGTGGTCTCCCACCCCGACCTGGCCAGCGCCGTCTGGGGACCGGAAAGCGCCGACGACGAAACCAAGCGCGATCTGATCAAGGTGCATATCGTGCAACTGCGCCGCACGCTGGGAGCGCCCTTCAAGAACTACATCCAGGCCGTGCGGGGCCAAGGCTACATCTTGGTGGATCCTGACTCTGAGGAATGATCCCACCCTGGCAGCGCCTGTTGGGCTGGCGCTATTCATCGAGGAGACGAAGTCAATGGCCGTTGTTCGCTGCCGGATGACCGACCGGGTCAATGGGGACCAGAACTACCGCTGGACGGCTCGCCTCACTACTGAGCTATGAACGTAGCAACTTGCCCTCTGTGCGACGCGCATATCTCCGTCCCGCGCAGCCTGTTGGTGAAGAGCATGTTGTTCTGCCCGCGCTGCGATTGCCTGTTGCAGATCGTCTCGCTGGATCCGCCGGAGCTCGACTTTCCCCTGGAACTGGATGCCGGCGCGGCCGATCCCAAGCTGGGCCGGCGCGGCCGACGCAACAACGACAAGAAGTGAGACCGGGGCGGGCCGGCGTCCTGCGTTGGCTCGCTCAGCCCCGCGCCGGCGCTGCGCAAAGACTGGCCTGGGGCCAACACCCAAAATCCACCCAAATGAAAAGCGGAGCCATGCAGCGGCTCCGCGTTTTTGTTTTGCCAGGTCTCGCCCCCCAACTGGGCTTGGCGCCCTGGCACAATGGCTACGACCAGATCAACTATTCGTCGTCATCGTAGTCGTAATCATCGTCGAAGTCGTCGTCGAAGTCCTCGTACTCCTCGAAGTCATCGTCGTCGTTCCAGTCTTCTTCTTCGTATTCGAAGAACTCGAAGACAGAACCAGGCGCGTTGCACTCCGGGCACCGCTTGGGACGGCGGTTGGACGGGCCTTCTTCGATATAGCCGCAGTCCATGCACTCCCACTCACCTTCCAAGACCTCGACGTCTCTTGTATTTGATAGAGACATGTGCGCGTTCTCCTGCTGAATTTGTCGTGACCCAACTGCCACGGTAGACAGCCGCAGTATAGCACCCTCAAGAACGGCTTGTCAATACAAGTTTCGGTGAAGTTTTGGTTAAAGTTCGGTTAATGTTTTGGCGCACGCGGCGGGTTGCGCCAGATGGCCACCAGCCCCAGCAGCGCGCCGTAGACCAGGTGTCCTGCCAACAGCGCCCCCGAACGCCACACAGCCTGCACCGCGGGGTTGAGCCATGACAACAGGAGGAAGGTGGCGGTGATCCAGGTCACGCCGCCGTAGTAAATGGCGATCACCAGCAGCGACGGGTTGTCCAACGTCTCCTGGGCGGTGGCGTAAAGCGCGCCCAACAGCCCACCCACCAGGAGCATCACCGCCAGCCCCACCAGGGTGAGCAGCCCGGCCGGACCTGGGGGGATCGGCTGGACGCCCAGGAAGAAGCTGCCGGCCGCGTTGACCGGCGTCCACAGCCCATCGCCGGCCGCGGCCGAGAGGGCCCCGGCCACCAGCGCCAGCGTCAGGCCGCCGGCCATGCCCGCGACCAGCCCCTGGCGCGCGGTCAGGATCTCAATGCGGGTGCGGCGTTGATGTTGTTCGACGGTCATCGAATCACCCCGTTTCCTCTTGCCCCTGATCGAAGGGGGCGACGCCATCGGGCAGAATCTGGCGCACCCGCAGCTCGGCCGCGGCCAACAGTCGGTCGCACTGCTCGGCCAACTGCGCGCCCTGCTCGAAGAGGGCCAGCGCGGCGTCCAGCGGCAGGTCGCCGGCCTCCAGGGCGCGCGTGACCCGTTCCAGTTCGGTGTAAGCTTGTTCGAAAGTTGGTTCTTCCATGGTTGGGGGTTCTTTGGCGCCATCCACAGGTTGACGCTTCACGGACGGCTCGGTCGGAGACCGGCCTGAGCGATGAGCGGCTCGGTCGGAGGCCGGCCTGAGCGGCGGACGGCTCGGTCGGAGACCGGCCTGAGCGATGAGCGGCTCGGTCGGAGACCGGCCTGAGCGATGAGCGGCTCGGTCGGAGACCGGCCTGAGCGGCGGGCGGCGGGGCCTGAGCGGCGGGTTGTTTTCGGCCAGACTGCTGAGATGGCGCTACTGGGATGTGACCACGCCGGCGAACTCGCCGTCGGCCACGACGATGCGCAGGGGATCGCCCGCGGCCACGGCCTGGGTCGAGGTCACGATCTGGCTGGTCGGCTGATGATAGACGATGGCATAGCCGCGCTGCAAGACGGCGCGCGGGTCCAGGGCGGCCAGGCGGGCGCGCAGGCCGGTCAGCTCGGCCCGGCGCAGCGCCAGCCGGTGCCGCATCTGGCGTTGCATGGCCAGGCTGAGATCATCGACCTGCTGGCGGCGGTCGGTGATCTGGGCGGCCGGCGAGAGGCGCACCAACAGGCGCTGGCTGTGGCTCAGGCGCTGCCGCTGGCGGGCCAACTGCTGCGCCATGGCCTGCACCTGGCGGCCGCGCAAGCTGCGCACCTGCCCCGCCAGCTCCAGCCGGTCGGGCACGGCCGCGGCCGCGGCGCCGGTGGGGGTGGGGGCGCGCTGGTCAGCGGCAAAGTCGGCCAGGGTGAAATCGGTCTCATGGCCCACGCCGCTGATCACCGGCAGCGCGCTGGCCGCGATGGCCCGCACCACCTGCTCGTCGTTGAAGGCCCACAGCTCCTCGATGGAGCCGCCCCCGCGGGCGACGATGATCAGGTCGATAGGCTCGACCCCGGTGCTCCAGGCGTTGAGCCGCTGGAGGGCGGCGACGATCTGGGCCGGGGCCTCGGCGCCCTGCACCAGCGTGGGGGCCAACAGCACGTCCACGGCCGGATAGCGCACCGCCAGCGTGCGCAGGATATCGCGCAGGGCCGCGGCGCGCGGCGAGGTGACCAGGCCGATGCGCTGCGGCCAGGCCGGCAGCGGCCGCTTGTGCGCCGGGTCGAACAGGCCCTCGGCCGCCAGCCGGGCCTTGAGCGCCTCGAACTCCTGGTAGAGCCGCCCCACGCCGGCCAGCTCCAGCAGATCAGCGTAGAACTGCACCTTGCCCTGGCTCTCGTAGAGCGAAACATAGCCATGCACCAGCACCTGCTGGCCGTTCTGCGGCAGGCGCGCCAGACGTTGGGCGTCGCCGCGCCACATGACGCAGGAGAGCACGGCGCGCTCGTCCTTGAGCGTGAAATAGCAGTGGCCCGACGGCGCGCGCGTGAAGTTGCTGACCTCGCCTTGCAGCCAGACGTTGCGCAACGTCTGCTGGCGCTCCAGCAGCGTTTTGATTTGACCGACCAGTTGGGTGATGGTGAGTGGCGCCATGGCTGGCGCGCATTCTACCACAGCCCCCCCGGTGCGCCAAGCAAGCCGCCAGGACAACAGCAACTCCAAAAACGACGCTGAGTCGAGGCTTCAGCCGGGTCTGGCCGACGCCAGTTGAGCGCGCCGACCCGCCTGAAGGCTCGACTCCAGCTTTGCAGCCGCCAAATTGGGCGCGGAGTCGAGGCTTCAGCCGGGTCTGGCCGACGCCAGTTGAGCGCGCCGACCCGGCTGAAGCCTCGACTCCTGTTTGGCAGCCGCTGTATGGGGAATTGCCGCAGGCGTTCAAAATCAATTGACAAGAGTCATGTCAGGTGCTAGAATCAAGCCGACGCTGGCGTCGCAACGGATTCAACCAAATAAAGAAATGGGCAGCACATGGAATACAAAGACTATTACAAGATTCTGGGTGTGGACAAGAATGCAGACGAAAAAGAGATCAAGAAGGCCTACCGCAAACTGGCGCGCGAATATCATCCCGACGTCAATCCGGGCAACAAGCAGGCCGAGGCCCGCTTCAAGGAGGCCAACGAGGCCTACGAGGTGCTGGGCGACGCCGACAAACGCCAGAAATACGACCGGCTGGGCGCCAACTGGAACGCTTTCCAGAGCACCGGCCGCGATCCCTCCGGCTTCGACTGGAGCCAGTGGACCACGGCCGGGGCGGGCGGGCCGCGGGTCAACGTGCAGTACGGCGACCTGAACGACCTGTTTGGCCAGGGGGGCGGCGGCTTTTCCGAGTTCTTCCAGAGCATCTTCGGCGGCGTGGGTGGGCAGGGCGGCGCGGCCGGCGCGCCCTTTGGCCGCGGCCCAGCCGGCCAGCCGCGGCCGGCGCGCGGCCGTGATATCGAGCACCCGGTGGAGGTCACGCTGGAGGAGGCGTTCAACGGCACCCAACGCGTGCTGGCCATCGACAATCGCCGCATCGAGATCAAGATTCCGCCCGGCGTGCGCACCGGGTCCAAAGTGCGCGTGGCCGGCGAGGGCCAGCCAGGCGCGGCCGGCGGCAGTGCGGGCGACCTCTTCCTGGTGGTGCAGGTGCTGCCCCACGCCTCCTTCGAGCGCAAAGGCGACGACCTGCAGACCGAAACGCCCATCGATCTGTACACGGCGTTGCTGGGGGGCGAAGTGACCGTATCGACCTTGACGGGCAAAGCCACGTTGAACATTCCGGCCGGCACCCAGCCCGGCCAGATTTTCCGTCTGCGCGGCCAGGGCATGCCGCACCTGCGCGAGCCGAGCCAGCGCGGCAATCTGCTGGTCAAGGTGCAGGTGCGCCTGCCCAAGCAGTTGAACGACCGCCAGCGGCAGCTTTTTCAGGAGCTGGCCAGCCTGGCCGGCGACTGACAGACCCCTTCAGGAGGTTTCACCATGATCGACCAGGCCACAATGCAAGCCTTGGTGGGATTCCAATCGACGCACAAGACGGCGCCTGCGCTGAGCCTCTATCTGGATGTGGACCCGCGCCGCCGCACCACCGACGAGTACCGCCTGGCGCTGCGCCATCTGCTGGCGACGGTGGATGGGCAGGCCAACAAGGAGGACAGCGCCCGCATCGAGCGTTTCATCGAGAAGGAGTATGACCGGCAAAGCCGCAGCTTGGTCTGCTTTAGCTGCGCAGTCGAGGATTTTTGGCATGCCATCCCGCTGGCCGCGCCGGTGGCCGACACGGTCTTCGTCGGCCAGCGCGCCTACATCAAGCCGCTGGGCGATCTGCTGGACACCTTCGCCCGCTACGGCGTGGTGCTGGTCGACCGCGAGGGAGGCCATCTGTTCATGTTCAACCTGGGCCAGTTGGAAGGGGTCTCAGGCGTGACCGGCGAGGATGTCAAGCGTCACAAGCAGGGCGGCTGGGCCGCGGCCCGTTTCCAGCGCCATGAGGATCAGGCAGCCTATCGCAACCTGAAAGAAGTGGTCGAGATGACCAATCAGTTCGTGCAGAGCGGCGAGGTGCGCCGCCTGATCCTGGGCGGCACCGAGGCCAACGTGGCCCAGTTTGCCGCCATGCTGCCCAAAAGCATGCAGCCGCTGGTGATCGGCGCGATCAACGTTGAGGTCACGGCCAGTCCGGCCGAGGTAGGCGAGAAATCGCTGGCGCTGATCCAGCAGGCGGCGGCGGCGCACAAGGCTGACCTGGTGGCCCAACTGGTCACCACGGCCGCCAAAGGGGGGCCGGCCGCGTTGGGCCTGGCCAACGTCCTGGTGGCGGTGGACACGCGGCGCGCCCGCCATCTGCTGTTGGACGATGGCTTTGCCGCCCCGGCCTACCGCTGCGACAACTGCGGCTATGTCGGCGTCGAGCCGATGGAGGAAAACGCCTGTCCCCTGTGCGCGGCGCAACTGCGCCTGCTGCCTGACGCCGCCGACAGCCTGGTGCGCTGGGCGGTGGAGCAGGGAATCGACGTGACCTTCGTGGCTGGCAGCGCGGCCCTGCGGGACGCAGGCTCCGTCGGCGCGTTGCTGCGGTACTGAGCGTAATGCGTAATGCGTAATGCGTAACCCGGAGGTGTGCGCGGCGGCTTTTGTGTGGGTTACCGTAACTCGTAACTCGTAACACGTAACCCGGAGGTGTGCGCGGCGGCCTTTGTGTGGGTTACCGTAACTCGTAATGCGTAACGAGTAATGCGTAACCCGGAGGTGTGCGCGGCGGCTTTTGTGTGGGTTACCGTAATGCGTAATGCGTAACCCGGAAACGACTCCCTCCATTCCGATTACGCATTACTCGTTACGCATTACGCAAATCCCGTAACCCAGACACACCTCCCGCTATTCCGGTTACGCATTACTCGTTACGCATTACGCAAATCCCGTAACCCAGACACACCTCCCGCTATTCCGGTTACGCATTACTCGTTACGCATTACGCAAATCCCGTAACCCAGACACACCTCCCGCTATTCCGGTTACGCATTACTCGTTACGCATTACGCAAATCCCGTAACCCAGAAACGACTCCCGCCATTCCGATTACGCATTACTCGTTACGCATTACGCAAATCCCGTAACCCAGACACCCCTCCCGCCATTCCGGTTACGCATTACTCGTTACGCATTACGCAAATCCCGTAACCCAGACACCCCTCCCGCCATTCCGGTTACGAGTTACGTGTTACGAGTTACGCAAATCTCGCAACCCAGACACCCCAAGTCAATGTTAGACTTGTGTTAGCATCGGTGAATATGGTAACTGGCAGCACCTCCGTGCGTAGAGTTGTATGGTAAAAAGAGGTAGCGACTCAGCCGGCGGGTGCCAGCAGGTGGATTGAGTAGGCCGCCGTATCGAAATCCACCTGCTGGCACCCGCCGGTCCAGTGCCGCCAAAAAGAGTTCAAAATCCCGACATGCCGGAGATGATGTAAACCATGATGCGATTTGATCGTTTTACGGAACGGGCCCAGGATGCCGCCATGCGGGCCTATGAGATCTTGCAGCGCTATCAGCACAATCAGGTGGACACGGAGCATTTCTTCCTGGCCATGCTGGAACAGACTGACGGCGGGGCGACGCAGATCCTGGAAAAGCTGAACGCGCCGGCAACGGTGATTCGCGGCAAGCTGGAGGAGCACCTGCAGCGCAGTCCAAAAACGGGCGCGGGCGCCGGCTACGGCGGCCAGGTGGCGCAGGTCTTCATCACCCCCCGGCTCAAGCGGGTGATCGACGTGGCCAACGAAGAGGCCAGCAAGCTCAAGGACGAGTTCATCTCCACCGAACACCTCTTCCTGGGCATCGCCTCCGAGCGCAACACGCCCGCCTCCAACATCCTCAAGGATCAGGGTGTGACCAAGGAACGCGTCCAGCACGCCATCGAGGAGATCCGCGGCGGCCAGCGGGTGACCGACCCGGCCGCCGAGACCAAATACCGCACGCTGGAGCGCTTTTGCCGTGACCTGACCCAACTGGCCCACGAGGGCAAGCTGGACCCGGTGATCGGCCGCGATGCCGAGATCCTGCGCGTGATCCAGGTGCTCAGCCGGCGCACCAAGAACAACCCGGTGCTGATCGGCGAGGCTGGCGTGGGCAAGACGGCCATCGTCGAGGGGCTGGCCCAGAAAGTTGCCGCGGACGATGTGCCGGAGCCGCTGATGGGCAAGCGGGTCATGGCGCTGGATCTGGGCGCGATGATCGCCGGCACCCGCTTCCGCGGCGAGTTCGAGGAGCGGCTCAAGGCTACCCTGGAAGAGATCCAGCGCTCCGAGGGGGAGATCGTGCTCTTCATCGACGAGCTGCACACGGTGGTGGGCGCGGGCGCGGCAACCGGCGCCATGGACGCCAGCAACATGCTCAAGCCCGCGCTGGCGCGGGGCGAGCTGCGCTGCGTCGGCGCCACCACACTGGACGAATATCACAAGTACATCGAAAAGGATGCCGCGCTGGAGCGCCGTTTCGCGCCCATCTACGTGGAGGAGCCGACGGTGGAGGACACCATCGCCATCCTGCGCGGCATCCGCGACCGCTACGAGGCGCACCACAAGGTGACCATCGACGACCTGGCGCTGGTGGAGGCGGCCCAGCTCTCATACCGCTACGTCACCGACCGCAAGCTGCCCGACAAGGCCATCGATCTGCTGGACGAGGCCGCGGCCAAGCTGCGGGTCGCGCTCTACACCATGCCCGACGACCTGAAGACGCTGCGCGACCAGGTGACGCGGCTGAGCGCCGAGGAGGAGGCCGCCTGGGCCGCGCGCGACTATGAACGCGCGGCCAGCTTCAAGGTGGAGCGCATCAAGCTGCAGCAGGACTACGACATGGCGCGCGCCGCCTGGCGCAGCGAAAAAGGGCTGGACGAGGTGGTCAGCGCCGAGGACATCGCCCAGGTGGTGGCGGCCTGGACCGGCATCCCCGTCACCAGCCTGTTGGAAGAAGAGGCGCAGAAGCTGTTGCGCATGGAGAGTGAGCTGAGCAAGCGGATCGTCGGCCAGAGCGAGGCCATCGCCGTGCTGTCCGATGCGCTGCGCCGTTCCCGTTCCGGCCTGAAGAACCCGCGACGGCCGATCGGCTCCTTCCTCTTCCTGGGCAGCAGCGGCGTGGGCAAGACCGAGCTGGCCAAGGCGCTGGCCGAGTTCCTCTTCGACGACGAGGACGCGCTGGTGCGCATCGACATGAGCGAATACCGCGAGCGCCACACCGCCAGCCGGCTGATGGGCGCGCCGCCCGGCTATGTGGGCTACGAGGAAGGGGGCCAGCTCAGCGAGGCGGTGCGACGCCGGCCCTACCGCGTGATCCTCTTCGACGAGGTGGAAAAGGCGCACCCCGAGGTCTGGAACACCCTCTTGCAGATCATGGAGGATGGCCGGCTGACCGACGGCCAGGGCCATGTGGTGGACTTCCGCAACAGCGTCATCATCATGACCAGCAACATCGGCACCGCCTATGCCAAGAAGGGCGGCGCGCTGGGCTTCCGCCTGGGCGCGGAGGATGAGGAGCTGGACGCGGAGGACCGCAAGCTGCGGCGGCAGATCGAAAGTGGGTTGAAGGAATCTTTCCGCCCTGAGTTCCTCAACCGCATCGACGAGATCATCATCTTCCACACGCTGAACAAGGAAGATATCCGCAAGATCGTCGATTTGCAGATGCAGGACATCAGCGACCGGCTGCACGATCAGAGCCTGAACATCCTCTTGAGCGACGCGGCGCGCGACTGGCTGGTGGAGAAAGGCTACGATCCGCAGTTCGGCGCCCGCCCCATGCGCCGCACCTTGCAGCGCTTCGTGGAATCGCCGCTGAGCAAGCAGTTGCTGCGCGGCGAGTTCCAGCCTGGCGACACGGTGACCGTCATCGTCGAGGCGGACGAGGACACCCCTGGCCAGACCCGCCTGGGCTTCGAGCGTCAGCCGCAGGAGCCGATCCCGGTGGAGCTGCCGATAAACGCTTCGAACGTAACGGCAAGCTGAGTCTGATGGTCGAAAAGGTCGAGGGTTTGTAGCCCTCGACCTTTTTTTGTACCCGCCCGCTGACAGACCCGGCTAAAGCCTCGACTCCGGCCATATTTATCCAGACCCGGCTAAAGCCTCGACTCTGGCCATGTTTGTCCAGACCGGCTAAAGCCTCGACTCCGGCCATGTTTGTCCAGACCGGCTAAAGCCTCGACTCCGGCCATGTTTGTCCAGACCGGCTAAAGCCTCGACTCCGGCCATGTTTGTCCAGACCCGGCTAAAGCCTCGACTCCGGCCATAAGTGGCATGGCCGCCAGACCAAGAAGCCGATTGACGTTCCTTCAGGCCAATGGTAGAATGCATACAGTCGGCAAGGCCTCTGTAGAAACGCTACGCGGTGGAGTCAACGACCATGTCTGCTCAGACGATGATACCGACGCCATCGGTCACTTGGCGCCCAGCGCCGCCGATATCCCCTGACCGGCCTCCGCTCAACGCGGGGGATCGATTGTCACGCGCCGAATTCGAACGTCGTTATCACGCGCACCCTGAGATCAAGAAGGCAGAACTGGTGGAGGGAATCGTCTATATGCCATCGCCGGCGCGTTTCGCACAACATAGCCAGCCCCACGGCTACATGGTTGCCTGGCTTGGGTTGTACTGTTCGGCCACGCCTGGCGTTCTGCTGGGCGACAACGCCACAACCCGCCTCGACTACGAGAACGTGGTACAGCCCGATGCGCTGCTGCGCCTGGATCCGGCGCTGGGTGGGCGTTCCCGCGTCACCAGCGATGATTATCTGGCTGGACCGCCAGAGATGGTGGTTGAGGTTGCGGCCAGCAGCGTGGCTTATGACCTGGGCGTCAAGCGCCGCGTCTACGCCCGCAGCGGCGTGCAGGAATATCTGGCGGCGCAGGCCTATGAGCAGCGGGTGGACTGGTTCGTGCTGCGCGAGGGGGAAACCGAGACCCTTCAGCCTGACCAGGACGGTATTCTGCGCAGCGAGGCCTTTCCGGGCCTGTGGCTCCCGGTCGATGCGCTGTGGGCTGGCGATCTGGCCGCCATGTTTGCAGCGCTTCAGCAAGGTTTGTCTTCCCCCGAACACGCAGCGTTCGTGGCCGATTTGCAGAGCCGAATTGGGTGAGCGGGTGATTGGATGACTGGGGCATTGAGGACCGACGGGCTATTCAGCGGCCAACTTCCGATCCGCGTCTTCCGCAGATCCGCGCTTCTTCTAGCCGTGGCGCTGCCGCCGCAGTCCCCCGTCCCCGTACACCGCCATCCGGCTGGAGACGATCTTGTCGTGCGGCTGGGCCGCGCCGGTGCGCGTTGGCTGGGGTCGCCAGACCAGGCCCAGCAGACGGCTGGCGACGCGGTAACTCTCCCGCACGGCCTCCCCAAAAGGCCGGCCCCCCAGCCAGCCGCGCAGGAACAGGCTCAGGCTGGGCTCCGGCAGCCAGTTGACCCCCTCCGACCCATTGACCGCCTGCGCGCCGATGGAAAGCCACTCGGCCGCCAGCGTCTGGCCATAGCAGTTCATCTGGTAGACCGCGCGCAGGTGGAAGCGCGCCAGCCCGGCCGCACGCAGGCGCCGCAGGCCGGCGAAGAAATCCGCCCCCACCTGGCTGTCGCCGTGGCCACAGGCATAGCCCGGCAGGCCATGCACCAACAGCAGCAGATCCACCGTGGCCCCGTCCGCGTCCAGCAGCGCCCGCCAGAGCTGCGCCGCCGTGGCCTCTTCCTCCTCCAGCACGACGATGCGGTCGTAGTGGCGACGGGCCTGCAGCCAGACCGCCGTGCGGGCATAGCCCTGGGTCAAGCGATCCAGCGCCCGCGAGGCCCAGGAAGGCAGGTTGACGCCGCCGACGCGGCCGCCGTTCTCCAGGAAGAGGATCAGCACCGACCGATCGCGCCTTGCGGCCTCGGCGAGCTCATGCGAATGGAGCTGTGGCTGTGAGAATTCACTGTACATTAGCGCCCTTGATTTTACATAGCGACGCCCGATGCGCAAGCCAGGGCTTGCCAACTAGTACACGCCGGCCTAAATCGGTCTTCACTCACTGCTCAAGCCGGTTCCGTGAACCGGCGGCGTTGTGAGCGCAAACCCGGCGGATCACGGATCCGCCGGGAGCAGGTAAACTGAAGAGTTATTTACGCCAACTTGTACTAGCAATTCCAAATATGGCGCGGAGTCGAGGCTTTAGCCGGGTCTGGCCGACGTGAGGCGAGCGCGCTGACCCGCCTGAAGGCTCGATTCCACAGCTTAGCAGTCATCATGCTTGGAATTGCTACTCGCCGACGAAGATCCTTGCGGCCGTTTCCTGGTGCGCCGACCGGCTCTCCGTCATGGCCTGAAAAATTGGCTCTTGACAAAACAAATAAGCTGTGATACTCTACTAATACGATTTAGTAACACGGAAGAGCAACAAGAAAATCAGCGATATGCCTTGGCCAGCGCTCGCACCATGACCACCAGAGAACGCCCGCCCACCATGCATGATGTCGCAGAACGCGCCGCAGTTTCGCAAACGACGGTGTCGTTTGTGATCAACGGCCGGGATGATTACAACATCTCAGATGAGACCAAAGAGCGCGTGTGGGCAGCGGTTCGTGAGCTGAACTATCGCCCGAACGCCATGGCACGTGGGCTGCGATCCAACAAGTCCCAGTTGATCGGTTTGATCTCGGACGAGATTGCCACAACGGTGTATGCCGTGCAGATGGTGCTGGGTGCGCAGGATGCTGCATGGGAGCAGGACAAGCTGTTGTTGGTGGTGAGCACCGGCGGCAACGAGGAGATCAAGAACAGGGCTGTGCGGATCATGCTGGAACACCAGGTCAGCAGCATCATCTACGCCACCATGTTTCACCGGCCGGCCCGTCCGCCCGCAGCGCTGCGCACCATTCCTTGTGTCATGCTCGACTGTTATGACCAGGAGCACACATTCCCGTCCGTGGTTCCCAACGAAGTGCAGGGGGGACGCACGGCGACGGAAACCCTGATTCAAGCGGGACACCGCCGCATCGCTTTCATCAACAACGTCGACCCCATCCCCGCCACCTTCGGGCGTTTCGCAGGCTACCGCGAGGCGTTGGCGTTGCACGGCTTGCCCTACGACGACAGCCTGGTGGTACACGCCTCGAGTGACTCCGGCGGCGGCTATCTCGGCGCCATGACACTCATGCAACTACCCGCTCCCCCAACGGCAATCTTCTGTTTCAACGATGCCATGGCGATGGGCGCCTATGATGCGCTTCGCAAACTCGGTCGTGCCATACCCGACGATGTTGCCGTGATTGGCTTCGACAACATAGAGCTGATTGCGGCCCACCTCTATCCGCCGCTTACGACTGTCAGGCTGCCCCACTACGAGATGGGTCAGTGGGCCGTAAATTTTCTGGCAGAACACGGCGATACCTTCCCCCCTCCCGTCCAGCATCGGGTTGACTGTCCTTTGATCAGCAGAGCGTCAGTCTAATCGACCAGGTAAGTTCGGATCGAATTTCGATCACAACGAAAGTCGGTTCGTTAGTAATACGATTTACTATCCGGTCTTCAATCCCTCACCCATTCCCAAGGAGTACACCATGCGATCGAAAACTCTCTCACTGATCAGCCTGCTGCTGATCGCCGCCATCTTGCTGGCTGCTTGTGGCGGCGCCGCCGAGCCCACCCCTGCGCCCGCCGCACCGGCTGAGGCGCCTGCTGCGGCAGTTGAACCTACCGCCGCGTCTGAAGCACCCGCCGCATCCAGCGCCGGCGGCAAGACAGCACTGGGTCTGTGGACTCACTCCGCTGGCAATGAAGGCGAGATGAAGGTCATCCAGCAGATGGTGGACGACTTCAACGCCATGCAGGATCAATACGCCATCAAGATCGAGGCCTTTCCCCAGGGATCCTATAACGACTCTGTGGCCGCAGCTTCGGTAGCCGGCAGCCTGCCGTGCATCATCGACCTCGACCAGCCCACCGTGCCCAACTTTGCCTGGTCGGGCTACGTCCAAGAACTGCCGGTTTCCCAGGAATTGCTTGATCAGCTCACCCCCGGCGCCATGGGCTTGTACAAGGATAAGGTGTATTCCTTGGGTCAGTTCGATGTCGCCCTGGTCAACTACGCCCGCAAGTCAGTGTTGGAGAAACACGGCATCCGCATCCCAACGCTTGACGAGCCGTGGACTCTGGAGGAATTCAACACCATTTTGCAGACCCTCAAGGACTCTGGTGAGTTCGATTATGCCATCGACGTCAACGCCCAATGGACCGGCGAGTGGTGGTCGTATGCCTACTCACCCATGCTGCAAAGTTTCGGCGGCGATCTGATCGACCGCAGCACATACACCAGCGCCGAGGGTGTGCTCAACGGCGAGGAAGCGCTGGCGTGGGGTGAGTGGTTCCAGAGCCTGTTCACCGAAGGATATGCCAATCCGAAACCGGCCGACGATCAGTGCTTCCTGCAAGGGCGCTGCGGCCTCTGGTACACCGGCAGTTGGTCAGCCAACGACGTTGTCAAAGCCTTGGGCGACGATGCGATCTTCTTGCCGGCGGTGGATTTCGGCAATGGCCCAAAGATCGGCGGCGCTTCCTGGCAGTGGGGTATCAGCAGCACGTGTGAGCATCCCGATGGCGCCTGGCAGTTCATCGAGCATGTGATGCAGCCCGAGAACATCGCCTTGATGTCCGAAACCACCGGCCTCGTTCCGACCACCGCCGCCGCGGCGGCTCTGACCGAGAGCTACAAGGAAGGCGGCCCCTACCGCGTCTTTTTCGAGATGTCTGATCGCTTCACAGTGTTGCGCCCTGCCACGCCTGGCTACCTGCGCATCTCCAGCGAATTCGAGCAGGCCGGCCTCAAGATCCGCGACGGCGGCAACGTCCAGGATGCCCTGGATGACGCTGTAGACGCCATCGATCAGAACATCCAGGACAACAACGGCTTTGGCTTCTAGCACCACCACGGCGTTCTCGCAACGATAGGTTCAGCAGGTCAAGCCACCGCGAGACCCATCGTGCAGAGATCCCGCTAACCGATTGGCATCCGGGGGGGGGGGCGATCCTCGCCCCTCCGGATGCCAGGTATGCCCACGGAGGTAGTCCGATGCAAAGTGTTCAAGCCCCCCCACAGACCGAGCGCAAGAGCAAGAAACAGCGCGACCTTGTGCCGGCCGTCCTGCTCGGCGCCCCGGCCATCATCCTGCTGATCATGTTCCTGATCGGCCCGTTCTTCGCCGGCATCGGTTTCAGCTTCACCAACATTCGTCTGATCTCCGCCAACCCCGCCGAATGGGTGGGCCTGCGCAACTACCAGCGGCTGACCAAGATCGCTGTGCTGTCGGTCGAGCCTGTGACCGATCCTGCCACCGGCCAACCTGTGACCGACGAACAGGGCAATCTGGTCTATCCGCGCTCACGCGATTTCACACGCGACACAGAAGCCTATCCCCAGTACGCCGGAACGCGCGAGTGGTTCACGGCGGACATTGGCGATACCCGCTACTATGTGCTGGCCGGCGATCCGGCCTTCATGAAGTCGATCGTCAACGTCGTCTTCTTTGCGCTGATTGTCATCCCTCTGCAAACAGGCCTGGGCCTGCTGCTGGCCTTGCTGGTCAATCAGAAACTAGCTGGGCGCAACTTTTTCCGCACCATCTACTTCAGTCCGGTCGTCACCTCCATGGTCGTGATCTCCATTGTCTGGGTCTTTCTGTATGACAAGGACAATGGCCTGATCAACCAGTTCATCGGTCTGTTTGGCCTGCCCGCGGTGAACTGGCTGGGAAATCCCAGCACGGCGATGTTGGCGATCATCATCATGTCAGTCTGGCAGGGTGTAGGTTTCCAGATGGTGCTCTTCCTCGCCGGCCTGCAAGGCATCCCCGACTTCCTGTACGAGGCCGCCAGCATCGACGGCGCGAACACCTGGCAAAAATTCCGCTACATAACTGTGCCGGGACTGCGCAGCGTGTTCGTGTTCATCATCATCACCATCACCATCGCCGCCTTCCAGTTGTTTACCCAGGTCTATGTGATGACCAACGGTGGGCCTGACGACGCAACCACCACAGTGGTCTTCCATATGGTGCGCAAAGGCTTTCGCGAGCAGGAAATCGCTGTGGCCTCGGCCATCGGCGTGTTGTTCTTCCTGTTCATTCTCGGCATCTCCATGGTACAGCGCTTCGTTCTACGTGACAAGGAGGCATGACAAACTATGTCAACCCAAACTTCAACCGGTGTGAAGGTCGAAGAGAAGCCGAGAAGGCACAAAGACTGGGGATCGAAGCTGGTGCAGTACGCTGTCAACATCGTGCTGGTATGCTTCTTCGCCTTCCCCCTGGTGTTCATGATCATGTCCTCCTTCAAGGCTAACGACCAGATTTTCGCCGATCTGCGTTCGCTGCGAGCGTTCCTTCCGGTGGGCGAGCTGTCGCTGGCCAACTACCAGGCCGTGTTCGAGAAGAGCAAGTTTTTCCGCTTCCTCGGCAACTCGATCTTCATTTCGCTCACCACCATCGCTCTGGCGTTGGTTGTCAACAGCATGATGGCTTACGCCCTGGCGCGGCTCAAGTGGCCTGGTCAACGACTGGTGCTGGCGATCATCATCGCCACCCTGATCATCCCAGCCGAGACGGTAATCATGCCGCTGCTGTTGATGGTCAGTCGGCTGCCAAGCTTTAGTCTGGCGGAAGGGTTCAAACTGGGCTGGCTCAACACCTACCAGGTCCAGATTATCCCCTTCATTGTCAGTGCGTTTTCGATCTTCTTGTTCTACCAGTTCTTCCGCGACATCCCCAAGGACCTGGACGAGGCGGCGCTGGTGGACGGGGCCAGCCGCTTCCAGATCTATCGCAAGATCATCGTGCCCAACTCCGGCCCGGTCTTTGCCACTGTCACCATTCTGACCTTCATCGGCACCTGGAACGCCTTCCTCTGGCCAACCATGACTGTGCAAAGCGAAAACCTGCGCCCGGTGATGGTCGGCATGCAGTACTTCTTCCAACAAGACACGGAATGGGGCGAGGTCATGGCTTACGCCACCTTGATCACCATTCCCGTTCTGGTCCTCTTCCTGGTCTTCCAGCGCTCGTTCGTGCAGAGCATCGCTTCGACCGGCATCAAAGGCTAGAGCGCAGCCAGTCGCGGCCGGCATGACTTGTCATCTACGGTTGGCGTCGCCTCCAACAAGCTGATAACCAAAGGTGGTTTTCATGGACACAAACCCGCTGCACCCCGGACTTGGCGAAGCGCATGCCCTGAGTCGTGCATCGACGGCGGACGCGCACCGTCCGCGCTATCACTTCACGGCGCCAGCCAACTGGCTCAACGACCCCAACGGCCTGATCCAGTGGCAGGGCCGCACCCACCTGTTCTACCAATACAATCCCAACGGCGCCTTTCACGGCACCATTCACTGGGGTCATGCCGTCAGCGACGACCTGGTGCACTGGGAAGACCTGCCGGTGGCCCTGGCGCCGACGCCAGGCGGGCCTGACGCCGACGGCTGCTGGTCCGGCAGCGCCGTCAACAACCAGGGCACGCCGACGCTGGTTTACAGCGGCGTGTTCCCCCAGTCCGTCTGCCTGGCGACCAGCTCCGATGAGCTGCGCACCTGGCAGAAGCACCCGAACAACCCTGTGATCGCCGGACCGCCCGCTGACCTGCAGAGGACGTCCGGCGGTCACTTCAGGGATCCTTTCGTGTGGCGAGCCGACGGCCAGTGGCGCATGGTGATGGGATCGAAGATCGAAGGCGTCGGCGGGCTGGTGCTGCTCTATACGTCGCCTGATCTGCTGCACTGGGAGTGCCAGGGCCCCATTCTGCAAGGCGACGTCGCCCAGACAGAGCCGTTCTGGACAGGCGCCATGTGGGAATGCCCCAATCTGCTGGACTTCGGACGCCGGCAGGCGCTGATCATCTCTGCCCAGTCCACGGCCGAGGACCTGATGTATGCCTTCTATGTCAGCGGGCGGTTCGACGGCCAACGCTTCCTGCCCGATGGCCAGGACATCCTCGTCCATGGCGGGTCGCAGGGCACGTTCTATGCGCCCCAGGTGCTGGCCGCGGACGATGGTCGCTATCTGATGTGGGGCTGGCTGAAGGAAGGACGCAGCCAAGCCTCCTTCATGGAGGCCGGCTGGGCCGGGGCCATGTCGCTGC
>Ga0209096_1000927_pt1 | contig 35181 bp, 27 predicted proteins | sample AD_UKC034_MetaG_FD_184407 | JGI IMG/M metagenome (GOLD analysis project Ga0209096, IMG submission 184407) | Active sludge microbial communities of municipal wastewater-treating anaerobic digesters from USA - AD_UKC034_MetaG (SPAdes) (version 2) | ecosystem: Engineered > Bioreactor > Anaerobic >...
ATATCATGACATCCGCGTCTCCCCGCTGGATGACCCGCAAGGCATCGCCGAGCGCATGCGAGCCTGACGCGCACGCGGTCGTTACGCATGCGTTCGGGCCCATTAAACCATAGGTTATGGCGATATGGCCCGCCGCCTCGTTCACAATAAGGCTCGGGATCAAAAAAGGCGATATCCGCGACGGCCCTTTTTTCAGGACAACCTCGTATTCTTCCTCTATGATCCGCAGACTCCCGATGCCTGAGCCGACGATGACGCCGATGCGCTCCCGGTCCTCTTTCTCCGCATCCAGGCCGGAATCAACGATCGCCTGTTTTGTGGATGCAAGCGCATACTGCACGAATTTTTCAAAGCGTTTGGCGTCCTTGGCAGACATGCCGAAGGTAAGCGGATCGAACCCTTTCACTTCGGATGCGATCCGCGCATCATACGCGGAAACGTCAAACGTCTGCAGCGGCCCGATGCCCGAAACCCCTTCGCATAAAGCCTTCCAGTTCGCCTCGACGCTGTTTCCGAGCGAGGATATGAGCCCTAACCCTGTAACGACAACACGTTTTTCCATACGAAACCATTAACATTTTGCCCCCCTTATCGCGTTTAACCGGTCAAGGGGGGCATATGTTTATATTAAACGACGCATGAATCTTTATTTATTCGCGGTCTTCTCGTCGATATACTTTACTGCATCAGCGACTTTTGTGATCTTCTCCGCATCCTCATCAGGGATCTCGATGCCGAATTCCTCTTCGAATGCCATGACCAGTTCGACGGTATCAAGAGAATCGGCGCCCAGATCGTCCACAAACGACGCGTCCGGCACCACTTCTTCGGGCTTGACCCCTAACTGCTCGGCAATGATCGCTTTCACTTTCTCTTCAACAGCCATTCTTCCTCCTTGATTTATACCATCACCATGCCACCGTCCACGACGATCGTCTGGCCGGTTATATAATCCGCCTCGTTCGAGGCCAGGAACAAACAGGCATTCGCCACGTCTTTGGGCGTTCCCAGTTTCGCCATCGGTATTGCGGACATCATCTTCGCCTTGACGTCCTCCGGCAGTTTAGCGGTCATCTCGGTCTGGATGAACCCCGGAGCGATGGCGTTGACCGTGACATTGCGCGCCGCAAGCTCCCGCGCGGCCGTCTTGGTCAGGGCAATGATGCCTGCTTTCGATGCGGCATAATTCGCCTGCCCGTAATTACCGATAATGCCGATGATCGATGCGATGTTGACGATCCTGCCGGAACGCTGTTTGCTCATGGGGCGAAAAACCGCCTTTGTGCAGTTGAACGTGCCTTTCAGGTTCACGCTCAGCACCGCGTCCCACTCCTGCTGGGACATCCTCAGCAAAAGATTGTCCTTGGTTATCCCTGCATTGTTAACTAATATATCAAGCTTGCCGTATTTGTCAAGAATTTTATTAACAGCAGTCTCGACCATCTCGAAATTCGTCACATCTACCTGCTCGGCAAGGGTTTTCCTGCCTAATGACTCTATCTCTTTGCAGGTGTTCATGGCATCAGCCTGATTGACGTCCCAGATAACGATATCCGCCCCTTCGCCCGCAAGGGTCATGGCGATCTCGCGGCCGATGCCCCGAGCGCCGCCGGTAACCAGGGCGACTTTTCCCTCTAATCTCATCATTATCCTCCTATATCTTTCGTTTTTTCAACATTCGCGACTGACACAGCCGGGTCTATCCTGCGCATCAGGCCTTTGAGCACTTTGCCGGGTCCGAATTCGATGAACCGGGTCACGCCCTGTGCCAGCGCATATCTCATGGATTCTTCCCAGCGGACGGAAGAATATATCTGTTTTACGAGGTTCTCTTTGATCCGGACGCTTTGCTGCTCGGGCTGCGCCGTAAAATTTGCGATGACCGGGACCTGCGCGTCGCGTATGGTGATCCTGTCCAGAGCCTCCTGCAGCTTAACAGACGCCTCTCGCATCAGCGAAGAATGAAAACCGCCTGAAACCTCAAGAGGGATCACCCGTTTGGCCCCTGCCTGCTGGCAGGCATCCTGGGCCTTCCGAACGCTCTCGGAATTGCCGGTGATAACAACCTGGCCCGGGCAGTTCAGATTGGCTATTTCTGCGCCTGTATCCCGGCAGATCGCGCGGAGTTTCTCGATATCAAGCTCCAGGACCGCGGCCATGGTACCCGGATGAGCCCGTGCCGCAGCTTCCATGATCTCCCCGCGCTTTTTGATAAGCGCAATACCCTGCTTGAAATCTATGCTGCCTGCTGCGATCAACGCGCTGTATTCTCCAAGGCTTAAGCCCGCGCAGAATGACGGCGTGACCGGCTGGCGTTTCCTGAACGCCTCGTATGCCGCGATCGTCATGGTGACGATGGCAGGCTGGGAGATATTCGTCGGCTTTAACGCGCTGTCAGGGCCTTCGAACATGGCCTTTTTCAGGTCGAACCCGAGCGCGTCGCACGCCTCGTCGATAACGGCCCTGCTTTCAGGGAAAGAGTCATAGAGGTCCTTGCCCATGCCGCTGTACTGGCTTCCCTGGCCTGCGAATAAAAATGCCGTCTTTTCCATACCGGGATCTACCACTGGATGATCGCCGATCCGCGCACGAGCCCTGCGCCGAACGCCACGAGCACGACAATATCGCCCTTTTTGATCTTGCCTTCCTGAGCGGCCTCGACCATGGCGGTCGCGGTCGATGCAGAGGACATATTGCCGTATTTATCGATATTAAGGTATACCTGGGCGTTGACGAACCCGAGCCGCTTGGAGACCGCGTCGATAATACGAAGATTTGCCTGATGCGGAATGATCCAGTTGATATCGGCGCATTTCAATCCCGCCTGCTTGAGCGCCGTCTGCGCCGCCTCGACCATTGACATGACCGCGATCTTGAAGACCTCGTTGCCCGCCATTTTGATATAATTCTGGCGCTCGTCGAGCGTCTGCTGGGATGACGGGATACGGGAACCGCCTGCGGGCATATACAATAATCCCGTATATTGCCCTTCGCACCCCATATACGAGGACAGTATCCCGCCGGACTGGACTTCTCCCAGAACGGCAGCGCCCGCGCCGTCGCCGAACAAAACACAGGTCGAACGGTCCTTCCAATCGGTGATGCGGGACAATACCTCCGCGCCGACGACAAGCGCGTTCCTGCACGCGCCCCCTGAAATGAACTTTTCGGCAACGGCAAGCGCATAAATAAACCCCGCGCAGGCGGCGGAAATATCGAAACAGATCGCGTTCCTGGCGCCGAGCTTTGCCTGCACAAAACAGGCGGTCGCCGGGAACTGCACATCGGGGGTGATCGTCGCTATGATGATCAGGTCCAGGTCCTCGGGCTTTATCTGCGCCTGATCGAGCGCCTGCCGCGCCGCATTGACCGCCAGGTCGCTCGTCGCCTCATCCGGTGCGACAATGCGCCGCTCTTTGATGCCCGTGCGGGTCGTGATCCATTCGTCGGACGTTTCGACCATCTTCTCAAGGTCGGCGTTGGTCAGGACCTTCGAAGGCAGATACTTGCCGACGCCTATAATACCTACTTTTTTCATGGTTTTGGTCAATCCTTCTGCCCCGCCTCTGAAACATCAGAAGCTTCGGAATGGGATAAAACGACATTTTCGGATTCGATCGCGGCAACGAGCTTTTCGGTGAACCGATTCTCCACTTCGGCCTTGGCGACACGGATCGCGTTCTTGACCGCTTTCGCGTTCGACCTGCCGTGTCCGATGATGACGACGCCGTTGACGCCCAGAAGCGGCGCGCCGCCGTATTCGGAATAATCAATGTCCTTTTTGAACCGCCGGAGGCTCGACCTCAAAAGGAGCGCGCCGAGTATGCCCAGCGGATTGCTCAAAATATGTTTTTTCAGGAATTTCTGCATGGCTTCGGCAAGCGATTCCGACACCTTCAGCGTCACGTTGCCGACAAAACCGTCGCAGATGACGATGTCGCATTCGCCGCTGAACAGGTGCTTTCCTTCCACGTTGCCGATGAAATTCAGGTGCGTTTTGGACAGAAGCTCGAACGAGTCTTTCAGGAATTCGGTCCCCTTGGATTCCTCTTCCCCGACGTTCAACAGCCCGACGGCCGGGTTCTTCATGCCGAGGATATCGCTGCCGTAAATTTCAGCCATGAGGCCGTACTGCATAAGATGGAGGGGTTTAGGGTCGATATTAGCGCCGACGTCCATAATAAGGAACATGCCTTTGAGGCTCGGCATGACGATCGCAATGCCCGGCCGCTCGACACCGGGAAGGAGCCCGAGCGTCAATGTCCCCGCGCACACCGCAGCGCCCGTATTGCCCGCCGATACGAACGCGTCCGCTTTGCCGTCCCGCACGAGCTTCAATCCCACGACAATGGACGAATTACGCTTGCGCCTGACGCTCGTTGCCGCCGGATCGTGCATCTCGATCACTTCGGTGGAAGGGCAGACGGAAAGTTTGTCGGATTTGAATTGCGCCTTCTCGATCAAAGCCCTGATCCTCGCCTCATCGCCCACAAGGACGACCTCGACGCCGTATTCCTTGATCGCGGCAATAGCCCCTTCGACCACGACATCAGGCGCGTGATCCCCGCCCATAGCATCAACGACTATTTTCATATTATGTAAGGGTTATTTCTCTTTCTTTTTCTCGGCTTTGACCTTGATCTCCACTGCCTGCTTACCCGCATATGTCCCGCACACAGGGCAGACGCGGTGGGAAAGCTTGGGAGTCTTGCATTGAGGACAGACGGAAAGCCCCGGATTGGCTATCTTCCAGTGGGTCCTGCGTTTTTTGCCGCGGGTGCTCGAATGTCTTCGTTTCGGTAATGGCATGGTGTTTCCTCCTTATATTAATCACAACCGCATTTTGCGACGGTATTGAGATTCGCCCCGCACCGCGGGCACAAACCTTTGCATGCTTCACTGCACAATGGCTTCAGGGGATAATCGAGCATGATATGGTCCCTGATATCCGGGTCCAGATCGATCAACCGCATGCCTTTTTCGACCTGATAATCCACGGAGAAGCCCTCATCGAGCTCGACCTTGAATTCAGACAGGCACCGGCAGCATACCAGAACAAGCGTTCCCCGGACGTTCAATGACGCGTTCACGACATCATTGATCCGCTCGAGCCGGGCTTCTATCTTCAGGGGTGCGCGAAAACAGGCGATCTCGGTGTTCAGATCGAGTTTCTGCGGATCAGCATCTTCCTGGACCTGAAGCCCTTCGGGCCTGATCCGGTCAACCGGTACCTTCATGGCGGATCTTTTTTTTCAGCGCCAGAGCGATGAACTTCGGCACGAACGACGACAGGTCAGCGCCAAGCGCAGCGCCTTCTTTTAACAATTTCGAAGATATATAGCTGAACGTTTCCTGCGGCATAAGGAAGATCGTTTCGATATCCGGCGCCAGCTTCCTGTTGGTCAATGCCATCTGGAACTCATATTCGTAATCGGAAAGCATGCGCACGCCCCTGATCAGAACATGCGTCTTATGATCTGCCGCAAACTTCACCGCCAGGCCGTTAAAATCGGTCACGCTCACGCCCTTCATCCCCTGCGTCGCTTTTTTTAGCATCGTTACCCGTTCGGCAACGGAAAAAAGAGGCCTTTTCTGAGGATTATGCGCGACCGCCACGATAACCTCGGGAAATATCTCGCGCGCCCGCTTGATGATATCAAGATGGCCGAATGTGCACGGATCGAAAGTGCCTGGATATATTGCCCGGCGGCTCATGGATGGTTATAAAACGACAGTACGGTGTCCCCGTACCTGGACTGTTTGAATAAAACCAAATTCCCCTGCCTTGCAGGCAAGGGATCCTTTTTAAAATGCTGGATTATCAGGAATCCTGAAATATTGTTTAATATATCATATTTTTCAATGCGTTGCAAGATTTTTTCTGATAATCCTTGATAATAAGGAGGGTCGGCAAAGACGACATCGAACCTCCGCCCCTGTGCGGCAAGCCGGGCAACGGCTTCCATCGCATCATCCTGATAGACCTCGACAGCAGGCGCAGCCCTGCCTTGTTTCAAAGAGGCGATATTCGCTTCAATAGTATGCACGCCCTTTCTGTCCTGTTCGATAAAGACCACGGTCTGCGCTCCCATGGACAAGGCCTCAAGGCCGACACTGCCTGAACCGGCGAAAAGCTCCAGAAAAGACGATCCGGACATATCACCAAGAATATCAAATAAAGCCTTGCGCACCCGGTCCTCTGTGGGCCTGATACCCGCCGGCGCTTTCAACACGATCCCTTTATATATCCCGCTGATTATGCGCATATCAACCTGCCATAGAAAGTTTTTCGTATTCCGGGAACCGCTCCATGATCTTGCGTTTCAAAGGTTGATGGGGCTTCTCCTTCAGGCAGGGATCATCGGAAACCAGGCTCACGGCCTCTTCCCTGGCTTTTTTCAAAAGATGCATCTGCGTCAAAGGATTGCCGATGCGCAAGCCGGTCAGGCCGTGCTGGCGGCTGCCGAAATACTCGCCCGGTCCGCGGATCTTAAGGTCCTCTTCCGCGATGACAAACCCGTCATTCGACCTGACCATTGCCTCAAGCCGCGCTCTGGCTTCTTCCGTAGCGGCATCGGAGATCAGGACGCACGTCGAGGCATGCGCCCCCCTGCCGATCCTGCCCCGGAGCTGATGCAGCTGCGACAGGCCGAACCGGTCTGCGTGTTCGATCACCATGCACGAGGCATTCGCGACATCGATGCCGACCTCCAGCACGGTCGTGGCTATGAGGATATTCACCTTCCCCGCCTTGAAGCCGGCCATGACCGCATCCTGTTCCGGCTGTTTAAGCCTGCCGTGTATGAGCCCGACATTCAGATCCTTGAATATCCTGTTTTTGAATTCCTCATACATCCTTTCGGCGCTTAAAAGGTCCATGGCATAGGATTCTTCGATAAGCGGGTACACGACATATACCTGCCTGCCTGAAGAGACCTCTTTCCTGATCTGCGAATACAGCCATGGCCGCTGTTCTTCCGTGATCCGGCGGGTAACGACCGGCTGGCGGCCGGGCGGAAGCATGGTAATTGCGGAAATATCCAGGTCCCCGTATATGGTGATGGCAAGGGTCCGGGGTATTGGCGTGGCGGTCATGATAAGAACGTCCGGATTATTACCTTTCCGGGGCAAGAGCGCCCGCTGGCCCACGCCGAAACGGTGCTGTTCGTCGATAACGACCAGGCCGAGATCCCTGAACCTGACGGTTTCTTCCAATAACGCGTGCGTGCCGATAACAAGGTCGATGCGGCCTTCCTGGATCTCTTTGACGATCCTCTCGCGATCTTTTTTCGACGCGCCTGCGGTCAACAAACCGACCCTGGCCCTGCCTGCCTGGGACGATATCTTTTCAAAATGCTGCTTTGCAAGGATCTCGGTCGGGACCATGAACGCCGCCTGATATCCTCCCTGTATAGCCATCATCGCGGCAGCGGTCGCGACAACGGTCTTGCCTGAACCGACATCGCCCTGCAAGAGCCGGTGCATGGGCTGGGGCGCTGCCATGTCAGCGCGGATCTCTTCCAGGACCTGCTCCTGGCTCTTTGTCAGGCTGAACGCAAGACGCTTCATAAAGCCGTCGACAAGCGCACCCCTGGTCGTATGGCTGATGCCGGATACCTGCTTTCTTCTCAGCTTGCGCATGATAAGCGGGACCTGGAACAGAAAAAATTCCTCAAATGCAAGCCTGCCGTATGCCTTTGCGCGCACAGCCTCATCCCCGGGGAAATGGATGTTGCAAATGCTCTGCTCGAGATCGAGAAAATCACTGCCCGCAAGCACCCGGGATGGAAGAAAATCAGTTATCCGGCAGGCATATTTTTCGATCGCGCATTTCATGAGTTTGCGAAAACTACGCTGGCCAATGCCTGAGGGCAGGGTATAAACCGGCACGATGCGGCCGATATTAAGGGACTCGTCAGCCGGATCATCGGACACGATCTCGAACTCAGGATTCGACATCTGCAGCCTGCCGGCATATATCTGCGGCTTACCATACAGGATCACTTCGCTCTGGGGCTTCAGATACTGCTTGATATACGGCTGATTGAACCAGACACATTCGAGTTTTCCGGTCTTATCGTCAACCAGTGCCTGCGTTATGCAAAAGCCCTTTCTGCGCCATGACCGGCGCTCATTGCTCACCAGGATCGTTGCCTTGATCGTCTGCGCCTCTCCTTCGCGCAGCATCGCGATGGAAGCGAAGTTCGTGCGGTCCTCGTATCTGCGGGGAAAATGATAGAACAGGTCTTCCACGGTCCTGATGCCGCGGCCGGCAAAGCTCTCCGCCCTTTTCGGGCCTATGCCTTTAAGATACCGTATCGAAATATCCTGCAGTCGTTCCATAAGGAGTAAGGGCTAAAAACGGGGTCAGAATTATTTATTCCATGCATATCAGTTGCTTGGAATAAATAATTCTGACCCCGTTTTTAGCAGTTCTTTCGCATAAATATAAACGCTGACATCGCGGCCGGTGATATATCTGAAATACGTCCTTGTCTTCCGGAACACCCGCGTGAAGCCGCTGCGCTCAAAAAACGCACCCGCCTCTTCGGAATATGCGGAAGGTCAGACATTTTCGTAAACGATAAAAAAACTCATTATTATCGCCGTTGGTTTAGCAGACGAGTTTTACCAAACTGCCTGCCGTGACTCGGGCAATGCCGTCTGGGCCCAAAAAGCGGTCCTGCCGCAGCAGGCGGCGAGAAGAAGGATAAAAAATAGCCTTGAAATCCGGCGGTTCATATGGCATGCTTTATATGCAAGAAGGAAAAAGCTCATCTTTCAAGCAAGGAGGACGGTCGATAGCGAAAAGCTATTAAGGCCTATCACCTGCGAAAAACCCCAAGTAACCATTCTTGGGGTTTTTTGTCGAGTGTCAAACGGACCTCTCTCTCATCGTTTTTCTTTTCTCATCCGCGCCGCCGTTTCCCGGATCTCGGTCAGCGCCTGCTGCATGGCGCTCCAACCGTACCAGAATGTATAGTCCGGATTATTATGGAACGCTCCCTGGAATGCCCGCATGCGGTATTCCGCGAACATGCGAAACAGTTTTTGTTCGATCGCCGAAGACACGTCATGGAACGCCAGGAGGTCCGGATATCCTGTTGTTCCTCCGGCCGGATCTTTCAGTATGCCGTCTTCGTAAAGGCCGCCGACGATCGTGACCGCCTCGGCCATAAGCCGGTCCGCTTCCCTGATCATTTGATCGTTCTTCTCGAACCGCGTTTTGACAAAACGGCCGGAATGGCATTGCGAGCAGGTCTTGATCATGCGGTCCCGCTCTTGCTGCCAATCCTCCTGCGTCAGGCGCACCGCATCGATGATTTTGACCGCTTCAAAACGCGGCGTCGTTTTGCCTGCCGCGTCAATGACCCCCAGCGCCCGCAATATGACCGCGCGGTCAGCTGCCCATTGCTCGTCCTGCGGCATGGGCAAACGGACGGCGAGAAATCCCCACGCGGTGCGGACCATGTGGTCGCCTTCTTTCATATGGCACATCTGGCAGGACGGAGCCTGCAACCCTTCGGCAAGAACCTTGTTCTGCTGCAGCAAATACCGCACCCCGTGCTTCGAGCCCGAATACATCTCCCATTGCGGATGATCGAAACCCATATGGCATGTCTGGCATGCCTGCGGCTGGCGCGCTTCCTGAACGGAGAAACGATGGCGCGTATGGCACGCGTTGCACGCCGTCATTCCGTATCCGCCGCGCTTCCGGCCGAGGCCCCTGATCTCGCTCTCCGGCTTGACCCCTATCTTATGGCAACCGCCGCAGCCGAGCATACCGTCGATAAGCGTCTGGGCCTGCCGGTGGACCGTGGGCATGGCCTTCATCGCCTCCCATGCGCGAGCGTGCTTGCCTTTGAGATACCGGCCTGATTGCTTCGCGTGGCATTTCCCGCATACTGCCTGTGTGGGAATGGAGGCCTTGTCCGCGTCGCGCGCGCCGGCATGTTCCGTCCCGTGGCAGGCGCCGCAGCCGATCGAAGCGCCGGCATGTTTGCTTGCCTTCCAATCAAGCACGATATCAGGGGTCACCCGCGTATGGCACTCGACGCAATCAGGCGCGGCAAACGCGCGCGAAACGCACAGACACATTACTGCCGCACAGCCGCATGCATGCCGGAACATACCGCACCTCCTTATGCTACAGGTATTCGGCCAGCCTGAGGACCAGATTCCGCGAATCATCCCAGCCCAGGCAGGGATCGGTGATGGATCTGCCGAACACCCGGCCTTTGGGATCCTGCGCGCCTTCGACAAGGTAGCTTTCGATCATCAATCCTTTGACGAGCGCCCGCAGGGCGCGGGAATGCTTGATGCCGTACATGATCTCTTTTGCTATGCGCGGCTGGTCGTCGAACTTTTTGCCGGAATTGGCATGATTGGTATCGATGATGACCGCGGGGTTGGCGAGAGAACGCTTATGATACATGTCCGCCAGCTTCATCATGTCTTCGTAATGATAGTTGGGGATATACTGGCCGTGCTGGTTCATGGCCCCGCGCAATATGCAGTGGCTGTAGGGATTGCCCGAGGTCTTGACCTCCCAGCCGCGGTAGATGAACACATGGGGAGCCTGCGCGGCCTGCACTGAATTAAGCATGACCGTAAGGTCTCCGCTCGTCGGGTTCTTCATGCCCACGGGGATATCGAGGCCGCTGCAGGTCAGCCGGTGCTGTTGATTCTCGACCGACCGGGCGCCCACGGCGACATACGACAGAATATCCTCCAGATACGGATAATTCCCCGGGTACAGCATCTCGTCCGCGCTCGTCAATCCGGACTCGGACAAAAGCCGCAGATGCATCTTGCGGAGGGCTTTCAAGCCCTGCACGATATTGGGCTGATCTTTGGGATCAGGGCTGTGCATCATTCCCTTATACCCTTCTCCCGTCGTGCGCGGCTTGTTCGTATACACGCGCGGTATCAGCAAGAACTTGTCCTTTACCTGCTCCTGCAATTTCGCAAGCCGCGAAACATATTCGCAGACCGCATCCTCATTGTCGGCGGAGCACGGCCCTATGATGATAAGGAATTTATCGCTGGCGCCTTCGAACACGCCTGCGATCTGGCGGTCCCTGTTCTTCTTAACCTTCTTAAGCTCCTCGGACACGGGCATCCGGGCAATGATCTCATTCGCACTCGGTATTTGACGCAGGTATTTAAATGACATGTGTCACTCCAGGGTAAAAACGTTCGACCGGACCGTGGTCCAATTCCACGCGGACGGATCAGTTTCTTTTTTCACGCGGTACATGATCGTTACGCGGTACAGCCCGGGTTCGGGGTTTACATACGTATTGTCCAGAAATATCTTCGGCTGCCACCGGAAGGAAAAAGACGCCCCTGCCTTGATCTCTTCGGGCGCAGGAATCGTATAATCAACCGTGCAGGAGGGCTGGCGGCAGCGCAGAGGCAGCGCATCCCATCCCACCGACGCCTTTTTCTCTATATTGGTCAAACCCATCTCCGGCCGGGAACTTGCCGCGACGGTGAATACTTTGGCGGACGATACGTTGGTTATGGTCAGAGCGACCTTTTCTCCGGTTTTATACGCGTTCTTCTGTGTCGCAATCGTTATATGCTGGCAAAAAACCGCGCACGGCATGCATATGACAAAAGCAGCGGCAACTGCGATCAAATGCGCATATGGGAATATTCTGAAAAAGGCCATACCCCTCCGTCTGGTTTCAGTTATTGTAGCCCCAAACGGACGTTGAATCAACTTAATTCTGGACAAAAAGGCGCGAGTATGCTATTTGTAGACTGTCAATACGCCCGCATAAACCATACGATGATACCACAAAATATCCCGTGCCGAAAACAGACATTGGCCGCCCTGGCCGCAATATTGTTATGCGGGATCCTTATCTATGCAAATAACCTCGTCAGCTCCTTCCATTACGACGACCTGCCGTACATCATAAATAATTCCGCAATAACGACGCCTGGCAGACTCGCGGACCTGTTCCGGTATTGGCCTTCGCGCCTTATCAGCTTCCTGTCATTCGCGCTGAATCACCGGCTGCATGGACTCAGCGTATTCGGATACCATCTGGTCAGTTTCCTGCTCCATATCCTCGCCAGCCTCACCGCTTGCTGGCTCGCCCGCATGACATTTCTGACCCCTGCCATGAAAAACGAAGGGATCTCCCGGTATAAAGGGATCTTAAGCTTCTTTGCCGGGCTCATATTCCTCACTCATCCGGCGCAGACCGAAGCGGTCGTCTATATTTTTCAGCGCGTTACGGTCCTGGCGGCGTTATTCTATTTACTGTCCTTAAGCCTCTATGTCAAAGCCAGGCTGGATCTCGAAGAGAACGGCCGGCTCAATGTGCCATGTTATGCCTCCGGTTTCGCCGCAGCCCTGATCGCGATGTTCTCAAAGGAAAACGCGAGCACCATCCCTCTGATGATCCTGCTTTATGAACTGTGCTTTTTCAGCCAGGGCAAACGCGTCCGCTGGAAACATATTCTTCCCTTCTTTATACTATTGCCTGTGGTGCCGATAACCGTATCCTTATCCAAATCAGTAGTATCCGGGGATGTGGCGCGATTCTTCGAGAATTCGATGCAGAACTCCACGCATTATCTGCTGACCCAGTTCAGAGTTCTGGTCACGTATATAAGATTATTGTTTGCGCCGGTAAACCAGAACCTGTTTTATGATTACCCTGTATCCAAAAGCTTATTCGAACTGCCTGTCCTGGCCAGCATCGCTTTCCTGGGCTCGATCCTGGCGCTCGCGGTCAGATGGTGCAACCGGCACCGGATAATCTCATTCGGCGTTTTCTGGTTTTTTCTGACCCTCATGCCCGAATCCAGCGTCATTCCCCTTCAGCACGTTATTTTCGAGCACCGGCTGTATCTGCCCATGGTCGGGTTCGGGTTCTTTTTGACCGGGATCATATACCATTTTCTCAAAGGCAAAGGCATCACCGTAATGGTCATCGCGTTAACCGTCATAACCTCCTGCTTCGCGATCCTGGCGTATCGAAGGACTCGTATCTGGACAGACGAGCTTACCCTCTGGAATGACGCGGTGCGAAAATCCCCGCGGAAAGCGGAACCCTTTCATTACCGGGGAGACGCCTACAGGGACGCCGGAGATATTGAACAGGCCCTGGCAGATTACAACAAGGCTATCGAGATGGATCCGGGTTATGTCGAGGTATACATCAACCGGGGCAACATCTATATCGGCCGCGCGCGTATCCATAAGACAGCCGAATATCTCAAAAAAGCTCTCGCTGATTACAACAAAGGTATTGAGCTTGAACCGGACCAAGCGCCTGTTTACAATAACCGGGGGAACCTATACAAGATGCAAGGAAACCTTCAGAGGGCTCTTGCTGATTATAATAAAGCTATTGAGCTGGATCCGCGCTATGCGTCCGCATATTTCAACCGCGGAATTCTCTATAAACAACTGGGGAATGCGCAACAGGCTCTCATCGACTACCATAAGGCAATAGAACTCAAGCCGGATCTCCTAAGGGGTTATTTCAGGCAGGTCGATCCATAATGCGCGGGAACATCTTACGATCACTCTGTAATGCGTCCTGTTTCTTTTAAAACCACTGATGTTTCTATCTGACGTTCAGGGATCTGCCAATACATCCGCAGAAGCCGGTTCTTTTCCTGTTCAGATACGCATTTAAAACCGTGTTTTTCATAAAATCTGACAGCCCATACGGCGTCCTTCCACGTGCCGATGAGGACCGGTTGTTCGGTCTGCGCCATGAGAAACCTCAAAAGCTTTGAGCCGATCCCCTTATTCCGAGAAGCGGTGCGCACATAGGCATGTCTGATCAGCGTCACATCGCGGACATCCTGTATGCCCATGACCCCCAAAACAACCCCGTTCTCCTCATATGCCCAGAACCTGACGCCATCCGAGATCTCGTGGCGCAGCTCCCCGCGCGACATATACGGATCTTTCCACCGGTCAGCGGGAATACGGCCGCGGTATGCCTGTGCGGCATCGTTGATGATCTCAAGGATCACGTCAAAATCATTATCGGCACATTGCCGGACAGCCATACGCTTTCACGGGCGATCATTTCTCGAACAAATAATACCATTCATCGTACCGGTTGGTGAATTTCCATGCCTGGATGCTGACGGGCGCCGTACTTAAGCCGCCTTTGGCATCAACAGTAGAGAAATAGACTTTTACCCCGACAGACGCCTCTTTCATATCGTTTTTCAACTTGACGGTGATCACCTCAATGTTCGTGCATGTAAAACCTTCTTTATTATGGTACGCATTGATGAGTGCTGCGATCTTCGCCTTCTTTTCCGATGGGAACCCGTCATAATAGGTGCGTTCATCCAGGTCTTCGGCATCTTTCATCAACAGCGCCATGGCATATTCTTCAACCACTCCCTTGACCTGTTCTTTGACGCCGGCCTCAAGGGCGTCGTATGCAGCGCCTTCATACAGTTTCCCGTCTTTCCAGACGCTTTTATCTTCGGCGCAAAATGCAGCGGCGGACGCCAGCAAAACCATGAGAACAACGCCCCAGAGTTTCCTCATCCCGCGCTCCTATCTTCTGCCGAGCAGCTGTTCCCGCAGCCTGTCAACGGCGCGCACGACCGCGCCGGCGGCAAAACAGATCACCGCTCCTATGAATGAAACGGCTACCACGACCAGCTGAAAATTATCCGAGATATCAATGGACGCCGCGATACCGAGCAGCAGACAGAACCCGCATACTACATACAGCGCATTTTTCATCAATGCCTCCTTACTGCCTCTGAAGAACCCGCTTGTTTGTGTTTTATTTCGAAAAGGCCAGGACACCGAGAGCGGCCAGATTCCCGACCGGAACCAGGACAACGATAAGGCCGAGCCAGCCCGGTTTTTTGCACGCCTCTGCCACTTTGAACCATAGGATCAGCGAAATGACGATGTTAACGAATGGAACGAACATAAGGACCGTCCACCAGCCCGGCTTACCCGCGATCCAGCAGGTCAGCACGACATTGGCGACGGGGACCCAGGCGAACCATGACTTTGCCGCCTGGCCTGTTTTGTGCGCAATGCGCTGCAGGCAGAGTGCGCTGAAAACATACAGTGCGATGATCAATAATAATGCAAGCGCTTCCATCCTTCCCCCCCTGTTTTAGCCGTCCTCCCCGCCCAGATATTCGGCGAGTATCGCCCGGTCATCATCCCCGATGAACTCGAACACTCCGGCGATATCGAACCCCGGATGCGCCTGATCCATCGACTCTTTTCTCTGGACCCGAAGTATCTTGACCATAAAATCAACGCCTTTGCCTTCCTTAAAATCAAGCTCGCATATAAGATCGACATCGACCGGCAACGCGACCGCGGACACAAAACAGATCCCCGCAACGCTGATATTGACGGTTTGGGCCTGGAAGGCCCTGCCGTGGAACATATAATCCATGCTGATCTTTTTGTTGATCCTCGCATATCTTCTGCGCTCTGCGCCGCGATATGCTTTGGTCTGAATGAATTCCCGCATGAGCGCGTGCTTCTTCAGGTCCTCGGCGCTCGAATCGCGCATCTTCCGGATATCATCCGCATAATAATGCTCGATAGCTTCTTTGATCTCTGAGAACGTGCTGATGAACACCTTCACGTCGTAATTCGTCATCTGGTGGATCATCTGGATCACGCCTTCATTCAGGGGGTCGGCCATCGCGACCGATATGGTGTTGCCGATCTTATCGATAGGGATAAGGGAATATAACCTGGCCCATTTCAACGGCACCAGGGAAAGAACATCCCGGGGGATCGTGTAGAGCTTAAGCGGTAAATACGCAAAATCATATTGGTTCGACAGAGCGACCGCAACATCTTGTTCGGTGGCGAAACCCAATGCGATCAGATGCTGGCTGATATACCCGCCCTTCTGCCGCTGCTCTTCGAGCGCCTGATCGAGCTCTTCATGCGTGATGACCTTCCGCTCTATCAAAAGTTCGCCTATCTTGCGCCTCAACGTCCGCGTGATCATACAAAAGCCTCTGTGTTCACTGTGTGTAATGACGAATCGACATTATTGTAACTCGGATTCACGGATTGAGCAACGAAATTTGATGCGGGGTATGCGACGCGGGAAAGGATCAGAACTTTGAGGTAAATGCATACATCAGGCGGCCCTTTTCGATGATCGGCTCGCCCTTCATCCTGAATACCCTGACACTGGCTTTTTTCTTGACCCAGCGCTCGACTTCCTTGGCGCGGTAATACGGATACCATACGTCAAAACCGAATGCCTCTTTCCATGCTTCGCGAACGACCTCATTTTCGTCGCGCACGGGCTTGGTGCAGAATGAGTTGAACGCGGCGCGGTCGATATGCGTTGAGGCGGGCTGTATTCCGGCGGTATCTGCCAGGCGCGGATACTCCATGACCATACCTCTCCATGCGATCGCTGAGAAATCATCATCGGTAACGGCTATCTTGAGCGTGACCGGCGCGATCGGAGGAATACTTCCCATCACCGGAGCGTGAACAAACATATCCTGCGCGTGCGCGAACGGCTGCAGGATCAGGATGCTCAGGATTATCACTAATTGGATGATTGCGGCTGTCATTTTTGTCTCCCTTAAGAATATAACATATAAATAGAAAGATTTCAACCTTGAATTGAAATATTTTCAAGTAAAAATAGCAATCATAAATTATATATAAGTCTAATATTGAAAGTGATTTATAAAAAAACATCCGCCCAGGCATTCAACCTGCGCGGATGTTTTTAAAAAAAATTCTTAAAATTACATGTTTATAACTACCTGGCCGCTCGATGATATTAAATACGACGTGTAGTGCCAGCTCTTTTCGCCGTACGGATTGAAGCTGAACGTCGGCACAAACACCTCCACCGTTCCGTATATCTCGTAATGATCGCCGACTTTTCTCAAAGCCGATTCGATCGATCTTCCGTCAACGGTGCGGATAATAGTATTATACGTGACGCCTTGTTCCGGATAGGACGCAAACTGGATCACGGTGTTGTCAGGAAGTGTGACCGAAGAATCCTTGGTGAACGACATGGCTGTCTTTGACAGATCAGACTGCTGTATGATATCCGGCAAGCCGTTGACTGCGCTCTGGATGAATGTCCCGTTCCCGGTCCACCACTGCGCGCCCGTCTCGGTCTTAAGATAATCCAGGACCTCGAGCAGTTGGGCTTTCTCAACAGGCTCGACGGCGAATCCATAGGCGTTATTTAAATAGCCGGTCATCCAGTTAAATTTAGACTGGTAATTTGCGTCTGACTTCTTTGCCACGCCTGTCATACTGCCGGAATCCCAGTTGATCTGCTTAGTGGTCATGTTGTACACAAAGATATATTTATAGCTCGCCGGCAACTGAACCGTCAGTTCCATCACATCGCCGGTTGTGGTAATAACCGCTGATCCGACATTCGCGTACCATTCCAGCTTCGCGTCGATATCCCACCCTGTGATGTTCGTGTCCAGCGCTTCGCGTATCCTGCTTGCTCTTTCAGGAGCGATTGTATCGAGCTTTGTCAGAACTGCGTCAAGCTTGACAGCGTCAGAGACCTTAAGGCTCTTCAGGAGCTTCACCGCTGTCGCAACGCTCATTTTGTCGCTTTCGACGATGTTCGCCAATCTTTCTGCGCTCACGCCAGCAAGGCCGTCTTTGATCTTCTGAATGAACTCCTGCGTGTATGAGTTCTGATCCATCGCGGAAACAGCTTCAAGGATGGCAGCGATATCTTCGTTCTTCATTGCCTTGAGCACTGCGAGAGTCTGCCCTGCGCGCGTCGCAACCAGCACCTTCGCGGATTGAGCAGGTTCCAGTGCTGTCAGGGCATTGGCAAAGGCCTGTATGCGGCCTGCATCCGTAAGATAGTCCCCGAGCTTATCGAATTCAGTCAAAACAGCCACGAGTTTAACAGGGCCCATCTCGGCGGCTATTGCGACTGCCACGCCGATATTGGCTGTAAAGCCGTCCCCGCTGTCCAGGAAACCCTTGAGCTCGATTGCAGCCTGTTCTGTGCCTAACGCCGCAAGATATCGGGCAGCTTCCTGAGGAGTCATTGTCCAGAACTCCACTTTGCTGCCGATTTCAGCCAGAGATTTCTTAGCGCCCGCTGCTACTTTCCAATACGATTTATTCGCAGGATCATAGCACTGGGCAAAACCAAGCTGGCTAATTACGGTGTTATATTCTTCCTTTGCCTTGTCATAATTCTTACGGGCCTTGTATATCTCGCCAAGCACGAAATGCGCAGTGCCAACATCGTTAAGGGCCCAGTAATCGGCTTCCTTCCCCTTAGGCGCGAAATCTTTCAAGGATGCCTGCTGTTCCAACGCCTCTTCGCTGTAACGCGATATGCATTCATTGGCAAACGCCTTTGCAGTATTATAGTCATTAGCAGTATAATACTCCCACGCTTTTGTCATCAGGGAAGCTGAATCAGGGCACAGGCTGATCTCCAGCTTGTTCGCAAAGGCATCGAAGTCTTTATCGCGCAGCTTAACTGCAGCATCAGTCACGGCTTTGGCCGCTAACTCTTTTACCAGGCTGTCTCTCAGACCCGGGATGGTGGCAAAAATATCGAGGAAATCACCGGCCACCTGCTGATCTTCGAGCAGGCCCGGTCTCGTATTCGCAAACTCCGTGACAAGCTCGGCAAGGACCTCGTACAGCCTTCTCTGATACTGCATTTGACGCATATCAAGCAGATTATTGCTGTCCGTTACCCAGTCTCTAATGTCAGATACGACGGCTTTGATGGCCTCGTCGCTTATATCGTTCGCGTTTTTCTGCAGATGCAGGGTTATGATATCAGCCATTGCCCGCGCGACCCATGCCTCATGGTCAGCTCCGCCGTTCTTCTTGATATTTTCGCGCGCTGCCATAAGGAACGCATTGACGTCAAAGGACCCTTCCATAAGCACCAGATCGCATAACATGACCATTGATGCATCGTTCTTGGCTGCGTAATGATTCTTTATGTTTTTCAAACAATTGATGACTGTGGATTGCAGGCTCTCATTGCCGCCGTCTTCAGCAGACAGCAGATAGTTATCCTGCGCAAACCCTATATACTCCTCAGCCAGGCCCTGCGCGTACTTGGTGTCTTTTTTATCCGCTGCGACAAGCGTGTTCAAGGCAGATCCTGCATGATGCATCAGATTATTTCTGAGGTGGGCTGATATTGCAGCCGACCCTGAATTGACCTGGGAAAGGAATCCGGACAGCAATTTCGTGGCTGAGGCAGCTACGGCATTCGTGATCAGCTCCGAGCCGGCAGCGGCGTTCAGATCCTTCTGATGCCAGACCAGGTCAGCAACAGCGCATGCAATCCAGGCCCTAATATTAACGTCAAGACCGGTGTTATTGATATTGGCTGAGAATTCCTCCATTAAACCCTTTAACCCTCCGGGAATAACCAGAGCCTCTTTCAGCAGCTGTTGTGCCACAGCACGGTTGCCTTCCGCAGAGCCCCAGTTATCTGTTCGGAAAAGATGGAGTAGTTGAGTGAACGCAAAAGCTTTGACGTTGGTAGAGCTGTTCTCAAGTACGATCTGATAGAACTGGGATATCCTAGGATATAAAACCGAGTTCGTCTCGTTGAAGGCGCTTCGCCACGACAATTCCACGCCAAAATGCGTAAAATTGAGCGCAACGAGATCCTTATTGCCGTCACCCATGGATTTGAATGTATCACTTTTGACGAAATTCAACGCCGCAGCAAGGATGTCCGTCTGCGCCTTGGTGAAATCTATATTCTTATAGGTATCATCCTGATTTCTCCATTTTGTCTTGAGCTCTTGCGTAATGCTGCCGAGCACTTTGGCCATGGCTTGCGCGGTGATCAATTCAGGATGCGTTTTCGAAAGCTGCCTGATATCAGCGCCGAGCGCTTCCCATGCATCCTGTTTTGCAGCGGGCGCAAGCTCATTGATGTAAGCAATATACTCCGCGTAGTATTTCTGCCACACTGCCGGATCGATCACGGTGTCCCCGGGCCGCGCAGGCGGCAAGGCTGTCCCGTCCCGATACGAGGTTAATACTGCCTTGGTCCTGTTGAGAAACTCCTTCTGGCTTTCCGTAAGCGCAGACGCGCCGGAATTATTCAATGCGCAATCGACATCATCGATCATATTTTGGATCGCATTTTTATATTCCTCGGGATTACCCGCCCTGGTCAGGGTGACTTGTTTTGCAATATCATCCTGCGAATACGGATACGGGATATACGTGATCGCGCCTGTTGCGAGATTCAGATGGTAGGGCCACGTCTTGGCTGAAATTGCCACATCGTCCGTCGTTATCGTTGTTCCGTCATTCCTGACCGTGACCTGAACCAGGCCGTTCCCCGATGTCACTTCGTATATGGTGCCTGTTTTATAACCGCTCAACGTTTTCTGAATATCATTCAGGAACGCAGCCTCGCCTGCTGAAAGAACTTTCCGGGCCTGAATTTCTGAAATAGTGCCGGCCATCTTATTAAGAGCGATCTCATATGCCTCAGGAGCAGACTCCTTGGTTATAACTGCAGACGACCCGTTCGCAGCGCCGACGGTGATCGTCCCTGTCTGCAGATTTAAGGTATACGAATCCGACCCCTGGCCGTTGACGGCCGTTTCCCGGGTGGTAATGGAATTTCCATCGCTGCCGACCTCCCGGACAATCGTGCCATCGGACATCGTCACCGCGGTGACCGTATCGGTTGTGTCGGACGCGGCTTCGTTCTCCGCCACCTTGACCTCTTCCTGCACGGGCTTCCAGGATGATTTCAGCTTCTTTTTCCGGGACGTAGCCGGCATGACCGTCGAGGTCTGATCATTGACAAGATCCTCGGCAAGAACAATACCCTGAAAACAGAATACCGCTGCGATAACAAATACGATCGATCTCATTTGTCCCCCCCCCATTTATTTCCGGCCGCCGCAAATAAAAAAAACCACGAACCAACAAGCACCTGCTTGTTAATCCGTGGCATTACCGATTCTATATATAGTATACTGCAAGTTTACCCGATTTCAAGGAAAATCACCCCTCTTTGGGAAAACGTTTTCACCGCCTTTAAAGCGCTGCTTTTATAAAACTAAAAACGGGGTCAGAATTATTTAAATAAATAATTCTGACCCCGTTTTTAGAATTTAAGGAGCGCCGACCTACTCTAGCATATCCTTACGAAAACACTACCATCGGCCCTGCGAGGCTTAACTACCGTATTCGGAATGGGAACGGGTGTGACCCTCGCGGTATGAGCACTCCAAAATTTTGCTATAATTAAGTAACGATTGCAAAATTTTGGTCCTTTTTCTAGAAAGAAAAAGGGCCAAATTTTTTCTATGATCTGGTATGGTTGTGTGTATCTACACACAACCATTTCGCCAAACATATATATCAATGATCTGGTATGGTTGCGCATATCTATGCGCAACCATTTCGTCTTATGTCATATTAATATTACATAAGACTCAACATCTGCATTATTATGGTCAAACTACATTATAACCTTGAGAGTTATAAAAAAAGTCAAGCCGGTTGGCAATTAGTACGAGTTAGCTGAAATCCTTACGGATCTTACACACCTCGCCTATCAACCCGGTGGTCTTCCGGGTGCCTTCAGGGCCTTGCGGCCCAGGGATATCTAATCTTGGGGTGGGCTTGGCACTTAGATGCTTTCAGCGCTTATCCCTTACGAACATGGCTACCCGGCCTTTGCCCTTGGCAGGACAACCGGAACACCAGAGGTCTGCTTCTCCAGGTCCTCTCGTACTGTGGAGAACTCCCCTTCAAATATCCTAACGCCCACATCAGATAGAGACCGACAATTATGTTACATCTACATTGTACCGTAGAAGGATTAAGCATTTCTGCTAATCTCTGCATATCGCTATGCAGTTCGGACTATATCTTAGATCCTCCTTGCGGAAGATTTCTGGCGTATAGTCTCTGAGGATTCCAAATAGGATAATATATCTACTATTTTCAGCTTGCGATATTTTCCACTGTCATTCATCGAGAATGCCAGTTTCAATATCTTTGCAAGTCCACTCTTATTCAGGTGTTCGCCTTTGTTCATCGCAGCCACAACTTCGTTAAACTTCTCAAAGTCCTGCTGCTTCGACGATATCAAAGGATATTTCTTAAAGAATGGCACAACTTTGTCTCGAATATCGGCTAAATTGCGCACAACATAAACCGAGGTAAGATCTTTTGGATTATTCGGATTATTGGGTTTAATATAGCCACATCCCAATCGTTCCTTAATCGCACAAAGAACCTCATCTCTTCGTTGATGTTGAGACACATGAAACTCGGGAATTACTTGAATCCCAAGCCTCACATTATTGCTTCTCTGAATTGTAATCGAGAAGCAGCCTTCTCCATCGACAAAGCCACTGATATAGTGTTCTTTTATCCCGCTTGGCCTTTCCTGCTGGTGATCTGCACTCATATATTTTCACTTCCGACGCCATAGTATCATATAGAGACTATATCGTCAATTAGTAATATGAGATACCCAGATTTTCCAGCAAATAGCCAGATTTAAAGACAGCAACGGTCAGTTTACTGTCTCACGACGTTCTGAACCCAGCTCGCGTACCCTTTTAACCGGCGAACAGCCGGACCCTTGGGACCTTATCCAGCCCCAGGATAGGATGAGCCGACATCGCAATCGATCCACCGTTACCGGTGGGATTAGACTATATCTTCATCCGCTTATGCAGTGTTGCGGAGTTGGCGTGTGATAGTCTCGTACTGACAACTATCTCATGTGCGTTGGTGACATCCGGATAGAATGTCCGCACAATCAGTCGTTACGGGGTCAGATAGAACATGGTTTTCTCAAGGCGATCAAAATACAGAAAGGTTGTCTAATGACGTTTGAACCATTTTCTAGAATATGTATTCGAGGTCAAAGTATTAGTTTCACCCATCATGCTTTTGTCACCAAGAGAAAAGACCACTGAAATAACTGCTTATTCTATCGACTTCCCACGGTATTATCCTCGACTTGCGTCAAGGACTCCACCGTTATTAGCCAATGCATGTGCAGGATCGCTCCTGCACCACCCCATGATGTTGAGGTGCCAAACCGGGCTGTCGATGTGAACTCTCGAGCCCGATAAGCCTGTTATCCCCAGAGTACCTATTATCCGTTGAGCGATGGCAATTCCACTTTTCACCACCGGATCATTAGCCCCTACTTTCGTATCTGCGCGTCCTGTCGGACTTGCAGTCAAGCTGGCTTATGCGCTTACACTCCTCAGCCGATTGCCGACCGGCTTGAGCCAACCTTTGGGCCCCTTTGTTACTTTTTAGAAGGGAACCGCCCCAGTCAAACTGCCCGCCTATCACTGTTCCCCCGGTCGATTCAGGCCGGAAGGTTAGAATTTTAGTCCAAATAGGGTGGTATTTCACATTGCGGCTCCGCCCGAGCTAGCGCCCGGGCCTCAAAGCCTCCCACCTATGCTACACAATTTAAACCAAAACCCAATAATAGGCTGCAGTAAAGGTTCTGGGGTCTTTTCGTCTTGATGCGGGTAGACGGCATCTTCACCGCCACTACAATTTCGCCGAGTCCCTCTTCGAGACAGCGATCAGGTTGTTACACCATTCGTGCGCGTGGGAACTTACCCCACAAGGAATTTCGCTCTATGTTGTTACCTTCTGAATGTTTCGGAAGGAACCGGTCATTTCTGCCGGTTTCTCTATGTCGCCATAGAGTACGGACTGTATCTTATCCTTTGTCAGGATCCTGGCGTACAGTCTCTGAGGATACTAATGTAACGCGGGATTTCTTGCGGTTCATCTTCTGAGAAAGTTCAGCTATTGCAGTTATCCCTTCTTTACATAGATGACTTTGCTTCGTCATCATACCCATTACTTGCTTGAAAATCTCAAAATCGATTTTCTTCGCTGTTTGTAATGAATATTCGTCAAAGAATGGAATGATTCTTTCGTTAAGATCTTTTTGAGATCTCACGCAATATCTGTAGAGATTCTCTACATGATTATCGTGGCGCTTATTAACAAATATGCGCCCGCAATCAAAGAAGTCTCTAATAGATTTTAATGCATCAATACTTTTCTCTCCCTGCGTAACCACAAATTCAGGAAATACCTGCCATCCCAACTTTGTGTGCGGAGATTTCTGTATCGATACAGAAAAACAACCTTCTCCATCAATGAAACCCACAATCCATCCTGCAGTAATTAGTCTTTCCTGCTGATTGTCTGCACTCATACGTTTTTACCTTTACCATATTATACTACAAGAACGTTGGTATTGGTAGTATGAGATACACAGATTTTCCAGCATATAGCCGGGTTTTACTAAGGCTTTAGTAAAAAACCTTAGGACCGTTATAGTTACGGCCGCCGTTTACTGGGGCTTCGGTTCATCGCTTCGAAAGGATTGCTCCCAACTGACGAATTCCCTTAACCTTCCAGCACTGGGCAGGTGTCACTCCCTATACGTCCTCTTACGAGTTTGCAGAGAGATGTGTTTTTGCTAAACAGTCACCCGATCCACTTTACTGAGACCCCATCCCCTTACGGGGCAGGGCACCGCTTATTGCGAACTTACGCGGCTAGATTGCAGAGTTCCTTAAAGAGGGTTATCTCGATCGCCTTACCATATTCTGGTGGTCTACCTGTGTCGGATTCCGGTACGTGTAACCGATTGACTCCTCATGTGGTTTTTCTGGACAGTGTGGAATCGATTCACTTCCCCCTCGGAAACCTCAGGGTCCCTTCGCATCCTTCCGGATGCAAAAACGAGGACATCCAACACCTCGCAGACTCGTCCCTCCTGTGTCACACACAAGTGATGACGCCAATCAGTTAGTCAAGGAATATTAACCTTGTATCCATCACCTACGCCATAAGGCCTCGGCTTAGGCACGACTAACCCTAGGTGGATTAACCTTCCCCAGGAAACCTTCGACTTTCGGCGCGTCTGTTTCTCGCAGACGTTTTCGCTACTCATTCCGACATAATCCCTTGTCCAATGTCCACTGCTCCTTACGGTACAGCTTCACCCAATTGGACGATGCTCCCCTACCGCTCTATCTGCCCGAAGGCAGATCGAACCCACAGCTTCGGTTATAAGCTTGATCCCCGGTCATCTTAGGCGCAGACTCGCTCGGCCAGTGAGCTGTTACGCACTCTTTAAATGATGGCTGCCTCTGAGCCAACATCCTGGCTGTTATTGCGGATCCACATCCTTTACAACTTAGCTTATGATTAGGGACCTTAGCTGGTGGTCTGGGCTGTTACCCTTTTGACGACGGAGCTTGGCCCCCGTCGTCTTACTCCTTAGATAGTCATCGTAGTATTCGAAGTTTGGTTGGACTCAGCAAGTCGGTAGACTCCCGTAGTCCATTCAGCACTCTACCCCTCCGATGTAGTTTCTAAAGGCGAACCCTAGAATTGTTTCGGGGAGAACCAGCAATTTCTGAGTTTGTTTAGTCTTTCGCTCCAATCCACAGCTCATCCAAGAGTTTTTCAACGCTCGAGGGTTCGGGCGTCCATCCCGGTTTCCCGGAACTTCCCCCTGGCCATGGATAGATCACTCAGCTTCGGGTCTTATATTGCAAGCTAAACGCGCGGTTAGCACTCGGTTTCCCTACGCCTCCATGTTACGCTTTCACGCAACACTTAAACTCGCTTGCAACATAAACTCGTCGGACCATTATGCAAAAGGTACGCGGTCAGGCATTCCGTCAGCTTGCGCCAACGGCATAGCCCTTCCACTGCTTTGTAGGTATATGATTTTAGGTTCTATTTCACTCCCCTCCCGGGGTTCTTTTCAACTTTCCCTCACGGTACTGGTGCACTATCGGTTTAGGTGTAGTATTTAGTCTTAGACTGTGGTCAGCCTGGATTCCCACAGGATTTCCCGTGTCCCGTGGTACTTGGGATACCTCTAGACGTCATCAGAATTTCGCTTACGAGGCTCTCACTCTCTTTGGCTTGCCTTTCCAGGCAATTCTGCTATCCCTCTGACTATCACATCGAGGTCCCGCAACCCCGCGCAAATTTTCCTTGCGGAATTTTCGCGCGGTTTAGACTCATCCCTTTTCGATCGCCTCTACTGGGGGACTCTCATTCGATTTCTTCTCCTGGGCTTACTTAGATGTTTCAATTCGTCCCGTTCGCTCTCTACGACTATGTATTCATCGCAGAGTTACGCGTATTTCTACGCGCAGGGTTGCCCCATTCGGAAATCTCCGGATCAAAGCATGTTTGCTGCTCCCCGAAGCATATCGGTGCTTACCCCGTCCTTCATCGCCTCACCTAACCAAGTCATCCGTGCATATACCCTTAGTAGCTTGACAATAGTCGATAACTCACTCGGTTATAATTGTAGTTCTTCCATAATAATGCAGATGTCAAAGAGCATAATGTAGCGCAAGCCCGCGCAGGAGAAGATTCCCGCGCGATGACCTTGCGTACTCGTAATGTATTATGCTTGAAATTTTGCGTACGTGTATGACTGGAGCACTTTCCTCGCTATGACGCTTGGCGCGTCATTTTACGCTCGTCAAGTGCACATTAATTTTTCCGTTGTCCGGAAAAATTAATGTGGAGCTGAGCGGGATTGAACCGCTGACCCCCTGCTTGCAAAGCAGGTGCTCTCCCAGCTGAGCTACAGCCCCAGAGAACCTAGGGTATCATGCCACCACGGGCCATTATAAAATAAATGGGCCCAAGTGGACTCGAACCACTGACCCCAGTCTTATCAGGGCTGTGCTCTAACCATCTGAGCTATGGGCCCGTTTTTGATATAACTTACCCATAGCAACGCAAAATTTTTTAAATAGCCAAGCCGGTAAGCCTTGTTAAAGGGCTTACCTGATTTAACTTGTCGCATGTTGGCTTGCCTGCGCAAACCACGCCTTCCAAGTCAAACTAATAATCTCCAAGGTATCGAAATTATTAGAAAGGAGGTGATCCAGCCGCACCTTCCGGTACGGCTACCTTGTTCACGTACTCCCTGTGTCGCCACAGAGCGTGGACTATATCTTCACTCTTTTGGATAAAAGCTTCTGCTTTCTAGGATGCCAGGATCCGATTTCTTTAACGAATTTATCGTAGGAATCAGCACTGACATAAAATCTCCAATAATCAGGATCGGTTACCTTGCTGGGATTATGAATTTTCCCGCAATTGATCCCTAATTCTTTCAGGAGATTCCGGACCTTCTCGATTCGTGTCTTATTTTTCTCTGCGAACTGCAGATAAAATCTGACCGTATTAACTCGGGAAGTGCCTCCTTCAGCATCAAAATAACCGCGTATATATGCTTGCTTTTCTTCGGTAGTCTCGAGAGAACAGGGATCAAAATCTCCGGATAAAGATTGGAAGGTAGTCTCAAGAACATATACGTCCCTGGATTTGCCTTCTTTATATATCCATCCTTTGATCTCCAACGACTGAAGCAAATTTTTAAGCATAAGCAACCATTCTCTATTATTCTGAGATATTCTATACGTCTTATGCAATTTGCTATACGTTGAATCTCCCAAGGTTCCTTGAAGATAAGCAACGGTTATTTTATCCAAGCTTTGCTCCTTAAGAGGTCGGCGTGTAGTCTCTGAGGGGTCAATTACGACTTCCCTGCTGATTGTCCGCACTCAAGAATTTTCACCTTTCGGTATCTTGAGATACTACGGATGTTCCAGCATACAGCCGAATTTCTCATTCCGATTTACATCGGAAGGTCGCAAACTTTACTTCACGACTTAGCGCCAGTCACCAGTTTTACCTTAGGACTCTATTGCTAGAGTACTTTAGGTACCCCCGGCTCCCATCGCTTGACGGGCGGTGTGTACAAGGCCCGGGAACGTATTCACGGCGGCGTAGCTGATCCGCCATTACTAGCGATTCCGGCTTCATGGAGTCGGGTTGCAGACTCCAATCTGAACTGGGCCCACTTTTTTGCGATTAGCTCCACCTCGCGGTTTGGCAACGCTTTGTAGTGGGCATTGTAACACGTGTGTAGCCCAAGGCATAAGGGCCGTACGGACTTGACGTCATCCCCACCTTCCTCTCGGTTATCCCGAGCAGTCTCTTTAGAGTGCTGTTCTCGGCCTTGCGGCTTTGAACGTGGCAACTAAAAACGAGGGTTACGCTCGTTGCGGGACTTAACCCAACATCTCACGACACGAGCTGACGACAGGCATGTAGCACCTGTGCAGGTTCCTGACTTGACAGGTCTTCCACCTTTCAGCTTCATACTTCCTGCATGTCAAGCCTTGGTGAGGTTCTTCGCGTAGCATCGAATTGAACCACATGTTCCACCGCTTGTGCGGGCCCCCGTCAATTCCTTTGAGTTTTAACCTTGCGGTCGTAGTCTTCAGGTGGAGTACTTAACACGTTTGCTTACGGCGCCGAGGGTTTAACCCCCAACACCTAGTACTCATCGTTTACGGCTAGGACTACCAGGGTATCTAATCCTGTTTGCTCCCCTAGCTTTCGCAGCTCAGCGTCAGATACTGTCCAGAGAGCCGCTTTCGCCACGGGTGTTCCTCCCGATATCTACAGATTTCACCCTTACACCGGGAATTCCGCTCTCCTATCCAGTCCTCAAGTAATGTAGTTTTGAAGGCAGTTCTCTGATTGAGTCAGAGGCTTTAACCTTCAACTTGCAAAACCGCCTACCTGCCCTTTACACCCAGTAAATCCGAGTAACGCTCGCCATCCCCGTATTACCGCGGCTGCTGGCACGGAGTTGGCCATGGCTTCTTCTCTAGGTACCGTCAGCACCTGTCCTTACGAACAGGGAGTTTCTTCCCTATCGAAAGAGGTTTACGATCCGAAAACCTTCATCCCTCACGCGGCGTCGCATAGTCAGACTTTCGTCCATTGCTAAATATTCTCGACTGCAGCCTCCCGTAGGAGTAGGGGCAGTGTCTCAGTCCCCTTGTGGGTGACCACCCTCTCAGGCCACCTATCCGTCTTCGCCTTGGTAGGCCGTTACCCTACCAACTAGCTGATAGAGCATGAGCTCATCTCTATGCGATATCCTTGCGGGTACCTTTAGATAACACCCCTTATGGGGCATTGTCCACATCAAGCATTATCCTCACTTTCGCGAGGTTATTCTCGACATAGAGGTAGATTACTCACGTATTCCTCACCCGTTTGCCGCTCTGCTAAAAGTCAATTGGCATCTGCCTTGCGGCTTCAACCTCTCAACAAATAGCATCGCTCGACTTGCATGCCTAATCCACGCCGCCAGCGTTCACTCTGAGCCAGGATCAAACTCTCCGATATATATAGGAAAATTTGGAAAAAGGCTCTGTTTACTTATTGTTACCTCTCAACCCATTGATTGACTTTGGGTCTTTCTTGGCTTGGCTATTTAAATTGTCAAAGAACCTGGTGTTCCCCTGAATTTCGATCAGGACCGAAATTTAATAGGCGTCCCGACACATACGGGACGCCTTCATTTATATTACATAAAGCGTCATATGCTTCGGGCAAATCGGACTATCCGAATTTGTCGCTCTCGCTCATTCTTGTCACAGGACTAAAAGTATACCTGATGCACAGAATTTGTCAAGGGGAATTCTTTTCAAAGACCTTCGTGATGCGGCCCTCATTGCTTGAGGGTTAGTAACTATACCATTGGCATCGAAATTTGTCAACAACTATTTTTAATTTAATCGCTGAGCACAAACAACAATAATTACATAACTTATGGCGCCTGCAGAAAAACGCCCGCGCTACTTGCCTATCAATTCCGTTATCTTAAATATCGGCAGAAACAGGGCGATGACGATGCCGCCGATGAGGACGCCCAGCAGCGCGATGACGAGCGGCTCGATAAGGCTTGTCATGCCCGCGACCGCGGCATCGACCTGGTCGTCATAGAAATCGGCGATCTTGGTGAGCATCTTCTCGAGCTGTCCGGTCTGCTCCCCTACGCCGATCATGCGGCAGACCAGCGGCGGGAACACCTTGCTGCGCTGGAGCGGCACGGCGATCGGCTCGCCGTCGCGCACCGCCACGCGGCATTCCGAAATGGCTTCTTCGACGACCTTGTTGCCCGATGTCTTGCCGACGATGTCGAGCGCGTTCAGGACCGATACACCGCTTCGCACAAGCGTCGAGAACGTGCGGGAGAATTTCGCAACGGCGACCTTCTGGAACAGGGTACCCAGCACCGGTACCTTGAGCTGGAACGCGTCGAATTTATACGCGCCCTTCGGCGTCGATATATACCATTTGAACGCATACCCGACTGCGCCCATGGCAACTATCGCAAGAAAGAAATATTTCCTCACAACGTCGGATATCATGATCAATATCTGCGTCGGCAGCGGCAGCTGCCCGCCGAGCATATCGAATATCCCCTTGAACGTGGGAACGACTTTGATAAGAAGCACCGCGGTGATCAAAAAGGCCATCGAGATGACGACCGCCGGGTACACAAGGCTCGAATTGACCTTGCGCTGCAATGACGCGGATTTTTCCAGGTACGAGGCAAGCCGGTCCAGGACTTCGTCAAGCATACCCGATGCTTCTCCGGCGCGCGACATGTTGATGAAAAGCTCGGAGAACACATGGGGATGTTTTGCAAGCGCGTCGCAGAAGGACATGCCCGCTTCGATATCCTGGCGCACGGTCAGGACGACCGCTTTCAACCCTTTATTCTCGACCTGTTCGGAAAGGATGCTCAACGCCTGGACAAGCGGGATGCCCGCGTCGATCATGGTCGCCAGCTGGCGTGAGAACACGACCAGATCGTCGAGCTTGATCTTCTGGCCGGAGGCGGCAAGGGCCTTTGCCTTGACCTGCTTGAGCGAAAGGACGATATACGATTTATTCTGCAGGATCGCGGTGGCTTCGTTCTCGCCCGGGGCCTCGACCACGCCGACGACCGTCCGGCCGTTCATATCCTTTGCGCTATACTGAAAGACTGACATAGGAATCCCTCCTCCTATAAATTATGTGCCACCTGCATGAACGCGTCGACGACACGGGGATCGAACTGTGTTTTTGCATTCCTCGTTATCTCGGCGATCGCTTCGTCTTTGGTAAACGGGACCTTGCGGTATGAGCGCGGGGAGGTCATGGCTTCGAATGCATCGGCCAGATGGATGATCCGCGCGCCCAGCATGATATCGTCGCCCTTGCGGCCGGCAGGATAGCCGGACCCGTCGAAATGCTCGTGATGCTGGCGCACGAGCTCGATGACATCGGTCAAAAAAGTGAGCGGTTCCAGGATCTGCGCTCCCATCTGCGGATGCAGTTTTACGAGCTGCCATTCTTCGGGGGTCAACCCGGCGGGCTTCATAAGGATCGTGTCCTCGATGCCGATCTTGCCCAGATCGTGCAGTTCCGAGGCATCGCGGATGACCTCGATCTCCTTGACGGTCATGTTCATCTGCCGGGCGATGGCAACGGCGTATTTTGCGACATTCTCCGAATGATCGTGCGTATAGTGATCGCGGGCATCGATGGCATGCGCCAGGACGCGGATCGTGCGCATGTACACGACCCGCAGGTCCTCATATAAACGGGCCAGGTTCCGCGCGGAATCCTCGATGCGTTTGGCAAGGAGGATGTTCTGTTTCTGGAGGGATGTGTTCTGTTCCTTCAGGATCGAGACCGTGCGGGCATGGGAGATCTGAAGGGTGTGGAGCTCGATCCCTTTGCGCACAAGATTGAACAGCTTTTCCGCGTTGATGGGCTTGGTGACAAAGTCGTATATGCCCAGGCCTGCCGCGTCTTCCATCAGTTCATAGTTGAGCGTTTCGGCATACAACAGAACAACGCAGTATGGATCGACCGCCTTGATCTCCCGCAGGATCCTGGCCCCTTCGTAGCCGGGGATGTCGCTCGCCGTCAAAACGACGTCGAACGGGTTTTGTTTGAACAGCCCCAGCGCAACAGCGGGATCGGACTCGGCCGTCACGGCGTAGCCGCCGTCGATCAGAAGCTGTTCGCGAAAATACCGCAAGGTATCTTCGTTATGCATCAAAAGCAATATGCTGTTCGCGGGCATCATAACGTCATTCCTCTGTCGTGATGCGTATCGCCTCATCAAGCGTGGTCATGCCGTCCTTGACCTTAATAAAAGCATCATCCCGCAGCATCTTCATGCCTAATTTGGTAACGGCGTATTCCCTGATGGAATCAAGCGATTGTTTCTTGATGATCATTTCGCGGATCGTATCATCAATAAGGACGGCCTCCAGTATTGCTATTCTACCATAGATGCCGGTATTATTGCAAGATTTACAGCCTTCGGCCTTATAAAATGTCACGCCTTCGAACGGAAAACCGATCTCCTTCAAATAGGCGGCAGGGACCGTAACCGGTTTCCTGCACTTGGGGCACATCCGGCGGCACAGGCGCTGGGCGCAGACCATGACGATGCTCGTAGCCACGAGGAACGGATCCACGCCCATGTCCATCAGACGCGTGATGCTCGTGAGCGCGTCGTTCGTATGCAGCGTCGAAAGGAACAATTGCCCTGTCAGGGACGCCTTGACCGCGATGTCCGCCGTTTCCGAATCGCGGATCTCCCCGACCATGATGACGTCGGGGCTCTGGCGCAGGACCGCGCGAAGGCCGGCGGAAAAATCCAGGCCGATATCATGGCGCACCGGGATCTGGGTGATGCCGTCAAGCTGGTATTCAACGGGGTCTTCGATCGTGACGATATTTCGCTGGGGGGTATTGAGCTGGTTGAGGACAGAATACAACGTCGTCGATTTGCCCGAACCCGTCGGCCCGGTCACCAGGATCATGCCGAACGGCTTGGCAACCGCCTCCTTGAATATACGCGCAGGCTCCGGCGAGAACCCGAGTTTGTCGAGGCCGATGGAAAGCTGCCCCTTGTCGAGCACGCGCAGGACGAATTTCTGGCCGAACGTGGTCGGCAGGCTCGACACGCGGAAATCGATCTCTTTGCCCTCGAACTTGACCTTGAACCTTCCGTCCTGCGGGATGCGGTTCTCGGTAATGTTCATGTTCGAGATGATCTTGAGGCGCGCCGTAACGGCGTTCTGGTTCTTTTTGGGAAGCTTGATGATCTCATGAAGCGCGCCGTCGACGCGATACCGCACCTTCAGGCCGTCGATCACCGGCTCGATGTGAAGGTCGGACGCGCGTTTCTTAAGCGCCTCGGTGAGCATGACATCCACGAGTTTCACGATCGAAGGCTTTTCGCTTTCGGAAACGGCGCTCGACAGATCGATATCCTCGTCCTTGACCACCTGGACGTCTTCTTTGCCCTGCTCCTTCGTATCGACCCCCGCGTCGATCAATTCCTGCATGTCCTTGGACTCGGCCACATAATGCGCCTCGATCGCGCGGGATATTTCCTCGATGGGGCTCAGCACGATATCGATATCGCAGCCGGTGATGACTTTGAGATCGTCGAGCGCAAAAACATTGAGCGGATCGGCCATCGCGACGGTCAGGGTGTTGGCGATCTTTGAAATGGGGATCACCGTGTACTGGAGGGCCATATGCGCCGGGATGATCTTGACGAGCTCAGGGTCGAATTTGTATTTGCTCAGGTGCAGCGACGGGATATACAGATGCGTCGAGAGGAACTGAAGCAGCTGCTCCTCCCCGATGATCTTTTCGTCGATCAGGACGCGGCGCAAGGGTATCCGGCGCTCGTTCTGTATCTTGACCGCGCGGTCGAGCTGCTCCTGCGTCAGAAGCTTGTTCTGCAGAAGGATCTCTATAAGGTTCTCTTTAAGCGCTTTCATGGTTATACTTCATCCGCTGCGGTGACCCGGATGATCTCCTCGAGCGACGTCAGGCCCGCCAGGGCCGCGCGGATACCGTCCTCGCGCAGGGTATGCATCCCTTCTTCGCGCGCATGCTGTTTGATGATGTGTTCCTGGGCCCGGTTCAGAATAAGGTCCCTGATCCTGGACGTCAAAAGCAGGACCTCGGCGATGCCGACGCGGCCGGAATACCCCAGGTTGAGGCACCGGGAACACCCTTTGCCCCGGTAGAACACGGCCTTCTGGCCCCGGGGCACCGCGATCTTGAGGTTCTTGATCACGCCTTCGGCGAGCGTGTCTTCGTGCTTACAATACGGGCAGAGCTTGCGCACGAGCCGCTGCGCGACGATGCACAGGACGGACGAGTTGATCATGAACGGCTCGACGCCCATGTTGACGAGCCGCACGACCGAACCGCAGGCGGTCGTCGTATGAAGCGTCGACAGGACCAGATGGCCGGTCAACGCGCTTTTTATGGCGATGTCGACGGTCTCGAAGTCGCGGATCTCGCCGATCATGATGATATTCGGGTCCTGGCGCAATATGGACCGCAGCGCGCTCGCAAAAGTAAGCCCCACATCGGCCTTGACCGTGACCTGGTTGATGCCTTCAAGCTGGTACTCGACCGGATCCTCGACGGTCACGATGTTCTTTTCCGGAGAATCGAGGAGCTTCAGGACGGAATACAGCGTCGTCGTCTTGCCGGAGCCCGTCGGGCCGGTCACCAGGACCATGCCATGGGGCATCTTTGCGACTTTGCGCAGCGTGGAAAGCGTATCTTCGGCGAATCCGAGTTTCTGGATATCGAGCATGGCCTGCGATTTGTCGAGGATACGGATCGCGACCTTTTCCCCGAACGCCGACGGCAGGACCGAAACGCGGAAATCGACCTCGCGGCCTCCGAGCTTCGCTTTGAACCTGCCGTCCTGCGGAAGCCGGTGCTCGGCGATATTAAGCTCCGACATGACCTTGATGCGCGAAACGATCGACATATGGAGATGCTTCGGAGGCGACTGTTCTTCCTGCAAAATGCCGTCGACGCGGAAGCGCACGCGCAATTTCTTCTCGAACGGCTCGATGAGGATATCGGACGATTTCTTTTTCACCGCCTGGTCGAGGATAAGATCGGTGATCTTGATGACCGGAGCGTCGGTCGAAAGCGTTCCCATGTCGGCTTCAACGTTGGCCTCCCGCTCTTCCTTGATGAGCTCGATGGACGAAGTGGCCGAGATCTCCTTAACGAGGTCGCCGATGGCGTCTTTCGACACGTCGGTGTACGACGTCTCGATCGCCTGCATGATGTCCTGAAGCGACGAGATGATCGGATTGATCTTATACCCGGTGAGGGACGCGACATGGTCGATCGCGAACACGTTGAGCGGATCGGCCATGGCGAGGGTGATCGTATCCCCGATCTTCGATACCGGGATGATCTGATAATGG
>Ga0209096_1000937_pt1 | contig 34925 bp, 30 predicted proteins | sample AD_UKC034_MetaG_FD_184407 | JGI IMG/M metagenome (GOLD analysis project Ga0209096, IMG submission 184407) | Active sludge microbial communities of municipal wastewater-treating anaerobic digesters from USA - AD_UKC034_MetaG (SPAdes) (version 2) | ecosystem: Engineered > Bioreactor > Anaerobic >...
CGTTCGTGTATAGTGCCGCCCTTCGGGGCGCCCGTAGCTCAGTTGGATAGAGCGTCGGACTACGAATCCGAAGGTCGCAGGTTCGAGCCCTGCCGGGCGCGCCAAAAAATGAGGCCTCAGAGAAATCTGAGGCCTTTTTGTTTCCATCACTTAGATATTGCCCTCGGTGGTCCAATTCACTGCTTAAACATTAAGCAACTTATCAGAAACGACCATCGGTTTTTGCCTGTTTTCAGACCTGACTGTTACCTAAATTGTTACCTGAAAATCGAGCCTAAGTTATTGATAATCGTTTCGACAGGTCGGCTCCACGTTGGAAAAAGTGTTACCTGCGGCCAATTCGGCAAAAATAGCCCAATTCGGCGCTTTTCCACTGCCGGCGGGCGTCTCGGCCGAAAAATGACGCTCTACGATGCCCCAGGACGGCCGATCACGTCACCCCCCTGGTGGTGGTATGCCCCACAGAAAAAAATCCCCGCCACGCCCAACAGGACGTGACGGGGAGCCGCAGGCGGACACCATCGCCGCGGCGGGGGAATCACCCAGGGCGGGCGCCCGGTGTTGCGGCGGTAGGGGAGCCCGTCGCGTGGCCGGGCAGGATGGGAATTGCCCGCCCCGGGGGATATTTCATCGGCGCAGCCAGAACACCAGCGCGATCATGAACAGGGCGGTGCAGTAATCGTGCTCTACTGCATCCCGCAGCTCGGCGGCGTTCATGGCCGGCCACCAGCGGCCAGGCGCAGCAGCTCGTCAAGGTCGGCGTCGGTGGCGCCGTCCACCACGGCCACATCGGCGCCCTGGTATCGCAGGAACGTCCGCAGCAGGTCGCACCGGACCGCGCGCAGCACGTCATCATCGCGCACATGGCGCTGGATCGCGTCGGCCACCTCGCGGAACAGCAGCGCGGCGTTGGTGAACGTCATCAGGTCCCGCGGAAACTCAGCAGCCGCGGCCGCGGCGGCGGCCTCCCGGGCTCGTTCTGCGGCCCGCTCCAGGCGTTCGGTTGTGTCGGACTTTTTGGCCATCGTCATTGATCCTCTTGAGTACCTCGATGAAGTCGGTTTCGATCTTGTCCAGGATCGGTCCGACGGGCACGTTCTGCACCACGCACCCGTACAGCGCTCCCAGGACACGCAGCCAGTAACGGTCGGTTGCGTTCATTTCTCCAGGCGCGAATATCTCAATCACGGCGTCAACGTCTGTTTTCGGCATCGTCCAATCCCTCCAGTTTTTCGTATTCACCGAACGCCGCCTCCGGCACTTCCGCTAGAATGTCCGCGGTGAAGTGGGCGAAGGTGTCCGCGTCGGTGATGTAGCGCCGACACACGGCGCGCATCCGGTCCCACACCAGCGGGAGCAGGTCCACATGAAACAACAGGCCGGGATATTCCCGCGCAACCGCCCAGGCGGCCTGCCGGCGGGCGGCGGCCTCAGCGGCGGCCAGGCGGTCCTCGGTGGTCTTGTTCCGGCTCACAATGCACCCCCCATCACATCACCCACCACGGCAGCAACACGGCTCCGCAGGTTGTGGATGAATGGCTCCTCGGCCTTACCGGCCTCGACCTCGGCCTGGTACGCCTCCATGTCAATGTTGCGTTCGATGGACTCCCGCACCAGTCGCTCCAGCGTCGGCGGCGACAGTGCGTCCAACTCTACGGCCAAGGGTCCGAATCGCCGGACGTACTCCCTCGCGCGCGGGTCTCTGACTTTCAGTGCGTCCGGCTTGTGCGGCAACTGGTACTCCCGAACCTGTCCCAACGTCAGCGCGCACCGCTCGATGTCCACCTTGCCGGCCAGGTTCATCCGGTCAATCAGACGCCGCTCGATGTCCAGCGGCATCTCCCATCCGCTCGGGTCCAGGTCGCCGAAGTAGAGGATGCGGGTCGGCCAGCCGAACTCCGCGCGCGCCTCAATCCGGCGTCGGACTGCATCCATGAACGATGTGGAAATGAATCCACGCGCGATCACCACGAGTACCCCGAACGGCGCCGCGGCGCGTTGGACGATGCGGCTCAGTGCATCCTTTTCCAGCCACACCTCAAGCACACGATCCTGACTTTGCAGTGGATCGCGGTGGTACTCGCTCAGAAACTCATCCATTGACTCCTGGATGAAGTCTGTTTTATCCCACCAGCTCGGCCGGCGCAGCGCCAGGCGGGAACGATCCTCCATGGCCTCCCATGGCACCAACTCGTCATACCTCGCCTTGGTCAGCATCCGCGACAGTCGCTTGTACTCGTTCCCCTTTGGGTCGTTTTTAATGTCACCGGCGGACACGAGCCGGTAAAAGACCTGGCGCAGCGTCAGTGGCCAGTAGTCTCTCAGTTCATCCAGGACGGCGTTGATCCGCTCAACGCACACCCGCGGCACAGCCGACTTTGTTTTTCGCATCGTCCCCTCCGTTGATCTTTTCCAGCATGGCCTCGATCTCCGTCAGGCGCCGCTCCAGGTCGGCGGCGTCCACCGCCCGCAGCATCACGCCGGCCAGGTAGCCCACGGTGCGGGCCTTCTCCAGCGTGCTCAGCTCGCCGTCGGCCAGGATCGCGGCCACCTGGTCTCCCAATAGCGTCATGATGTCGGTGGCGGTCTTGTATTGCAGCTCCCGCAGCTCCGGCAAGGGTTGACGCTTGGGTTGATTCGGGAGCCCCGCCCGCCGGCGGCGCTGGGCGTCCCGTTGGGCGGCGGCTCGTTTGGCAGGGTCAGCGTATGGCATCCCGTCACCTCATCACCTGCACCCGAATCCAGCCGGCGCCACCGCGGCGCTTGCCGGTCTGGTGCAGCTCGGCGGTCCGCGCGAACGTCCGCAGCGGTTCGGCCGGGATCAGCGCGGAGCCCAGTGCGATCATCGTGTGCAACTGCCGCAGGGCGGCCACCATCTGCTCGGCGTCGGGAGCGGCGATCACGGCGCCCGGGATGTCGTAGGCGTCGCCGCGGTAAATCGAGTCCGACGGGTGTTCATCGTTCTCCGCGCGGGCGGGCACCCATCCACCGGCCACCGCGTCGGCGAGTAGTCGATAAAATACCTCGGGCGTCAGCTCCACGGCCTCGCCGGCGGCGGCCGTCAGGCGCACCCCCGAGGCGCCCGTGAGCCGATCCGGCCGCCAGGTCTGGTTGTGGTGAATCATCACGTCGCCGGCCTGCCGCAGCCAGCCGGCAAACTCGACCCGGCTCGTGATCTCGGGATCGGTGGCGACGCGGACGCTGGTGTACTGCGGTTTCAACGTCGCGCGCCAGTGCTCCAGCCCGGCGGCCATCGCTTCGGCGTCGGCGGCGGTCAGGCAGCAGCCGGGACGGTAGGTCTCCCACGGCATGCCCCCGGCAAGGTGCGTCGGCACAGGCAGCGCCGGTTCCCAGCGACCACCGAGCGCGTAGTGCAGCGTGTGCTCCCACCAGACCGCCTCGGGATACACGAGCGGGACGCCCGGGTTCGTCGGTGTCAATTCAAATTTCATGTCGATCCTCCCCTTCGAGTAGTTTTTCAACGTCGGCCGCAGCGCGGGCGATGATGTACCGCCCGCCGGCGGCCTCGAACCGCTCTTTAAACTTGCGTTGTGCCGGGCTCTGCCGGCCATGCCGGGCCTTGCACTCAATCCCGATCACCCGGCCGGCCACCACAGCGATGATGTCCGGCATCCCTATGGTCCCCACATGGATCTTGACACCCCCGGGCGTCAGGAACACACCCACCTGTTGCCGCCAGTGGAGCACCCCGCGGCGCTTCAGCAGTCGGAGCACCGATGCGAGCACCGTCGCCTCCCGCGGCCCCCGGCGTGCCCGCAGCTCCCGCCGGCGCTCCTGCTCGGCGTCGTAGGCGGCCACCGCGTCACCCAGCGGATCACCCCACCAGTCCGGCGCCGTCGTGCTCATGGCCTCACCCCCTGCCGGCGGGCCAGCTCGGCCCGGGCGGCGCGGTACAAGTCCCGTTCTTCGTGCTCCAACTGGCGCCCCAGGTTCACCAGCGCCCGCAGGTGCTCGGTGCTCTTGCCGGCCATCTGTTCGGCCAGGGTCGGCCCGCTTCGTCGCGCCAGGCGCTCGCGGAGCACCTTGGCGGCCACCTGGTGCCACACCCCGCCCCCACCCAGGCGCACCCCCTCGCGGACCTCGGTCATCAGCTCGGTGACGGTGTAGAGATCCAGCACATCGAGGCAGGCGTCAGCGGCGCGAGTGTCTTGCTTTTCTAGCTTGTCGGTCACGTTGTCCGACAAGCTATTTTTCGGCCTACCGACACCACCCATAAGTCCACCTTTAACCGCCCGCTCCCGCTTGGCCACAGCGGCGCGGGTGTCTTGCTTCTGGTCTGATCGCTTGTCGGACAACGTGACCGACAAGCGATCCGCGATCTGTTCTTCTGTCGCCTTGCCGCCGCATAGTCTGGCCTTAGCGGCCCGCTCCCGCTTGGCCACAGCGGCGCGGGTGTCTTGCTTTGAAGTGGTCTTGCCGGACACATCGGCCTCCAAGTCCACTTTGCGATATTGGTTTGAGCCAAGCGGGTTGGCGTTGATAGCCCGCTCCCGCTTGGCGACGGCGGCGCGGGTGCGCTCGGACGGTTCAGATAGCTTGGAGGCCGCATTGTCCTCCAAGCTATTTTCGGACGGTTGTGACCGCTTGGAGGTCACGTTGGCCTCCAAGCGGTTTTCGGACGGTTGTGACCGCTTGTCGGTCACGTTGTCCGACAAGCGGTTGAACTTGCCGGTTTCTTCGTCGCGTTCTACTGCTGAATATCCAGCGACCGCCCGCTCCCGCTCGGCCACTTCGGTGCTCACTGGACACCCCCCCGCTCGGCCTCCGCCAGCAGTGCGGCCATCGCCTCCGGCGTCACCTCCGTGTCACCCGTTGCGGTGGACGATAGTTTCAGGTTTTTTTGTTCACCGGCTCCAGACGAGCACAAGGTGGACGATAGCCCGTCGGCGGTGGACGATGTGGACGATAGCGTGTCCGGCCGTTTTTCTTTCAAGTCTATGTTTATATTAGACTTGAGTGTGTTTTCGGATGTCGGTGTGGACGATGTGGACGAATAGTTACCTTTTTTATTTTGTTGGCCCTTATATAGGGAAAAACCTAAAAAATGGCCTTTATCGTCCACATCGTCCACACTCACCGCCAACTGAAGTCCGGTCCATACCACGTCCGCCCGTGTCTTTTCTTTGGTGAAACCCTTTTCTTTCAGTCGCATACCGAACGCCCGCGCGGACATCGGCTGTTCGCCGGCGGTCTTGGACCACGCCTCGAATGCGGCGTACAGGTTTCGGGCGGTGTCTCGAACGCTCGGGTCGGTCACAGTGCACTCGGCCAAGAACAATGCCATCACGTCCTGCTCCTGCCGGTACTCGTTCGTCGCGGCGAGTACCGCATCCGGTGGTCGCAGTCCGTCCCGTTGCCACTCCAGGCAGCCGGCGACGATCCAGTTCAGGATGCCGGCCGCCTCGGTCTCGGCCAGCGTCTCGCTCAGCCCCGGGGTGCGCTCCGGTTTCGGGATGATCGTGGTAAACGGGATCAGGTGCACCCGGTCCCACAGCGCCTCGCTCGTCTCGCGGATCACCGGCTTGTTATTGGTGGACAGCGCCAGCTTGCACACCGGCCGAAATTGAAAATACTCCTGGTGCAGGAAACGGGCGGTCATGGGTTCGGCGCCGGATGTCAAGTCTTTGATCCTCGCCTCATTCAGCCGGCGGTTCTCGGCCGACTCGGACGTGAACGCGAACCGGACGCCGGCCAGCATGGCCAGGTCGTTCGGGATGCCGTCACCATGCCGCAGCAGGATCAGCTCCACCGGGACCCGGCGGGCGTAGTCGCCCAGGATGCGGGCGAGGATGTCCAGCAGGCAGCTCTTGCCGTTGGCGCCCGGGCCCCACAGAATCCACCACGCCCGCTCCCCGGTGCGTCCGGTGGCCATGTAGCCGGCGGCGCGTTGCAGGTAGGCGCGACAGCCCGCGTCCGGCGTGATGCGATCCAGGAACCGGACGAAACCCGGGCACGTCGCGGCCGGGTCGTACGTCACCGGCGCCAGCTTCGTCAGCAGGGCGGCCGGATCATGCGGATGTAGATCTCCTGTCCGCAGGTCCAGGATGCCGTTGGCGACGTTCAGCGACATCGGGTCGCGGTCAAACACGTCCGGCTCCGTCGGGATGCCCGGCTCGCTTCGGGCCAGGTAGAGCATGGCGTCCAGGCGGAACCGGCTCTCGCACTGCATCGCCCAGCGCAACAGCTCCCGGCGCCGGTCCAGATCGGTGATGTCGGCGGCGGCGTGGATCATGCCGGATACGGTCTCTTTCGCCCAGGTCATCACCAGCGCGTCCGCGTCCGGCGTCCAGCGTCGGCCGTCCCAGGCGTACCAGCGGCCATGTTTGGCGCAGTGCCGGGCTCGGTGGCGGTTCGCGTCGGCGAATCGCCTCGCGTTGCCGGCGTCGGTGGGACGGTACTCCGACGGCATCATGGTGGTCGCCGGTTCGTCGGTGGGCACCGGCTCTCCGTCCCGGGCTGCCTCCACCAGCCGATGCAGTTCCTCGGCGGTCCCGCCGGCGGCGTACCAGTCGGCGGCATCCTTCACCGGATGGCCGGCGCGATCCGGCAGCTCCACCACGATCACCCGGCGGGCCATCCCGCGGAGTGAATCGGCCACCTGCCGGGCATGGCGGCGGCCCGGTTCATCCTTATCGGCGACGATCACCACGTCGGCGCCTCGAAGGGCGGCGTTGTATTCGTCCCGCCACTTGCCGGCCCCGCCCGAATTGCAGGTTGAGACTAGTCCCAAGTCGCCCAGGGCGTCCGCGTCCTTCTCGCCCTCGGTGATGAACACGGTCACACCGTTGTTCACCGCGGCGAGCACGTCCGGCAGGTGGTACAGCACCCGGCCGACGCCCTTCATGTTCCACACCCAGCCGCCGGTCCCGTCGGGTCGGCGCTGGCGGAAGTCTTTCGGCTCCAGCCGGACAACCTCAAACAACAGCCGGCCGTCGGCGTCGGTGTACGGGTACGACGCGACGATGCTCGATGTCCGCCTGGGCGCGGGCGTCGCCTTGGGCGCGGGCGTCACCCTGGTCGTCGGCGCGGGCCCAACCGTGTCACCGATGGCGGCGAGGATGTCCTTATAATGGCAACCGGCGTGACAGTGGAACCGGGCGTGTCCGTTGGTGCCCGTCGTGATGGCCAGTGAGGCGCGATGCTCGCCACCGTCGGCCTCGTGCACCGGGCACCACGCCTCCCATTGATTCGGCGCGGTCTGCCGGACGCCGGCCAGGCTGGCCAGTGCGTCAGCGGTCCGCATCGGTGCCACCCCGCCGCTCGGCGTCGGCGATGCCCCACTCAACAGTTTTTGAAAGTCGGTCGGCCAGGTCGCTCAGGGCCTCGGCCATGTCCCGCAGTTCGTCAATCAGGATGGCAAGGTCCATCACCAGATTGGTGTCCATTCCCCCTCCCCTCACTCGCTCAGCGCTCGGCCGCGTCGGGCATGAGGCGCTTGATCACGCGAGCGTCTGCCTTGGCGAGTTCGGCCGCCACCCCGTGCCGGCGGCCGCCCTCGAGTTCGCGGACCAACTCGGCCGCCACATGGCGGACCAGCCCAGCGTCATCACTCTGTGCAATTGATTGCAGGCGGCCGTCTGCTTCGGCCACCAGATGAACGGTCAGTTTCTCTCGCATAGGTGGTACCTCCACCTATACGGGATTTTGTCCTACAAAATATTTTTTACCTTCGTGACGGCGCGGTGGCGGTAGGTGTCCACCGTCTTTCGGGATAGCCCCAGCTCCCGGGCGATGTCAGCCGGCCGGCGGCCGGCCAGGGTCGCCTCCATGATGCACCGCTCTCGCTTTGACAACCCTGCGCCGTCCATCAGCCGACGCAGTTCAACAGATCTCCGGCGGGCACGAATTGCAGGTTGCGCCGGGATACGATCCGGATCTACATTGACGGCCGGCCGGCGGCCGTATTGCCCCTCTAGGATGTACTGCATCCGATTCGCCAGCTTGTCCCGGCGGGTCCGTCCGCAGCGTGTGCGGGTCAGCTTGCGCCGGACCTTGCGATGCCACCACGGTGCATCGGAGAGGATGTCGCGCAGCGTCTCGGCAACCAGAAAGACCCACTCCTGCCCTGCCACCGCAGCGATGCGGCCGGGCGTTCGCAGGACGTAACCCTTGCGGAACACCCGGCCAGACTCCCGCTCGATCACCATCTCCGCCCAGCGCCGCGACGGATGATCCGGTGGAACGTTGCGGTTGGTCAGCACGTCCCACAGGGCGACATCAAATCTCAGCTCGGCGATGCCGTCAGGTCGCCGTTGTCTGGTGTCCATGAATCCCCCGTCATCATCACCGGCCGTTCAGATGTTGCTCCAGTTTTTCTCTCTGTTCCTTCGGCAGTCGCGCAAGGTTGGCCTTCAGGACAACTGCCCGCACTTCGTCACCCGTGAGTGTTTTCCTCTCCATCAAGGCCTCGGCGACGGCCTCCACAGCGTGCCAGTTTCGTTCGATGAGCAGCTCGGCCTCGGCGGCCTGGTACCTATAAAACGCCTTCACCGCCCTGTCCAGCGGACCACCATTATCCGATGAACCGAAAACTCCCTTTATCACATCAAGGACGTGATCACGATCAACCCATCCGGCGAAATTGTTGTTTCGGCCCCAGAACCCTGCCTCAGCCGGACGGCTGCATAAATTGATGATGCAATATTGCTGAAGTCGGGCGAAGTCCTCCGTGTCGTGACGGTCAATATCCATTGTCATTTCGAGACCGATTTTGACTAAACCAATGTAGCTTTCCTGTTCGCCATCAGAACACGAGCCCCCCTCTACCGTACCCGGTTCGATTGTCACCTTCTCAATATCAACTCCAAAGCGTAAAGCGGCCACCGCGTGCCCGGCCTCGTGGTAGGCGACAGCCCGCAGCCGGTCCTCAGCCGTTCGGCGTTTTCCCATCACGCACCCCCCGCCGGCTCAGCGCCGGCATCCAGCCGGTGCAGCTCGTGTACCCAGGACACCGCCTCGCGGGCGGCGGCCAAGTGGTCACGGATGGCGTCGATCACGAGATCCCGTCCGAAATCGGCATCCGTCCCCAGGTCGCCGTCCCGCACCTCTCCCAACAGCGCCAGCAGCGCATCGGCGTGAGCCAGTGCGTCCAACGCTTTCATGGTCTCAGTGGTCATCATCGCTCGCCTCCGGCCTTCAATCCGTCCCGATAGCCAATGCCTCGTTGGACGTGGTTCTCATCAACGGAATGGATCAGGTCCATCCATACTGCGTGCTCCGCCTCTGTCCCGAACACGTCACCGTGATGGGCGCGTCGCAACCCGCGCTGGTAGCCATACCAGTATGCAGCCCGCAGAGGATCTTTCTCCAAACGCTGGAATGTCTGCGCCTTCCGCAGTTCAGACTCAAACCGTGTCGTCATCATCGCCCACCTCCGTTGATTGGATTCCAATGGACCGCAGCACGGACTCCAGCCCGGCGTCGCGGTCCGCGTCGTTCAAGTAGTTCCCACCGTCCACCGCCTCCCGGCCGTCGGGAAACGTGATCCGCCAGCGGTGGAAACCGCCCTCGGTGTACTTGTCCCACTTCACCGCGGGACGGCGCTCGAAACGGTTTCTCTCCAGGTACGCCTCGATGTCGGCCATGCGGAACCGGAGCACCCGGCCTACCTTGACGGCCGCCAGCTCACCCCGGGCCAGCAGCCGCCGGATCGTGATGACCTTCACCCGCAACAGGTCGGCGACCTCTTGCGTCGTCAGCAGTCGATTGTCCATGCGGTGCACCTCCACCATGATGATGCACCCAACATACATCAAAACAATGTACCTGTCAATATCTTTCGCTATCTTATTAGGACTTGTGTTATACTATAACTGACTTGTGCGACTATAACCCCAAAAGTGTGCCTGTAAACCCTTGATAATTAAGGAGAGTCCGATAAAGTTTAATTATGTAAACTTGCTCCGCAGCCACAAACTATTGATAAATAAGACCCTGCGGGCGGCCGCGTGTAAGTGCCATGCATATCCTCACTTACAGCGATCAGTGCACCGGCTTCCCACCGTCGGCGGCAACAGGGCTCGGTGCTCGACGACTTAGGTCGGAGTCGGCGGCCTCCAGGTGATGCAGCACATCCATGAACACGTCCGCCAGCCCGCCGGCGGCCTCGCCGTTCATCGGCTCCAGGTGTTGCGGCAGGAACACCAACAGCAGGTGCACCAGCCGGGTCGCCCTGAAGATGTGCTCCCGGGCAGCGTCAAGGTCGTTCGTCACCGCGTGCCCCCGTTCTCTTTCCGCTCCAGCAGCCGGCGCAGCTCGTCAAGCCCCAAGTGGGCGTAGAGTGATGTCACCGACTTGGACTTGTGCCCCAGCAGTCGCCCGATCTGGTCCAGCCCGACACCCGACTGGAACAGGTACGTCGCCACCATGTGCCGCAGATCGTGAATATGGAAGTCCACGATGCCGGCGCGGCGACAGGCGGCCGTCCATGCGGTCTTGAGCTGGCCGACAGGTTCCGTCCGGTCCGTCTTGCCGGGAAACACCGGGTCGGCGCCGGTCAGGTCCACTACGACACGGCGTTGGTACAAGTCCCGCAGGATGGCCACGGCGTGCTCCGTCAGCGGGACGATGCGGACCCGCCGGCTTTTCGTCTTGCGCTTCGGCAGGCGGATGGTCCGCTTGTCCAGGTCCACGTCCCGCCACGCGAGCCGGGAGACCTCACCGAACCGGCAGCCGGTCTCCAGCAACAGCTCCACCACGGGCCCCAGGTACGGGCTCCGGCTCCGGCGGCACTCAGCCAGCAGCCGCCCCATTTCCTCGCCCGTTAGCACCCGCTCGCGGGCCTCACCCGTTGGTGGTAGAGAACAATCACGGACCGGGTTGTAGTCCACCCAGCGCCATTTTTTCCGCATCACGGTGAACAGCCCGCCCACTGCGACCATATAGCCCCGGGCGGTGCTCGGGCTCACGCCTCCGCCGTTCAGCGCGGCGCGGCGGCCGGCGGCATCGCCGGGCCCCTGCTCCAGCAGCGTCCGACAGTGCCGCTCCAACGTGTCCACCGTGATGTTGCACAGCGGCGTCCGGCCGATCTTGGACACCCACCAGCGCAGCCGGGCCCGGTGCGTCGCGGCGGTCCGCGGCGAGAGGCGCGGCAGCACCTCCCGCTCGTATCGCTCCACCGCCTCGGCGAAGCATCGGACTTTGGATTCGATGGCCGGCACACCCTGCCCCATGCGGATCTTTCGCTCGGTGCTCTCCACCCAGGGCAGCAGGTCGGTTTTACGCGCGGCGGTACGGCACAGCGTCACGTCACGGACGCGGACGATGGCCTTCCATTTACCGCCGGGAGTCTTTACAAATGTTGCCATTGTCGGCGGCCTCCGTTTTTTTTTGAGTGTAACCTAAATTGTTACCTGCCATCAATAGAAAAGTTCTTATTATCTTGTTTTCAGTGTGTTGCATATATAGCCCTTCGTTCTACGAATCCGAAGGTCGCAGGTTCGAGCCCTGCCGGGCGCGCCATTTATCAACACGTTACAGCGTTCACCCGTCCCCGCCAGACAGCCCGCGTCACAGTGACATTCCGACTACAGGTCAAAGGACCGCCCGATGAGGTGGCCGAGGAAAAGACCGGCATGCTTCGGATGCTCTACACCATGGAGCCCGAGAAGCGCAAATCCCTCCGCCGGATCATCTACGACTGGAACATCACGGATTACAAAGTCATCGAGGAGATCTTAAAATTCGCCCGGCGATTCTTCCTGGCCGGCAGGCACAGTGCCAAATAATGGGCGGTTGAATGGAATGATCCGATGGAATGTGCGAAAGATTATGTGCTTAGTCGCACCCGAGGTTTATATTCCGTCAGTTCGGAGGACTCCTTCGCATCCATAAATGTGCGAAAGATTTTTTACCTTATCCTGAAGATTAAATAAAGGTATTCATCCTATTAAATCTAAAGCGCTAATGTACCACCCAGACACCCCGGAGGCAAGCGAAATATTCAATATCTTTCATCCTTTCAATATGTTAGACTTTTTGCGAGTTCATCATCTTTTAACTTGTCCCCTTAATTTATAGCAAATAATATAGCTGAGTGGAAAAACGATCAGAAGCAACCAGAGGGGCGAAAACACTAATGAAACTGCAGATGTTGAGGATGTTGGCTTAATCAAGACTCTCCAATGAATATATACATCGAACCCAAGCATTACAGTACCGCTGACCAGCGTGGAAATGAAATCCGATTTTTTCCAATAGACCAGGGCGAGGATAAAATATGGAAAAAACGTCCACGCCATAGAAAGCACAAGAAAGGATGAGAGGCTCCTACCTCTCCAGATAGGGTAAACGACCGCACTCGAAGAGAGTAGAAATCCAAGAGTAAGTATCAAGATAACAGCAAGCCCCTTTGTTTGAATTATTGTCATTGTAGCTACATCTCCTTAATCACAACATTTTCTCGCTTCATCGAAGAAAGGCCCACCCCATTCAAGGACAGCGTTATAATAAATATACGCCAAACTATAGCAATTGAGCCTGTAAATAATTGACATTTTTGAGCATTGACTGTACATGTCCAGGTAGAATTCGTAGTCGCAAGTATTCTTTGTTTTTCCGCGCCTTTTCCCAGTGCAACCATAGCAAAAATCATGCGTCATGCAAGGTTCTTTAAAGGAGACTGCTCCTCCGAGAAGACCCGGCCAAGCCCAGCTTTGAGGCCCAGTTAAATCGAAATAATCTGGAACAAGATCATCGGGGGATCCACCACACCAACTGACTAATCCATATGGATCGAAGTATCTAACAGGATTGCTCTTTGAATATGTGTAATGATATTTTGGCTCTAAGGTTATGCCTAAAATTTCAAGGGGATCTTGTTGCATGTACCGTCCCGTTTCCTTATCGAAGTATCTGTAATTATTATAGTTTAATCCGGATTCCGAATCCCAGTATTGGCCAGGGAATCTTAATACGGCTTCAACCTCCTGCTCAATTATTTCAGGATTGAAAACATTCCAATCGGTATGCCATGTTCTGACAATACTGTCATTCACCATACTCTGAGGTGTTCCGATGTGGTTTGATATGTAGTAATTAAACGATCCTGGCGCATCCATCTGCCAGAGTGGCTGTGTTCCCCATGGATGATCCAAGTGATAAGCATATTTCTTGATGAGTGCGCCGGAGTTGTCATATTCTGACAACACTCCTTCCAGACCACAGACATACCACGTGGTCCCGGTTGGGGATCCATCCGTGAACAGATCCTTCCGGATCCGCTGGGACAGGTGGTCGTAGAAGTACCGGGCAACCAGCTCGCCGTTCCTCAAAACCTCGCGCATTCGGTTGTCGAAGCTGTAGCCGTACTGTTCGGCCGTACCGGCGGCGAGATCGGTTTTGGAGACGGTGGACCCGTTGGCGTCGTAGGCAAACGTGAATGCGGGAACCGTCGGCGGGGTCTGGCCGGCGGGATCGTGGGGGCCGTCGCCGTAGGCGAGGAGCTGGTTGGCGGCGTCATAGTGCCAGACCGGATGGCCGGCGTCGGCGGTGCGGTTGCCCACCGGGTCGTAGCTGAAGGTCTCATCGGCCTTCCAGTCGTAGTCGGCCAGGACCAGCCGGTCCAGGGCGTCGTAGCCGTATTGGATCAGCCCGAAGTCGGTGGTCTTGGAGTGTATATCGCCAGCGAAGGATTTTTTCATCACCGCCGCGGCACTGGAGTACTGATGTCTTTCCTGCGGTCTTGGATTTGTTTCCTCAACATCATATACATATCTTTGAAATCATTATGATTCATGTATTTATCGGTATTTAAAGAATCCAGCAAGTGATCCAAATCATCCAGGCATTCAGTGGAAATGTGTACTTCCTTCTCACGGTAGTCCACAATCTCAGAATAGTATGTACGGTACATTGCCCCCATATCATTCCCCGATAGCATTCGGGTCAATCCCTCTACCAAGTAGATTGCCGATTGTTGATCCAGTTCCCGGGCCTTGGTATTCCGACCCAAAAAACAGACTGACTCCTGCCCGCCAATAAATCCCAAGGCATAGTACAATTTGTATTTTCTATCAAAGGGAGTGCTGTCGTGCTGGGCAAGCAGGAACTTCTCCCCTTCAACGCCTTGCTGGATGTAATATAAAATAGCGTTCCTTTGCTGTAGCTTATCTTCCGACATCAATTTGATGAAGTTTGTCTGGTCTTCAAGATTGCCACTAACTCCGCCGGATACACAACTTAAAAGGAGCAAACCTGTCATCAAAATGCTAACGGTAACCAAAACCTTCCCTCCAAGGGCCAAGAATAAAACTCTTTGGTACATTTGATTTACATGTTTCACAACAAATAAGGAAATTCTTGAATTTCCGCTGACCACGACTTATTCCTCCTGATCGGACATGATACTCACCACCAAGCCAACCCTTCATATAACGGCCCAGTACTGTCCCGCTAAAAGTCGAATAATTTGAGCTGTTTAGACGAAGTGTACTGGTTATCATTGTAAGTATAATTTGTAAGTGCTTCCCGCAGAGTGACTTTTTCGAACAGGTGGACGCTGAGAAACTGTAGGATTGTGTAGAGGCTGTGGTCCAGATGCAACCGCTTTTTGATGATCGCCACAAGCACATAAACCGAGATGGCCACCCAGATCTGCGTCTTGACCGCGTTGGGCGAGGTGCCGAAAAACTTCTTGATCCGCAGGTGCTGCTTGATCCATTTGAAGAACAACTCGACCCGCCAGCGGGCGCGGTACAACTGGGCGATGGTCAGCGCCGGGAGCTGAAAGTTGTTGGTCAGAAAGGTAAGCACCGTGCGGGTGTGCGGCACCACCACGCGAATGCGGCGCAGCTGGTTGGGATAGGCGTCGGGTTGGCCGGGCAAGGTGATCGTCTGGTCGCAGCGCACGCCGGTGGCGCGGTCTACGGTGAGGGAGTAGACCCGGTGAAAGGACAGGTTGCGTTTGGCGCGGATCACGAAGAAGGCCCGCGCGGCGTCGATCCGGAACAGCCGGCCGAAATCGAGGTAGCCCCGATCCAGCACGTCGAACGCCCCGGGTTCGGGCATCACCGCGTCGAGCAGCCGCACCTCGTGCACGATGGCCGGCGTGATCACCACCCACGACGGAATGCTGCCGCGCAGGTCCAGCAGGGTGTGCAGCTTGATGGCGGCCTTGGTCCGACGGAACTCGGCCCAGGGGAACAGGGACAGGCACAGGTCGATGGTGGTGGCATCCAAGGCATAGGCGGTGTGGTCGAGGGTGACGCCGAAGTCGTCGTGCAGGTACAGCGGCCGGGCGATGCGGATCAACTCGTGGGCCAGCTCCTGGTAGATGCGCCAGTCCCGGTTCTCGTTGGCCTTGGCCAGGGTGTTGCGGGCGACGTGACCGCGAATGCCCAGATGGTACAACTTGCGGCCGGCCGTGCGCAGGCACAGTTCGATGTCGCGCAGGCTCTCCCGCCAGGTCAGCTGGGCAAAGGCCAGGCAGAGGAACTGATCCCAGCAGGAGAACGAGCGGACGCGGTGGTCGCCCTGATAGCGGGCGACGCAGCGGGCGAACAGGTGGTGCGGGACATGGTCCATCAGTTGGGCGAATACGGTGCGGCCTTCGTTCATGGTCTGCGCCTCCGGATGGGAAATATCCTGCCGGAGATGCTAACCGAAAGTTCAAATCGTTTCTGGCGAAAATGCCTATTAAGCGATTCATTTATATCATGTTAGAAGGCAGTGAAAATTCGTTAAAGGGACAGTACTGATCTTACACAGGATATTTATACATCATTTTGCAATAAAGAATTTTTTCACTATCCAATAAAGCATAAACGACATACAGATATATACAGGGATAGATGTTACAATAAATTCAATAATGAATATAATGAAAACTGTCTCGGATGACATTACACGAGGATATGTGTGTTCCAAATGTTGAGTATTCGATGCATTTATAAAAATTAGAACAATCGAGATAACACTTACAACAAAACAACCGAACAATGGAATAATAATTCCCCAAAAGCATCTCCATTTGATTGAAAGATCATGTATTCTGAAATAGTATCCATAAAACGCGCTCAAAATAATAGAAACTGGTGAAAACAATAACACGATTTTCTGGTTTAAGGTCCAAAAATCAAAATGTTGATTTGTTACAAATAAACCCCATATAATGACAGATATAAAACCAAACATTCCTCCCAAAGTAAAAACCTTTAAATCAACCATTTTCATTATAAACTTCCTTGTTTAGACAAATATATATATGTATATGTCGAGCGATTTAGAATACTTTTATTTGTGCACTTCTAAACAGCACTTTTCTATCATTTCTTCCTGAAAAGTATGACAACTGCGCCAATACGACCATTCTCCTAGATACGAATGAGCAAATTTAATAAGACACTCTTTAGCATCTTCACAACTCCAACACTTGCATCTATCAGAAGATGCAATTCCCCCTTTTCCATAAAAAGTACCTTCAGTATCATAATGATGAGGATCTCTGAAAGCAGAACCACCAAAGACAGGGCCAACCCCATTTAATACACCTGGTACTCCTGCGAAGGTATCATAGAATCCTACTTGTCTGTCTGGCCACCACCCATAACTTCTGCTATCTTCATCATAAATAAATCCTATCTGAACCCACCAATGACCATATTCAATACCATCAGAAAGTTCAATATCCTTTCTCCTAATGATAATGTCTTCACATATATCACCAGCTTTTAGACCTAATTGGTCGAAAAATCGAGGTGGATTAGAATAGGCATAATGATATAAAGGGGGGAAATTGGGCGCTCGAACCGGATCTTGAGCGAGATACCGGCCTGCTTCCACCGAATAGTACCGATTGCAGTTGTACATCAGGCTCGACTCTGCATCCCTATATTGACCTGGGAAGCGGAGATTGCTAGGTGCGCTTTCGATTGCTGTTTCAAGGCGTCCAAATGATTGCCAATCAGCCTGCCATACAGAATTGAAGGTTTCGTCCAGCATCTGCTGCGGTGTGAACAGATGATCAGTGATGAAGTAATAACGATCGTCTCCCAACGCGCACAGACAAACAGGATCTACACCCCATGGACGGTCCGGCTGCCAGGCGTATTTCCGGATGAGCGCGCCGGCGGTGTCGTATTCGACCAGCAGACCTTCATGGCCATAGACGAACCACGTGGTGCCGGTTGGGGATCCATCCGTGAACAGATCCTTCCGGGTCCGCTGGGACAGGTGGTCGTAGAAGTACCGGGCAACCAACTCGCCGTTTCTCCAAACCTCGTTCATCCGGTTGTCGAAGCTGTAGCCGTACTGGTCGGTTGTGCCGGCGGCAGGATAGGTATTGGAGACGGTGGACCCGTTGGCGTCGTAGGCAAACGTGAATGCGGGAACCGTCGGCGGGGTCTGGCCGGCGGGATCGTGGGCTCCGTCGCCGTAGGCGAGGAGCTGGTTGGCGGCGTCGTAGTGCCAGACCGGGTGGCCGGCGTCGGCGGTGCGGTTGCCCACGGCATCGTAAGCAAAGGTCTCGTCGGCCTTCCAGTCGTAATCGGCCAGGACCAGCCGGTCCAGGGCGTCGTAGCCGTATTGGACCAGGCCGAAGTCGGTGGTCTTCGACAGGATGTTCCCCGCCTCGTCGTGGGTGTAGGCGAAGTCCGAGATCACCGTGCCGTCGGGCTTCGTGTACCTCAGGTCCACCAGCCGGCCGGCCCGGTCGTAGAGCCGCTCGACATGCATCCCGAAGCCGTAGTCCATCGAAGCCAGGGAACCGTCCGGATTGTAGGCATAGTCCACCGAGGGGGGCGGCTCGCCGCCGGGCCCGGGCCGGTCGGATGCCAGGCGGGCCACCTGGCCGCGGGAATCGCGGGTGTACGTGATGGTCTCGCCGTCCGGATACGTCAGGGCCACCTTTCGCCCCCGTTCGTCGTACGTGTAGCCGACGGTTTTCCCGATTATATCATTGGTGATGGTGAGCTGGAGGTTGCGGGCATCGTACGTGTAGCTCATGGAGACGGCGGGATTGAGCGCCTGGAGCAGGTTGCCGTTGGCGGATGCTCAAAACCGGAAGAGGCAGGCGCCATCAATGGAACCTTTGACGGGGGGATCGATGCGAAAGACCGCTCCGCTATCCAGATCCGCAATCCCGACATAGCAAACTTCCAGGTATTTGACGGCGGTGAACACAATCTTGGTGTCGTCAAGCCAATGGTCAATTCGGAGTAGTTGAGGAGCGTGGATATTGTGGATGATGGTGTCTCGTTCCTCGACGACGATCGCCGTTTCCGTAGAATATGCAATTCGCGTCCCGTCCGGAGAGAACACACCCTCCAACGCTCGGCGCCAAAGAACCATCTGTTTGCTGTCAAGGTTCAACAAGAAGATGCACGATCCATACGTTTGGGAAATGCCTGAGAGCGTCAATGTCTTGCCATCGGGACTGAACGAACAGGGAAATGGGGGGCAAAGAACAAAATCGTCGACGTCAAAATCGTACAGATCTTCTTGGGGGTTTGTTCCCTGAAACCGGCGCACGGATATCTTGTATTCACCGGAGACATACGCCGCCACCTTTTGGCCGTCAGCCGATGCAGCGTGTCTAGAATACTCGACCGCTCTATTCTGCGTTGACCCGTCTTCGTTTCTGAATTGTTTAAGCAGGCTCACCGGGCCTGATGTATAAATTTCTGTTACTATTCCCGAGCGAGGATTAATCTTTATTAACCTGTATTCATGACGTATATTCTCAAATGGCTTACCTTCGGACCATAATGTCACATCGAGCGAGGTCAGCATTTCAGATTCGTTGATTTTGCATAAATCCGCTAATCGGATCACGTCGCCCTTGAATTCCTGTTCCGGGTCGTAAATCACGACGGGCTTGTTCTGTTGGCTCACGTCATATTTATAGACCTTGTTGCTATAAATATAATACAGCACATCGCCGCTCTTCAGGAACGGCGGCTGATGATGACAACCCAGCGCGGCCCACACCAGCAAGGCAACCATCACAGCCCGGCAGGATGATGTCATGACAACCTCCCAAACACCGGCTAATCTCCGGGCGCGCCCCCGGCGCGCTCCGGAGGCGGTTGGTCTCAAAGGCCTACACAATCGTTTTGATGCTAATTAGCAGTGGGAATAAAGCGTGCAGCAAATATTCCACCATATTTCGATACATCAAATTCTTTGATACGATGTGTTTGCATATCGATGAACACAATCAGTTCTCTACCATGGCTTTCAGTTTTTGCCTTTAAGGCCATCAAAAAGCGATCGTCAATCCATTGCTCAAGTTCATCAACGCGCAGGTCGTTGAATGTGTATTGATTAACTCCCATTACATTGGCGACAACAACGTTGTTGGATTCATTCAGGTAAGCGATATTGTTACCATCTGATGATATGATTGGGGACGCTCCATTTCTCCAAATATTAAATAAGCTGGATTTAAGATCAAAAATAACAATCGAAAAGCCAGGTTTACCCACGACAGTTCCTGAAAAGTATAATTTTGACTCATCTGGACTAAAGCATCTTGGGCGGGGACAGTGTTGATCGAAAGGATAGTTATAATAAGTCAATTGGGGTGATTGCCCCTTTAAATTCATAATGCATAACTTGTTTTTAATCAGATCGATGGTAGCCAACAGTTTTCCATCAGGGGAGGCGGTGAAGCCAAGGTAGCCATCAGTTAATACTGTTTTTTGCTGATTCGGAATTGTCTGAACGAGGTATTCATTTTTCTTTCCTGAGGAAAAAACACTATTCCAAGTCGAGCTATTATCTTCGTAATGGTGTACACTCCATTCATGTGTTATCAGTGAGAGTTGGTAGTCTGGCGGATATTCATGCCATTCTGTCTCGATTAAGAGTTCTCTTGTACCTTTGATGGAAATATTTCTGAATTCTCTCTTCTGATTCTGTGAATTTTTTAACGGAAACAGAATTTGTGAAGGTTGAAACTTCATTTCGGTAGAGAAACAGTAGAATCCATCATCTCCAGTTGTGAAGTAAACCTTTCCTTTTGGGTAAACATCAGGAGAACTGCAGGATACGCCTACAATTGTGATTAGACAGCAAATTACGCCAACGATAGGATTCACCTCGTGTCGCATTATTCTGTACCTCGATGAGCTTTAGTCATGGCTGTGCCGACATCTTGGGCTCGGAACCATAAGGTACAATTGGATTTTTCTCGCAGCAGGGTCTGATCGCAGCTTCTCTCAGACGATTCCAAACCCATTTTTGGCAATTAATTCCAGGTTCGTAAGTTCTACTAGGTCCTCCATAGACAGAATAACGTGGTGATTGATTTTTTGATTTCAGAATACTCTGAATCAATTTCTCCTCGTCAATACATTTAACAATAAAACACTTGCTCCAATCTATTCGAGTTTCATAACCCGGACCCCGCACTTCACCCGGTCCAGATAGACAATCACCCTTACAGAAAAATCCATAATCACGTCCGTTGATGACAATAAAAAGATGGAAAAACTCACCAGGTTCTAATCCAAAGGGGTCGCTGACTAACGGGCGATGACAAACTAAAACTTCAAGTCCGTAAGGGTCAATATACATCACAGGATTATTCGACGCGTATTGGTATAAGCTTTTTGTTAAATCGGAATTGGCGGGATCAACCTGGCGATAGAGGCCAATCGACGGATCGTAATATCTTTGAAAATTGAAAAATAAGTCGTTTTCTTCTTCGATGTACTGCCCGGGAAATCGAAGAGAATTCTGTAGTGGTTGGGCCTGAGAATCAAAACCAAAGGCATTTAAATCACTAATCCAAGTCTTCGTAACAGTGGAATCGACCTCACTTTGTGGCGTGAATAAATGATCAGTCAGAATATAGAAAATCTCGCCAGAGCTAGACCGCCGCCAAAGCGGGTTTGTTCCCCATAAATAGTCTGGGCACCACAGATATTTTTTGTTCAGTAATCCCTCTGAATCTATTTCAGTCAAGAGGCCCTCGGCTCCATAGACAAACCACGTGGTGCCGGTTGGGGATCCATCCGTGAACAGATCCTTCCGGATCCGCTGGGACAGGTGGTCGTAGAAGTACCGGGCAACCAGCTCGCCGTTCCTCCAAACCTCGCGCATTCGGTTGTCGAAGCTGTAGCCGTACTGGTCGGCCGTACCGGCGGCGGGATCGGTTTTGGAGACGGTGGACCCGTTGGCGTCGTAGGCAAACGTGAATGCGGGAACCGTCGGCGGGGTCTGGCCGGCGGGATCGTGGGGGCCGGCGCCGTAGGCGAGGAGCTGGTTGGCGGCGTCGTAGTGCCAGACCGGATGTTCGGCGTCGGCGGTGCGGTTGCCCACGGCATCGTAAGCAAAGGTCTCGTCGGCCTTCCAGTCGTAGTCGGCCAGGACCAGCCGGTCCAGGGCGTCGTAGCCGTATTGGATCAGCCCGAAGTCGGTGGTCTTCGACAGGATGTTCCCCGCCGCGTCGTGGGTGTAGGCGAAGTCCGAGATCACCGCGCCGTCGGGCTTCGTGTACCTCAGGTCCACCAGCCGGCCGGCCGGGTCGTAGAGCCGCTCGACATGCATCCCGAAGCCGTAGTCCAGGGTGGCGAGGGAACCGTCGGCGTGGTAGGCATAGTCCACCGCCGGCGGCGGCTCGCCGCCGGGCCCGGGCTGGTCGGATGCCAGGCGGGCCACCTGGCCGCGGGAATCGCGGGTGTAGCTGATGGTCTCGCCGTCCGGATACGTCAGGGCCACCTTTCGCCCCCGTTCGTCGTACGTGTAGCCGACGGTTTTCCCGATTATATCATTGGTGATGGTGAGCTGGAGGTTGCGGGCATCGTACGTGTAGCTCATGGAGACGGCGGGATTGGTGGCGTTCAGGAGGTTGCCGGCGTCGTCGTAGACATAAGTCTCTTGGGTCGCGTCGGGGTAGTGCTTGGCGAGCAGCCTTCCGGCGGCGTCGTAGGTGAAGGTGATGGTCTGCCCCTCGGCGTCGGTGGTGGATGACAACCGCCCGGCGGCGTCGTAGGCCCGCGCGTGGGTCCGGCCCAGGGGATCGGTCTCGGTGAGCAGGCGGTTCATGGTGTCGTAGGTGAACGCGGTCGTGTGGCCGTTGGCGTCGGTCACCGCGGTGCGGTTGCCGGCGGCGTCATAGGCGAATTCCGTCCGGCCGCCCAGGGCGTCCACCTGGGCGGTCAGGCGTCCCGCCGGGTCGTATTCGAAGCGGGTGACCCGGCCCAGGGAGTCGGTCCGGGCGATCACCCGGCCGGCGGCGTCGTAGTCCATGTCGGTTCGGGGGCCGTCCGGGCCGCCGAGGACCTGCGGATCCGGGCCGATCACGGCGGTCTGGCGGTTCGCGGCATCGTACGCAAACCGGGTGACGCGGTCCATCTCATCGGTTACAGCGACCAGGTTGCGGTTCAGATCATATTCCATCGACCGGAAGTGCCCCAGCGGATCGGTCTGCCGGACCAGGTTGCCCACGCCGTCATACTCGAAGGAGGTGACGTTTCCCAGCGGATCCGTTATGGCGGCCACCTTCGCGCTCTCGCCGCTGCAACAGGAACAGCTCGAGGCGTTGGTCCCGGCGCAGACGTAGGTGAAGGTGGTGGTCTGGCCGTAGGGATCGGTCTGGCTGGTCTTCCGGTTCATGATGTCGTAGGTGAAGGTGGTGATGTGGCCGTTGGGATCGGTGACGGCGATGACGTTGCCGGCCCCGTCGCGCTGGTAGACCGTTTCATGCCCGAGGGGGTCGGTCACCTTCGCCACGTTTCCATATGCGTCGTACTCATAATGCGTTCTGAGGCCCAGTGGGTCCATTACCTCCCGCAACAACCCGTTTGTTTCGTAAGTGTAATGAGTTGAATGATTCAATGGATCGATCTGCTCGATCAGATTGAGTCCGTCATCATACTCGTACGTTGTCCGACGCCCGAACTCATCCTCGCTGGCGGTCAGCCGATGGGTCAACATATTAAAATAGTATCGCCGCGTCAGACCGAGTGGTTGTCTGGTCATCCGAATCAACTGGCCGTATTCGTTGTACAAATATTCTTCCCATGAACCATCAGGATAATGGACCGTCTTGACCAAACCCCGTCCATCGGGATCCTGCAACGTGACTTGACCCAGGGCATCCTCAGTGGCCAGCACATGACCGTTTTCATCGGTCCAGAGATAACGGGTGTGACCGGCTCCGTCGATCACGGTGCTCATATTGGCGGCATCGGCAGAGTACGGGTTGGCCTCTGTCCAAGAATCAGAATCCAGAACCTGCCCTTGATTAAGCGCCGGCAGATATTGCCGCAGCTCTCCGGTCGGGGCAATAACCCGAGCCAGAGTGCCGTAGTCCGGCTCATATTCGTACCGAAAGCGGCTGCCATCAGCCATGGTCTTAGCTGTCAATCGATGGTAAGAGTCATACTCAAACTGCAGGAATGACAGATCCGGTTGTACTATCCGGACAAGATCACCTGCTCCGTCCACTACGAATTCGGTCACCCGTCCCAACGGATCCTCCACCTCGGTCAGGTACCCTTCCGCCGAGTAGTGCATGGATATCGTTGCCCCCAGGGGATCGGTGATTGTGGTGAGCACCCCTTGGGTATTCCAGGTATACTCTGTCCGATTGCCGTTGCGGTCTGTGCAAGTCAAAGGATGACCACTGGCATCGAACTCCCATGTGGCCTTCTCAGCGCGGTCATCCAACTGGTTGGTCAGGCGGTCATACCGGTAGCGGTGCCTGGCATCGAAGGCATACATTTGGCGGCTCATTTTGTACAGATGACCATTTTTGGCCATGAAATAAATATTCTCAAAGTCATCGTCGAAGAAAAACGACCACGGCTGTAACAAATTCAGGTTAAACGGTTCCATGACCGAATCATCACCACCTGCCGGCAAGCCGCCGTTTCGGCGGAAGTCGGCTACGGTCCAGACTTGGCCTGCCGCGTCAATTTTCCGCAACCGGTCGCCAAATATCCCTTCAGAAAGGAGGTGATAGTATTCCAGATAATAGAAGTTCCCATCGCTGTCGGGGAACATCTGCAAAATGCCATTGATTTTCACCTTCGCGGCGGGTACTCCTTCTTCGAACATCGCTTCGGCGGCGGTGCCGGCGGCGTCATGACCAGCTACCGGGGAGGCGTCACCGGCCGGGGTAACTTTCCAGATTTCGAGGCCCGAAGCCCGATTGACATTAACCCAAAGATTCAATTCCCGATCCACTCTTAAATCGCAGGCAAAGTCGCCTGTATCGAACTGCAGTTCACCAATCTGGACCACTCCACCATTGGCGATGACCTTGTGGATCACGGTGGACTGACTGGTGTAATCCCAAGACAGGGTGTAGACATTGCCCATGTGATCGATGCAAAGTTCATTGATGTCCATCGGCGTAATCGCCACCAGCCGGACCATCCCTTCCCGATCCAGTTTGAACAGGCGATTCCAAGCGCCTCCGCTGCTGGCAAAATAGACATTTCCCTGTTCGTCGTGTCCCAGATAGTCATTGCCGCCACCACCCATATTTAGATATAGGTTTTTTACCAAGTTGGCCGGGATGGTATCCGTCTGGGACCAGTCCACATCGGTATCACCTCCGCCGATGAGTATGCGGAGTTGTCCTTGACTATCCACCTTGCGAAGCTGATGGCAATATTCTGGGTTGTTCAGAACAAGATTGTAGAAGAGCTCGCCATTATGGAAATACATGCCTTCGGCTCCCAACTCGTTGTTGGCGATGCTGTCGTCGGGTTGTACCTGGCAGGCGGGTGGGCGAACGTCGATAGCGGTTCCGGATACCTTTTCGATCATTCCGGCATGCAGTTCCACCGGCTGGCCGGAATCTTCCTGGATGTATACCGACTCGCCATCTGCCGAGAAGTGCAGATGTTTCAACGCATTCAAACCTAACGACCATCCGGCACCGTAAGGGGACTGAGTCAAGTCGGATCGTTGCAGCAGAAAGTTACCCGAAAATCGCACCCGTTGACGATAAGGTTCGCGCATCGGCACACCAGTGTCCGTCAACGGTTCACAAGCGAAGCAGGTCGTGGACCAGTAATTGTATGTCCGGTATCCGTTCTCAACCACGCAGTCATACGGATGAACACCGGGCTGCAGCCTCTGGCCCTGGTCGTCCGTTAGAGGAATGCGTATTTTGAAATAATTGACAGCCTGATCGCTGCTGAAGGTGGTCCGGTAGTGCCGCTCGGCGATGTCAAGATAAATGGTGGTGAAGTCCGGCCGGATGACCTCGGTGTTGTCTACCTTGACTGTGAAAACAAAGTGATCGGTTACCGATTTGCCGTCGTAAGACAGAGTCAAACTGGCGTCCCCTCCCATCACCTTATAAGGTACCGTCTGATAGCTAATGCGGAGGTTGCCGGTATCGATGCTGATCTCCGACATGCCCCCGTCGATTTTCTCGCATTCATCCTTAGGATTTTCCCCAGGGCCGGTCGGAGCGGGATCTCCCGGAGGAGCCACGGCATTGGGATCGCGAACCGAAAAATGGGTGATGTAGAACTCCATGTAGAGTCCATCCTCGGTGATGACCGACACGGAGTCGTGCTCCCAGCGGTGGGCCCGGCGGTTGTACCAGCCCACGGGGATGGGCGTGCCCGGTTCGAAACCCAGGAAGTTCTGCACCCGCACGCGCACCGGCAGGTTCAGCACCTCGGTGGTGTCGCCGGTGACGTCGAAGGCGAACGTCCACACCGAGGGTGTGGGCATGGCGTTGGGCAGGGCGTCGCCGAAGGGGATTTCGGTCAGGGTGACCTGGAGCGGCGTGTCGACGGCTCCGGCCGGAAAGTCCATAGTGATCCGGCCGTTCGAGTTGACGGCGGTTCCGCCGGCCATCAGGATGGTGGATACCACGGGGTCGGCCGGGACCAGGAACACGTCGTCCACCCGCGGATAGCGGCCGCGCTTGACCATGACCACCCGCTGGGCGTCAAGATGCTCCGGTGCGGTGATGTTGAGCACCACGGTCCGGGCCGGTCGCTCGTCCGACAGGTCGGCGATGGGAAAGCGGATCGCGCCGGTGGCGTCGGTGTAGAGCCGCGCGTCGAGTCCTTCCACGGTCAGACGGGCGCCGGCGAGGGGTTGCCGGTCGGCGGCGCTGTACACCGTGCCGGTGATCCACCCGCAGGCATCGCTCACCGGCGGATCGACCTCCGGGGGCGCATAGTGTACCGTAACCGCCGCGCCGGCCTGGTTGCGGGTGGCCCGATCCGTGGCGGTGGCCACCAGACGGTTGCGGCCGTCGAGCAACCGGACGGCGGTGGCGGTGAAGGTGTCGCCGGCAAGCGCGGCGGGCTGGCCGTCCACGAGCACGGACACGTCCATCGGATCAAAGGCGCCAAGTATGCGCCCCGTGACCGTGACGGCACAGGTTTCGAAGGCATCATCTTCCAACGGTGACAGAATCTCAACGGCGAACACCGCCGGACGGCGCTGCACCAGGACCGACGTGGTGGCCTGGGATTCGCGCCAGCCGTCGGCGACGGTGAGCCGAAACACCAGCAGGGCATCCCGGTCCACATGGTTCAGCACGAACCGTGGCTGGACCAAGGTGGCGTCGTCCAACACAACGGCGGGTCCAGATAGCTGTTCCCACTGGTAGCCGCTGATGGGGCCGGAGCTGGCCGAGCCGTCCAGGACGACGGCATCGTCCTCGAGAACCGCCTGGACCGGGCCGGCGTCGGCCACCAGCGGCGGCACCGGCGGCACGGCCAGGGTCACCGTGGCGGACAGCCCGCCACCGGGGGCCGGGTTTCCCACCGCCAGGTCCACGCTGCCGCCGGCGGCTGCGCCGATGGGCAGCGCCACCGTCAACTCCGCGGCAGACTCGAACACCGGCGCATACACGCCGCCGCCGGCGAGGATCATCGAGCCGTCAGGCGCGGGCTGGAAACCGCTTCCGTGGAGGCGGACCTGGAAGGCGGTGTAACCGGCCAGGTAGCCATCGAAGACGGCGGTATCCAGGATCGGCGCCGGGTTGAGCACCCGGAACTCGACCGGCTCGGACACCAGGCTCCACGGGGTGGGGTTGTAGACCTGAATGGGGAGAAAACCGCCATGCTCCAGCAGGGCGGCGTCCAGCTCAGCGGTGAGCCAGATGCTGTCGCCGTCTTCGTGGTAGATGGTGGGCACTTCGTAACTATCGGCCCAGACCACCGAGTCGGCGTGGAATGGGCCGCCGTCGACGCGAAGGGTGACGCCGGCGCTACCCGCCTGAACTTCGGCAGGGGTCAAGGCGGCGATCACCGGCACGCCCGCGATCACATGGATCATATAGGGGGCCGACTCACGCAGGGGCGGACCCGGATTGACCACCGTGACCTGGAGCGCACCTGGTTCGCTCAGCAAGGCATCGGGCACCCAGGCGTCCAGCGTCGGCGGCATGTCGAAAGTACGCCAGAGATGAGTCTCGCACGCGATGCCGTTGACCCGGACGAAGCTGTTGGAGTCGATGGGATCGGCCAGGGTGTTGATGACGATATCCAATCCGCCCTGGGGCAGCTCGCGCGGATAGACATCCAGAATCAGAGGATCCCGATCGACGATCTGAACGCTCACTGCCGCCGAGTCGGCCGGCGGCGGCCCCGGGTTGCGCACCGTCACCGCGCGGGCGCCGGCGGTGGCGGTGACGGCCGCCGGCAGCGCCGCGGTCAGCTCGGCCGGGTAGCCGTCGTCGGCCGGGGTGAGGGTTGTCGGCAGTTCGACGCCGTCGAGGAGAATCGTGGCGCCGTCCTGGACCTGCCAGGCGAAGACCGTCAGTTCCGGGCCGGCGGAACCGAGGGGCACCTCCGGCGGCGCCAGGCTGACGATGACCGGCGTGCCGGGATCGTCCACCACGGTGAAGGGAACCGGGTCGGAATCGCCAACTGCCGGATCGTGGAGAACCACCTCGTGGACACCCCCGGCGGCGGTGAGCGAATCGGGCAGCAGCACCCCGAGGGCGGGCGGCAGCCAATCGTGGAAAGTCGCGGCCATGTCATTCCCGTCGATCCGGACGAGGCCGGCGGCGTCAAGCGGCCGGCCGTAGACGAACAGCTCCACGCCGGTGGAGCCGGCCGCCACCTGGGCCGGGGTGAGCAGGGTGATCACAGGCCGCTCAGTGCCGCCGGTGATGGCGAGCATCGCCGGGGCGGACTCACCGCCGCCGGGGCCAGCGTTCACCACTGTCACGGGAAGATTGCCAGAGACAGCCAGCAGGGCGTCGGGCAGCACCGCCGTGAGCAGCGCCGGGCTGCCATCGTGATATACCGTGGCCAGCTCCGTCCCATCCACCCGGATTATCGAGCCGGGATAGAACGGAGCGCCCTGGACGCCGAGCACCACGCCGGTGGAGCCGACCGGGATCTCGGCCGGGTCCAGCGCGGTCAGGACCGGCACGCCGGCCAGCACGGTGAACGTTGCCGGGGCCGACTCGCCGCCGCCGAGGCCGGGATTGACCACGGTGACGGCCCGCAGACCCGGCAGCGCGGTGGCCGCCGCGGGCACCGCCGCGGTGAGCCAGACGGGATCACCGGGGTGATATTCGGTCGGGAGGACCGCACCATCGAGCATCACGACGGAGTCGGCGTGGAACGGCCCGCCGTCGACCCGCAGGGTCACGCCGGGGGAGCCGGCCGGGACCGCGGCCGGATCGAGCGCGGTAATGGCCGGCATGCCGGCGGTCACCAGACACTCGAGGGGCGCCGATTCCCCGCCGCCGGGTCCGACATTGACGGCAGTGATGGACAGGACACCGGTGGCCGCCGTCAGCGCATCGGGCAGCACGGCGGTCAGGTACGCCGGGCTGCCGGGATGGAACGTGGTGGCCAGGTCCGCGCCGTTGGCCCGGATCACCGAGTCGGGATACAACGGCCCGCCATCGGCGCGTAAAACGACACCCACACTGCCAGCGGGAATCTCGGCCGGGTCCAGCGCGACGAGAGACGGAATGCCGGCGGTCACGGTCAGAACAGCCGGAGCGGATTCCCCGCCGCCCAGGCCCGGATTGATCACGGTCACACCCCGGGTGCCGGGCAGCGTGAGCGACCCGTCGGGCAGCACCGCCGTCAGAAACGCCGGACTGCCGGCATGGTACGTCGTGCTCAGAAGCGCCCCATCCAGGGTGATGACCGAGTCGGCATGCAACGGGCCGCCGTCGACGCGGAGGGTGACGCCGGTGCTGCCGGCCGGTACCTGCGCCGGGTTGAGCGCGGTGATGGCCGGCACACCCGGCACCACCGCCAGAGCCAGCGTGGCGGAAGTGCCGCCGCCCGGCGGTGGATTCTCCACCCACATGTTCACGGCGCCTGTCTGGATCAAATCCGCCGCCGGAACGATGACCGTGAGCTGCGTGTCCGTTTGGCCGGTCATGCTCAACGGCGAGCCGTCGGCAAACACAATGCTATCGGGGATGAAACCGGATCCGTGCAGCGTGACGGCGAGATCGGCGCTGCCGGCCACCACTGCGGCCGGTTCCAGCGCGGTGAGCACTGGTATGGGATGATCCTCAGGTACAGGCGCCAGACCCCAGCCGGGCACGCCGCCGACGACCGTGACCGCCGTGTGCCAGGTCCAGGCGGCAATCGGTCCGTCCGCGGTCACCGTGACCAGGCTGGGCCGGTTCCAGTACCAGTCCCAGAACGACTCCAACGGAGTCGAGAGCCAGATGACCCGGTTGGCGTCCGGCGCCACCGAATAGACCGGTTGGCGGACGACCTGTCCGGAGCTGTTGTACTGGGTCACCATCACCGTGGCGGGACCGGCACCCGGGTTGTGCACCGTCAGAGGAAAAAACGTCGCGTCCTTGACCACGTGCCAGGTGGGATGGGTCATCGCCGGTCCCATGGCGGCGGGTATCGGGGCCGCCGATTGCTGCGCGCCGCAGATCACGGTTGCCGCCAGGAGCAAGGTCGGAGCATCGGTACGGAGAACGGCATGGGTTTGATAGAGCAGGAAACTGATCCCGTCGAACAACTCCTCGCAGCTTCGGCGAACAAACCCGTTGGCCGGCACGTCGATGGTGCCTTGACCCAGCCGGGTGCCGGCGGTGGTGACCAGATCCACGGTCAGGCTGACCGATGCCGGGCCCGGATTGGCCAGCCACAGCGTATCGGCGGTTCCGAAGCGGGGGAAGGCATCGTATTCCGGCACCAGCCGGCCGTCGCTGTCGATCCCCATTGTGGACGTCGGAACCGCCATGAGGCCGTTGGCCTCGGGATACCACGCCACGGCCAGGACACTCCGGTCCGCGGTGAGGCGAAGCACACCGGTGTCTGGCAGACCGGATCCGGCGAACAATTCACTCTCCGCGGCCACCCACCGGACTTCATGACCGGCGAGGGTGAGAGCTGCGGCGATGGGCACAGTAGCATCGGGGGAGTCGACGCGCAACCCGACCTGAGCTGGAGTGGCTGATGGATTGCCCAGGAGGAGCCAGGTGCCGGTCACCGCTGCCGGTCCCTGAAAGAACGTGGTCCAGGCGGTCTGGGGTGCAGTCGGGTACAGGGGGTAGAGCGCGATGGGGCCGGGCGGATTGATCGCTTTGTTGAAGAAGGAATCCGGGCGGGCGTTGCTCGTCGCGGGAGCGTTCGGCAGACTTGCAAGGAGCACTTCGGCGTGAACCGAGTCGATGGGCGTGGTCACCACGAGATAGCCGGGGCGGCCGGCCGGCGGATCGGATAACGCCACGGCAAGCGCGCCGATGGATTGCACCACAACCCCGTGGGGCGGGACGGTCAACGTGGTCGGTTGATCCGTGTACAGTTGTCCATGGAGGAAAAAGCAGATGGTCGCATCCTGCGGTGTATCGCTGGCATTGATCAGCCGCAGCACGCCGTCGGCCGATGATCCCGAAACCGCCGGCAGTGGGTAATGGACTTGCGTTCCCAGCAGGGTGCAGCCGAACAAGCTGATCCAGATTGCAAAATAGACAACGCCCCCCATTCGTCTCATGGTGACAACTCCCCAAATTGTGGAATCAATCGCAATCCCGGGCAACATTCCACAACACCGGGCGATTGTCAACCACAAATACACACGCAATGTTTTTTGTAATTCATTGAAGCTAAAGTTTTTACTGTATCGAGAGATATAGATATGTTCGGTTGCGGTTAGTGAGCGACAGGTGGTTTGAGTCCAATGTGGCTGTGTACACCTGAACCCAACCGACTCCCTGGGACAAGACTCCGGATCGCAAGGAGTTCCTCTCCTGCAATACCCAGGCTGATCCATTCAATGGCTGTTTGACTCATCACACGGCAGCATCCTTTTCAGAAGCGATTCCTGCCATGAGCAGTTCAAGATGACATGCCTTTCGTGTGGCGGCAGGCGGTTGGAGTAACAGTGCCAGCCCTCGTCCCAAGACAACGAGCGCGTGCTGCGAGCAGACTTCACCCAATGCGTTCCGCGTCACACTGGCGTCACACTGAAACATAAAATTGCCCGATAACGGGCATTTCTCGGCCACTCACAGCAGCATCCGAAAAATTTACTGTTTGCTCGATTTTACGGCCATCATGACATGATTCATTACTGCCAGGTGCTGGACGGTGCTGGTACTGATTTTCCCTTGGCCGGACTACGAATCCGAAGGTCGCAGGTTCGAGCCCTGCCGGGCGCGCCAATATCATCAACAACTTGCGTGGATATATCCGAACACTGCATTCGCAGCCGTGTGCTGTGGGTGCTCGCCGTATGACGCGGTGTGTTTAGGGCTACCAGGCCGCACTGAGCATCAATGCAGGGTATTGTGCTTGTTCGAATCTCCGGGCAATCATGTTCTTCAGATCTCCGAGCAAGCATGTGGGCCGAAACATGCAGAACATCAATAGCTGATAGTGACGAGCAGAGGAATTGCTCCGAGATCCTCACCGGGGGGTTCACATCCTGCCCGACCTGGAGTCCGGCAAGGTCAAATGGTCCCTGGCCCGGGTCAACCAGGTGTCCGAATACTTCCAGTGCCCGCCCGACTACTTCCTGATGGGGGAGGAGGTCGAGGAGGAGAAGACGGGCCTGCTGCGCCTTCTTTACAACCTCGAGCCCGAACAGCGCAAGTCGCTCCGCACCATAATCTATGAATGGGGGATCACGGACTACAAGGTCATCGGGGAGATCTTAAAATTCGCCCGGCGGTTCTTCCTCGCCGGCAGGCACAGTGCCAAATAAAGGGCTGTTGAAGGGAATGATCCGATGGAATGTGCGAAAGATTTTTTACCTTATCCAGCAGGAACTTCGGCTCATACTGCGACTCGTCTTGGACCAGGGCGCCGATGTCCTGCTGGCAGATGAGATCCTCGCCTTCGTAGAAGTAGTAGCTGCGGTCGGCGACCAGCCGGACGCCGCCCTGGCCGTCGGGCTCGGTGGCCGCGCCGCCGGCGGTCTTGGCCTTGATCCGCCGCTTGCCGTCGGCGTCGTAGTAGTATTTCCAGACGCCGCCCGATGAATCGGTGAGCGTCCCGATGTGCCCCTGGTCGAGGTAGGACATGAAGACGCCGCTGGCGCCGCCCGGCATCTCCACCAGGTTCCCCAGCACGTCGTAGGCGTACCCGGCGCCGCCCAGTCGGTTCGTCGCCCGGTTCACCACGAGCGCCAGCGAGCTCGGCAGGTCGCCCCCGCCCCCCGTCACCCTCCGCCCCAGGATGAGGCTGCATGAGTCCATGGAGGCATTATATCCCAACGACAGGTCGTCGAGGCCGATGTCGGAGGCGATCATTCGGCTCGTCGCCGCGATCCGCATCCCGAAGGGAGGCGAAGATATTAGCCAGGGGCAAGGCCGCGCCCGGCAGGGCGGGCCGCGGCCCCTGGAAAGCCGATCATTCCTCGAGGATCCGCGCCCTGACGGGGCGCGAGGAGAACGCCGGGAGGCCGGTCGCGCCGCGATCGGCAGCGAGGCAAAATCGTAAAGGAATGCCGGCCCGTCACGTGCGCGTTGCGGCGCAACGCGCCTCCCCGGATTTCCCGCGCCCGCTGCGGCGGTTCCAACATATCCTAGGCACGCCTCGGAGGCGGCGGTACCAACACATCCCAGCGTTCCTCCCCCACCCCTTCAGGGTGGGAACGGTGTAATGATCGGCCCGCCCCACCTGGGGTTGAAACCCCAGGCTGTCTTCCCGGACCACTTCGCGGTCCGGTTTTAGCCGCAATCCATGGTGTACGGCGTCCCGAAGGCGCCGGTGCGCAGCGTCCGCGTCACTGCCGCGAAACCAAACTACTTCCGACCGATTGTTTTCACCCACTCCGGTATGATCAGTCTTTCGGGCTGCCGGTATCGAACTGTAAATGCCTTGTTCTTTTTTTCTCTCACAAACAGATACTTGACCACCTGTTTTGACTCGCCCGGAGACTGTTTCTGATCGAAAGAATTCCGTGGTTCCAACAAAACTTCTATTGCGAACACGATCCCTTGATACAAATACTCAGTGAAGGTCTCTGGGCGCATATAGCCTGCTTCAATCCAAAACACCCCGCTGGAATCGATTTTATAGTCATCGAGGGCGAAAAGGTCCATCCCGAAGCACTGATAGGTTTTTTTCTGATATTCCACGCCATCAATTCGCAGCTTCTCGACATCCGCCAGTTTTCTCGCCCCGGCTTCACCCGGAATAATCCAGCCGGTCTTGAAATGTGCGTCAAATCGGATCACTTTATTATTGAGATCTTTGAACTGAGCGCGTGGACGCTGAGACTGCCCTACATCCGATATTGTGGTGCCTAGTGCCCAGTCAGGAACTTTTAGATTGCTAAGCGATTCGTATCGCACCTCAAAAACACCATCTCCATCCTCATCCACATACGTGGTCATTGCGCCAATTCCTACATAAGTCCTGCCCCCAGAAACACTAATTGCGACAACCAAGGTCATCGTTGCAATGTCATATGCAAATAATTTGTCTTTATATGAATAGCAACTCAAGAAGTTCAACGCCCACAAGCCTTGGTTGATTTTCAACAAGCCTTCTGTGTTCAGTTGAAAACCATCATCCTGAATCAATAGTTCACCAAGTAATTTATACATTTCTCGGCGCACTGTGATCCCGTCCAATTGGATTTCTCGGGTATCAACCAACACTCGTTCTGAATCAAGCCCCGGGATCCTCCAGCCGCTGGGACGGATGACTTTCCAGTCTATATTATCCGTTTTAGATCCAGTAGGACCTGTATTCTCCTGTGGAAAAGCCCACAGACAACAGATTCCGATCACACAAAATATTAGAAGAGATATTCTTTTCATCACTTTTTCTCCGGCTGATTCATCAATCTGATGACCCGGTCGCCTATATTGGCATTGTCGCGAGGAAAACCATTGGGAGTGTCCAACCCGAGATTCGCCGCGGCAACAGCCGTATCGATCGACCTTCCTTTAAGTAAAGACATCGAAAAATTGAAACCGGCTCGGCCCAGCGCATCGGATGTAGTCCCTCCATTTGCTCCGGAGTCAACGCCCACCGCGATTCCACCAAACTTGAAGTCCGTCAACATGGATTTTGAATCGCATGTAAAAATGCCAATCGTGGACGCTTTAACATCCACCCCTCCGCTGGCATCACTATCAAACCCAGGGAATCGTAGACCATCCGCAACAAAGGGAATCGCTCCTGGATTTGGTCCGGAACCATGATTAACCATGATCGCGATGGCTCCTGATTCCCCGATTGCCGAGGCCCAGTTCGCTCCGTTGACATCCCCTTCTGTATAAAGAGCCACCCCGACATCTTTGTTACTATTCAGCAGCCTATCGAATTTTGGGGGTTCAGCAACCACTATGGAGCGATCGACCTCAGCCACCACTTTCATTTGTTCTTTGGAAAATGCTACGAAAACATGCATTCTTCGTGTGGCTGAATCGAAATTGGCAGATGTGCGCTTTTCTTGTCCGTTCGGATCGATATTGCTGATCGGGTTGTTGCGAACGTAATTGTACAGATTCCAACTCGAGGGATCCTCCAACCTATTGTCCTTGAATGGGATATCTGGAGAATTCCATCTTGCTGTCTGAT
>Ga0209096_1000950_pt1 | contig 34651 bp, 29 predicted proteins | sample AD_UKC034_MetaG_FD_184407 | JGI IMG/M metagenome (GOLD analysis project Ga0209096, IMG submission 184407) | Active sludge microbial communities of municipal wastewater-treating anaerobic digesters from USA - AD_UKC034_MetaG (SPAdes) (version 2) | ecosystem: Engineered > Bioreactor > Anaerobic >...
CGGCTCCTCGATGGCGTGGTGGTGACGGACATGGGCAGCACCAAGGGGCAGATCTGCGCGGCCATGGACCAGCTTCCCGACAGCGTCCAACCGGTGGGCGCCCACCCCATGTGCGGCAAGGAGAGCTCTGGGCTGGAGGTGGCCGAGGCGACGCTCTACCAGGATGCGCCCTTCGTGCTTTGCCCGCTGCCCCGCACTGCGCCGCGGACTGTCGCGCTGATGGCTGAGATGGCGCGGGCTGTGGGCGCCTGTCCCCTGGAACTGGACCCGCAGCGCCACGACCGGCTGGCCGCGGCCATCAGCCACGGGCCCTATCTGGCCAGCCTGGCCGCCTTTGCCGCTGCCCACGACGTGGCCGCCGGCGATGCGCTGGCCTGGCGGCTGGCGGCCAGCGGCTTCCGCTCCACCACGCGCCTGGCTGGCAGCGATCCCACCATGATGGCCGATATCCTGCTCAGCAATCGCGACGCGGTGCTGGTCCAACTCCACCACCTGCAAGCCCACCTGGCCCAGGTGGCCGCCCTCTTGACCGCAAGCGACGCCGCCGGCCTGCATGAGCTGGCCGCCTCCGCCCGCGCCGCGCGCAGTCAATTTCTGGAAACCTATGGGTGAACGGTAGACGGTAAACGGTGAACGGTATACGGTAAACGGTAGTACTAGGTCACGTCGGCCTAAATCGGTCTTCACTCACTGCTCAAGCCGGTTCCGTGAACCGGCGGCGTTGTTGGGCCAAACCCGGCGGATCACGGATCCGCCGGGAGCAGGTAAACTGAAGCGTTATTTACGCCAACTTGTACTAGGTCACGTCGGCCTAAATCGGTCTTCACTCACTGCTCAAGCCGGTTCCGTGAACCGGCGGCGTTGTTGGGCGCAGGGTACCTGTATAGTTACAAACAGTATACGGTATACGGTAAACGGGCCGGAGTCGCCGTTCGCCATTCACCGTTTACCGTTCACCGTTCACCGTTCACCCATTCCCCATTTACCGTTCACCGTATACCGTATACCGAACACCGTCATGAACCTTCTCATCCATCCTACCCAAGAGCTATTCGGTTCCACCGCCGTCCCCGGCGACAAGTCGATCTCCCACCGCGCGGCCATGTTTGCGGCGCTGGCCGAGGGACGCAGCCACGTGCGCAATTTTCTGCCCGGCGGCGACTGCCAGGCCACTCTGGGCGTCTTGCGCGGGCTGGGCGTCGCCATCGAAGAGATCTCGCCCAGCGAGCTGTCGATCACAGGCGTTGGGCTGCATGGCCTGCACGAGCCGGCCGCGCCGCTGGATTGCGTCAACTCCGGCACGGCGATGCGCCTGCTGGCCGGGCTGCTGGCGGGGCAACCCTTTTTCAGCGTGCTCAGCGGCAGCTCGCAGTTGGTCAAACGGCCGATGGGGCGCGTTGTCGAGCCGCTGCGTCAGATGGGCGCGCTGATCCATGGCCGGCAGGGGGGCAGGCTGGCACCCCTGGCGGTCCAGGGGACACGACTCCACGGCATCGACTACACGTTGCCCGTGGCCAGCGCCCAGGTCAAATCGGCCCTGCTGTTGGCGGGGCTGTACAGCGACGGGCTCGCCATCGTGCGCCAGCCCGGTCCGGCGCGCGACCACACCGAGCGCATGCTGGCCGCGATGGGCGCGCCGATCCAAACCCTGGGGTTGGTGGCGATCAGTGAACGGCCCAAACAGCCGCTGACGCCGCTGGACATCGCCGTGCCCGGCGACATCTCCTCGGCCGCCTTCCTGCTGGCGGCTGGCCTGCTGGTTCCGCAGTCGCATCTGACCATCACCGGCGTGGGGGTCAATCCCACCCGCACCGGCATTCTGGATATCCTTCAGATGATGGGCGCGAACCTGCGGCTAGAAAATGAACGCGATGAGGCTGGCGAGCCGGTGGCTGACCTGGTGGTGCAACACGCCGACCTGCACGGCATCGAGATCAGCGGCGACCTGATCGTGCGCGCCATCGACGAGCTGCCAGTGCTGGCGGTGCTGGCCACCCAGGCCCATGGCCGCACCCTGGTGCGCGACGCGGCCGAGCTGCGCGTCAAGGAGACCGACCGCATCGCCACGGTGGCCGCCGAGCTGCACAAGCTGGGCGCGCAGGTCGAGGAACGCCCCGACGGCTTCGTCATCGACGGTCCCGTGACGCTGCGCAGCGCACCCGTCTGGAGCCACGGCGACCACCGGCTGGCCATGGCGCTGGCCGTGGCAGGGATGGTCGCGTCCGGCCCGGTGCTGGTGGAGGAGGCGGCGTGCGTCAGTGACAGTTTCCCCGGCTTTGAGCGGGTGTTGCAGGTGTTGGGAGTGGAGATGGAGGATGGTTAGCAAAAACATGCGCCGCACAGAAGTTGCTGCCCATGGTCCAGCAGGCGCTGGCGTGGGCCAAGCCGTTGTTTCGCTGATATGACCTTTCTCACCGGCCTGCTCGGCTGGCCCCTGGGCCACAGCGTCAGCCCGGCCATGCACAACGCGGCGTTCGCTGCGCTGGGGCTGGACGGGCGCTACGACGCGCTGCCGACGCCGCCGGAAGAACTGGCGGAGACGGTGCGCGGGCTGGTCGCGGCCGGCTACCGCGGCGTCAACGTCACCATCCCGCACAAGCAGGCGGTCATGCCGCTGCTGGACGAGCTGAGCGACGCGGCGCGGGCGATCGGGGCGGTGAACACGGTGATTGTTGGAGACCCGGTGAATGAAATTCACCGGCTGACAGCACAAAGGCCCCTCAGGGCCTGGGAGGACGTCTCCCCCTCCCCAGCGCCTGAGGGCGCTTCGCATTCTCAGCCGGGGATTTCAATTCCCGGCCCCCGCCCCCTCCTCCGCGGCGACAACACCGACTGGCTGGGCTTCCTCCATCCCCTGGACGCGGCCGGCTTCGACCTGGCCGGCAAATCGGCCCTGCTGCTGGGCGCCGGCGGATCGGCGCGCGCCGTGGTCTATGCCCTGATCCAACGCGGCCTGGCTCATCTGGCCATCTGGGCACGCGACCCCAACCGCGCCGCCGACCTGGCTCAACACGCGCAGTCCCTCTCCCCCTCACTAACCGTTCACCATTCACCGTTCCCCATTCCCCATTCCCCGTTAACCGTTAACCGTTCACCGTTCACCGTTCACCATTCACCCGCTCTGATCATCAACACCACCCCTCTCGGCATGTGGCCCCACGTCGACGCCTCCCCCTGGCCGGCCGATCTGCCCTTCCCGGCCGGCGCGCTGGTCTATGACCTGGTCTACCGGCCGGAGCGCACCCTGTTCCTGCGCCAGGCCGAGGCCGCGGGCTGCCAGACGCAGGGCGGGCTGGAGATGCTGGTGGTGCAGGGCGCGGCCGCGTTCGAGCTGTGGACGGGCCACAAGCCGCCGTTGGATGTGATGCTGGCTGCGGCGCGGGCAGCCTTGACCCAGAAAGGATGATTTGATGTTACGCTTCCTCACCGCCGGCGAATCCCACGGCCCCGCCTTGACCGCCATTCTGGAGGGCATGCCTGCCGGGCTGCCCCTTTCCGCCGATGACCTGGCCCCTGACCTGGCCCGCCGCCAGACCTCCTACGGCGCGGGCGGGCGCATGGCCATCGAGCAGGACACAGCCCGCATCCTGAGCGGGGTGATGGCCGGCCAGACCACCGGCGCGCCCATCGCCCTGCTGATCGAGAACCGCGATTTTGTCAAGTGGCGCGAGCGCGCCATCCCACCCATGACCACCCCGCGGCCCGGCCACGCCGACCTGACCGGCGCGGTCAAATATGGCTACCGCGACCTGCGCCTGGCGCTGGAGCGGGCCAGCGCGCGCGAGACGGCCGCGCGCGTGGCTGTCGGCGCGATCTGCAAGGCGCTGCTGGGCCAGTTCGGCGTGCGCGTTGGCAGCTACGTCACCGCCATCGGCGGCGTGGCCGTCGATCCGGCCCGGCTGGCCGCGCTGAGCTATCCTCAGCGCTGCGAGCTGGCCGAGGGCAACGACCTGCGCTGCCCTGACGCCGAGACGACCGAGGCCATGCGGCGACGCGTCTGGGAGACCATGCAGGCCAAGGACACGGTGGGCGGCCTTTTCGAGGTGGTGGGCCTGGGCCTGCCGCCGGGGCTGGGCAGCCACGTCCACTGGGACCGGCGGCTGAGCGGCCGGCTGCTGGGCGCGGTCGGCTCGATCCATGCCATCAAGGGCGTCGAAATCGGGCCGGCCTTTGAGAACGCGGAGAAATGGGGGACGGAGGTACACGACGAGATCTTCGTCGAGGAGGATGAGGGGAGCGGGCGGCTGGTGCGGCGCACGAACCGGGCCGGCGGGCTGGAGGGGGGCATCACCACCGGCGAGCCGTTGGTGATGCGGGTGGCCATGAAGCCGATCTCCACCACGCTCAACCCGCTGCGCAGCGTCGATCTGGCCACCGGCCAGCCCAACGCCACGGCCTACGAGCGCAGCGACTTCAACGCCGTGCCGCGCGCCGGTGTGGTGGCCGAGGCGATGGTGGCTTTCGTGCTGGCCGAGGCGCTGCTGGAAAAGCTGGGCGGCGACAGCCTGGCCGAGATGCAGCCCCGTTTTGCTGCCCTGCGCCAGGCGCGGCTGGAAGATCTGCCCATGGACAATGCGCCGTGGCGTTTCGGCTTCGAGCAGGCAGCCGGCTGATCACTCAGTCCCGCTGGCCGGTCGCACCCGCACCACCCGTTCACCCTCCACCAGCGCCATGCCGGGATGGCGCGGGCCGGGCGGCCGGCGCACCTGGCGCTTCTCTGTCACAATCACATCCACCCACCCCTCGCGCTGGGCCTTGGAATAGAACGCGGCCAGCCCCGCGGCCTGCGCCACCGTCTCGTCGCTGACCGGCCGGCCGCCGCTGCGGATCACCACGTGCGACCCCGGCCAGCCGCGCGCGTGCAGCCACAGATCGTCCGGCCCGGCCAGGTCGAAGGTGATATGCTCGTTCTGGCGGCTGTTGCGCCCCACCAGAATCGTGTAGCCCTCGACGCTGGCAAAGCGCCGCGGCCCCTGCACCTGTACCCGCCCCGCTTCCCCCTTGCTCTGGCCGGTCTGTGCGAAGTCCCCCGGAGGGGCCGACCGAGCCAGCCTCTTGCGCGCGTACCCAGCCTCAGCCAGCGCGACCCGCACCGCGTCGATCTCGTTGCGGTCCGCGGCCAGGGCCAAATCCGCGCCCAACTGCTCCAGATAGCTCAGCTCGACGGCCAGCGCATCCAGCCGCGGCTGGCCCATCTCGGCCGCGCGCCGGGCCTTGCGGTAGCGTTTGAAGTAGGCCGCGGCGTTGCCAGCCGGCGACAGGGTCGGGTCCAGCCGGATGGGCGGCAGTTCAACCCCTTCCGGCGGCGTCAGCTCGACCTGGCGTGGGCGGATCTGCGTCGCCAGGGCCAGGATCCACTCGCCGCTGGCCCGCAGGCGTTCGATCTCCCCGGCCGGCAGCAGTTGGCGCTGGATGGCCTCCCGTCGTTTTTCCAGGCCGCGCTGGGCGCGCTGCAAGCTGGCCTCCACCTGACGCCGCGCAACCGCATAGCTGTCCCCGGCCGACTGCGCCTTCTCGCCGTAGAACTGTTCCACCGCCGCGCTGATGCTCGCCAGCGCCGTGAGGTGGGCGTGGCTGAGGTGGGTCAACGGATAGGGGGCGAAGGCCAGCGGCGCGCCCTGCGCATCGCGCGCCAGGCAGGGCTGCCAGGCCCCCGTTTGCAGCATGGCTATCCATTCGGCCATCGCGTCTACCAGCGGCCCGAGCTCCCCCACCTGGCCGGCCCGGATGGCGGCGTCGCCATAGGCGCGCAAGAGCAGCTCACGCGCGGCCAGCGGGCTGACCCCTTGCAGCGCTTCCATCAGCACGCGCCACAGCGGCGTTTCCGGCTGGGCCGCCGTCAGCAGCCGGCTGGCCGCCGCGGCATCCAGGGCATCCGGGGTCAGGCCGGTCTGGGCGGGCGGCGGCTGATAGAGCTGACCAGGCATGGCCGGGCGCGCCACGCCATCCTGCGGCCGGCGGCGGTGGATGCAGTCAAGGATGCGGTAGACGCTCTCCGCCGGCTCTGGGGAGGCGGGGGAGCTTGTCTCCCGCACCAGCAACAGATTCGACCAGCGCCCGATCAACTCGGCGATGATGGCCGTCCGGCCAAACTCAGGGTGCTGGAAATCCAGGCGCAAGACGCGCTCCCAGGGCGGCTGTTCCAGCGCGATCAACGCCGCGCCGCGCACATATTTGCGCAGCAATTGCAACAGCGGCGAGGCCGTGTCCACCCCGCGCCGCGGCTTGTCGGCCAGCAGATGGACGCGCGGCGTCTGCTGATCGGCCGACAACAGCAGATAACGGCGTTCCCGGCCGGCGTAAAGCTCCAGCGCCAGGCTTGCCCCGTCCACCTGCACCACCTGCTGCACCCGACCGGGCAAAGCGGTGCGGCGCAGCTCATCGGCCACGGCGGCGGCGGCCCAGAAGTCAAAAGCCATGCTTACTCCTCGAAGGCCAACAGCTCGGCCAGCTCCTTGACGGTGGTGGTGCGGCGTATGCGCAAACGCTTGATCTCGAAAAGCGCGTCGGAGCTGTGCAGGCTACCCTGCTGGGTGGTGATGCCGCCCCAATAGTTGTCGGAGGCAAAGAAGGCGCTCACCCGGTCGTCGAAGTGGCCCGACGGATAGGCCACGAAGCGCGGGCGCTGGCCGATCTCGCTTTCGATGGCCTCGCGGCAGCCCAGCACCTGCCAGACCAGCCGGGCGTCGTCGTTTTCCGGCAGATATTCATGGACGCGGGCGTGGCATTCGATGTCCATGCCGGCCGCATGCATCGCGCGCAGTTGATCCCAGCTCATGTACCCGGCCTCGCCCTGGCTGGCCACCTCGGTGATCACAAAAAAGGCAGCCGTGAAGCCGTACTGCTGCAACAGCGGAAAGGCGTTGTCGTAGTTGTCGCGGTAGCCGTCGTCGAAGGTGAGGATCACCGGCTTTTCGGGCAGCGGCGTCCCTTGCGTCAGGTGATAGACCAGGTCGTAGAGGGTGATGGGCTGATAGCCCTGGCCCTGGAGATAGGCCAGGTGCTGCTCGAACTGCGCTGGCGAGACCGACAGATCGCGCCGATAGCGATCCGCGCCGGCCGGCGGGTCTGACAGGTAGTGATACATCAGAATCGGCACGCGCGCCTGGCGGGTCACGCCGTCGGGGGTTGGCCAGGGCGTCGGTGAAGCAGTGGGTGTGGGCGTAGGCGTCGCCGTGGGGGTGGTTGTAGCTGAGGGCGTGGCTGTGGGCGAAGCGGTCGGCGTCGGGGTCGCGACGGCGGTCGGCGTGGCGGTGGAGGTTGCGGCGGCCGCCGGGGGCAGGGTCGCTGTCAGCTCAGCGTTCACCTCCGCCGCGGGGGCGGTGGCCGCGCGGCCAGCCGCGGGCTCCGTGGGACCTGGCGCGGCGCCGCAGGCGGCCAGCAGCAGCCCGCAGGCGAGGCTAACTGCCAGAATGGAGAGAGGCAAAGATGGCAAGCTATGGAATACTTGCCATCTTTGGCGCGCCGCAAGAACAGGTCGTATCATCGCTGAATATCGCTACCCTGTGCCCAGTCGTTGGGCGTCAGCCTCACGTCATGGCGGTTTGGGCGGTGGTGGCCAGAGCTCAGATCGCAGCCCGGCCGGTCGGAGAGGTCGGTTGGCGCCTGGTTCAGCCGCAGGGTCGGTCCGGCCAGACCGCTGCTGCCTGGGACGCGCCTGGCCGGTAGTATAGCATCAGAAACCGCGCCGAACAACCTACAGCTCCCGCACCAGCAGCGGCACCCGCCGTCCCATGCGGCGAAAGCCGTTCTGTTCGTAGAGGCGCAGCGAGGCGGCGTTGCTCTCCTGGGTGTTGATGGTCACCCGCAGCACGCCGGCGTCGTGGCAGTAGCTCAGCGCATGGTTGAGCAGGCCGCGACCGATGCCCTGGCGTTGCGCGTCGGGGTGGACGGCCAGGCGGATGATCTGCCCGGTGTCCACCAGCACATCGGCGCAGGCATAGCCCAACAGCGCAGGCGAGCCTCCCGGCGCCCTCGCTTCTGCCACCACGAAGTGGCCGCTGGTGACCATCAGCTCGATCAATTCCCCGCTGGCCAGTTGATAAGGCGGCTCGAAGCTGGCCGCGTCCAGCGTGGCCAGCGCGGCCAGATCGCCCGGCGCAACCGGGCGGATCCGCAGCGACGCGCCCTTCAACGGCTCACTTCCGGCCGGCCGGTCGGCCAGCGGCCGCGGGTGGCGCTCCAGGGTGATGATCCACTCGCGCCGCCTGAAGCCGACGTGCAGCAGCGCCGGCGGCAGCCACAGGGCGACGCCGTACACGGCCAGGTGCGTCACCCCGCCGGCGCGCAGCCGGCGCGCGGCCGGCTCCAAGACCGCCGTCAGCCCCTCGCGGGTGCGCCAGCTATCGCGGATGGCCAGGCCGCGCACGAAGGCCCAATCGGCCCGGTTGACCGCCACGCCCAGAAACGCGCCGATCCCCTCCCCATCCAGGGCCACGGTGCAGGCGCCGCTGGCCAGCAACTGGGGCAGGTCCTCCGGCCCAAACGCGACAAAGCTGCGCCGGGATTGATCGAAGAGACGCCGCAGCGCCTGCTGGTCATGGATCGTGGCCTGGTAGGCTCGCAATGGGTTTGACATGGCTGGCAGAAGATGATACAACACCTGCAAGCCCACATCAAATCTGTAGCAGTCGGCGCAGGGAGCCGCCTGTGGCCAGCGACTGCTGCCATCCTGCTTCAGGACCAGCGACGATCATCATGTCAGCCATTCGCGTCCACGTTCACATCCGCGGCCATGTGCAGGGAGTCTTCTACCGCGCGTCCACCCAGCGGCAGGCCAACGCCCTGGGCCTGCGGGGCTGGGTGCGCAACCTGCCCGATGGCGGCGTGGAGGCGGTGTTCGAGGGGGAGCAGGCGGCCGTGGAGCGCATGCTGGCCTGGTGCCGGCAGGGCCCGCCCAACGCCTACGTCACCGCGGTCGAGACGCGCTCCGAGCCGTTTCAGGGCCAGTTCACCGGCTTTGCCGTGCGCTATTGATTCCCATGTCTGGCAATTTCAGCCGCAGCTCCGCCCCCAAGGAGATGACCTTCGCAGACCAGCGCGAGTGGATGGTGCGCCATCAGCTCGAGGCCTGGGGCATCGCCGATGGCCGCGTGCTGGATGCCATGCGCCGTGTGCCGCGCGAGCTGTTCGTGCCTGGGGAGCAGCAGGAGGATGCCTATTACGACGGCGCGCTGCCCATCGCCGAGGGCCAGACCATCTCGCAGCCCTACGTGGTCGCGACGATGACCGAAGCGCTGCGGCTGGGCGGCCGGGAAAAGGTGCTGGAGATCGGCACCGGCTCCGGCTATCAGACGGCTGTGCTCAGCCTGCTGGCGGCCCAGGTCTTCACCGTGGAGCGCATCGCCCTGCTCGCGCGCCAGGCACAGGAGACACTAGCGCGCTTCGGCGCCGACAACGTGCGCTTCCGCGTGGGCGATGGCAGCCTGGGTTGGCCGGAACATGCCCCCTACGATGCGATTCTGGTGACCTGCGCGGCGCCGGCTGTGCCTCAGCCGCTGGTGCAGCAACTGGCCGACGGGGGGCGTTTGATCGTGCCGGTCGGCCCGCGCGGCTACCAGGATCTGGTGCGGGTGCGCAGGCATGGGGCGGCGACGACGGAGGAGCGCCTCTCGCCCGTGGCCTTCGTGCCCTTGATCGGCGAGCATGGCTGGTGAGCGCGGGTCAACCCAGCCAGACCATGACGATGACCCGTTTGCGGTAGAGCAGCCAGGCCCCGGTCGTGCCAATCATCGATTTGATCCGCAGCGCCGGCGGGGCCTCCCACAGGGGAATACGTTGGAAGTCGTGCGCCTCGTAGAAACTTTGGCGGTCTTCGATACATTCCAAATGCACGGGCGGCTGCTCCGCCGCCAGGCAAACGTTGATCAGCGCGCCGCCGAGTCCCCGCCCCCGCAGGTCAGGCCGCACGTACAGGCTGCCCAGCTCGCGCACACCCCGATAGCGTCGCACCTGGCAGAGGCCGGCCATGACGCCAGCTTTGTCTTCGGCCACCTGGAAGTTGCGCCAGTTCAGGCCGGTGCGATCCAACCCCGCGCGTTTGATGGTCGCTTTGATCATGCGCTCGTCCGCGGCCGTGGCCGGACGGATCCGCAGCTCCAGGCCGTCGCTCATCATTCGATGCGCCAGTCCAGCAGGTGCAGGTCCGCGTCGTACTCGAACTTCAGGCTGAGCGGTCCCGGCGAGCCGTCGATGACCCACGGGAAGAAGATCGCATCGGCCTGCGGGATGGGCAGGGTCGCCACCTGGTCGATGGGCACCCAGGCCAGCTCCCCCTCGCGGCCATCGGAGCTCAGCTCCCCCTCGAACTCCCGCACCAGATAGACGAACATCAGCCACTGCCAGTCGGGCAGGGGCGAGGTCTCGGTGATGATCAGGCGCAGCTCAGGCCGGCCCACGGCGCGCAGGCCGGTCTCCTCGGCCAGCTCGCGCACTGCGCCTTCCATCGGCGATTCATCCAGCTCCACCTTGCCGCCGGGCGCGATCCATTGGCCCAGGTTGGGCTGCTTGCGCCGAAGCATCATCAACACCTGTCCATCCCTCAGCGCGTAAACCAAGGTGCAAATCTTGCGAGTCATGGCAAACCTCTGCTGCGTGATTCATCCTGCCGGGCCGGTCGCATAACCCATCCTGCCGGGCCGGTCGCACAACTCATCCTGCCCGGGCCGGTCTCACAACTCATCCTGCCCGGGCCGGTCTCACAACTCATCCTGCTCGGGCCGGTCTCCTGACCGAGCCCGCCGAAGCCACCTGCTCGGGCCGGTCTTACAACGCCACCTGCTCGGGCCGGTCTCCTGACCGAGCCCGTCGGAGGTTTTGCGCGGCCCGATTACAGCCTTCCAAACACGGCGCGGAGTCGAGGCTTCAGCCGGTTCACGGCACGGAGTCGAGGCTTCAGCCGGTTCCGGCCATGTGAGTCGAGCGCGCCGACCCGGCTAAAGCCTCGACTCCAGTCTGAATCATTCCAAACACGGCGCGGAGTCGAGGCTTCAGCCGGTTCCGGCCCATGTGAGTCGAGCGCGCGACCCGGCTAAAGCCTCGACTCCAGTCTGAATCCTTCCAAACACGGCGCGGAGTCGAGGCTTCAGCCGGTTCACGGCACGGAGTCGAGGCTTCAGCCGGTTCCGGCCATGTGAGTCGAGCACGCGACCCGGCTAAAGCCTCGACTCCAGTCTGAATCCTTCCAAACACGGCGCGGAGTCGAGGCTTCAGCCGGTTCCGGCCCATGTGAGTCGAGCGCGCGACCCGGCTAAAGCCTCGACTCCAGTCTGGAATCCTTCCAAACACGGCGCGGAGTCGAGGCTTCAGCCGGTTCACGGCGCGGAGTCGAGGCTTCAGCCGGTTCCGGCCATGTGAGTCGAGCGCGCGACCCGGCTAAAGCCTCGACTCCAGTCTGGCAGCCAGCATAGCTGGAATCGCTGGCCGATTATACCGCACTTGTCTTGCAGACGGAATGATGATACAGTGTAGCTGCTTTGCCAATCGACGCGGCTGATCGTCTCGACGCCGGCCGCACTTCGCTCTCGCCGCAACGTTGGCCCTGGGCCAGTCTGCGGCATTGGTTTGCCAGGAGGAACGCTATGACTCCAATCGTGTGGGCGGTGGTAGGTTTGGTGATCGGCCTCGTCGTGATGTGGCTGCTGTTGCGCTTTCTCGCCATCCAGCCGGAGAAGACGCGCACGGAAAGCCTGCAAGGCCAGGTGACTACCCTGGAACGGGAGCGGCAGAAGGCGCGCGAGGAGACGGCCAAGGCCGAATCGCGCCTGGAGTATCGCGACCGTGAGGCGGCCGAGATGAAGGAGCGCCTGGCCAAACAGGAGGCCCAACTGCGCGAGCGCGAGCAGGCGCGGGCCGCGGCTGAGGCCCAGGTCAAGGGCATGGAAAGCGCACGCGACGACCTGGAGCGGGCGCTGGGCCGGTTGGAACAGCAGGTCAAGGAACGCGACGCTCAGATCGTCCAACTGCAACGGGCCGCGCAGCAGGTGGAATCAGCCCGCCAGGGGCAGCAGCAGACCGTCCAGGAGCTGACCGACCAGATCGGCCGGCGCGATCGGCAGATCGGCGAGCTGAATCAGCGGCTGGATGAGATGCAGAAGGAGCTGGCCGAGAGCCAGGAGATCATCGCCAGCCTGCGCACCAACCTGCGGGCCGAAGGCAACGACATCATGGGGCTGCGCCAGGCAATCAAGCGCCAACAGGCGGAGATCAACGGCCTGCGGGGCAAGCTCAGCGAAACGGCCAGCCAGTTGACCAGCCGCAACGAACGCCTGGCGCAGCTGCAGCAGAGCCTGACCGAGCGCAAACAGACCATCGCCGAGCTGCGTCGCCAGCTCCAGCAGGCGTTGCATGCCGGCGCCAGACGGGAAGAGGGCAGCCAGGCCCCCGCGCCGGACGTCCCTGAGCCGGCCGCGTCGGAAGACGCCGCGGCGGACGTCGACGGCAACGAGCCGGCCGCGTCGGACGCCGCCGCATCGGACGTCGATGGCGGCGAGCCTGCCGCGTCGGAAGACGCCACACCGGACGTCGATGGCGGTGAGCCGGCCGCGTCGGACGATGCCACATCGGACGTCGATGGCGGCGAGCCGGTCGCGTCGGACGCCGCCGCATCGGACGTCGATGGCGGCGAGCCGGCCGCGTCGGACGATGCCACATCGGACGTCGATGGCGGCGAGGCGGTCGCTCTGGACGCCGCCGCGCCGGACGTCGATGGCGGCGAGGCGGTCACCCCGGACGATGCCGCGCCTGCGCCGGTTGAGCTGCCGGCCGTGAGCGACGCGGAGACGACGCCGGCCGACAACGAAGAGGAACAGCAGGGGAGCGTAGGGCAAACGTAGGTTTCACGTCCAGCACTGAAACCGTTTGCATGGTAGACTGCCTCATGTAGAGATGATCAGTCTCTTCTTCTCCTCCTTTTTCCGATAGAGAGAGCGCTCTGGTCCGGGCAATCCAGAGCGCTCTCCGATTCTCCGGGATTTTTCTCAGGGCTGACCAGGGGTGGCATCGGCCAGCATCTGCTGGTAAACCTGCCAGGTGGCCGCGGCGATGCGTTCCTGGGTGAAATGAGCCAGGACCCGGCTGCGACCGCGCTGTCCCAGCTCCGCGGCCAGCGCCGCATCGCCGGCCAGGCGCCGCAGTTGGCCGGCCAGCGCCTCCCTCTCCCCTTCAGGAAAGATCAGGCCGGCGTCGCCGATGACGTGGGGGATTTCGCCGCTGTCAGAGCCGATCACCGGCGTCTGGCAGGCCATGGCCTCCACCAGCACCCGCCCGAACTGTTCCTTCCAGGCCGGCGTGGTGCGGCTGGGCAACACCAACAGGTCGATGCTGGCAAAAAAGGCGGGCATCTCGGTGGAGCTGATGCGCCCCAGGAAGCTCACCTGACGACCCAGCCCCAGTTGCGCGGCCAGGGCTTCCAGCGCGGGCTGCTGGGCGCCGCCGCCGGCCAGCAACAAGCGCCAGGGCCGCTCCCCGGCCGCGGCCTGCTGGCGGGCGATAGCCAGCGCATGCAGCAGGTCCTCCACCCCCTTTTCCGGCACCAGCCCCCCGGCATAGCCCACCGTCAGGCCATCTTCCGGCGAGCGCGCCAGCAGGGGCGGTTGGGCGTCGCGCTGGAAGAGCTGGGGGTCAATGCCAAACTGGGGGATCACCGTGACCGGGCGGGCGTAGCCTTTGGCCAGCAACACCTGGCGCGCCTCCTGATTGCCGGCGATGGCATGGGCGCTGTGGCGATAGCTGTGGCGTTCGATCCAGTTGAAGGGGGGTGGATAGCGGCGCAGCAGGTTTTGCCAGGTGAAGAAGAGCGCGGGACGCTGGCGTCCGGCGGCCCAGCGCAGCGCCTGCCAGGTGGCCAGGTTATACGGCTCCTCATCCACATGCACCAGGTCAGGCCGGGCCGCGCGCAGCGCCGAGCCAAGTCGGGGGTAGAAGTGCGTGTGAAAATGGCCGTTGAGCGCGATGGGAATGACGCGCAGCTCATAGCCGGCCGTGTAGACGCGCTCCAGGTGGGTTTCGCCGCGGCTATCGCGCCAGGCCGGCGGCGCCAGCACCACCAGCTCCACCCCTGGCAGGCGCGCCAATTCCTCCAGCTTGCGCTGGTAGGCGCCGACGATCACTGCCTTGGAGAGCATGGCTATTCGCATCGCTCCATTATACCCGTGAGGCCTGATAGCAAGAATTGCGCGGCGAGTCGTTGCTGTGGTATCATGGCCGCACTGTCTGGCGTCGGGCGCCCCCCATGCGCCGCGGCCGGGCATCAGTTCTGAACCCCAATCAAGGAGCAAGCAGCATGGCAGTCAGCAAAGTGATCGACCTGATCGGCAATTCCACCGTCAGCTGGGAGGACGCGGCCCGCAACGCGTTGACCGGCGCCGGCAAGAGCCTGCACGGCATCACCGATCTGGAGATCGTGCAGTACACAGCCAAGGTGGTCGACAACGAGATCATCGAGTATCGCGCCCTGGTTCGCATGGCCTTCGTCGTCGATTAAGCCCCATGCCGGCCACGGCGCGCCGGCGCACTGGCCGGTCCCCTGATCGAGCCAGCCCGCCGCGTTCAGTTAGCTGAGGGCGGGCCTGCAAATCTCCGCCCGGTCGACCGGGAGTCGGACCTTTGGGTGGGCAAGCGCGGCCGACGCGCGCTGGCAAGGGCCGGCGAAAGCGACTCCCCGTTACATCAGGCGCTGCTGAGCTGGGGAAATCAATTTGACGCACATGTTCACTGATGCTATAATTTGCCCGTCTGAATTCCCTGCATAAGCTGGGGCTGTTCGGGCCTCCAGCGCGCAGGCAGGCGCAACCTTCACACCGCATGCCGCGTCGTCGGGAGCCGGTTCCTCTGCCTTTCCTCCAATTCTTTTGCAGTGCTTGCTGCCTGGGTTCCCCCTCCAGAACCGGCCACCCCAACTTCCGTCCATAGTTAGCCCTTGTATCATCAATTCAGCTAGTCGGGATCTTCCAGCGAACGCTGGGGTCATCCCTTTGCAGCATACTTTCACCGCCGCCGCGTTGCCTGGGCAGCGCGGTTGACGCAGCCTGCTGACCGGCTGCACGCGCGTGCATTTCCACACACCAAAAAAGCAATCCGCTTCATCTATGTAGGAGCAACCAACGTGAATATCTCTGATCTTGAGATGAGAAACCTGGACGAGCTGCAGGCTCTGGCCAGGGAGATGCAGATCACCGGCTTTACCCGCATGAAAAAGGGTGATCTGATCATGCGCCTCTTGCGCGCCAGCGCCGAGGCGCAGGGCTATATCTTCGGGGGAGGCGTCCTGGAGATCGTGCAGGATGGCATCGGCTTCCTGCGTTCCGACCATCTGCTGCCCGGCCGCGAGGATGTCTACGTTTCGCAAAGCCAGATTCGCCGCTTTGGCCTGCGCACCGGCGACCTGGTTATTGGCCAGGTGCGCCCCCCCAAGGAATCTGAAAAATACTTCGGGCTGCTCAAGGTCGAGACGGTCAACGGCCTCGACCCGGAAGATGCCAAGCTGCGCCCGGCCTTCGAGCGCCTGACGCCCATCTTCCCCAACGAACAGATCTACCTCTCCACCAGCCCGGGCATCATGGCCACCCGGCTGATCGACATGATCGTGCCCATCGGCCGGGGCCAGCGCGGCCTGATCGTCTCTCCCCCCAAGGCCGGCAAGACCACCATCCTGAAGCAGATCGCCAATGGCATGAGCGCCAACTACAACGACCTGCACATGATGGTGGTGTTGATCGGCGAGCGCCCCGAAGAGGTCACCGACATGGATCGTTCGGTCGAGGCAGAGGTGATCAGCTCGACCTTCGACGACCCGGTGCAGAGCCATGTGCGCGTGGCTGAGATGGCGCTGGCACGCGCCAAGCGTCTGGTGGAAGGGGGCCGCGATGTGGTGATCCTGCTGGACTCCATCACCCGCCTGGGCCGGGCCTACAACTTGGTGGTGCCCCCCAGCGGCCGTACCCTGTCGGGCGGCCTTGATCCGGCCGCGCTTTACCCGCCCAAGGGCTTCTTCGGCGCGGCCCGCAACATCGAGGAGGGCGGCAGCCTGACCATCATCGCCACCGCGCTGGTGGACACCGGCAGCCGCATGGACGATGTGATCTACGAGGAGTTCAAGGGCACCGGCAACATGGAGCTGCACCTGAACCGCCGCATGTCCGAGCGCCGCATCTTCCCCGCCTTCGACATCGAGCGCTCCGGCACCCGCCGCGAGGAGCTGCTGATCGACGAGCCGACCCTGCAACGGATCTGGACCATGCGCCGCATGATCGATGCCATGGGCGGCGGCATGGAAGCCCTGCAGCCGCTGCTGGAGCGCATCTCCCGCACCCGAGACAACGATGAGTTCCTGTCAACTCTTCACCTGTCCATGTAGCCTATGCTTTCGAATGAAAACCCTGTGGCCGACCTGAGCCAGCCCTCGCAAGAGGATGCGGCTCAGGCAGCCGGCCTTTCAGATCAGATCGAACCGGGGAGCGTCCCTCAACCTGTTAACTCTTCCGAAACTCCTGCGACCCGTTTTCTGGCCAGCGTCTGGCATGGCTTGCAGCGCGCCTGGCTGACCTTCCGCGGCGACACGGTGACGCCGGTGCGCCTGGCCTCGCACCTGGCGCTGCTGGCGATGGCCGTCCTGGTGCTGGTGTTGAGCCGGGTGGACCTGCCGGCCTGGGAGATCGTGCGCCTGGCGCCGGCGCAGCCTGAAGCGGCCAGCGCGCCGGCCGAGGTGGCTTTTCAGGCCTTGCCGGTGGGAGGCAGCCCGCTGCAAGAGAGCGGGGTGCTGGTGCGCGCGCCGGTGCCTTTCACCGAGATCCCCGACCGGCCGCGCGAGGGAGTGATCACCTACACGGTGCGGTTGGATGACACGGTGCTGGGCATCGCCGAGCAGTTCAAGCTCAACCCCAACACCATCCTCTGGGCCAACCTGGAGGATCTCAGCAAGCCGTTCGTGATGGAGGTGGGTCAGATTCTGCTGATTCCCCCCGTCGATGGCGTGCTGCACACCGTCAAGGATGGCGACACCCTGGCCAAGATCGCCAAGCTCTACAAGGTGACGCCTGAGGTGATCGTGGGCTATGCGCCCAACCAGTTGACCAGCGTCGACGACGCGCTGACCACCGGCGCGGTGCTGGTGGTGCCCGACGGCGACCGCACACCGCCGGAGCAGGTGGCGGTGCAGCCGGCCGCGCCCAGCGGCGGAGGCGGCAGCGGCACCTCCGCGCCCTGGCGTTCGGTGGGCTTCATCTGGCCCACCTACGGCTTGCTGACGCAGCGCTTCTGGCTGCCCGCCCACCCCGCGATCGACATCGGTGCATCCACCGGCACGCCGGTGGCCGCGGCCGACGAAGGCACGGTGATCAGCGCAGGCTGGAGTCCGGTAGGCTATGGCAACATGATCATGATCCGCCACCCTGACGGCTTCGCCACGCTCTATGCCCACCTGAGCCGCATCGACGTGAGCTATGGCGACTACGTGGCGCGTGGCCAGCGCATCGGCGCGGTGGGCAACACCGGCCGTTCCACCGGCCCGCATCTCCACTTCGAGATTCAGACCAACGGCCGTTCGTACAATCCGTTGATCTATCTGCCGTGAGCGGGGCGGGTGGCGTAATGCGTAATGCGTAACCCGCCGGCGGGCCAAACGTTGGTTTCGATATGCCTCAGAAGGCTACTCAACCAACGTTTGGCCCGCCGGCTGAGCAGTTACAACCCGCCGTGGTTTGGTGCATCGGGTGGGTTTTGCTGCGGAATGTGTGAAAAACAGCCGCGTTGGCCAGATCTTCGATCCGGCCGGCGCGGCTGTTCTCTTCTCCCCTTCTCCCCCCGTCTCTCCCTCTTCCTCTCTCACTCCTCCCGCTGCAAGATATGCGTCAACACCGTCGCGCCGGTGCCGCCGATGTTCTGCGCCATGGCGGTGCGGGCGTTGGGAACCTGGTTGGGGCCGGCCTGTTCGGTGAGCTGCAAATAGAGCTCGGCCAGTTGATAGACGCCGGTGGCGCCGACGGGGTGGCCGCGCGCCTTGAGGCCGCCCATGGTCGAGATGGGCACGCGGCCGCGCCGCCCGATCTCGCCGCCCACTCCCAGCCAGAGCCCCTCGCCCGGCCGGGCAAAGCCAGCCCCCTCCAGCGACAGCACGGACATGATGGTGTAGGCGTCGTGCAGCTCGAAGATATCGATATCCTGCGGCCCGATCCCGGCCTGGGCATAGGCGCGGCGGCTGGAGAACATCACGCCGTCCAGCACCAGCCGATCGCGCCGGTCGGCGATGCCCACGCTGTCGGTGGCGCCGGCGGAGGCGATGATCCGCACGGCCGGCCGGCCGGCCGTGGCCTTGCCCACGGCGTCGCCCGCGGCCAGCACCACCGCGGCCGAGCCGTTGCAGATGGGCGAGGCGTCGTAGAGGCGCACCGGGTCATGCACCACCTTGGACTGCTCGTAGACCATGGCGTCGATCTCTTTGTGGAAGAGCGCGTTGGGGTTGCCCAGCGCGTTGTGGTGCGCGTTGATGGCAAAGGGGGCAAAGAGCGAGCGGTTGACGCGATAGCGTTGGATGTACTCCTGCATCAACACCGCGTTGAGGCTGACAAAGTTATAGCCTTTGGCCCCCTCGCTGTCCCAGTCGCTGGCCGTGGCCAGGGCGCGGGTGGTGGCGTAGCGGTCGGTGTGGGTCATCTTCTCCACGCCGGCCACCATCACCACATCGTGCAGCCCGCTGGCCACCGCCATCACCCCCCAACGCACCGCGGCCGCGCCGGAGCTGCACGCCGCCTCGGCCGTGGCTGCCTCGATGCCGCGCAGCCCGGCCGCATCGGCCACCAGCGCGCCCAGATGCTGCTGCTGGCTGAGCATGCCTGACAACATGTTGCCCAGAAAGAGCGCCTCCACCCGTTCGATGCCCGCGTCGGCCAGGGCAGCGCGCACCGCGCCGGCCGCCAACTGGCGAATCGACAGGTCGGTTTCCTTGCTGACGGGAGTTTGTCCAACGCCGAGGATGTAGATAGGACGCATGGGGAACCTCCGAAGAGCGGCACACTGAGAGGGAGACCGGGGAAGCGGGCGCCAGGGAACCGAGCGGTGCAAGCTCCGCTGAGTTCCGCCAGACGCTTCCCCGCCAGTATACGTCACATGACGCAGTGTGTCAAAAGCCATTTGCCAGGTGGCCAAAACTTGCCAAATGCGCCACTTTATGACACAATGCGTCATACAAAAACGCTGATTGTTGTTCCCAGGCGTCGGGCGTTTTTCGCCCCGGCGCCCAACCACCTGACCCCTGCCGAGGGCAGCCTGCGCCATGCATCCAAGGGCCATGAAGTCCCCGCCCAACAGCCAATGGGCTGTGTCCCGACCACCGGCCGGCCACAGCCTGCCGGCGCGCGCCGGGGTTGGCCCGCTCCCGCCGGCTGCCTTTCGCTGCTCCTCTTCCCACAACTCAAAACGTGCAAGGAGGCCTCGACCATGACTGAACTGAAGGAACTGTATCCTGTCGGTGAACAGCCGCCGCTGGGCTATGTGCCGCCCAAGATGCACGCCTGGCTGGTGCGGCCAGAGCGCTTCGGCGAGCCGCTGAAAGCCTGGCAGGTGGAGGTGATCGACACGCCGACGCCGGCCGACGACGAGGTGCTGGTCTACGTGATGGCGGCCGGCGTCAACTACAACAACGTCTGGGCCGGCCTGGGCATCCCCGTGGATGTGATCGGCGCACGCAACAAGGCTGGCGAGCCGGAGCGCTTCCACATCGGCGGCAGCGACGCCAGCGGCATTGTCTACCAGGTCGGCAAGGATGTGACCCATCTCAAGGTCGGCGACGAGGTGGCGATCCACTGCGGCACCTGGAGCCGCGACGACCCCTGGGTCCAGTCGGGCGAGGACCCCATGTACAGCTCCACCTTCCGCATCTGGGGCTACGAGACCAACTGGGGCAGCTTCGCCCAGTTCACCAAGGTGCAGGCGCATCAGTGCCTGCCGCGGCCGCAGCACCTGACCTGGGAGCAGTCCGCGGCCTACATGCTGGTGGGCGCGACCGCCTACCGTATGCTCTACGGCTGGGAAGAGCACGCGCTGCGCCCTGACGATGTGGTGCTGATCTGGGGCGGGGCCGGCGGCCTGGGCTCCATGGCCATCCAGATCGTCAAGGCAGCCGGCGGCAAGGCCGTGGCTGTGGTCAGCGAGGATGACAAGTTCGAGTATTGCCAGAACCTGGGCGCGGTGGGCTGCATCAACCGCAAGAATTTCGACCATTGGGGCATGCTGCCGCACTGGAAAGACACCGTGGGCTACAATCAGTGGCTCAAAGGGGTGCGCGGCTTCGGCAAGGCCATCTGGGACGTGCTGGGGGAGCGACGCAGCCCCCGCATCGTCTTCGAACACCCCGGCGAGACCACCATCCCCACATCGATCTTCGTCTGCGACACCGGCGGCGCGGTGGTGATCTGCGCCGGCACCACCGGCTACAACGCCACCGTCGATCTGCGCTATCTGTGGATGCGCCAGAAGCGGCTGCAAGGCTCCCATTTCGCCAACGACCAGCAGGCCAAGGGCTTCAACGACCTGGTGCTGGCGGGCAAGGCTGATCCCTGCATGTCGCGCGCCTTCACCTGGGAGGAGCTGCCCTACTCGCATCAGCTCATGTACGAGAACAAGCACCCCTTCGGCAACATGGCGATTCTGATCGGCGCGCCTGACTTCGGTCTGGGCAAGAAGATCGCCGAGCCGGCGGGGCTGACCACCATCGAGCCGACGGCTGAGATTCGCGAGCGCGAGGGCTTCTACCGCGCGCCGCTGCATCCGGTGGATGTGCAGAAGCCGGCCGAGGCGCCGGCGGTCGAGGACAGCCGCCTGGTGCGCGAGCTGATGCACTTCGGGGTGATCTCCTGCTCGGCCGGCACGCCGGTCGATGAAGTCGCCCAGCGCATGGCCGATTATCACGTCCACGCCATCGTGGTGACCGACGTCGATGGCTATGCGGTGGGCGTAGTTTCGCAAACCGACATCGTGCTCGCCCGTCAGGGGCGCAGCGCCGCGGAGATGGCTGGCATCTCGGCCGGCGCGATTATGAGCACCAACGTAGTGACCTGCGCGCCGGAGGCGACGGTCTCCGAGGCCATCACCTTGATGACGCGCAACCGCATTCACCGGCTGGTGGTGGTGGACACCCGCAGCGGCAAGCCCTGGCCGGTAGGAGTTTTGAGCATGACCGATATTATCACCTATGGCATGAGGAGCGCTCCCCTGAGCGGCCCGGCCATGTCCATGTCGCCGGCCGCGCTGGCCGCCGACATCTACGAGCCCATGGCGCCGGAGCCGAATCTGGCTGAGCTGGGCGTCATCGAAGATTCGACCCTGGTGGCCGACGTGATGCACCGGGGCGTGGTGGCCAGCCCGGCCGGCGCGTCGGTGATGGACGCGGCCCGCCAGATGCTGGAGCACGGCATCCACGCCATCGTGGTGGTGGCCGACGACGGGCGAGCCGTGGGCGTGGTTTCGCAGACCGATGTGGTGCTGGCCCGCCAGGGGCGCACGGTGGAGCAGGCCGCGGCCCTCAGCGCAGGCGACATCATGACCCCCAGCCTGGTGAGCTGCACCGCGGACCGCAAGCTCTCCGAGGCGATCACGCTGATGACCCGCAACCGGGTGCATCGCCTGGTGGTGGTCGAGGATCAGGCCGGCAAGCTGATGCCGGTGGGCATCCTCAGCATGACCGACGTCATCCGCCAGTTCTTCAGCCGCAATTGAACCGACTCCTCTGGAAGTCCGGCTTCTTCTGAGAAGCCGGACTTCTTCTGAAGCGCGAAAGGGAAAATGACCATGACAGTACTCAGCGGTGAATACGAGACCGTCCGGCGCGAGGCGCGCAAGTTCGCCGAGAAAGAAGTTGCGCCCATCGCCCACGACCTGTACAACGAGGGCGCCGAGATCCCCATGGAGATCATCAAGAAGATGGCCAACCTGGGCTACTTCGCGATGGCCATCCCGGAGCAGTACGAGGGCTTGGGAATGGATACCCTCACCATCACCCTGGTCACTGAGGAGCTCAGCCGCGTCTGGCTCTCGGTGGGCTCGGTGATGACGCGCATGTTGATCGCCGGCGGGCTGATCCTGAACGGCGGCACCGAGGAGCAGAAGGAGCGCTGGCTGCCCGGCATCGCCAGCGGCGACGTGCTGCCGGCCGCGGCCTTCACCGAGCCCAACGCCGGCTCCGATACGGCCGGCATGCAACTGCGCGCAGTCAGGCAGGGGGACAAGTACATCCTCAACGGCCCCAAGACCTGGATCACCTTCGCCAACCGCGCCAATCTGATGACGGTGTTGGCCCGCACCGACCCCGACGCCAGCAAACGCCACAAGGGGCTGTCGATGATTGCCGTGGAGAAGAAGCCGGGCAACGACTTCATGCCGCCGCATCTGACCGGCGCGCCGATCCCCACCATCGGCTACTACGGCATGAAGTCCTTCAGCCTGAACTTCGAGGATTTCGAGGTCCCGGCCGAGAACCTGATCGGCGGCGTGGAGGGGCGCGGCTTCTACCAACTGATGGGCGTCTACGAGACGGCGCGCATCCAGACGGCCGCGCGCGCGGTGGGGGTGGCCCAGGGCGCGTTCGAGGCCGCCTTGCAGTATGCCCAGGAGCGCCAGCAGTTTGGCCGGCCCATCGCCGAGTTTCAGGTGATCCAGCACAAGCTGGCCCACATGGCCACCGACATCGAGGCGGGTCGTCAGCTCACCTACTACGCGGCCCAGAAGAAGGATTCGGGCCAGCGCAGCGACCTGGAGGCCGGCATGGCCAAGCTCTTCTGCGCCGACATGGTGGAGAAGGTGACCAGCGAGGCCTTGCAGATCTTCGGCGGCTACGGCTACGCCATGGAATACCCGGCCCACCGCTTCTGGCGCGATGGTCGCATCTTCAAGATCTTCGAAGGCACCAGCGAGATCCAGGCCGAAGTCGTGGCCAAGCGGCTGATGCCGGAGAAGAAGTGAACAGTGAACAGCAGGCAGTGAACAGTAGACGGCAAGCAGGATTCTGACTGTTCACTGTTTACCGTTCACTGCTCCCACGGAGCATCCCCCATGAACCTGACATTTACCCCTGACAGCATCGCCAGCGTGGTGCAGCGCATCGAGGCGGCCAACGAGGGCTTCAAGCAGCGCTATCCCGGCGACGTGACCACGCGCCAGCCGGTGCATACAGTCTACGGCGGCGCGCATCTGTTCAAGGCCGACACGGCCGGCAAGCTGGGCGGCATCGGCCTGCGCAACATGGACGCTTACGCGCCCAACTTCGTGGTCTTCGCCAGGGCGCTGGGCCTGCCGGGCGCGGAGAGCCTGCCCCACACCGAGGCCGAGATCGCTCACCTGGCCGAGATCATCGCCAACGACCCGGACGCGATCTGCTGCGCCAACGAGCCGGCCTGGATGGCCCATACCGTCTACACGCGCGTGCGCGAGAAGCTGCAGCGCGAGCCGGTGGAGGACTATCGCGTCGACTTCGAGGATGGCTACGGCAACCGGCCCGACGAGGAAGAGGACAGCCACGCGGTGAATGTGGGCCAGGAGCTGGCCAAGGGCATCGCCAGCGGCGGCCTGCCCCCCTTCATCGGCATTCGCATCAAGCCCTTCACGCTGGAAAGCTACAAGCGCGCGGTGCGCACCCTGGACCTGTGCATCACGGCGTTGGCCCAGGCCAGCGGCGGCCAGGTCCCGGCCAATTTCGTGGTCACGCTGCCCAAGGTGACCATGCCGGAGCAGGTGACGGCCCTGGCCGATCTGGTGGATGAGCTGGAGGCCAGGCACGGCATTGCGGCCGGCGCCATCGGCCTGGACCTGATGATCGAGACCCCCCAGTCGATCATCGATCACACCGGCGCCAACACCGTCAACCTGCTGGTGCGGGCCGGCCGCGGTCGGGTGCGCTACTGCGCCTTTGGCACCTACGACTACACCGCGCTGGTCAACATCACGGCCCACTACCAGACCCACACCCACCCGGCAGCCGACTTCGCCCGCCACATCATGCAGATCAGCCTGGCCGGCACGGGGGTCAACATCAGCGACGGCGCCACCACCACCATGCCCATCGGCCCGCACCGCGCGAGCAAGGAGAAGCCGCTGACGCCGCAGCAGGAGGCCGAGAACCAGGCCGTGGTGCATGCGGCCTGGAAGCTGCACTACGACAACGTGCGCCACTCGCTGCGCCACGCCTTCTACCAGGGCTGGGACCTGAACCCGGCGCAGCTTCCCGTGCGCTATGCCGCCATCTACACCTTCTTCCTGGAGAGTCTGGAGGATGCCAGCCGCCGGCTGAACCGCTTCGTGGACGCCGCGGCCCAGGCCACGCTCAGCGGCAACATGTTCGACGACGCGGCCACCGGCCAGGGCCTGCTCAACTTCTTCCTGCGCGGCATCGCCTGCGGCGCCATCACCGAAGAAGAGGCCATGGCCACCGGCGTCACGCTGGAGGAGCTGCACGGGCGCTCGTTCGTGAAGATCGTGCAGAACCGGGCGTACAGGAAGACTGTGTGACACGTAGTGCGTAATGCGTAATGCGTAATGCGTAACCGGAATGGCGGGAGTCGTTTCCGGGTTGTAACTGCTCAGCCGGCGGGCCAAACGTTGGTTTCGATACGGCGGCCTACTCAACCAACGTGTGGCCCGCCGGCGGGTGCGAACATGTTGATTTCGATACGGCGGCCTACTCAATCAACGTTTGGCCCGCCGGCGGGTGCGAACACGTTGATTTCGATACGGCGGCCTACTCAATCAACGTTTGGCCCGCCGGCGGGTGCGAACACGTTGATTTCGATACGGCGGCCTACTCAATCAACGTGTTCGCACCCGCCGGCTGAGCAGTTACTCCGGGTTACGAGTTACGGGTTACGAGTTACGCCTTGCCAGTTGATCGTGCCATGACAACGCCGGATCCGCTCATCCTCCCTGGGCAAATCTACGCTGAGATCATCGCCCATGCCCGGGCCGGCGCGCCGGAGGAGGTGTGCGGCATTCTCAGCGGGCGGGATGGCGTGGCCACGGAGCTGGTGCGGGGGCGCAACGAGGCGACCAACCCCCGCATGAACTACTGGCTGGACGGCCAGACGCTGCTGCGGCAGTTCGATTTCGAGGAGCGGGGCGAGGCCATGATCGCCATCTACCACTCGCACCCCGTGGACCCGGCCTACCCCTCGGCTGTCGACGCGGCCAATGCCTTCTACCCCGACGCGGTCTATCTGATCTGCTCGCTGCTGCACCCGGAGCAGCCAGAGCTGCGCGGCTGGCGGCTGATCCAGGAAGAGCTGACTGAGCGGCCGGCCCAGCTTCAGCCCGTGCGCGGCCATCCCCGCCTGTTGGCCTGTCACCACCGCCACGGCGTCGATGCCCACTACGACCTGGCAATCGTGGAGGGTGACGGGCGCCAGCGCTGGCAACGGGTGCGCGTCATGGAGGTTTTCGTAACTCGTAACCCGTAACCCGTAACCCGGAAGGGACTTCGGTTGTGGTGGGTATGGGGTGCGCGTTGTGGGATACGTAATGCGTAATGCGTAATGCGTAACCCGGAAGGGACTTCGGTTGTGGTGGGTATGGGGTGCGCGTTGTGTGACACGTAATGCGTAATGCGTAACCCGGAAGGGACTTCGGTTGTGGTGGGTATGGGGTGCGCGTTGTGGGGCACGTAATGCGTAATGCGTAATGCGTAACCCGGAAACGACTCCCGCCATTCCGGTTACGCATTACTCGTTACGCATCACGCAACCCAGACACACCTCCCGCCATTCCGGTTACGCATTACTCGTTACGCATCACGCAACCCAGACACCCCTCCCGCCATTCCGGTTACGCATTACTCGTTACGCATTACGCAACCCAGACACACCTCCCGCCATTCCAGTTACGCATTACTTGACAGATCGGCCTGTTTTGAATAAACTCTAGCAACCTTGTCAAAAAGGTCGAGGATCTGTCTAAACCATGACCGCATCGTCTTTTGTACCTGCCCACTTCACTTGCTCCTGTCGTTAGCGGGAGCGTCGGCCGTGTGCGCCGACGGCTCTCGCCTGTCGATGCGCGTGCGATGAGGCAGTCAAAAACGATGCTTTGATCCATATCCACAGTCGATGGCGCCAGGGTGCCCAGCATCCGGTGCGTCTGACTCGTGAAACGTTAGCTCAACAGCTCATCGCACGGTGATTGCACCGTCGATGGGCTTTTTTTGTTCCCTCCATGCGCCGTGTCTCGCACAGCGTCCAGTCTCATCTGTCTCTCGATCCATCATGCTCTACCACCTCATCTCCCAGTACACCTACGACGGACAGCCGGCCGATGAGCCCTATGCGCCGGCCAGCCTGTTCGAGGAAGGCTTCATTCACCTGTCAGCCACGCCGGCGCAAGTCGCCTGGGTGGCCAATCGCTTCTACGTCGACGTGCCAGACCTGATCGCGCTGGTCATCGACGAAACACGCCTGGCCGCGCCCGTCCAGTGGGATGAGACGCCCGACGGCCGCTTCCCTCATCTCTATGGGCCGCTGAATCGGGAGGCAATCGTCGATATCATCGGCCTGTCGCGCGCCGACAACGGCGCCTTTCTCTTCGATGTCTGACCTACCTGCGGAGTTCAGAAGGAGATGCCGATGAACACACCTGCGACCACGGTTGACTACAGCGCCCTGCGCGTCAACCAGGCGTCGATCATCATCCTGCTGGCGCTGGCCTTTGTGCTAAATCAGCCCTGGCTGGCGGCTTTTGTGGCCGTTGTCATGTGGGTTGGCACCTTCCTGCCCCAGGCCGGCCTGTTCAAGTTGGTGTATCAGCATGGGCTCAAGCCGCTGCGCATCGTGCGACCTGCGCCCAAGGCTGACGATCCGCGGCCACACCTCTTCGCCCAGGGCGTCGGCGCGCTGGTGCTGACCATCAGCAGCATCGCCCTGTTTGCCGGTCTGCCGCTCCTGGGCTGGGCGTTGGCCGGCGTGGTGGCGGCCCTGGCAGCAGTCAACCTGTTCCTGGGCTTCTGCATGGGCTGCTTCATCTACTATCAGCTCGCGCGGCGGGGCATTCAGGCCAACTTGCCCTGGTGGCAGACGCCGCAGGGCGCGTAGCCGGCCCGCCCGCGCCTGCCGCTTTCCGGTCAATCTGCCCCACGCGCAGAGCGGCTCGGCACAGACCGGCCCGAGCGACTGAGAATCTCCGTAGTTCACGCTTCTCAGGCCAAGTCGCCAAGAACGCCAGGAAAACCTGCCCTTTGCGTCTTTGCGTGAGACACAAATCGTGAAGACCTGAATCTGGAGCGTCCCATGGTCGAGCGACTTGTCATCCTGTCAGCCTTTGCCCTGCTGCTGGCCACGGCCTACCTGCTGTGGCGGCTGCGCCTGCAACAGCAGACGCAGCGCCTGGCCGCCGTCGATCCGGGCGGGCCGGCCGAGCTGGCCAGCCTGGCCCTGATCGATGGGCCGGCCGTGCTCTACTTCACCACGCCGACCTGCGCGCAGTGCCGCTTTCAGCAGACGCCGGCCCTGGCCCAGGTGCAACAGCGTCTGGACAGCGTGCAGGTGCTCAAGCTGGACGCGCTCGAGCATCAGCGCCTGGCCGACTACTATCACGTGATGACCGTGCCCACCACCGTGGTGCTGGACAGCCAGCGCCGGCCGTTGGCCATCAACCACGGGCTGGCAACCAGCGAGCGCCTGCTGGCGCAGTTGGCAGCGGCCGGAACCCGTGACCCGTAAGCCGTAAACCGTAAACCGTAAGCCGTAAACCGTAACCCGTAACTCGTAACACGTAACCCGTAACCCGGAAACGACTCCCGCCATTCCGGTTACGCATTACTCGTTACGCATTACGCACCCCACCCGTAACCCACAAACAACTCCCACCATTCCGGTTACGCATTACTCGTTACGCATTACGCACCCCACCCGTAACCCACACACAACTCCCGCCATTCCGGGTTACGAGTTACGAGTTACGCATCAACACACGAATCACTCACAGAAGGAACCCCCCCATGTCCCGCATCTACAACAACATCACCGAACTGATCGGCAGCACGCCGTTGGTGCGACTGAACCGCATGGCCGCGCAGGCCGGCGCAGTGGCCGAAGTGCTGCTCAAGCTGGAGTTCTACAACCCGGCCGGCAGCGTCAAAGACCGCATCGGCCTGAGCATGATCGAGGCGGCCGAGGCGGCCGGCAAGATCGGCCCCGACACCATCATCCTGGAGCCGACCAGCGGCAACACCGGCATCGGTCTGGCCTTCGTGGCCGCGGCCAAGGGCTACAAGTGCACGCTGATCATGCCTGACACCATGAGCGTGGAGCGGCGCAAGCTGCTGCGGGCCTACGGCGCCGAGCTGATCCTGACCCCGGGCGCGGAAGGCATGCGCGGGGCCATCGCCAGGGCCAACGAGCTGGCCGCGGCCGACGCACGCTACTTCATTCCGCAGCAGTTCGAGAACCCCGCCAACCCGGCCGTCCACCGCCGCACCACGGCCGAGGAGATCTGGAACGACACCGATGGCCAGGTGGATATTTTGATCAGCGGCGTGGGCACCGGCGGCACCCTCACCGGCGTGGGCGAGGTGATCAAGGCGCGCAAGCCTGACTTCAAGGTGGTCGCCGTGGAGCCGGCCGACTCGCCGGTGCTCAGCGGCGGCCAGGCCGGCCCGCACAAGATCCAGGGCCTGGGCGCCGGCTTCGTGCCGGCCGTGCTCAACACCGGCGTCATCGATGAGGTCATCCGCGTGACCAACGACGACGCCATCGCCACTGCCCGCCGGGTGGGCAGCGCCGAGGGCCTGCTGGTGGGCATCTCCTCCGGCGCGGCCATCTGGGCGGCCTTGCAGGTCGCGGCGCGGCCGGAGAACGCCGGCAAGCGCATCGTGACCATCATCCCCTCCAACGGCGAGCGCTATCTGAGCACCGTGCTGTACGCCGACCTGGCCTAGTACAAGTTGGCGTAAACAACTCTTCAGTTTACCTGCTCCCGGCGGATCCGTGATCCGCCGGGTTTGCGCCCAACAACGCCGCCGGTTCACGGAACCGGCTTGAGCAGTGAGTGAAGACCGATTTAGGCCGACGTGACCTAGTACAAGTTGGCGTAAATAACTCTTCAGTTTACCTGCTCCCGGCGGATCCGTGATCCGCCGGGTGTGCGCCCACAACGCCGCCGGTTCACGGAACCGGCTTGAGCAGTGAGTGAAGACCGATTTAGGCCGACGTGACCTAGTACAAGTTGGCGTAAACAACTCTTCAGTTTACCTGCTCCCGGCGGATCCGTGATCCGCCGGGTGTGCACCCAACAACGCCGCCGGTTCACGGAACCGCTTGAGCAGTGAGTGATGACCGATTTGGGCCGACGTGACCTGGTACAAGTTGGCGTAAATATCTCTTCAGTTGAGTTGCTCCCGGCGGATCCGTGATCCGCCGGGTGTGCGCCCACAACGCCGCCGGTTCACGGAACCGGCTTGAGCAGTGAGTGAAGACCGATTTAGGCCGACGTGTACTGGAGCACCGTTCGGCGCCTCACGAATTCCGCAGCGCAAAGCCCCGGCTTCTGGGCCAGCGCTGCGTAGCCACCGATACCGTCTGATTTCCTGCAACCGTGAGGTACTTTGCCATGTTCAAAACCCTTCGCCACGACATGCAAGCCGTCTTCGACCGCGACCCGGCCGCCCGCAGCAAGCTGGAGGTCTTCCTGGCCTATCCCGGCCTGCAGGCCATCTGGCTGCACCGTCTGGCCCATTGGCTGTGGCGGCGCGACCTCAAGCTGCTGGGCCGGCTGGTGTCGCAGACCAGCCGCTTTTTGACCGGCATCGAGATCCACCCCGGCGCGATCATCGGCCCCGGCTTCTTCATCGACCACGGCATGGGCGTCGTCATCGGCGAGACAGCCGAGGTCGGCGCCAACGTCACCATGTACCACGGCGTGACCCTGGGCGGCGTGAGCTGGCAGAAGGGCAAGCGCCATCCCACCATCGGCGACTCGGTGGTGCTGGGCGCGGGCGCCAAGGTGCTGGGGCCCATCACGGTGGGCGATCACAGCCGCATCGGCGCCAACTCGGTGGTGGTCAAGGACACGCCGGCCGAATCGGTGGTGGTGGGGGTGCCGGGCCGCGTCCGCCTGCGCGATAGCCTCTTGCAGGCCGCCGACCCGGAGCGCGATCTGCAACACAACCTGCTGCCCGACGCAACGGCCGAGGCGCTGCGCGCCTTCGCCGACCGCATGCTGACGCTGGAGGCTGAGATCATGGAGCTGCGCGGGCTGCACCGCAACGGCAACGGCCATCTCAGCCCGCCGCCGGCCGAATGGACGCCGGAAAAATACCTGGGCCCCTTCGGCATCTGAGCCAGGTCGGCGCGCAGGGCGGTTGCGTCGATGCAGGTTGCGTGCTACAATGGCGGCAAGTGCTGTCAGCGCAGCCGCCGTTTGGCGCGTTGCCGATGCCCTTGGAGTGAGCCATGACCACCACAGCCATCGATTCCCGCCTTCGGCAGGCCATGCAGGAGCGGGGCAGCGAGGAATTTCACCTGCTGATCCGGGTTGACCAGATCGACGCCAGCCATGAGCAGACGCTGCTGGCGCACGGCATGACCATTCGCCGCAGCTTGAGCCTGGTCCCCACCTATGCCGTCAGCGGCGCCGGCGCTGCCGGGCTCAGCCTGCTGAGCGTGCCCTGGATCCAGCGCGTCGAGGAAGATGGGCCGGTCTACGCGCTGTAGCTGGCCACATTTCCCGATCATCCACCCATCACCGCGCCCTAAAGCTCCCCCTGGCTTCGTTCAACAGCATAGTGCGACCATCCCTTCTCTCGGTTCAACAGGAGACACCCATGAGCGAATCCTTTCTAGCCCGCCTGGCCAATGACGCCGCCGGCCAGGCCGTCCCGGCCATCGTCAAGTATTCCAGCACCGAGACCATGCAGGCCTTCAACGACACGGCCAGGGCGGCCGAGGTGGGGATCGCCCTGGGACAGCAGTACGAGCTGATCCCGGCGCAGCCCGTGGTTGGCACGCCTGAGGCGCTGCTGGAGCTGGAGCGCCAGCCCTTCGTCGAGCGCATCTGGCCCGATCTGCCGGTCTACACCCTGCTGGACGTCTCCGTGCCCAAGGTTCATGCGCCACAGCTCTGGAACCTGGGCTTCGACGGCACCGGCGTCAAGGTGGCTGTGATCGACACCGGCATCGATCCAAACCATCCCGATTTCGGCGATCGCATCCTCGAGGCCAAGGACTTCACCAACACCAAGCCGGGGGGCGTCGATGGCCATGGCCACGGCACCCACGTGGCCGGCATCATCGCCGGCAGCGGCGAGGCCTCTGGCGGCCTCTACATCGGCATGGCCCCGCAGGCGCGGCTGTTGGTGGCCAAGGTGCTGCGCGACAACGGCAGCGGCATGACCAGCGATGTGATGGCCGGCGTGGACTGGGCGGTGCAGCAGGGCGCACAGGTGCTCAACCTGTCGCTGGGATCCAATGGCCCCTGCGACGGCAGCGACGCGCTCTCCACCATGTGCGACGAGGCCGCCAACCGCGGCGTGGTGGTGTGCGTGGCGGCCGGCAATTCCGGCCCCGGCGCCAGCACCGTCGGCTCTCCCGGCTGCGCACGCCAGGTCATCACCATCGGCGCGACCACCGACGCCGACCAGGTGACCAGCTTTTCCTCGCGCGGGCCGACCAGCGACGGCCGCGTCAAGCCTGATCTCTGCTTCCCCGGCCACAACATCGTCGCCGCCCGCGCCCAGGGCACCTCCATGGGCTCAGCCGTCGATGCCCACTACACCTCGGCCTCCGGCACCAGCATGGCCACGCCCCACGCGGCCGGCGCGGCCGCTCAACTGCTGGAGGCGCTGCCCAGCCTCACCCCGGCTCAGATCAAGGAACGGTTGATGGCCACGGCGGTCAATCTGGGGGTGGACGCCAACATCCAGGGCACGGGGCGCGGCGATGTCATGGCGGCCTATGAGTATGGCGTCACACCGCCGCCTCCTCCTCCGCCTCCTCCTCCGCCGCCCCCGCCGCCACCGCCGCCACCGCCGCCGCCTCCGGGCGGAGGCTGTTCACCGTTTGGCGGAACTTCTGCGCAGAGCACCGGCGGCGCGCGCGCCTTCTGGTGGATCCTGGGCATCCTGCTGCTGCTTTGTCTCTGCCTGGTCTGCATGGCCAGCGGGCTGGTTGCCCTGGCGATGGCCAACTGGTAGCGTCTGTCGCCAGGCAGCACAGTGCCTGCCTCCCCCTGCCTCCCGCTGATCAAAAACGGCGCCAGGTCGTGAGACCTGGCGCCGTTCTGCATGGCGATCTGCCTGCTTTGGCTCAGCGCAGACGGGCAAAAAGGTCCTCTTCCTGCCCCGCCGGCCAGCCCACGGTGGATTGGGCCAGATGGTAGGTCTCGTGGCTGAACCAAGGGTCGGCGAACACCTCGTCGGGCGCGACGGCGTAGCGGCTGGCGTCGCCCACCTGGGTGGCGTGACAGAGAATGCCCTGGCGCTTCTGCTCCACGAAGGGGCTGACGTCCAACTGGGCGGTGATATGGCTGGCCGGATAGCCGACGAAGGGGAAGGGGACGCCGTCCATCATCACTGCGGCGCGCTGGCCGCTCTCGCTGCGCGCTTGCAGCGATTCCTCGTGCAACACCCGATGATAGAGCTTGCTGACCAGGTGCGGTTGGCAGGGGGCGCAGTCAGGGAAGCAGTCGGGATCGGCCGCCAGCTCATAGGCCGCGCTGGCCCAGCGGTGTACCGCGAGGTGATCGTAGTGGCCATAGATGCCCTCGGGGCCAAAGGTGATCATCACCTGCGGCCGCAGTTGGCGGATGATCCTGACCAGCTTGCCCACGGCCTGCCCTTGGCGAACGATGGGAAGCTGGCCATCCTGGTAGTCGAGAAAGATGGCCGGGTGGATGCCGTAGCTCTGGCAGGCGCAGCGCAGCTCTGCCTCGCGCACGGCCGGCAGATTGGCGGGCGTGGCCAGGCCGGGCAGGGCAATCTCCCCCGCCTCGCCGCGCGTGGCCGTCACCAGATACACGTCGCAGCCCTCAGCGGCATATTTGGCCAGCGTGCCGCCCGTGCCAAAGGCTTCGTCGTCAGGGTGTGCAAAGACAGCTAGAAGTACAAGGGGTGTCAATCTGGATCTCTCTCATTCTCACGGGCAGGGTTGCTGCTCAGCCATCGGCGCCCGGCGCCTGAGCAGGGAGGCTGCATGGTAACACATTGAGCCAGGCCTGACAAACGCATCGACTGCCTCATGTCGGCTCGGCCATCAGCTCTTCTGCCGCTTGCAGCAGGCGCGCGCTCCGTTGCGGCGACACCTCCGTGACCTCGAAGTAGCGCGCCAGCAGCTCGCGCGGGGCCAGCGATTCCACCGAGACCGCGCCCAGCCGCTGCCGCTCGGGCCGCTCCACATCTTTGTTGAAACCGGCCACGAAATAGGCCGCGCCGTGCAAGGCGGCCAGCACCTCCCGCTCTTGCAGCAAGGTTTCCTGCTCGGCCCGCAGCCGCAGGTTGACCCGCACCACCGCGTCGGTCAGCTCCCGCTGGGCGATGGCCGCCAGCACGGCCGGGGTGGGGTCGCCCTCCTCGCCGCGCAGATCCACCGCGATGGTGATGAAGGGCCGCGCCGGCCGCCTGTAGTGGGCGACGAATTGCCAGTCGGCCCGGCCGCGCTGGATGGTCGCCACGACCCAGCCCTTGGGTTCCCGCTCTTCGCCGAAGTCGATGCGCTCGATGCTGCCGCTGTAGATCACCGGCGGATGGGCATCGCCGTTCAGGCTTTGGTGCTTGTGGATGTGGCCCAGCGCGACGTAGTCCCAGGCGGGATCGGCCAGGACGCTGCGCGCCACGGCCACATCGCGGCCGATCATGATGCTGCGCTCGCTGCCGGTGCTGGCCTCCTGCACGGTGAAGTGGCCGGTGAGCAGGGCGGGGATGTCGGGCTGTTGCCTGGCCTCGCCCGCCAGGGCGCGGATGTTCTCGGCCAGCGTCTGCTGCATCAGCGCGTCCACCTCGGCGATGGACTTGCCGCGGCTCTCCTCGTCGGTCAGCAGGCCGGACTTGAGCGGATAGGGCACGGTGGCCACCTGCACCGGCTGGCCGCGGCGGCAGGTGATCTGCCACAGCTTTTCCCGGTTGCCCAGGAAGGTGTTGGGCACTGCCAGGGTGCTGAAGATGCCGATGCTGGTGGCGCGCTGGGCCACGGCCGGCAGGTCATGGTTGCCCACCAGCATCACCACGGGGATGCCCGCGTCGGCCAGCCGCTTCATGCGCCGGGCGAACTCGCGCTGGAAGGTGGGGTTGGGGTCGCGCGTCTTGTAGGCGTCGCCGGCGAAGATCACGATGTCGATCTCATGATCCAGCGCGTAGTCCACCGCGTCGCTCAGGCGGCGCAGAAAGTCCATCACGCGCCCGTTCAGGCCGGTCTGTGGGTCGGTGCGGCCATAGTTTTCCATGCCGATGTGGATGTCGGCGATGTGCAGGAGACGTATGGGTAGTGTTGTCATGGCGGCAAATCGTTGGTTACAATGATGGCAGGTGAGCCCGGCGAGCAGCCGGACGCCACGTCCACCCCAGGCTCAGATCAAACATGGCCGGAGTCGATGCTTCAGCCGGGTCCGAACATGGCCGGAGTCGAGGCTTCAGCCGGGTCCAAACATGGCCGGAGTCGAGGCTTCAGCCGGGTCCAAACATCGTCGGAGTCGAGGCTTC
>Ga0209096_1000953_pt1 | contig 34535 bp, 52 predicted proteins | sample AD_UKC034_MetaG_FD_184407 | JGI IMG/M metagenome (GOLD analysis project Ga0209096, IMG submission 184407) | Active sludge microbial communities of municipal wastewater-treating anaerobic digesters from USA - AD_UKC034_MetaG (SPAdes) (version 2) | ecosystem: Engineered > Bioreactor > Anaerobic >...
CTGATAAAGCAGACAATGATGATGCAGCAATAATTAAAAAGACAATAACTTCACATAGTGACCCCGTGAATGGTATTACTATATTGTCATTATCAGCAAATGATACAACTGTGGATTTGGGAAGATATAAAGCGGATTTCAGATTGTATCAATCGGGAGTCTTGCAGAAAAATACAGAAACTTTTTATATTGAATTTGTGGATATAGTAACTAAAAGCACAAGCTAATGGCAGACAAGATAATATCTGGAACATTTAAAATCCCGGAAGGGAAAATACTTCTGGAGGCAGCACCTGTGAATATGGAGTGGAAGCTCGTACCAAAAGAAAAGAGCGAGGTGGAGAAGTTACAGGAGCAACTTGCACAGGCGGAGGCAGAGCTTGAAGGGATGACGAAGCCGGATGATAAAGAATTAATTGAATGGGGGAAAACAGTGCATCCTTATTTTGATGCATTAAGAAGGAAGGAATATATTCAGGGATTAATAGATAATATGTAATGGCTGTAACTATTAATCAATTAAGCAGGCCTACAAATGTTCAGGCGACACTTCAATCAGGGGGGAGTTTGCTTGCATCAACAACCTATTATGTTAAGGTTGTGGCAAGGAATTTTACCGATCATCTTATTAGAGAGAACGAAATAATTTCACCTCCAAGCGTTGAAATAAGTTTTACAACCGATTTTACAAATAAAAGTGCATTAATATCTTGGGATGCTGTTCCCGGGGCATCAAGATATACTATTTATCTGACAAAAGTTTCGGGGAATTACCTGGCAAAGGCAAAAAGTGATTTTATTTCAACAACGTCTTATTTGATTAGCACTGAAACAACGGGTTATGAATTTGATTTAATTGGATATAATCGCACAATACCGTCCTTATTCACAAACAGAGATATTGGTATTCCTGTGATTAATATATCAGGCAGCGAAACATTGCAAAGCGTTTATAATCAGATAAAGGCAATATTACCAGATAATGTTTTCTATGACCCGTCTCAATATTTTTTCTTTGCTGGCGGCATTTATATCACAAGCGGAACAACGGGGTCGCTTACCATTTCAGGAATAACATTTTATCTTTTGTTTGGAACTATACGAAATCTAAGTTCATCATTTACTCTGCAATTTGGTATTATCGGGAATGGGATTACTGCTGGCGGTTGTAATATCAGCCTGATGGGATATGTAAATAAATTATATGGGATTTATTTTTATGGTAACAAATTTTTAGCGAAGTATGATGAAATGTCTTATTTATTTTTTGGTGCAGAATGGTTTTTTGATTTGGATAAGGCCGTTGGTAATGAGTTTTTTTCGGTAAGACAAACTAATACTAATTATAGTTATCAAAAAGTTACTAATTTCACATTAACGTGTCGTACGTGGAATGATATAGACATCTATGAATCATATTATAATTGTAATATACCTTTAACTTATTATCCTCGTAATGGTGCCCAAACATTTTACAGGGGAACATTTGATTTCAGTAATAATTCTCAAAGTTATTGTATTCGTATGGATGGATATCAAGGAATCAATTATCCACCATCCAAGTTTTATGATTGTAAATTTATAGGAACAAAATTTAATTCTTATAATGCACTTGTATTTTCTTTTCGTGCTTATTCGGGATGTCAGGGCTTTGAATTTTATAATAGCATAACAACCTATGTAAAAGATAAAGCAGGAAATCCTATTAGCGGAGTAAACGTTAAGTGCTACAATAAGAATAATCAATTAATTTTTGATAAGAATACTGACAGTGACGGTTTGCAGTCTCTTGAATATTTGCTGATAATGAAAATAGTACCAACAGGAGATGGAGATGGGGATGCATATTACACCAAAGAGTTTTTTTATCCTTATAAATTGGTTTATTCAAAAAGTGGTTATCAAAGCATTACTACATACATATCACCGGAAGTAGCAACTTCGTTATCATTAGTTATGTTAATTGAGAAATTAATTATTTCCTCTCTATCATTTACTCATCCAACTCAGTCAAACAATGGCACAATAACCGTTCAGGCATCTGGCGGAGTAGCTCCATATCAGTACAGTATTGATGATGGTGCAACATGGCAGGCATCGGGAGAGTTTACCGGATTGGCGGCGGGGGATTATATTGTGAAAGTTAAAGATAATGAGGGTATAGAAGTAGATGGTGTTACTGTAACGTTAAAGAAAACGGATTATATTGATCTTGAGAATTTAGAGTTTAATTTGGAGACTAATTCATTAGAATTTGAGATTGAACCCGAACCAAGTTTAACTTTTGAACTTTATTAAAATGGGGCATTGACGTTACATATAATTTTATGGTTGCTCATAGCAATAGCATTAATATGTTGGATGTTAAAAGATTGCAGCAATGACAAATGAGGATAGGAAAATAATTGAAGAGTATGTGGACAAGATGACAAAGTCATTTTCCAATGTACTTTTTACCGAGATACAAGGGCTCAAAGATGACGTTAAGGAGATAAAAGAAAGTATCTCCAAAACAAATGATTGCCTTGCTGAAGTTAATAAATGGTCTTCAGGTCATCAAGCCATTCATGACGCACAGGACAATGACAGAGAAAAGAACCTCAAGACTATTGGAGTAGTCATTGCTTTTCTGGCTATGGCATCAGGGGTATTTTTTGGTTTTGCAAGCATAAACAAGAAGTATGAACGAACTGAACAAAGAATTGAGATGCTGGATAACTTTCAGCGGATGCAGGAGCGGTATTTGGAATACAAGTTTAAGGAGACGCCCATTGTGCCTGTGACACGGGGCGTGGTGATAAAAAAGGATACAATTAATAAGAAATAATATGTTTTATCTACCGGAAAATTTCGCACTTGAAGAGCTTGTCTGCAAACATGTGTTTGACAAGTGGGGTTATAACAGCTGGAGCTTCTTTGACGATCGGGCATTGAGGACAATAGACATTATCCGCCGAAGGCTTAATAAGCGTATGATAATTAATAACTGGAAGTGGGGCGGGGAGTTCACCCAGCGAGGCCTACGATGCAATCAATGTCAGCTCGTAAAGGATAAAACGACTGCAGGAATAGTCTATTGCACCCCGCACGTTCGGGGCATAGCATTTGACTTTGACGTCGAGGGCATGGTGGCCGAAGAGGTAAGACAATGGCTGATTAAGCATAAGGAAATACTTCCTGTGCCAATAAGATTAGAGGCAGGAGTAAATTGGGTGCATTTGGATATAGCGCCAGTGCCAACACTTGAGAAAATAACATTATTTAATCCATAGAACTATGAAACTAAGCATTGAAAATCTGAACAAGCCTTCTGACCGCAAATGGAAAAGAGTGGCTGATTATCTTCTCTACACGGTACTGCCGGCAATCAACATTTTCTTTGTCACCCTTCAGCCGGTATCGGCGGAGTTCTCTCTTTGGGGTGCTGCGATATCATCCCTGTTAATAGCTCTGTTCAAGGGTATGACGAAATTTACCGCAGAGGAAGCATGAAGAAGATATTTATTTACCTGATCGGGGCATTGCTTGTTTTGCTTGCCCTGCTTGCCTGGCAGAATAGTCGTCTGCATAAGTTATACATCCGGGAGAAGATAGACAGAGAGAGGCTATTTGAAAATAATCTCCAGCTATTTTCTGAAAATCGCCGGCAGACAGAGTTAATTTATACTAAGGATGAATTTCTGAGGATATTGGGCGATTCTCTTAAGAAAACACTTCGGGAGTTGAAAATTAGGCCTAAGACTGTAACGCAGATAATTGAGAGGACCATCACCCAGGAAATACACGATACAATTATAGTGCCGGTGAAAATTACGGGGAAAGACCACTGGGAGATTAAAGACAACGGCCCATGTTTCTTATGGCAGGGGGAGGCGAAATTATTTGGCGATAGTCTTGCCGTTAACAGGACCGATTTTGTTTACCAGAATAAGACAACTGATTATTACTTCCGAAAATTGAAGGGGAGATTCTTATTTCTGAAATTCTACTCCCGCAATGAGATAGAGCATAAGACAGTTAGTGATTGTGGAGATACAATTGAGAGGGTGGTTCGGGTGGAGAGGCGTTAATGCCTGGTGTTTTCATGGCTGGCCCTGCCCGTTCGGGTGGGGCTTTTTTATTTCTATAAGCTAAGCAGCCCCTACGACTTTATAGGAACACGCAGGATTAATTTTTACAGGCAAGTAATAGTTTTTGACTACTGAAAGGTAAAAATGGCTAAAATCAAACAAAACGGGGTTAATATTTAAAATCAACTTTTTTTAAAAAAAATGCAAAAAATTTTAAAAACATGATAAAAATCATTGTTTTAATACATATATATGTTGTATCATTACATCAATAATTAAAACATACAGCTATGAAAGCAACGAAAAAACAAATCGCAATGAAAACTATTTCGATACCGGTAATTTTTAATAATGGCATAACTGCCATTATTGTTTGCGGAAATGAAATTTATTTGAATATGCCATTTCAAGGAAGCCGGATATATTATGATCATGCATTTTTTGGATATATGCATATTGATGAAGGGCGAGAATCTGAATTTTTTGGCAAGGACTACCAACCAACATTTGAAGAATATCAAGAGAAGATAAAAGAATTAAATAAAGTTTATTATGCTGACAAATTAAAAATAGATAATCCATTTTTCATTCTCAAAAATATATACATAAAAAAGGGATTGAATAGTTTGAAAAGCATCCTAAAAGATATTTTATTTGAAGATGATTTTTTCACAGGCAAAAAAAATATTTCAATATCTTTTAAACGGCCTAAATATTATCGATATGAGAGATTAGAGATTGGAGAAAAGCTTAATTGTCCGCCATTGGGCGCTACCTGGCAAAAATATTACAGCGATAATTACTGGCTGACAGAAGCAGAAGAATTAAAAGGTGATAAAATATTCTTGGCATGAAAGCTACATTAAAATTAGAATGTATTGGAGACGATGTTGATCAAACTCTTAGACATTGGAAAAATGTAACATCTCAACTATGTGGTAAGAATATCGCAGAATCCACTTTTGGGAAAATGTCCCATTCTTATTTTGTTGCCGAAATCATAGGTTTTCATCCTAAATATAAATATGAAAGAAAATTTCTGGGATTTCAAAAAGATTATAAGAATGCCAATAGTAAGGGCAGTCGGGGTGTATATGCATATTATATTCTTGAGGAGGGTAAAATTTATGATGTAAAAGAACCCTATTCCTGGAAAAATCATCATCGATATTTTTGTACCGTTGATGAAAAAGGTAATATTAAAATATTAACTAAAGAAGAAGTAGATCAATGGCTAAAAAATCATTAGGAATAGATGTCCTTTCTGCGGCAAAACAGAGGATTAAATATGTATTTGATAATTTCCCTAAAATATATGTTTCTTTCTCTGGGGGGAAAGACAGTACTGTCATGCTTCATTTAGTCATGGAAGAGGCGATGAAACGGAACAGAAAGATTGGTGTTCTATTTATTGATCTTGAAGGTCAATATAAATTAACAATTGATCACATAGCAAATATATTTAATCTTTATAAAGACAATATCGAACCTTTCTGGTGTTGTCTCGAGATAGCATTGAGAAATGCAGTTTCGGTATTTGAACCTAAATGGATTGCATGGGATAGAACAAAAACTGATAAATGGATCAGGCCAATGCCAGCAATCGCAAAACAAAATGAGGATTTCCCTTTTTTTTATAGAGGAATGGAATTTGAGGAATTTGTGCCCAAGTTTGGGGAATGGTATTCCAATGGGAAACTAACTGCTTGTTTTGTCGGGATTCGTTCAGATGAGAGCCTGAATCGTTATAGGACGATAGCCGCTGAAAAATCAAAATTTGAAAATAAACAATGGACTACATGGGGCGGTGGATATGTTTATAATGTATACCCAATTTACGATTGGAAAACACAAGATATATGGCGATATCATGGGAAGTTTTATAAACCATATAATAAACTTTATGATTTAATGCATAAAGCCGGAGTATCTATCCATTTGCAAAGAATTTGTCAACCTTATGGTGATGATCAAAGGCGAGGCCTATGGTTGTTCCATATTATAGAACCAGAAACATGGGGAAGGGTGGTTGCAAGAGTAAATGGTGCTAATAGCGGGGCTTTATTTAATGGAGAGCATGGAAATATTAATGGGATGATAAAAATATTTAAACCAGAAGGGTCTACATGGCAATCTTTCGCCAAATTATTATTGGAATCAATGCCTATGAAAACTAAAGTCCATTTTGAAAATAAAATTTCTGTATTTCTTAAATGGTGGGAAGAAAGAGGTTATCCAAACGGAATACCCGATGAAGCCTCTATAGATGAAGAGGCCCATAAAAAAACGCCATCATGGAGAAGAATATGTAAAGCATTATTAAGGAACGATTATTGGTGCAAAGGACTTTCTTTTACACAAACTAAAGCAGAAGCATATGAAAGATATTTAAAAATCATGAAAAAAAGGAGGCAGCAATGGAAAATGATGTTCTAAATTGGACTAAAAATCATCCGGTTTCTTTTGTCAAATGGGTGCCGACTGAAAAAGTATTTGGGAATGATTATAATCCCAATAAAGTGGCACCACCTGAAATGAAGTTATTAGAATTGTCCATTAAAGAAGATGGTTTTACTCAGCCAATAGTTGTATGGGAGGTTGAATATGGTTATGAGGTTGTTGACGGGTTCCATCGGCATTTAGTGGGCAAAAAATTAGGCTTAACTCACCTGCCAGTTGTTATTATAAACGAAAACCGAACAGATAGATGTGATCGTATCGCATCTACCATAAGACACAATAGAGCAAGAGGGAAACATCAAATACAAGCTATGAGCGACATTGTTGTTGAATTATCACGTCGAAATTGGAGCGATGAAAGAATAGCGAAAGAGCTTGGTATGGACGCCGATGAAGTTTTAAGGCTTAAACAAATAACAGGCCTCGCCGAGCTATTCGCTGAAGAAGAATTTTCCGAAGCATGGGAAGTTGAATAAAAATCAGATTTTAAATAAAAAGATTAGAGGGGGAAGCCGAAAACCCATAAGAGAGTAGGCAAAAATTAAAAATGAAGACAATGAAAACACTAATAAGAAAAGACGGGAAAGTTTGCATTGTCCCGTGCTGGGAAAGATTAGTTGCAGACGGTGTCGATCATGGCATCAAAAATTGGATGTCCTTCGAGTGGAGTGAATTCTGCCGTCTCGTGGGCGACAACCCCGAGGATTTCATAGAAGTTCCGGAAGGTATGGACGTTACATATTCCGCTGAAAGGGGAGTATTTGAAGGCGTAACTCGTGTGAATAAAACCAATATTTGAAGAATTATGAAACTTAATCTAAGGAAGATTCTCGCCCAGCATTATTTGCATACCGGCGAGTATATCACCCAGGCTCAGATCGCCCGGGAGATAGTGAAATTAGGGCTGTATGCCTCCGAGCATTCGGCCCAGAATATGCTGCAACGGTGGATCACCGGAAAGGCTGACCCGCCGATAGAAGTGTTAAAGTTTTTGTCGGGAAAATTTGATAAAACTATAAACCAATTATTGGTATGAATAGCGTCATCTATACTCCCGACAGGTTGGAGCTAACCCCTGAAAGCTCTTATGAATGTCCCATGTGTATGGATTTTAATATTTATGCCCTTTTCAGATAATCCTGTTATATTAGGAAAATTTTTTTCAAAAACAGAAGCTCTTAGTTTTTTAAAAGTACATAAAAGTGCTAATTTTAACACTTCAACTCAAATTTTAACACATTTTTAACATTTTAACCAAAAATTTTAACATAAATAATTTGGTGAATACAAATATGTGTTGTATCTTTACACTATTGAACAATAAAAAATAAAAGCCATGAAAAAATGGAGACCAATTATTGATGAATATATAAGAAGTAAATAAAGGGCGAAGCTCCCGACCTGTAAAATGGGAGCGTAAATAAAAAGTAATGAAAATGGAAAAAAATTACAAATTAATTGGGCTTCAGATCGAGGGTCTGAGGCTCATTAAAGCCGCCTATCTGAAATTTAAACCTTCTGGGCTTACCCAGATAGTTGGTAAAAATGCAATGGGCAAAAGTACCGTAATTGATGCTATTGAAATCCTTTTTGAAGGATTTAAACGATCACCCGAGGACATTATTACTCATGGTAAAGAAAAAGCCGTGATAATCGGCGAATTGGATGACTTCATTATAAAAAGGGTTATCACAACCAAAACAAACCGGCTCGAAATAATGACAAAGTCCGGATTTCGCCCGCAAAAACCACAGGACTTTCTCAATGCCCTGATAAACAAACTGACTTTTCGGCCACAGGTTTTCCTCGACAAAAAACCTGAAGAAAAACTGAAATTTTTAATGGAAATACTTAATCTTGATTTCTCCGAAGAAAATAGGAAAATTGCAGAAAAGGAAAACGAACGGCTTTTTGTCGGACGAGAACTGAAAAGTCTCGGAGAAATTGAGATGCCTGAAAAGGTTGATTCAGTTGATATAGTCTTTTTGCTTGCTGAAAGACAGGATATACTCGACTACAACGAAAAAGAAAAACAAAAACAATTCGATATAAACTTTTTCAAATCAATATTGAAGGATATTGAGTATAAATACGACAATAATGATAAGCCGGTCATCAAAACGGGTCTGGCAGGAATAAAAAAGGCGATAGAAGATGTAATTTCTTTATTGCCTCTGCCGGAATTCAAAGATACGGCAGAAATTGACAGCAAAATAAGCCAGGCAAATGATATAAATAGAAAAGCACAGCTCTATTCGAACTTTATCGAATGGAGGAAAAAGAAAAATCAAAAGCAGACAGAGTATGATAATTTGAATGAAGAAATAAAAAAACTCCGGGAAGCAAAGGTTAAAAAACTTAAAGCAGTTAAAATGCCGGTTGAGGGGCTGGAAATTCGAGAACTCAAAGAGAATGAATATGGGCTGTTCTATAAAGATATTTTTTGTGAGAACTGGGCAAGATCGCTCGGCTGGAAGATAGCACTTTCTATATGTGCTGCCATGCAACCTTCACTCAAAGCTATTTTCCTTGATAACGGGGAAACACTCGACGAGGATAGCCGTCAAGCACTTGACAAATGGGCAATCGAAAACAATATTCAGATTATATTGACCGTCGTTCAAAATATTCCGGATAAACTCACGGAAGGAACGTTCTATGTTGAAGAAGGGAAGATATTTAATTCGCAAGGAGACTGCCTGCCAGGAATAGAAGAAGAAGAATAGTTGACGGAAAACATTTCACAAAATATGAAAATGAAATTAAACCTTAAAAAAATCTTATTCCGACACTATCTCGACACGGGTGAGTACATCACCCAGAGAGAGATAGCCAGAGAGATAGTAAAATTAGGGTTATATAAAAATGAGCACACAGCTCAAAATATGATCCAAAGATGGACTGCGGGAACTTATGATACACCTGCTGAGGTATTGAAATACCTGTCGGAAAGATTTGGAAAAACAATTAATGATCTTATGATATGAATAGTATTTTATATTTCCCCGACAGGCTGGAGTTAACTGAGGATAGTATTTACGAGTGCCCCCGGTGCTATGCTGGTGAAGCAGATTTCATCAAGACCAGTAAAGAAACGTGGATATGCCGGCGATGCTGGTATAAAAACCACAAAGATTTTTATATTGTTAAATCTAAATTATAAAGATATGAAAAAAAATTATTAACGAACTCACTCCTGCATCTATTATTCAGGAGAAAGAACTTGAAAGTTACGGGGTATATTTTGACCCAGAAGAAAAATCACTCACTCAGAGAGTTGTAGAACTTGAAGAGGAGGTCAAAACTCTCCGGAAATCTATGGAATTATTCCAAAGATACATGGAGGTGAATAACGAAACAGTAGAAAATATAATCAAATTAACAAATCTATTATGAAAGAATTAATTGAAATTCAGAAAAATCTGCGAGCTCCAAAAGCTCACAGAAATGAATTCGGCGGATTTAATTATCGGTCTGCCGAAGATATCCTGGAGGCTGTTAAACCTCTTTTATTTGAACAAGCTTGCATTTTAACTCTCACTGATGAGATAATTCTTATCGGTGAACGTTACTATGTAAAAGCAAATGCTACATTAACTAATTTAGAAGGCAAGTCTATAACTGTGTCTGCCCTTGCCCGGGAAGAGGCACAGAAGAAAGGTATGGATGCTGCGCAGATAACAGGGGCTGCTTCTTCGTATGCCCGGAAATATGCTCTTAATGGGCTATTCTGCATTGATGATACAAGAGACCCCGACGCCCAAGTCCCTGAAAAGCCAAAAGAAGACATTCTAAAACAAATAGAAGACTGTAAGACAGTAGCCGACCTACAAGAGCTCTGGAATGGATGGAATGACAAAACTCGTCAAGAATATAAAGAAATTGTAAAACAACGTAAAAATCAATTATTATGAAATTAAAATATAGTCTTATTCAGTTTGATCCTGAAGAACATAAGTATTTAACTCCCGAAGGAAAAGAACTTCTCGGAGTTACCGGTCTTCTTACACGGCAATTATTCGCAGGGAAATATGATGGCATTCCCAGGGAGATATTAAACAGAGCAGCCGACCATGGAAGTCTTGTTCATCGGGAAATTAATGATTTTATCACTTTAGGATTTAGCCCAAAAACATCGGAAGCTCGAGAAGCAATAAAAGAATTTAATCCTGACACTTGCGCTGCATCAGAATACCTTGTCAGTGATGGAGAGAATTATGCCACAATGATAGATTTTGTGGATAAAGAATTTAACCTTTATGATTTCAAAACAACAGCAGTGCTTGATAAAGAATATGTCAGCTGGCAGTTATCTATTTCGGCATATCTTTTTAAATGCCAGAATGGATTTGAACCAAAGAACTATTATGCCGTGCATTTAAGAGGCGATAAAATGGATGTTAAGCCCGTTGAAAAAAAGTCAGAAGAAGAAGTTCTTGAATTACTCGCATGCGACATTGCGGGAGAAAATTATCTTGAGAAAAAATCTTCTCTGATAAAAACTGATCTTCCCCTTGTTCAATTGAAGCAACTTGAAAGTACTATCATTGAAATAGAAGCAGAACTTAAACATTTTACCGATCTGCGCGAAGAACTTTTCCGACAGATATATGACAAGATGGAAGAGAAGGATTTAAAGAAAATCGAGACTGACGACCTCATTATTACCCGGGTGCTGCCTTCGGAAAGTATATCTATCGACACCAAAAAACTAAAAGAGGAGATGCCGGAGGTCGCAAAACAATATGAAAAAGTCAGTCAAAGAAAAGGATATGTTAAATTAACTATTAAAAAGTGAAATTATGAATTACGTAATCTTAGTAGGCAGGGTGGGCGATCAGCCCAAAATCATTACCGAAAAGCCGGTGGCTAAATTCTCGCTGGCGACCAATGAATACTACAAAAACAAAGCCGGAGAAAATGTCACCGAAACAGAATGGCATAATGTTGTATTCTTCCAGTCTGTGGAGTTCATTTCAAAGGCCGTTAACAAGGGTGACCTGGTCTTTGTTCAGGGCAAGATAGTTACCCGGACTTGGAAAGATCAAAAAGGCGATCCGCACTGGGCTACGGAGATAATTGGAAAGCAGATAGAGCTCCTTAAATCAAATACAAAGAAAGAAGAAGAGCCAGTATTCTAATTATGAAACTCTATTGTCAAAATACTATTACGGGGCTGGTGCCACTCTACCCGGCAGACTACGAGGAAAAGAAAAAACTTAAACTCGGCGTCGAATATGAGGTTGAGGTGCGCACCCCCCGTAATATAGGATTTCACCGGAAATTCTTTACCCTCCTCAACGTGGGTTGGGCGAATACCTCTTTGGATATGCCGTTCGAGACTTACCGGAAGTATATTATTATCAAAGCCGGGTATTTTAAAATCTATAAAACACCGAAAGGACTATTCTACGATGCCGAAAGCATTAGTTTTTCCAGTATGAGCCAGGATCGTTTTGAAGAACTATACTCCCGAGTGCTGGACAAGATTATTGAAGACATCGGCATTACGAATGAAGAGATTGAAAAACAACTCATTAATTTTATGTGATATGGATTTAATGCGAAATATTGAAGTTATAGTCTGCGAGGATAAAAATATTTCTCCTGAGACATTACATACTAAATCAAGAAATAGAAAGATTACTGAAGCAAAGCATATAATAATATATTTATCTGATTATTTTGCTAATAGAATATTATCTTATAGACAATTAGCGGAATATTTTAACTTAGACCATGCTACAGCTATTTATGCTATAAAAAAAATTGATAATTATCAAAAAATTTATTCCACTTATGCATTATTATTAAATCAGTATAAAGAGAAAATAACAATTTTAAATGAAAAAAATACTAAAATTGAAAAAAATATTTTAGAATTTAAAAATAAAATAAATTATTCTTTAATTAACAATACAATAATAAATTTAGAAGATGTTCTAAAATACAACAATCTTATAAATACTAATGTTTTAAAATCAAACAAAAGCTATGAAATCATCGAGGAAAAATTATGACAATCTAAAAAATAAAAATATCATGGCAAAATGTAGAATTATTGAACGAACAAATGTGGACGGAAGAAAATCGTATGTGATACAGCAAAAACATTTTTTATTCCGATGGTGGTGGGTTGATGCTTGGATTAATTCAAGTTGTGGGGCTGCTTGTACTGATAGCTTCTCAACTCTCGAAGAAGCTCAAAAGAATTTATGCTATTTCGATGACAGTAAATGTGTTGAGCGTGTGGTTTCTTAGCATGAACCATAACGGAAGCCGTATAAAATAAGTTGAGCATATGGGAATTGAATTTACATATTTGCGACAGCCACCGAAAAAATACACATTTGAGATGCCTCAATTGTTGAAGTGGACAATTCAAAACTGCAAAGGAAGAACACTGAACTTATTTGCAGGGAAAACACGCTTGGCGGGGGTGGATGAAACGAGGATTGATTTAAACCCGGAGATGCCAGCTGATTATCACATGGACGCATTTGAGTTTGTGCTGATGGCGAAGGCAAAGGGATGGAAATTCGACACTATTATTTTCGATCCCCCTTACAACTTACGCAAGAGCAGGGAAAAGTATTTTGGTGTGTACACAAGCGAACTCAGGAAGATAAAAACCGAACTTCCCAACATAGTGAGCGAAGGCGGGTTTGTAATCAGCTATGGGTACGACACTACCGGAATGGGGCGCAGTAGGGGTTTTGAATTGGTCCACGTGTGCGTAATTAATCACTCCGGAGACCACAATGACACCCTGTGTATTATAGAACGAAAGATGCAAATGTGTATTCAATTCTGAGCGATGGAAAGAATTTATTTTATACGGCAGTTAGGTTGTCGTGGTGCAGGGCATTTGCAGGGGTACGGCATCGAGCCATGCAACCTAACGTGCCGAGTGTAAACGTCAGTAAATTAAAATTATAGCACATCGGTCACGGCGCTCAACATGTCTCATAACGGCTACAGGTATGTTTAGTGCCTGATTTAAAAGCAATTAATTATCAAAATACATAAAAACATGAAAAAAAAACAGAACTTACAAGAAGCACAGAAACAGGCATTAAATATACCTGATGTTAGCATTCGTTTAATGACTTTTGAAGAAATATTTGAATCAAGAATGGAATATTTTGTTGTTCATTCAGACAATTTTAGCGATTCTCAATTTCAGTTTTTAAAGTCAATCCAACATCATAGAATGGGTAACGGTTTGACTAAAAAACAAATGAGGGCATTTATTAGTACAGTTGATTCTGTAATGTTTAATCAGAATCGGTATCGTTTTAAATGAATGCTAACTACTTTTTAGCGTTAACTTAATTAACTATATCATGAAAAAACGATTGATAGCATTAATTCTCACGCTGGCACTTTCCATATCCCTTTACGCTCCTGAATACAGGTCAGTGCCTATATTCCCCGGAGAGATCATTTATCATATCCGGCCTGATGAATTATACCGGATGCTCTTTATCTACAAAATAAAACATCCTGTGATCATAGTAAAATACAAAGGCAATAATTGCTACATTGTAGATGCTGAACTTGTATCGGCTGGGAAAAAGACTAACAGGGTCTTTTTTAATGGTAAAATCTATTTCTGTCCTGTTCAACATGCTGAAGAGGCTAAGGAATACGGGAAAAACAAATGTTACTGGCGGGGTCTTTTTTAGGAGAAATAAAAATGGCATATAGATTCACAAATACCGACAAATGGGCCGATTCCTGGTTTGCTAATTTAAAGCCAATAGAAAAGCTTCTTTTTATTTACCTTTATGAAAATTGTGATATTGCCGGCTTCATAGAAATAAACTTAAAACGATGGGCTGTGGATATCGGGGCAGAATTAAAAACTATTGAAGGAGCTTTAAAGGGGCTTGATAGGGGCATTATATTTTCTAAAGATAAAGACTGCCTATATATCAGAAATTTTTTGAAGCATCAAAAGAATTATCCTCTTGCCGAAAATAACAGAGCACATCAGGGAATTTTGAAAAGATTTATTATATATCGGCATAAATTTGACATAGAGGATATTAGTGAATTTATAGAAAGGGGCTTTGAAGGGGCATTAAAGGGGCTTAATAGCCCCTATGGTATAGGTAATGGTATAGGTATAGGTAATGGTAATGGTAATGGTAATGGTAAGGGCGAACCGAAAAAAAAGAAATATGCCGAATATGTTTCATTGACTGAAGAAGAATACCAGAAATTATGTGACGAACATACACAAGGCAACGCAGACTTGTTCATTCAGATCCTGAATAACTACAAAGGGGCAAAGGGTAAAACATATAAGAGTGATTACCTGGCAATACTTAACTGGGTAATTGAAAAGACAAAAGCCGACGGCAGTTATTTTAAAAATAAACCAAGAGTTGTAAGATGAAAATTCAGTCGGCAATAACAAGAAAAATATATGAGTTCAGCCCCCGGAAGGATGGGCAGGCTAAATATCTTTGTCCGGAGTGTTCGGCAAAAAGGAAGCCGGAGCATCGGGGCGAGAAATGTTTTTCCTGGGATGCCGAGAAAAATCGTGGTTATTGTCATAATTGCCAGGCAGCCTTCTTTGAATATCGGCCGTTCGACAAGAAACAATATGTTATGCCGGAGTGGAAAAACATTACGAAACTCTCTGACAAGGTAGTTAAATATTTTGAGGGTAGGATGATAAAGCAAGAAGCCCTCAATAAAATGAGGATATACAGCGACATAGAAACAATGCCTCAATTTAATAAAGAGGTTGAGGTTATATGTTTCCCGTATTTCTTCGATGGCAGGTTGGTCAACATAAAATACCGGGGGCCGAAAAAGTCTTTTAAACTTGTCGCGGGGGCAGAGCTAATATTCTACAATCAGGATGTTTTGCGGGAATATAAGGAAGTAATAATCACCGAGGGGGAAATAGATACACTCTCTTTCATTACCCAGGGTTATTTTAATGTTATGTCTGTGCCTAATGGTGCCGGGAATAAGTTGGAATACCTTGACCCATATATTGAATTATTTAACGGCATTGAAAAAATATACCTTGCAACTGATTCTGATACCCGGGGGATAGAACTTCGAGATGAACTTATCCGCAGGCTGGGAGCTGAGAGATGTTATCTGATTAATTTTAAAGATTGTAAAGATGCTAATGAGTTTCTTTGTAAGTATGGCCCGGATTTCCATGACCTAATTCCCAATGCCCAGCCGGTGCCGTTAAAGGGTATTGTTTCAGTAGATAATATTGCCGCAGAAATATATAATCTCTATGAAGAGGGTATAAAGCCAGGTGTTAAAATCGGACTTGATAAATTGGACAATTCAATAACATGGGAGTTGGGCAGGCTCTGTATGGTAACCGGCATCCCTTCAAGTGGGAAGAGCGAATTTGTGGATTTCCTCGTTACCAGGCTTAATATTCTTTATGGATGGAAGGCTGCATATTTTACCCCTGAAAACTACCCGCTGAAATATCATTATGCAAAACTCTATGAGAAGATCATCGGGAAAGAATTTAAAAAAGGCAAATCAAACAATGTTGAATATGACATGGCCTATGAATATATCCGGGAAAATTTCTTCTATATCTTAAATGAGGAAGACTTGAAACTCTCCACCATACTCACAGCTGCAAAAATATTAGTTAAGACCCGCGGGATTAAAATATTAGTTATTGATCCGTGGAATAAAATAGATCACCAGTTTTCAGATAGCGAAACAAGATATATCAGCAGGGCTCTGGATGAAATAATCAACCTGGCGAAGTTTAGCAATCTTTTAATATTTCTTGTGGCGCACCCGACTAAGATGGGAAAGGGGGAGATTCCCTCACTTTATAACATTTCCGGGTCGGCACACTTTTTCAACAAGCCGGATTATGGGTTTACTATTGATCGCAAGGCCGATGAGCAGAATATCCTTCAGGATGAGGTAGATGTGCATATCCAGAAAATTAAATATAAACACCTGGGAAAATCTGATGTTGTCCATTTATTCTATGATAAAGTCACGGGAAGATTTAAACAGGGTGCCGGCAGCGACCTCTCTAACTGGCTTATTCGGGAAGAAGAAAAAGAAATTGAATTTGAAATAAGAAACGAAGATGCGCCATATTGAAACATATAAACATTATTTCGCAAAGATTCTGCTTGCGGAGTGGTTTTCGCGGAACTATCATGTGGAGACCGAGAAGCAGTTTGTCCTTGATGGAAAATTATTGGCCGTTGCGGATCTTGCGGTGATGGAAGGGGAGTGGATATTGGCAGTATATGAGATCACTAATAAGCATGGACTAATGGGAAAGAAGCTGGCCTTATACCAATTATGGGCATATTACAACTATGATATTGAAGTATGTGAGGTGAGTGCTGATACAATTCTTAATGCTACTTCAATGCCAGCGATAGTTAAACATGAATTAGTTAATTGCGACAAATATTTTACAAATACGAGGAAATGAAAAAGATATTAGTACTTATAATTTTGATGCTTTTTCTCGGATGCGAGGAAGAAAAGTGTTATGTATGTGTTGATTATGCCCCGGAAACATTAATTATTCATACCTTTGTGGTATATGGTAGTTGTGATGAATACGATGGTAATATCCGCACGCAGAATTGTATTGACCCGAAGACGGGGAAGATTGTTGAACTTGTTGTCACAACTAAATGCAGGGAAATAAAATGAAAACAATTCATGTGATAATACTCTGGTTGATAACTACTTTGAGGCTGATTGCCCCGGAATTTCACGCCTTGCCGGTATTTCCGGCAGAAAAAATATATCGGTGGAATATGGATTATTTGCTTTGGGCAGTTGCTAAAGTGGAGAGTAATTTTGATATTTATGCAGTTAACCCTCTTTCCGGAGCCAAGGGGCTTTTGCAAATTACTCAGCCCACCATAGATGAGGCCAATAGACTATCAGATAGTAAATACTCTCTTGAAGATGCCTGGTCGCCGGAGAAAAGCATAGAAATTTGGCAATTGCTGAACAAGCATCACAATCCGGAGTATGAATTGGATAAGGCTTGCCGGTTGTGGTTTGGAAGTGGTAAAGAGGTGGGGTCTGGTAGGATATGGGAAGATTATAAAAAGTTAATTCTAAAACATATAAAGCCATGAAAATAACATACCTGACGATAAAATGGAAGATGAATATGAAAACAGAAATATTAACCTTTAAATTTTAAAACTATGAGTGCATTTGACGATTTTTTTAAAGATGAAATTGTTTCTTCAATTCAGGCCTTTATTAAGGAAAAGAAACGGCAATCTCCAGACATCCAGATTAACGACTTAGTCCGAGAGACATTGGACATTGTGGCTTACTCCATGGAACATGCTATTTGGGAAATAGAAAATCCTATAAATAATAATGGAAATGGAAATAAATAAAATCATTTGTGGTGACGCACTTACGGAATTGAAGAAATTACCGGACAATTCTATTGATTGTTGTGTGACAAGTCCACCTTACTACAGATTAAGAGATTACAATATTGACGGTCAGATAGGGCTTGAAGAAACGCCCGCAATGTACGTTCATAAACTTGTTAATATATTCAGCGAAGTCAGAAGAGTTCTTAAAACACAAGGCACTATATGGCTTAATTTGGGGGATAGTTATGCAGGGAGTATGAGGGGAGAAGGTGGTACTTATGAGTTAAGCAAAAAACAAAATTCAAACAGAGGCAGTCATTTTGGTAAGGATAAAGGAGAAAAACACAAATTTAATTGCGGTTGCAAGCCGAAAGACCTTATTGGCATTCCGTGGATGGTAGCTTTTGCCCTGCGTGATAGTGGATGGTGGCTCCGTCAAGATATAATTTGGCACAAACCTTCGCCGATGCCGGAGAGCGTGACTGACCGTTGTACAAAGTCGCATGAGTACATTTTCCTTCTCGCAAAATCGCAGAGGTATTATTACGACGCTGATGCCATAATGGAAATAGCAACAGGATATGACGGGAGAAAAGATACATTATTCAAGGGAGGCAAGAAATATAAAGGGTTTAATCAACAGACCATGTTATCAAGAGGGTATGAAAGATGGCGATTTAAAAATTTACAGTATGATGGACAAAAGCCAGACACGTTACATTTAAGAGGAGCCGAAGGGATGCCCGAACCGCAATATCCTGTAAGAAATAAGAGGTCAGTATGGACTGTCAACGCAAAACCATTCAAAGAAGCTCATTTTGCCACCTTTCCTGAAGAGCTTATTGTAGATATGATTAAGGCAGGGTGCCCTGAAAATGGAATAGTTCTTGACCCTTTTATGGGTGCCGGCACAACCGCCGTCGTCGCCCGGAAATTAAACCGGAATTATTTGGGCATAGAACTTAATCCGGAATATATTAAGATTACAGAAAGAAGACTATACATTGAATTAGGGATGTTTAAAGATTCATAATTAACAATTAAAAACTTAAAGCTATGGAACCAATAACATTAATACTTTTTCTCTACTTTTTAGGCTTTCTTTTAGGATGGTTATCATATTCCTTAATCCAGACTATCCGTGACCGCAAAACAGCGGCGTGGGAAGAGAAATACAGAAAGTTGCAGGATGACGTGGAAAACAGTCCCGTGACTATTGACAACTTTAGCAGGCTTACTGACCGTATTATTGAGCTTTGGGGAATGCCTGGGTATAACAAGGAAAAATACCAGGTCTTGCGGGATCAGTTTCTTAGGAAATTTTGTAATATCAAATGAAATGCAGATTAATATCTCCCTCCCTTGTTGAAAACTTTTTTTGCTTTATATGATTTTTATTGTTTAATTTTGTGTTGTTAATTCGGATATGTAGGTATTAATTTAATATGAGAATATTTGAAAAAAACAATTTAATTCAAAATGAGAGGGCCAGGGAAAGGTAATACGAATAATCCTCACGGGAAACCTAAAGGAACTCCTAATAAGGTCACGCAAGAGATGAGGGGCATTCTTAAAGTTATCCTTGAAAAAGAACTGGAAAAACTTCCGGAATTATTAAAATCACTTAAACCAGATAAAAAGGCGGACATCATTGTTCGTCTTTTGCCTTTTGTGTTGCCTCAGAAAATAGAAACAACAATCAATGATATAGTAATAGAATTCAGAGAGTGAGTGAAGCACCAACAATAATAAGAAAGCTAATAGTAAAGAAGCCAAATTTCACCGGCTACCAAAAGGCTATCCTTGAATCTAAGAAAAGGTTTACAATAACTGAAGCTTCAACGAAAAGCGGAAAGAGCTATTCTCATATATATTGGCTTTTCGAGCTTGCGCATAAAGGTAAATTAGGGCAGGAATATTGGTGGATAGCTCCTATCTATTCCCAGTCAGAGATAGCCTTTAAGAGGATGGCGCGGGCAATAGCACATTCGCAGCTTTACACGGTCAACATTTCCAAACTTTCCATAACAACTCCTAAGGGAACAATAATCAGGTTTAAGTCAGCTGAACATCCGGATGGACTTTATGGTGAGAACGTATATGGGTTTGTCTTTGATGAATTCAGCAGGGCAAAAGAAGAAGCATGGCACGCATTGCGCACAACGGTTAGTTATACCCAGGCCCCCGGTAAATTCATCGGCAACGTAACGGGGCGAAACTGGGCTTGGGAGCTGGCACGCCGGGCCGAGAAAGGTCAGGAGAAAGACTTTGAATATTTCCGGGTAACTGCAAAGGATGCGGTTGATGCAGGAATATTAAAACATGAAGAAGTTGAGAGGGCAAGACAAGAGTTACCGGCAAGAGTGTTTAAAATGTTGTATGAAGCGCAGTATGTTCAGCCGGCAGGAGCTCTGTGGGGGTGGGAGATAATAGAAAACTTCCGCATTGTTGCTCCGGACAATCTTAAGAGAATAGTTGTGGGCGTTGACCCTTCCGGCACGTCTAATAAGTCCTCCGATGAGGCAGGCATAGTTGTTGCCGGGCAGGATGTTAACGGGCATGTATATATCCTGGCTGATGAATCAGGGGTGATGTCGCCTAATGAGTGGGCGGATAAAGCAGTGAAGTTATATCACCAGTATAAGGCTGACAGGATAGTAGCTGAGGTTAACATGGGCTGGGACATGGTGGAAAATACTATCAGGACTATTGATAAGACGGTCCCGGTTAAGAAAGTTGTTGCCTCCCGAGGTAAGATGCTGAGGGCGGAGCCGGTGGTAGCACTCTACGAACAAGGCAGGGTGCATCACACTCAGAAGTTTAAAGAGCTTGAGGAGGAGATGACAGAATGGGATTATAAGAGCAGCACCTATTCTCCGGATAGGATAGATGCTTTAGTGTATGCGGTGACGGAACTTGCGATTAAAAACAATGTTGATTTCGTTGTGGTATGAGAATAAATGAGATATTAAGTAATATTTTCCGTGGGCAGAAAAAAGAACTTCCGCAGTCAGGCATTGTGGAGATGATTACCCGGGCAATAGGTTTCGGGGGCGCTGCGCTGATTCCAGAGGACACTACCAGCTATATTAACAACGGATACCTTGGTAATCCTAATGTTTATTCAATCATCTCATTTATTACCCAGAAGGCCGGAGCCATTCCTTGGAGCGTATACAGGATTAAAGATCAGAAGAAACTCACGATATATAAATCTTATCCTAAGAAAGGGCTTAAGGAGCAGGTACTCGAGGAAGATTCTAAACATCCATTATCGAAAGTATTAACTTATCCCAATGAACTGCAAGGATGGAATGAGTTTTTTGAACAGGTATGCGGATTTAAACTTCTAACCGGTAACTCATTCATTCAAACCATAAAATTGGATAGCGGGAAACTTCAGGAACTCTGGGTTATCCCCTCGCAACTTGTTGAGATACTTGTAGGTAATCGCATGCAGCCAATAAAGGGTTACCGGTTGATGAATAACAGGGATATCGTTTTCACGCCCGAGGAAATCATACACCTGAAATATTGGACGCCGGATGCGCAATCGCAGTTATATGGATTATCTCCTATCAGGGCAGGGCGAAGAGTTGTCACCCGAAGCAATGCATCATTTGACATGTCAACTAATAATCTCCAGAACAATGGAGTACTTGGCATCATATCTTCAGAAGGCGAGGCACCACTAACTGCGGAGCAGGCGCAGAAGATAGAAGAGAAGTTAAGAGCTAAAGCATCATCTAAGTCAATCAATCGCTTTATTGCAACTTCGGCAAGGTTGAAATGGCAGCAAATGGGACTTTCTCCGGTTGACCTTCAGCTCATCGAGAATGACAAGATGGATTTGCGCACACTCTGTAATATATTTCATGTGCCTTCGGAGCTATTTAATGATGCTGCGAATAAGACTTACAGTAATACAAAAGAGGCCGGCAGGGCAATATACACCAATGCAATTATTCCGTTGCTTACTTCTTTCCGTGATGAGTTTAACAGGTGGATTGGTCAGAACTCCGGCGAGAACATTTATGTTGACTTTGACCTTTCGATGATTCCTGAACTTCAGGAGGACTGGTCTTCATTAATTACTTCGCTGGCTCAGGCATGGTGGCTCACTCCTAATCAGCGGCTGGAACTACTGGGCTGGAGCACTTCAGAAGACCCACTCATGGACAAGGTCTGGATACCTTCTGGGCTGGTACCTATTGACATGGCAGAGATAAGTGATGCTACTCTTACGCAGGTTGAGGGCAAGATGAAGTTTAACGACTATGAGTGATAAAAAATATATACAGGCAGTTGAGGTAAAGCGCCGGGCAATGGAGAAGAGGTATGTTCCTCTCATCCGTCGGGTCCTTAATCGGCAGGTGCAGGAGATTATCACTATGATAAGGCCAGATAACATGTATGCCGTTGACCCTCTGCCCTCACGGGAAGGGATAGAAAGATTGTTCATAGACCTCTATCAGAATGTAGGAGTTGCATTTGCCGATGATGTTTATTCAGAGATTAAAAAGGGGACAAAGGCTGATCCGGCCATCCCTGGTTTTCAGTCTGAAGCAGAGAAGATAAAAAACAAGTGGAAGATATTCTTGAAGAATTTTGCCCGGACAGAAGCAGCCGACCGGATAACGTCTATTACCGGGGAGACAAGAAAACAGGCTCTGAGAATTATTAAGGCAACTATTGACAAAGGAGTTGAGGAAGGCATTGGAGCATTAAGGATTGCGGAAAATATTGAAAAGCAATTAAATGCGGTGCTTATCCCGATGAACTCGTGGCGGGCATTAAGAATTGCAAGGACAGAAGTCATCGGCGCAGCTAATCTGGGAAGCATGATCGGGGCACGCGATACAGGCGAGGAGATGGAGAAGAGGTGGATATCTAAGATAGACAACAAAACAAGGACAGATCATATAGAGATGAATGGGAAGAGAGTTGGTCTGCATGATAAATTTGATGTTGGAGGGGTAATGATGGATTACCCCGGAGACCAGACGGCACCGCCGGAGCAGGTGATAAATTGCCGGTGTTCAGTAGCTTTTAAAGTGAAAAAGATTGATTATGGAATATAATATAATATGGGAGGTAAGGCTATGATAGAATATTATTTAACAAAAGACACTTCCGGCGGGAGTGTTAAGGATGTGGATGTTAAGCAGGGGATAGTTACCGGCTATTTCGCGATATTTGGAAACGTGGATGCCGACAATGATATAATCATGCCGGGGGCAGCCAAAAAAACTATCGAGGAAAACGGCCCCGAGAGTAAGAAACCCAGAATCATGCACCTTTTGCAGCACGACATCTGGCGACCATTGGCAAAGCCTCATGTACTTAAGGAGGATAACAAGGGTATTTATTTTGAGTCGAAAATATCTGAAACATCCTACGGCAGAGATGCTATTAAGCTATATGAGGATAAGGTCTTATCTGAGCACTCAATAGGATTTCAGCTTATTAAGCATGAGATGGATCAATCTACAGGGATAAGAACAATCAAAGAGATTAAGCTCTGGGAGGGAAGCACGGTAACATGGGGAGCTAATGCCGAGGCTCTCGTAGTGGCCGTGAAACAGGAAAATGGTAAAGACGTGGCAGAGAAAATCATTAAAAAGATTGATGCCATTAACCATGCTATGAAAGGAAATTACACTGATGAGACATTTCGCATGTTGGAAATAGAACTGAAGCAACTCCAGCAGATAATAGTTACACTTATTGAGAAACTTGAGCCGGTCAACACTCAGGTTGAAGATAAGCCGTTAACGTCTGAAGAGATGCTTAAAATATTGTTAAACAAAATAAACTGAAAAAAGATGAACGAAGAGATAAAAAAAGCACTTGAAGATTTCGGCACCGTCATAGATGGTAAGCTGAAAGCCGTTACCGACAAGCTGGCTCTGGTGAGCAGCGATGCGGAGAAAAAGCATTTGATAGAAGCTATTAAAAAGGAACTTGAACCTGAGATAGCTAAGTATAATAAAATGCAGGAAAACCTTGATGCCCGTGAAGCTAAACTGAAAAGGGTGGACTTTGGCGGGTCAGTGCCCGGCAAAACCTTTAGCGTGGAACTGAAGGAAACTCTGGAGAACATCATTAAGAAGGAAGGAGCACGCACACTCAGGGGCAGGATGTTAAACTTTGAGCAGAAGACGGTGATTGATATGACTGAGAGCAATGCTTTCAATTCGACCGTTGTCGTGCCTCCGGCTTATCAGCCCGGAGTGGTCTATGATCCTTCCAGACCGATACGTATTCGAGACTTGATTTCACCGGGAACAACCGACAGTAATCTGGTGAAATTCATCCGGGAATATTCCTATACCGATGCTGCTGCCGTCACCTCTGAAGGTGCAGAATACAAGCAGGAGGACTTCACTCTGAAAGCTATTGATGCAGCCGTACAGAAGATCACTAACTATATCGTGCTCTCTGAGGAGATGCTTGAAGATGTGAATGGTCTGACCAGCTACATCATGACAAGGCTGCCGGAGAAACTCCGCAATGCTGAAGATTCATTTATTCTTTCAAATGGAACTTATGGCATCCTGACTTTAGGAACTGCTTATAGCGATAACCTCGCTGATAGCAAGGTTCAGAGAATAGATGTTCTTGTTGACGCTATCCGTCAGGTAGCAAATTATGAGTACAGGGCAACCGGCATATTGCTTCATCCGGCTGACGCTACACGTCTGAAGCTGACCAAAGATGATAATGGGCAGTACATCTATCCGTGGGTGTTCATCAACGGAGTGCCTACAATTGACGGGGTGCCGATATACACATCAACGGCAATGACTTCCGGAACTTTCCTTGTTGGAGACTTCAAGCGTGGCGCTCAGATTTTTGACCGCAGGCAGCTGACTATCGAGTTCAGCAACCAGAATGAAGATAACTTCATTAAAGGAATGGTGACTGTGCGTGGACATGAGAGAATTGCTTTGGCAGTTTATCGCCCGCACGCTTTCATCTATGGAACATTTGCTGCCGCACTCGCTCAGGGTAGCGCATAGCAGATTAGAGGAGTTTAAAGCCCCGGTTAATTGCATGGGGGTGTAACGCCGGGGCCTCCTTTTAATATTTAAGATATGCCGATAGGAAGTTTCGCAATATTGCCGGATGTAGTTAGTGAGCTTGTGAGGAAGAATCCCCGCAGGGTGCTTGACGTTGGTATTGGCTTTGGCATCTATGGAGCAGCGATTAGAGAGTGGCTGGATAGTGGCTATGGAAGAAAGACTTTTATTGAAGGAGTTGAAGCATTTTCAGGTTATGAGAATCCCAACTGGCAACATTACGACAGGGTGATTGTTGATGATGTCATGAAAGTTTTCTTTGACGGGCTTTACGATGCCATATTACTTCTGGATGTTATCGAGCATTTCGGGAAAGAGGAGGGGGAAGAATTACTCAGGCGGATGAAGTCAATATTATTTATCGGAGGGATTTTGCTTGTTGGCACTCCGGCAATATTTTGCCCGCAGGATGCAGTCTATGGCAATGAATATGAAAGACACAGGTCGTTATGGACAAAAGAAGATTTTGAAGGATTTGAAATATTACGGGATGGCTCCCCCGATAAATTCGGAGCACAGATGTTACTAACTAAATACACTAAGTCATGAAAATACTTGCAATGGTACACGGTTTCCCACCTCATCACAATGCTGGAGCAGAATGGATGCTGCATGATATGTTAAAATATCTTAAAGAGAAAGGTCATCAGGCTACTGTTATGCTCCCGATAACTGGATTAAAGCCCTATGAGATTTCCGGCATAAGAGTTGTTCCCGACATCGGCATGGATGAGATGCTTAAAGAACTGAACTCGCATGATATAGTAATATCGCACCTTGACCGCTATGCCAAAGCATTAAACAGATGTGAATATTTCGGGAAACCTTATATATTACTTGTACATAATACTCATCGGTATGCTGGTATAGCTGAGAAGCATAAGCGGGAAATGAATCAGAGATGGATATATGTTATTTATAACTCCGAATATACCCGCGATGCTTTGAAATATCCCAACCCTGCGATAATTGTTCACCCGCCGGTGGACAGGGAAAGGGTTTTGACAAGAAAAACAAGAGCTGAATATATCACCCTGATTAATCTCTTTGCTCCGAAAGGGGGAGATATCCTACCACAGATTGCCAGAGCTTTGCCGGAGAAGAAATTTCTGGGTGTTAAAGGTGGATATGGCCATCAGGTGATTGACGAGAATATTCAAAACATCACTTATATGGAGAACACGCCGGATATTAAAAAGATATACGGCAAAACAAGAATACTCATTATGCCCTCGGAATATGAGAGCTATGGCCGTACAGCTGTTGAGGCAATGATTAACGGCATACCGGTTGTAGCCAATAATACCCCGGGACTTAAAGAGTCACTATCTTATGCAGGAGTATTTGTCAATGATCGTGGTGATGTACAGGAGTGGCGGGAGAAGATTCTTGAGGTTGAGGGAAATTATAAATCCTATAGCGACCGGTGCAAAGAGCGGGCTGAAGAGATACAGAAAAAGACAGAAGCAGAGTTACAGGTAATGGAAGAATTTATTTTAAAAGCAATCAATAAAAAATTATAGTCATGGCAACAAAAAAGAAAATCACTCCAGTAAAGGAGAAGAAAGAAATCAAAACAGCGGTGCCGATCTTCAGAGATGGCTATGTCCATACAGTAATATTACAGGATTATGGAGATTACAGAAAAGGAGAAGAGGTGATGCTTGTTGAACGCAGGTATAAGAGTTTAAAAAAAGATAATATCGTAAAATGAAGACATGGGTTAAAACGGATGTTGTCACAGAGCCGGTGACTTCGACGGAAGCAAAGCTATTCTGCAAGATTTCGGGAACGCAGGATGATACATTGATAGCCTCGCTGATTAAATCGGCAAGGATGGCTATTGAGAATTATACCGGTCTGGCTCTTGCCGAAAAAACTCTGTATACAACATTTGACCTGCCGGGGTTGGGTAATATTCTTGACCTACCAATTCAGCCGGTAAAGAGTGTGGCATCAGTTAAAATAATTGATATAGAAGGCGATGAAACAACACTCACCCTGAACACTGATTATTATCTGATTGATTCGCCCTGGACAAAAATTAAGATTGGCAACGTATGGGTAAGTGACGGGGTGCTTTTAAAAGTTGAATATACGGTTGGTTATGGCGCCACCGGTTGCCCGGCACTACCGGAAGCATTGAAAACAGCAGTCCTGAAAGAAATTGCAACACAATACGAAAGACGGGAAGATATAACAGAAGTGGCAGGACAGGTGATGGATAATAACAGTAGAAAGTTGGCAGATCCTTTCAGAATAAAACTCTGGCTATGATAGGGAAGAAGAAATACTATATTCAACTATTGAGTCCCTCGGTCACAAGTGACAGCCAGGGTGGGGGGACACTGAGTTATTCTTCACTTGCTTATGTCTGGGCAGAGAAAAAAGAACTGTCATTCTCCAGGGAGCTTGTCTATGCGGGGATAAAATATTTTGTGGCTGTGGAATTTACAATCCGCAATGAATCAAGTATTTCAATCACGGCAGACTGCAAGATTACTTATGATAGTGAAGATTACTACATCTACTCGATAGTTAAAGACGATGACAAAATTAAAATACTTGCGTACAAATGAGCGATAGCATGAGGATAATGTTACCAAAGGGCGAGATGGTGAGATTTCGCAGGTGGATTAATGAGCAGGATGAGAAAAAGAAACGTGCCTGCCAGAATATTATTACCCGTGCTTCGGAGCTTATTGTGGCAACTGTTAAAGCTTCACCGAAAACTCCCGTTAAAACCGGTAATTTGCGGGCAAGTGTCCATGCTAATTATAGTTCTGACAGGTTAAGCAGTCAGGTGGTGGTAGATGTTAATTATGCTGCTGTGCAGGAATTTGGCGGCGGAAGATGGAGAAGAAAAATCCGCGCAAGGCATTATTTCTTTCCGGTGGTTGAGAGAGTGAATAAATACATGTTACAGTTACTTAATAAAATAGGATTCAAATGAAAAACCCATGCAATGACATAAGATCATGGTTATACAGCGTGTTGAATGGCAAGATCACTTATAACAGCGCTACGGTGCCGGTGTATAGTATCCCGCCGACATCTGCCACTTACCCGCATATACTTCTGGGAGACATAGAGTGGGAGCCGGTAAGCAGAAATAAAGACTGCGATATATACGATGTAATGACTGAAATAATTGCTGTGACAAAATATACCGGCGTAATGGCAAGTTACGGTGCTGCGGATAGTATCACGGATGATGTTCTGGAAGAGATTTTGAGTTCTACCACAGCAATAACTAATTACGATCTTATTGAGTCCCTTATTAGCAGGGGGAAAACAGCAGTTGAACAGATAGACACAGGATTTATAGTGACACACAAGATTATATTAACCTTAAAAATAGAGGAGGAGTAACAATGGCAAAATTAAATGGTTCAAAATTACGTGTAGTCGTCAATGGGGTGAAAATAGCAGGAGCGACAGGCTTTACCTTTGATGGCGACATTAATCTTCTCTCCATTGCCGACAAGGATAGCGCAGGATGGGAAGAGTACGACTATGGTAGGAGGTCATGGACAATATCGGTGGATGCTCTGTATGATCCTTCCGGTGTTTACACGGCTGAGGAGATCATAGACCTGATGATTAACAAGACTTCTATTACTACTCTGGAGATAGCCCAGATTGATGGAGTAGGTGGAGGTCATGTATGGAGTGGTGCAGCTAAACTGAAATCATTCTCCCTGAAGGGCAATGCCGACGAGATAGCTACAATTAGCGCTGTATTCAATGGTTCAGGTGCGTTGACTAAAGGAACCGTCCCGTCATCCTAAAGAATATGAATGAACTATCAGGATATAAAGAGGTAAAAATAGGGGGCAGGATGTTTCCGATGAAATTCGGGGTTAACGCCTCTGCCCTCTTCTGTCTTGCCCGTGGGGTAGATTTGCCGCAGATAGCAGATACGGGGCTATACGGAAGGTATGAAGGAGAAAAAATGATCTCTCCCCCGGATGTGTATGCATTGCTTCAGCTTGCCTGGTTTGCCCATGTCACGGCCTGTAAGATTGGAGGAAGAGATACAGAGGTGGCAAGTATGGAGGAATTTATTGAACTCTGTAATGAGGAAGAGGGCACGATGGAAGAGATCACCAGGGCGATGCTGGAAAGTAAATTCTTGGGCAGGAAGATTACCGGAGAAGCAAAAAAAAAGCCGAACTGACATGGCGAGAATTATTAAGATATGTGCTGGGAGAAATAGGCATCTTGCCGGATGTGTTCTGGTGCCTGTCATGGGAGGAATTGGATGTGATGATAGAAGGCTACGAGCGCAGAATGGCAAGGCAGCTTATCTTACAGAGGGAAATCATGGCACTGCTTGTTAATGTCCACCGAAAGGATGGCTCAACAACGATAAGAGGAGAAGACATCATGCCACTGATTACGGACAAGGTAAGGGAAAGCAGGCTGATGACACGGGAAGAATGGGATGCGATGAATGACTTAATGGACAAAGTGATATGGCAGAAGAGGGAAAACTGAAAGCGCAACTGGGGCTTGACACTAAAGAGTTCGACAAAGGACTTAAAGAAGCTCATGGCTCTGTGCAGAAATTCGCTGGCACAATGGGTGGAGTATCTAAAGTGCTGACAGGATTATTCTCTGCCGGTGCCGTAGCGGGGATTGCCACGACCATTAAGAAGATATTCGACACAACCCAATCATCAGGGGATAAACTTGCTCTTACCATTGAAGGCATTAAATCAGTAGCCCTGACCACGGCCCAGAGTCTTGCGACAATGGATTTCAGCGTCTCTCTAAAGGATGCTTATCTGGCTGCTAAAGAGTATGCAGCAATTCTTGATGACTTACAAGACAGGCAGAGGTCAGTTAATTACCTGTCGAAAGAATATCAGCTGCAAATAGAAGAAGCAAGGGGAATATTAAGAAGGGTAAAACTGACAACGGATGAAAGACTGGCGGCTGAAGAGAAGCTCCGAAAAGCAGTAGATGGGGAACTTGCATTACATAGGCAATTAGCCGAGGAGGGTATTGGCGCAGAACTTGGATTTCTGCAGAAAAAATATAAGCTCACACAAGATGATGCAAAACTTGTTCAGGAATATGTTTTAAACTATGCAAATTATTCTAAAGAACAACAGGATGCATTCAATAAAATTATTGAATTAAACATCAAGTATAACAAGATGCTTACTCCCAATGCTGAATGGGTAAAACAGATAACGGGAGAAATAGCTGAAGAAACGGCCAAGTTACCGGAAGAGATGCGAAAATATGCAGCAGTATGGAAACCAATAAATGACCTCACAGATAAGCATCGGGATAAAATTGTTTCGTATTCACAGGCATACCTTGACGCACAGATAGCATTACAAAGACAGCTTAATCTTGCCGACCGGTACGGAGATGCCCTTGATTTTTTAGGACAAAAGACCGAAGCAGTAGCAACGGCAACAAATGAGATTCCTTCTCTACCGCTTGCAGCACCTATGATTACAGGGGGTAATATGACGATGCCTGTTCCTGCAGTCAGTACAGCACTTGTGCCGATGAAAGAAAATGCAAGGGTCTTTGTTGATTTCTGGAGTGACGCAGCACAGAGGTTTGGCAGTATAACTATGTCAATAGCTGATAGCATCGCAAATGTCGGTGATGTCATTAATAATGTTATGGCAGATAGTGAGGTGGATTTTGGCGAAGCAATGAATGTTATATCAAAGACAGCCCTTGCGACTATTCCAGTGCTTGAGGCTCTGGCAGCAGCTCATATCTTTGCCGGAGAGGGATGGAAAGGTGTTGCCGGAGTACTGGCAGCTATCGGGGGCATTACAATGATGCTCGGGGTAATGTCATCGCTGGGCAAGAAGAGAAAGATGGCAGAGGGTGGCATAGTTTATGGTCCTACTTCAGCGCTGATAGGAGAATATGCTGGGGCTAGAACAAATCCGGAGGTGGTGGCCCCGCTGGACAGACTGCAGAGACTTATCGGTGGTAGGCAGACTATAGAGATAGTCGGGAAGATAAAAGGCACAGACATCGTATTGGCTCTGGAAAGAAATCTTGGAGTAAATTACAGAGGCGTATGAGTTGGGCGACAAAATATAAGGGAGAATTTAAGGACAATCAGGGGAATGACTGGGATGTTGAATTTCAGTTTGATGGTTACTCCGGCAGCACTTATGATATAAAATTAGGCGGGGAGCCTCTTGTTATTCAAAAGAATGTTAATAATGAACAACTAAATCATATCGCCACAAAGACAGCCATAATCTCGATAGAGTGTAAACAGCATTTCAGATTTTTGGAACTCTATTCATCGGGTAATCTCTATTGTAGAGTGTATATCACGAAAAACAGCAGCCTCTATTTTCTGGGTTATGTAATGAATGATTATCAGGAGCCTTATGATGATTTCCCGTATTTCGTACAGGTAAAAGCCACAGATGCCCTGCCTTACCTGAAAGAATTAGCCTACGATGATAACGGCACTCCATACAACGGGCATAAAAGAATAAGTAAGATTGTTCTGGACATCCTGGGGAAGATAGGCTATACCTCATTTACAGAATATATCAATCTCTACGAGCGTTATATGAATCAGAATACAGAAGATTCAATGTTCGACCAGACACTGATTAATGTGGATGTATTCGCGGGGAAAGATTGTTATTATGTACTCTCAGAGATTCTGAAAATCCTTAATGCAGCCCTTGTTCAATCTTTGGGTGAGATGACATTTTATCGGCCTGCAGAGTTAATCAATGAAACAGTTTATGGCAGGACATTTACCGGGGAGACAACAAAGACGAGTACATCTATAACTCCGGAAGTATTTATTGATAGAGCTGATCTTGATTCCAATCTGCACTCAACAGATGGCGGGGTATTAACATTTGAGCAACCGGCGAAGAATATCAAAGTTAATTTCAATTACGGAAATAGAGAGAGCTGGATAGATAACTATGATATGCCAGCAAGTAGTTGGGATGCTGATAACAAGACGCTGGACTACTGGACAAGGACAGGCACGGCTGCCAATGTTGTGCACATGAGCGAGTTAATGCCGGAAGAGGATCAGGGGATGGCGATAAAAAGTACGGCGGATCATGTGACAGGATTATATCAGTTATTCGGCGATTATACTTCCGGTAACCCCGGGGAGTATGTTGTTTTTGAATTTGAATATGCAATATATAATCCGACATCTTCATTAATTGGCAATGCCTGCGGGAGAATAGGGATAACCCTTAAAGATACTACTTTAGGATTGTTTGTTGCAAACACAGAAAATTACGCATGGGGATATTTCGGTACTATCTATTCGGGACTTATCAATATCAATAAAGGATTTTCCGGATGGCAGAAATTCAGAAGAGTTGTTCCGAGTATATATCCCAAAATCCAATTATATATTAATCTATATGGTGCTTATACTTATACCGGAAGCGTGTATAATGTAAATACTTCAGTTTATGCTTGTTACCGCAACCTGAAAATATATGCCACATCTTATAAGATGGCTTACCGCAAAGGGGTGAGAAGCCTGTGGCAGAGAATAGAAGCAACCCCCGGGGATGCCGTAATTAATCTTAGACTGAAAAATAAATACTATGATATTAAATATAAAGAAGAAGCTGAAAACATTGCAGAAAAGACTATTGAGAAAACAAATAGCATCGAGGGAAGAAAAATCGAGATAGACACTATTCTGGGAGATATTACTGATTCAGAATTATATAATATTATTGAACAATTTCAGGGGCAGCTGGTAAGAAATCAGACACTTGCGGATGTAGCGGAGAAATTTGTGGTTAATTACGCATCGGATTATTTGGCTGGAGATGTTATTATCTCTCAGGGCACAGGCACGGAGACAGATACTATTTATTTCACTTCCGCTGTCCCGGGACAGGATTTTTCAGGCTCAACAACGATAGTTAATGTCAGTGGTAATCTTACAGGTACTCCCTCGACTGTTCAGGCAAATGTACCAGCTACACCGGAAGAGGCACAGCTGGAGATATCCGGCAGTAGCGGAAGTGGAGAAATCACCTGCAACGGAGTTACTAGGACGATGACATTTGATACAGACATCGAAACAACAATTAATAATTTCATCACAGCTTATTTATCGGATTATCTCGCTGCCGGCGTGCAGCTGACCGGAGGCACTAATAACGTTGTCTTTACGACTTATCCGGCTGCGGAATTTACCGAACAGCCTTCATTCTCGAATATCTCCGGCGATCTTGCGGGTGATTATACTCACCTGCAGAATTATGCTGCCGGTACAGCAAGAATAGATAAGATAGTGCTTAGTGGCAGTAGCGGATTAGCTAATATTACCTGCAATACTCTGACAAAGTTGGCATATTTTTCTTACTCAGAAACTGAATCATGGAATGATCGTTATGATCCTACAACTTATAAAGAGATAAATGAATATCTCGCTGATGAGTTAAAAACACAGTATGCCCTGCCGGCGCAGAAAATTATGAACTTGCCTGTTAGAATAAGAGAAGGGGAAGGTTATCAATACCGGCATCTGAATTGCTGGCTGGATATTTTGAATGTTGATGAGCAATTTACACCGATCAAAAATATAAGTGCATGGAGTACTTATAATTGCACATTGTCACTTAACGAAGAAAATAGTTTGTTATATGTTCGGAAGACATCATCAGGCAGCGACCCGCAGATATATCGTGATATATCATTCAGTGGTTTAAAATATCGATGGTTGATAATTAAATATCGGGTTAATTCTAATGTCATTACCGGTGAAGGGAGAACTGTATTTTATAAGACCGCAGGACATAGTTATCATTCAAGTTATTATAAGGCGTTGGATGCGTTTATTTCAGATGGTCAATGGCACTTATGTATTGCCGATATGTGGAATCTGACAAGCGGGGGTACAGACTGGAAAGACAACACAATTACCGGCATAAGGATTGACCTTGACCCGCAAGATAACATCATTGATTTGGAGTTTGTGGGATTCCCTCGGAAATTCGTGGCATTAAGAGAGGAGTTTAACGTTCGGGAGTGTTTGGCAAATATTGACTTAATTGAAATCTTAAAATAAACAGCTATGAGAGCAGATGAATGGATATCATGGAATCATATCAAAGCCCGCAGCGGGGTGAACTGGACTAATTATTGGTCAACAAGAACACCCTCTAACTTGGTTTTAAGGAGATTATCTGAAACATCCATTAAATTGGATTGGGCTAATGGGAATGCTGGAGAATAAAATTTAAAAAAGATGAAATAAAATGGCAACAACAATTGAAATACAGCGCAAAAATCCATATTCAGCAACTATAGCTTTTAAGAAAGATGGAGTTGCATTTAACCTTATAGGAGTAACTGTAATATTCGCCGTTAAATTATTAACTGATAAAGCAGACAATGATGATGCAGCAATAATCAAAAAGACAATAACTTCACATAGTGACCCCGTGAATGGTATTACTATATTGTCATTATCAGCAAATGATACAACTGTGGATTTGGGAAGATATAAAGCGGATTTCAGATTGTATCAATCGGGAGTC
>Ga0209096_1000954_pt1 | contig 34510 bp, 41 predicted proteins | sample AD_UKC034_MetaG_FD_184407 | JGI IMG/M metagenome (GOLD analysis project Ga0209096, IMG submission 184407) | Active sludge microbial communities of municipal wastewater-treating anaerobic digesters from USA - AD_UKC034_MetaG (SPAdes) (version 2) | ecosystem: Engineered > Bioreactor > Anaerobic >...
GGCGTGACAGAGATGGACGGGCTCGTGTTCGCGCAGGCGATGTATGGGATCGTCCTCAGCTGCGGGCAGGGTCCGTCTGGCTGCGTCGTGGATGGCATCAAGACCGCAGGCGAAGACTGTGACGACGGGGACAGCGATGACGAAAACGGCTGCTCCAACACCTGTGCCATTCATGCCGACTATACGTGCAGTGGCGCGGAGGGACAGAAAAGTGTGTGTGTACTCAAGCCTGCCCCTCAGTGCCGCGATGGAGTCGATAACGACAAGGATGGGAAGATCGACTTCCCGGATGATACGGAATGTACCAGCGCCGATGGCACATCGGAGGCGTTACTCGCGCCCGTCTCGATACTCTACCCTGCGGATGGTTCTGAGTATCTGAACTTGAGAGGGGATAACAGCTTCACAGTGCACTATCTTGTAAGTGAAGCAATGGACAACGATGTGAGGAGCATCAATGCCGAATGGATTGATGGCAGTGGGAAGAAGATTTCCCTTCAAGGTGATCCGATGAGCACGTCGCTCTACATGAAGTTAGATCCAACCTATGTGGTGACGTGGGCCGGACAGCACACGCTCACTCTCACTACGCGCTACGAAGATGGTTCATCGTATTCCACGATTTCTCGCTTTACGGTGAAGCAGGTGCCTGTCGTGAATCCTCCCTATCCTTCAATTACTATCGTGGTGAATGGCACATCATCACTCAACTTCTTCCCTCCCGTCTACCGGTATTCTCCGACGTCAAATGTTACGCTCAGCATTCTCTATCCCGAAAAGTGGGAGAGTGTGCAGTCGACTCAAGGTGACATCGATACATGTAACGACGGAATCGACAACAATGCGAATGGGCAAATCGATGAGGGTTGTGTCATCGACTACACGATCAATGGCGTGGCAGGGAAGATGCAATTAACGTCGAATGATTTTAAGGCACGAACGCTCCCCGGTCTTTGGGAGCCCGGTTCCTACACGATTACGGCGAAAATAGGGAAGGAAACAGTCGTGACGTCTTTCGTGATCCTGCCAACGGCCTGTCACGACGGTCTCGATAATGACGGAGATGGCGTGAAGGATTATCCCCAGGATACGGGGTGCAGCCATGCGGGTGATCCTTCGGAGAACGGTGCGATCCTCCGTTCGATTGTCGGCCCCGCCGGGGTGGTCCGTGGAGATACATCGGCTATCACCCTCTACGGAACCCTCCATGGCGATAATACGTCGATGATCATGCGAGTCCTCGTCGACGGCATCGAACGTACGCGGTTCGGTGGAACCGCATGGAATGCGTTGCCCATTCCTCTTGGGACAGCGGGCCAGGGTACCCTGACGATCGCCGTCGACCAAGATCTTCCTGCGCAGACACCGGGGGTCCGCATCTCCCAAGGAGTGCACGCAGTGAAGGTGGAACTTGGGCGGTACGATGGCACGACGTGGGTGAGCCACGGGTCACATGAAACGACCGTCACCGCATACACCTGCGGGAATGGGAAGGTTGATCCCACCGAGCAGTGCGATGGTGAGGCAACATGTGGCACCCTGACATGCCAGACCCTTGCGGCGTCGCAGTGTTTGGACGGATCGGATAATGACAATGATGGCGCAGCGGATTCTTTTCACGTACAGCAGCTCATGCCACTTGCGACCACTGATGACGAGCTCATCGCGGAGAATTCGGAAGACGGCCTCGTCTATACCGATGAACGGCTCTTCCTTCCTCTTGACGACAAGAAACTCGTCGACCGAGTTCGAATTCGTGATCGTGCGGATCCAACGGTCGTGAAGGCCACTGTGGATCTTGGGTACGAATTCCGTAAGTCTGTGTGTGACCAGGACGGCCGGGGAAGTGCACTCAAGAATTCGGGTGTTGAGCACGTGCAGGCCGGCACGACAGCCGAGGGTCCGTACGTCCTCTTGAATCTTTGGTGTGCCACGAGTAACAACAGCGGTGTGAATGTGGCGGTGAAGATGGACGGAATGCTCACGAAGGTGTTGGGCATGTCGCGCGAGATTTTGAGGTATGATCTACGACTGATCGACGGAGGGAAGCAGCTTGTGTACCCCTCAGACGCAGGAGACGCGTTGTATCTGGTGGATGCCACAACACTCACACTCACAAAAACCATCCCGCTCAAGATGTTGGCAACTCATTTCTCGCACATTGCCGGCAATGAGTTCTACTACGTATCCAACCCATATGCAGGGAAAGGGGGACCCCTCTCAATTGTCCGTGTGCGCCTGGAGGATGGGTCCCAGGAAGCAGTGGCTCTCCCGGAGGAGATCGCCCGCTTTGGAGTGCAAGCTGCAGTTGGGAACGGTCAGGATTTCTATCTTTCGCTCTCGCCGAATTTCTATCCCTCCGGGCATCCGATCACAACCGATCTTCCACCAGATATCGTTCGTATCGATCTTCGCACACTCACAGTTGCGGGTACGCTCAAGCTCAGTGTCCCGCGCCGTCTGGATCCGGTGAATCACCTGCAGGATCTCTATATTCAGTTCACCCCTGTGTCCGCAACGGACCGGTATGTCGTTGGGAATGTGTGGATGAAAACCGTTGGCCAGTTTGCGAAAGCATCGCTCGGCATCCTGGCGGTCCCCAAGCAGAGCATCGTTGGGGTGGTTGAAACGTCGACATCCATGCGAGAGTATGCATCCGGCTCTAAAGTGGTCGGGAATGGCATGGTGTTCGTCCCACGTACCGATACCTCTCAGTTGCTTCTCTGCTCTGATAAGACGGGAGCAGGCGAAGCGGTGTGGTGTGGGAGACGAACGACGCCAATACAGTGGACGCTGCTACGGTTCGAAAGTGATACGCAGTGCACATCGGTAGACAGCAATGAGTCCTGAGCTCACCTATGAAAAGGGTGCATCATGCGCCATTTTTTGATGAGCGTGCCGCGATGCCGATGATGGTGCGGACAAGAGTCTGCTCTCTGAGCCCTCCCAAGTTCTCCCGTCCATCCTGCGTAAGAACCTGCTCCTGCGTGAGGCCCGTTTTTTCGATTCGTCCAGAATCCCCCGGCTGTGTGATACGGAACACACACGACTGTCCCCTTGAAAAAAGTCCTTCAATTTGTTATACTGGTTGGATTTCACAAACACACCCACTCACACCCATGTCCATCGAAACCTGCATCGCCCACGCCATTCACAAAGATCTCGATATTCTGGAGGCCGTGCCCGATGTGCAGAAAGTGCCGGTGGAGGAACTGGAAACCTACGTGGAGCAGTACATCACGGCGGTGCAGGACATTCTCTGCACCATCGTGGAGACGAAAGGAGAGTCCTACCTGCGATCCAAGGACGCTGCGGGCCTCTGTGCCGCCTGTCTGGACGCGGGCATCAGCCTGCCGCCCCGGATGCTCCTGCGCATGTGCCAGACCATCGTGCAGCTCACCACCCTCGACGCCCAGTTCATTCTGGACACGGAGGACGGCACCAGCCTCTACTACGTGCGGATGGCGGTATCATGAGGGCATCGGCGACACCAAAGCAATCAAAGGATCCCAAAACGAACCGTAGAGTGCCGGGAAACCTCGCTCGTTAACGCTTGGAGAACTGCGGCGCGCGGCGTGCACGGTGGAGACCCGGCTTCTTGCGCTCTTTGATGCGACTGTCACGACGGAGGAACCCGGCCTGTTTCAGTACATGGCGATAGTCCGGACTCATGAGAAGCAGCACGCGGCTGATGCCATGGCGCACGGCGTCGCTCTGCGCGGACTTGCCTCCGCCCTGCACTTCCACTTCGATGTCGAACGATTTCTTCTTGTCCGTGAGTGCGAGCGCCGCAAGAGCGTTTTCAATCTGCACACCGACAAAATACTTGGCAATCGGATGCTTGTTGACGACGACCTCGCCGGATCCTTCCTCGTACACGCGAACGCGAGCGATCGCATTCTTCCTTTTGCCGACGCCGTAGAAGTACTGTCGCTTGGAGTCCGTCATGATTGCGTGCGGGAGAGGGCTAGAGGCTTGGGTTTCTGTGCGGCAAACGGATGCTCGCTCGCCGCAAACACGTGCAGACGCTTGAGAATCTCGCGGCGGAGACGGTTGTCGTCCAGCATTCCCTTGATGGCGTTCTCGATGGCGAACGTCGGATTCTTCTCCATCATCTGCGTGAGAGAGGTGTGTTTCATATTGCCCGGAAAACCCGTGTGGCGATGGTACACCTTGCGTATCCCCTTCTTGGGCGGCAGCGCGATCTTGCCGGCATTGATGATGACCACGCAGTCACCGCACAGCTGATGAGGCGAGAACGTCGCCTTGTGCTTGCCGCGGAGAACCGTGGCCGCCTTCGCGGCGATCTTGCCGATGGACTGCCCCTCGGCGTCGATGAGGTGCCAGACTGGCGCCGATGGGGGAAGGGTGGTGGTCTTCATGAGGGGGAAGAATCCGAGGGAACCGAAGGAACCGAAGGAACCGAGGATTCCGAGGATTGCTTCGCAGACTTCGTCGGTTTCTTCGGACTCTTCGGTTGCGTCGGTTGCTTCGTTGTTTTCTTTACCTTCTTCTCAGGTGCGGCTGCAGACGTCGCAACCACCGCATCGACGAGAGAGAAATCCACCACGGCCGCTCCGTCACCCTTGCGACTGCCCACGGCCGTGATGACCGAGTAGCCTCCCGTACGGGTGGCATACCGCGGGCGCAGCACTTCCATCAGCTTGCGGCTGGCGTTCTTGTCAGTGACGATGCGGTTGATGGCCCGGATCGCAATGTGGGCTGGTTTCGTCTTCGCCGTCGTAATCAAGCCGTCCACGATCGGGCGAATGACCAGTGCGCGCTTCTTGATCGTCCGAATGGATTCGTAGAGCAGCACGGACGTCACGAGATTCCGCTCCATCGATCGGGCGTAATCCGGTTTCTGGTTGAGCCGAGAACGATTGCTCTTGTGGCGCATGGAGCGGGGAAAATAGGGAGTGAGAGGATAGGGGGGAGGACGATGCGATGCAAGGATTATTCCTCTCCCTCTTCGCCCAGGGTCAAACCGCGGGTCGCGAGGGTCTCTTTCACTTCATCGAGGGCTTTCGCCCCGAATCCGCGGAAGTTGCTGAGCATCGATTCGGTGCACTTGGTGAGCTGTTCGATGGAGCCGACGCCGGCGTTGATGAGCGAGTTTAACGTGCGGGGCGAGAGATTGAGAATCTCAATGGGCGTGTAGCTCTCCTTGGCGGGAGCAGCGGTCCCCGGCTCCTCCACGGCGACGGGGGCCGCACGGGAGAAATCGGCCATGAACTCCGGTTCCACCGTCTTCTGATCGGACCCGAAATACTTGAAGTAGCTCTGCAGGAGTTGAGACGCAAATTGCATCGCCTCCTCGGCATTGAGCGAACCGTTGGTCTTCACCTCCATAACGAGTTTGTCGAGATCGGTGCGCTGGCCGACGCGCGCTGCTTCCACCTCGTAGCGAACGCGCTCCACGGGACTGAACACCGCATCGACGTACATGAGACCCGGCTCATGGTGCTGCTTATTCCGCTCGGCAGCCGACTCGTATCCCACGCCCTTCTCCACGGTGACATGCATGGACACGGAACCGCCCTTCTCCACGGTAAACAGCGGGAGATCCGGATTGAGTATGTCGATATCGGAACTCACTTTGAGATCGGATGCCTTCACCTGCTTGGGTCCCTTCACATCCAACGTGATGGTCTCAGCATCCTTGCTGTGCTTGCGCAGTTTCAGCTGTTTGAGCGTGAGCATGATATCGACCACGGATTCCTTCACGCCCTTGATCGTCGTGTACTCATGCTGCACTCCGTCGATGCGCACCGATGTGACGGCGGCACCCGGGAGACTGCTGAGCAGAACGCGACGCAGCGCATTGCCCAACGTCATGCCGAATCCCGGCGGAAGCGGAGCGATGGTAAAGACAACGTGGGTGTCATCACCCTTGGTGCCCTTGGCCGAGCTGAAGACGGGCAAACCGATTTCTTCCTGAATAATGTGCATAGAAGGAGGGAGGGAGGTGACAGGAATGGGCGAACTGTCGCCCTGGATTATATTAATTCCGAGAGTAGAATTCGACGATCTGGCGCATTTCGACGGCCTGTTCGGCGTCCTCAGGCGCAGGCAGAGCGGTCATCTCCGCCTTCAAGTTGGCGGCATCCACGGAGAGCCACTTGGGAGCGTGATACTTGGCGTTGCGCTCGCGAATCGCGGCAAACACCGGGGAATCCTTGGCGCGGGGTCGAATGGAGATCACCTGTCCGGGCTGCAGCCGATACGAAGGCGACGTGACCCGACGGCCGTCGACGAGGAAGAGACCGTGACCGGAAAACTGACGGGATTGCATGCGCGTCATCGCAAACCCCGCGCGATAGATGGCGTTGTCGAGACGCTGCTCCAACAGGCGCTTCATCGTGTCGCCCGTCCGGCCTTTGGCCTTGATGGACTCGTCGTAGAGACGGCGGAACTGCTTCTCCGAAAGACCGTACATGTCACGGGCTTTCTGCTTCTCCTTGAGCTGTTTTGCATACTCGGAATCGCGGCCCGAGCGCGTCTTGGGTCCTTTGCCGGGACCGTAGGGCTTGTGCTGCAGAATCTTGTCGTACTTGTCTGCCGCAAAGATATTGACGCCATGACGGCGGACGCGTCGTGCTTTGGGACCTGTGTACTTCATGAGGTGAGGAAGGTGAGAAAAGACAGGAAAGGCAGAAAGGTTGATCGATTACACGCGGCGGCGACGGGGGGGGCGACAACCGCCGTGCGGAATGGGCGTGACATCGATGATCGCGTCGAGATTGAGACCAGCTCCCTGCAGACCGCGGATAGCCTGTTCCCGTCCGGGGCCGAGTCCTTTGATTTCCACTTGGACCGATTCGATACCGAAAGACAGCGCCTTCTGCACCGCATTCTCCGCTGCGATCTTGGCCGAGTACGGGGTGGATTTGCGTGTTCCGGCAAACCCTGATGATCCCGAACTCGCCCAGGCAAGCACCTTGCCCTCCGGGTCCGTGAGCGACACGATCGTATTGTTCTCACCGGCATGAATGCAGGCGCGCGCCTGTCTGACCGTACGCTTGACCTTCTTCTTGCGAATCTTGGTGACGGGAGTGGTGGAGGATTCTGCCATGAACGATGCGGGGTAAATGGTTGTACAGTGGCAGAGACGCAACGTCGCGCATCTCTACGCATGAATGGTTAGGTCTTGGACAGGGTCGTGCGGCCGGAGAGACCCGTCTTCTTCTTGCCACGCTTGGTACGCGCGTTGCGGCGCGAGGTCTGTCCGCGAACTGGAAGTTTGCGGCGGTGACGCATGCCGCGCCACGTACCGATATCCTGCAGACGCTTCACATCCAGCATGGTCTTGCGATTGAGTTCTCCCTCAGTCACCTCCCTCTCCACACGTGAGCGCAGGCGCGCCTCCTGCTCCTCCGTCAGCTTCTCCGCGGGAAGCATCGGATCGATCTTGAGTTCCGTGAGGATACGTCGTGCAAGCGGTCGTCCGATGCCTTTGATCGCGGTCAACGCGATGAGAATGTGTTTGGAGCCGGGGAGGTTGATACCCGAGATACGAACCATAGTGCGAGGTTGTAGGTTGTAGGCAGTAGGGAGGAAGAAGGAGTGGGAATCGTAGGAAACAGATGGGGGAGAGGAGGAGCGGTGCAGATTGTACATCCTACCACCTGCTCACTACGCCCTCGTTACCCTTGACGCTGCTTATGCTTGGGCGTCTTGCACACGACACGCACGCGGCGCACGCCACGGCCGTCCCGCCGCAGGATGATGCGGCAATCTTTACACATGCGTTTGACGGAAGCACGAACTTTCATGAACGATGTGGGGAAGAGCGGGGAGAAACGACATCAGTCGGCGCAGGAGCGTAGACGGGATTGCCTTCGTCATCGAACCGCTGATCGGAACGGAAACGATACGTGATGCGGCCTTTCTGCAAATCGTACGGCGTCATTTCGATACGGACCCTGTCCCCGGGGAGGATGCGGACACGGTGGACACGCATACGACCGGCTAGGTGGCAGAGCAGTACATGATCCTTGGCTTGCGGACTGAGTATTTTGACCTGGAACGTCGCATTCGGGAAGGTCTCTTCCACGATGCCGATGAGCTCGATGACGTCCTTCGACACAGTCGCAAAAAAGGGAAATGGACCGCAAAAGCCGCCGCATCCTACAGATCGATTGGATCATCAGCAAGCTTATTCTTCGCAAACCACACAAGAACGGAAAAAATCAGTTGCATGAATAATATAATATTGTCTTATAACAATTCAGGCGATGATGTCACATCCCTGCTCCGTCACGAGCAGCGTGTACTCACTATGGGAACAGAGCGACCCCTTTGCAGTGACCAACGTCCAGCCGTCGGAGAGTTGTCGCACGTCGTCATCCTCAAGTGACACGATCGGCTCGATCGCCACGACCGTTCCCGCAGGGAACACCGGTCCGGTTCCGCGCCTTCCGTGATTGGGAATATCGGGATAGTGATGGACGCTCTCGCCCAGGCCGTGGCCGGTCAGAGGTTTGATCACCTTGCAGCTGCCCGCACGGACGACTTCCTCGATGGCATGGGAGACATCTCCCACGTGGATGCCTGCTTTCAGTACCGAAACGGCACGCTCCAGCGCCGCTTGCGCCACCTCCATCACATGCACGGCATCCTCACTGACGCGGCCGATCGGGACGGTGATGCACGCATCGGTCACCAGACCCTCGAAGCGCACACCGCAATCCAGCGATACGATGTCCCCTTCACGCAATGCGCGCGCACCGGGAATGCCGTGGACGCATTCTTCATTCACCGATGTGCAGAGCGTTCCGGGAAAACCGCCGTACCCTTTGAACGCAGGTTCGCCGCCGTGCTCACGAATGAACGCTTCGGCCCATTGATCGAGTTCCATCGTCCTCACGCCCGCGACCGCTTTCCCGCGCAACATTTCCAGACACGCGCGTAAAATCTTCCCGCCCTTTCGGAAGGAAGCGATCTGTGCCGGAGTGAAGGTTTGGATGGTGGGGATGGGGATTGGGGATTAGGGATTCGGACTTCGGGATCGAAGGAGAATGCTGATCACGTTCATCCGGAATTTTCTTGATCATTTTGCATTTTACATGTCACATTTTGCATTCCTCTTTATTCAATCGCCAACAGAATCCTCTCAAACACCTCCTCCATCCCTCCTTCCCCGTCCACCTCGATCACTTTTCCCTCCGCCTCAAATGCCCGGATGGCCGGCTCGGTCTTCTCGTGGAAGAGCGCCATGCGGCGGCGGATCGTTTCCTCATTCGCGTCATCCGCTCTCCCCTGTTCCCGCGCGCGTCCCAAAATCCGCTGCACCGCGTCTTCCTCGTTGATCGTGATGTGAATGCAGAGGTACTCGCGCTTCAGCGCGTCCATCATCGCCATGAACGCCTTGCGTTGATCCATGTCACGGGGGATGCCGTCAAACAGGATCCGCTTCCCGCCGCCGTTCAAATCTTCCACGAACCCGCGGACCACTTCCATGATGATTTCGAAGGGGACGAGATTCCCCTGATCGATGAAGGACTTCACCCGCTCCCCCAGAGGAGTCTTCGAAGCCGCGATCTTGCGCAGCTCCCCTCCCGCCTCGAAGATGACGTACTCCTTCTCCTCAGCCAATCGCTTGGCCTGCGTTCCTTTGCCGGATCCTTGAATGCCAAAGAGGACGAGATCCATAGCGCGAGAGAGGATAGCGGAGGAAGGAGGAAGTGCAAACGAAAGCATCGACCCTTTCCTATTATACATAAAATGAGTATAATATTATTGTCATTTTCCCCACATACACATGACCGAATCACAGCAAGACAAGCATGCCATTCCGGAACCGATCGCTACACTGGAAGGCTGGTCATGGGAGCAGTTGCCACTTGGCACCCTCGCACGATCAAGCAGGGATGGAAAAGTGTACCGTAAGGAAAATGGATCTGAAGGGCGAGAGGTGTGGTGGGATGAAGAGAAACAAGTATGGCATGAAGGTATGCTCAATACTGCCAACCTCATTGATGGTCAGGGATTTGATGTGCTCGAACTGCCGAGCGAGCAAGAAGTACGGGGGCGATTGCTTCGCGACATAGAATGGGCGGCAAATGCATCTACCAACGAAGCGGTGGCAGAGAATCTAGACGCTGTCATTGGCATTGCACATCAGCAACAGTCGAAGGTTGCAGACATTCTCGGCCACGCGCCGCATGCGGAACCGACGGAAACTGGAAGAAATTTCTTGCGCCGGATGCCATTTTCGGAAGTTCCAAATTTTGGAAAAATTCTGGTTGCTGGGCGAAGAGGAGTGTGGCGAAAAGAGGGCGACCGATTGACAGCCGATCTTTCTCAAGGGGCAAAGCTCATAAGCCCTTGGTATGAAACAACTATTGCCCCCGATACGATCGTGACGTACATCGCGGTGTGATGAGATTCTCGATTGCACCGGCAGCTGAGACTGCAAAGTGTGCCCATCTCACTGTGCTCAAGCATGTGGTTCATCAATTGGATGAGTGCTGTTTTCCTGCTCATTTCTGAATTGCTGCAAGACCAAGTGGCATTTCTTCCACTTAAGTAAGCAGTGCACGATAAAATTCAACGTCTTGACCGACCTTATAATGATCCAAATCTACTGCTAACTCAGCAGCTAGGAATCTCAGCTCCTCAAGAAGCTCACCTCTACCATGAGCCATCTCTTCTGCTTCGCCAAGAACTGTAGTTTGTCCTATTCCCATAATCATTGGTGGGGAAGAAATACAGCACGTATACACTACACCAACTTATCGTAATCGTGCGCCAGCATTTGCGCATTCACCTGGCGAATGAGTTCCATGACGACGCCGACGACGATGATGAGTCCTGAGCCGGAGATGAGGAGATCGTTGGCGTTCAGAGTGGAGAATTTCGTGAAAATGAGCGGGATGATGGCGACGAGTCCGAGGAAGGAGCCGCCCCACAGGTTCAGACGGTTACTCGTCTTTTCGAGCATGGCCGCCGTCTGCTGGCCGGGACGGAGCCCCGGGATGAATCCGCCGCGCTTCTGGATGGTTTCCGCCACTTCCTTCGGCTTGAAGGTGACGGAGACGTAGAAGTACGTGAAGGCGAGCACGAGGAGGAAGTAGAGAATGATGTACGCCCAACCGGGATTCTGCGCGTTGAAGTACGTGTTGATGACGGAGACGAGACCCTGGAAGCGGGGAGCCGTCTGGAGGAACTGCGCGAGGATGGCCGGCATGGTAATGAGGGAGACTGCGAAAATGATCGGAATCATGCCCGCTTGATTGATGCGGATGGGGATGCCGCCCTGCACGCCGCGACCCGCACCTTGGTTTGCGTACGTGATGGGAATGAGACGGTGCGCATCGGTGAAGAGCACGACGGCGATGAGGGTGGCGAGCGCCACCATGGCAAAGACGACGAACGCTCCCTGCTGACTCTGCCCTGTGAGGATCATGGCACTGACCTGTGCGGGGATATTGGAAACGATGCCTGCGAAGATGAGCAGCGAGATGCCGTTGCCAATCCCCTTCTCCGTGATGAGTTCTCCAAGCCACATCAGGAATACCGAACCGGCCGTGACGAAGAACATGGGAAGGAGGACGTTCGGAAACGCGGTCTCCACGAGACTGATGCCGCCGCGCGAGAGGAGGATGAGGAATCCGTAGCTCTGCACGAACGCCAACGGCAACGAGAGCCAGCGCGTGTAACGATTGATCTGCTGCTGCCCCTGCTGTCCTTCCTTGCTGATGGCTTCCAGCTTGGGAAAGATCACGGTGCACAGCTGCATGATGATGGACGCGTTGATGTACGGCGAAAGCCCCAGCATCACGATGGAGAAGTTATCCACGGCGCCGCCGGTGAGCGCGGCGAAGACGCCGATGAGTCCGCCCGAGGTACGACTGTTGAGGAACTGCGAGAGTGCGAAGGGATCGGTGCCGGGCACGGGCAAATGCGCAATGACGCGGTAGAGGATCAGAAGGACGATCGTCATCACGATGCGGCGGCGCAGGTCCCGGGTGTGCCAGATCTGTCGGATGTAGGAGAACATGGATGGGAGAATACTACCGCACAATCGTCAGCGTACCACCTGCATCCGCGATGGCCTTCCTGGCGGACTTGGATGCGGCGTGCGCTTCGATGCTGATTTTCTTGGTCATGGTACCGGTGCCCAAAATCTTCACTCTGCTGTTCCTGCGCACCAGCTTTCGATCGATGAGATCGGCCAGGACGTAGGTACCTGCATCCAAACGCTGCTCCAGCACCGCAAGATTGAGCGCCTCATAGACGATCTTGCGCGGAGGAGTAAACCCGCCGAGCTTGGGTTGACGGCGAATGAGCGGCGTCTGTCCTCCTTCAAATCCGAAATGATGACCTTTGCCGGTACGCGACTGCTGTCCTTTGGTGCCGCGTCCCGCGGTCGTACCGCCCTTGCCGCTGTTGCCGCGAGCAAGACGCTTTGACTTGGGACGGGAGCCCTTGGAGGGTTGAAGAGTGTGCAACATACGAAAGTACGGGGAATCATACCCGAAACGCAATCGGGCCGTTATGGTACTGGCAGCTTGGCGGGTTCACAAGTGCTTTTTGCCATCCATTTTCGCCAGACGTTTCCCGAATGCCCCCGCCGCAGCCGGGCCGTTTCCGGTGAGGAGCAGACCGTCTTCCACCACGGGCGCATCGACGAAAATCGCTCCTGCACGCTCGAGCTCCCGGATTTGCGTACCGTAACCGTCATCCCACACCGTCGCCTGTTTGCCCTGCAATACCCCTGCGGCGGCCAGAATCAGGGGTGCGATACAGATGGCGCCGAGAGGTGTGCCCGAAGCAGCGGCCTCACGCGCGATTCGCAGCGCCTCCTCATGCGTCACCAATGCCTCCGCCCCCGGCCCGCCGATGAATGCGATCCGCTCATACGCATCGATGCGTACGTCCTTCAGAGCAATCGTTGCCACTTCCGATCCGCCGAATTTTCCCGTACACGTCCCCGCTTCGCTGCTTGCCAGCACCACATCGAATCCTGCGGCGATCAAACCCTTACGCGTGCCCTCCAACTCGCGATCCTGATAGTTGTTTTGTGCGATGATGAGGAGAGCGGAGGACATAGGCATGCATGTAGGCTAAGTATGTCCTTTCTTGTCGACCGGACAAGTGAAGAACCGCCTTTTCTCACCTTCCTCCCTATTCCGCCCTCTTCTCCTTCAACGTTCCGTCTTCCGCGACCTGCTCCTTGGATACCTCGATGATCTGCGGTGCGGACACATCGGCTGCTTCCTCCCCCGCTTCCGCCACCGGGCTCTCCTCCACAACCACTCCACCCTTGACGGGCTTGAGTTTGGCCAAAGCCATGAACGTTGCCTGCGCATTGACGAGTTTGTTGCCCGTGCCAAAACGCTTGCTGAGGACGTTACGCACGCCGGCGTGATCGAAGATGACGCGCAACGCCCCCCCGGCGATGATGCCGGTTCCCTCGGATGCGGGCATGATGCGCAGTTTCGCCGCCTTGAACTTCACATCGACATCATGCGGAATGGTTCCTTTGACGAGCGGCACGCGGATCATGGCTCTCTTGGCAGCCTTGGTCGCTTTCTGCACGGCAGCCTGGACTTCATTGGCCTTGCCCGTGCCCAGTCCCACCCTGCCTTTCCTGTCCCCCGCCACCACGATGGCGCGGAAGCGCATGCGGCGTCCACCCTTCACCACGCGCGTGACGCGATCGACCGAGAGCGTCGTCTCGGTAAACTCGGATGGTTCGCGCTTTGAGCGACCGGAGCGATCAGACTTGCGATCAGGACGGGAGGATTTGGCCATGAAAATTCAAATGGAAATAAATGGAAGAATTACGCTGAAAGTATGGATTGTACATCGGGAATCGGAACCACAAAAACTTGGTGACCTTCTCCCAAACAAGTAAAATATTTATCATAAATACGATCTACTGTTAATCGCAGCGTTAAGTCAGTTTCTGCATGTGGAGTGTTATTAACGGAAGCTAAATTATGCGGTGTCTGTCCGCCATTTAGATTTTCAACTGCAAGAAGAACTGCAATGGGACAATCCATGCTTCTTCCAACAAACCCCGCTAGATTAGTGTCATTTATTATTTCACCTATGCCGCTTGAAGGTAAAAGAGAAGCCATAAAATCAGAAGGTGAGTCCGCCTTCGCGGGCGGCGTCGGCGAGCGCCCGGACACGGCCGTGATACTTGTAGGCATTGCGATCGAAGACGATGGTCGTGATGCCGGCATCTTTGGCTTTCTTCGCGATGAGCGCGCCGACTTTCTTCGCGCCTTCCACCGTCGCCTTCGCCTTCACTTCCTTGGTGGAAGCACTGCAGAGCGTGCGTCGCGCGACGTCATCGATGATCTGTGCGCTCATGGAAAGCAACGAACGATGCACCGTGAGACGCGGACGATCGGCCGTGCCGCGTACTTTGGCGCGGATGCGGCGCTTGCGCGCGAGCCGGAGGTTGGTCTTGATCCTGGACATGGGTGCGAAGAAAGGGGGGAAATGCGATGGGATCACGCAGCGGTCTTGCCGGCCGCCTTGCCCGCCTTGCGACGGACGACTTCATCGATGTAGCGAATGCCTTTGCCTTTGTAGGGCTCGGGTGGGCGGAGTTCGCGGATCTGCGCGGTCACCAGTCCGACCAGCTGCTTGTCGATCCCGCGGATCATCAGAATGTTCTTGTTGCGCTCATCCTGGGCGATCTCGATGCCGACCGGAATGGCGAAATCAATGGGATGACTGAATCCCAAATGAAGCTGCAGCAAGCGAGGTCCCTTGAGAGTCACCTTGTAGCCCACTCCGATGATCTCGATCTTCTTCTCGTACCCGTCGGAGACACCCTTGACCATGTTGGCGAGGAGCGCTCGCGTGAGGCCATGACGGGCCCGCGCATCTTTTGAATCGTTCTTGCGGGACACTTTGACCGATGCATCTTCGACGGCGACCGACACCTCCGGAAGGAGCGCGTACATGAGCTCTCCTCTGGCTCCTTTCACCGTCACCGTGCCGGAGGCGACCGAGACGGTCACACCGGAGGGAAGGGCCACTGCTTTACTACCGATTCGAGACATGAGTGCTAGGAGATGGTACAGAGAACTTCACCGCCGATCTTGCGCTTGCGCGCCGAAGCATCCGTGAGCAAACCTTCGCTGGTGGTCAGAATGGCGATTCCGTAGTCGCGCAGCACGGGACGCAGGTCCGCAGACGAAGAGTAGACGCGACGACCGGGCCGACTGACGCGCCGAAGCCTCAGTTTCTTTTCCGGATGGAACGTGATTTTGAGTGACAGTTTGGGCTCGGTGCCCGTCACCTCCACCGCCTGCAACCACTCTTCCTTCACCAGAAGCTCGCAGAGTTCCAGCTTGATCTTCGACCAGGGCGCGATGCAGCTCTCCTTGCGGACAGCCTGCGCATTGCGCATGCGAGTCAGGAGATCGCCGATGGGGTCTGTAACGAATGTCATGAGAGGAGGAAGGTGTAGAGACGCGCTATAGCGCTTCTTTACCAGGAAGATTTGGTGACGCCCGGAATTTCGCCGTTGCCGGCAAGTTCGCGGAAACAGATGCGACAGACACCGAAGAACCGAATGAACCCGTGCCTGCGTCCGCAGAGACTGCAACGATTGTAGACGCGTGTGGGGAATGCCGGTTTGACCCCGGCTGCCTTCGCCGCGAGGAATGCATCCAGTGCGTTTCGGTGCCGATTGAGGAGAGCTTTGCGAGCCATGGAGAGGAGGGAGGGCAGATCTGCGATCTGCGGGGAAACGGGGGGGATTGTCGGGAAGGATGACACGAAGGTCAAGCAGTTTTCCGCGTCTCTTTGCGTTCCTGACGGAAGGGGAGACCGATTTTCTTCAGGAGGAGCCGAGCGGAATCATCATCCTTCGCAGTCGTGGTGATCTGAATCTGCAGACCGAAGATCTTTTGGACGTCATCCGCCGGCAACTCCGGAAAGACGGTCTGATCACGGAGTCCGATGGCGTAATTACCCTTTCCGTCCAGTTTGACGGAGAGCCCGCGGAAATCGCGGATGCGCGGGAGGACGAAGCTGACCAGTCGGTCGAGGAATTCCTCCATCCGACGGCCCCGCAGGGTGACCATGGCGCCAACGACCTGCCCCTCACGGATCTTGAAATTGGAGATCGCCTTCCGGCTCCTGCGCAGCACCGGCTTCTGTCCCGTGATCTTGGAGAGCGAGTTGGTCACGAGTTCGACCATTTCCTTCCCTTCCATGTGCGTGCGGTTGATGCCGACGTTCACGATCACCTTTTCGATGCGGGGGAGAGCGTGGACGTTGGTCTCCTTGAGCTCAACTTTGAGCTCTTGGAGAATCGGTCCGCGCAGCCGATCATGGAGCGTTGCGTATGTCATGGTTAACCGCCTTGGGAACGATGAGCGGATGGCATGGATTTGGCGTCAGAGGTACCGGCGGCGAGCGATCCTCCCTCCTCCGCAGTCCCCTTTCCCTTGTCACCGCGCCTCCAGAACGGTTGCTTGTGCGGTCGTGCAACCGAGGATCCCGAGGAAACCGATGATGCTCCTTTGGCACTCGTCGGTTGCTTCGGACTCTTGGGTTGCGTCGTTTGCTTTGTCTTCTTGGTTACCGCCACGCCTTTGATCTCCTCGCCGCTCCGCTTGGCGATACGCGTCTTCTTCCCCGTCTTCACATCGATCTTGTACCCGACGCGCGTGGGCTTCTTCGTCTTGGGATCGAGAATCATCACGTTGGATGCGTCCAAGCTCGCCTCGTAGGAGATGCGTTGACCGGCCTGCTGCACCGTCTTTTTGATGTGGCGGATGCGCATGTTGGCTCCCTCCACCACCAAACGGTTTTTGCCGGGGAACACACGCAGGACCTTGCCCTGCTTGCCTTTGTCCTTGCCGCTGATGATGACGACGGTGTCGCCGGTGCGGATCTTCATAGGACTTCGGGGGCTTGGGAGATAATCTTCTGGTACCCCTTGGCGCGCAGTTCGCGAGCGACGGGGCCAAAGACACGGGTGCCTTTGGGCAAACCGTCCTTCTGAATGATGACGCAGGCATTGTCGTCGAAACGAATGCTGGAACCGTCCTTGCGATGGGTGGCGCTCACCGTCCGGACGATCACTGCGTGCTCGACCGCCTTCTTCTTCACCGTGCCGCGTGGCGCAGCTTCCTTGATGGAAACGATCACCACGTCGCCGATCCGTGCGTACCGTCGGCGCGTCCCGCCAAGCACACGGATGCACATCGCCTCTTTGGCGCCCGTATTATCTGCCACAGTGAGATAGGTTTGCTGCTGGATCATTTGAAGGAGGGAACCGAGGATTCCGAGGTAACCGAGGCAACCGGAGATCCCGAAGAGAGCTTTTCCATCCTCGTCGGTTTCATCGGTTTCTTCGGTTCCGTCGATTGCTTCTCTCGATGCATCGCCTCCTCCACACCCTTGCCTTCCGTCATTTCACTCACGCGCGGGACGCGCTTGATAACCTCGATGATGCGGAAGTGCTTTTTTTTGCTGAGAGGACGACACTCCCGGATGCTCACTTCATCACCCACCCGGATGTCCTCGATCCCTTTGGAATCGACGAGGAACTTCTTGCTCATGCGGAAGCTCTTCTTGTAGAGCTTGTGCATGACGGAACGGTGCACCGTGACGGTGACCGTATCCTGCATTGATGCCGATGTGATGATACCGAGCTTGGTGAGCATCAGGAACGTGAACGGGAAGGAGCGGGGATTCTAGAGGTTGCACGCTTGGATTTCAACTCCGGCTGCGCCGCGGCCGAGAGCTGCGTGAGGACCGTCAGCATGCGGGCGAGCTCGCGCTTGTCGCGGCGAAATCGCGCAGTGTCCTTCTCGGTCCGCATCCCTACGCTCAGGCGCGTCTTGGCAATCTCGAGACGACGGCGGTCGATCTCCTTGCGGAGTTCATCAATCTGCATCTTGCGGAGCTCGGCGGTGGAAGCACGGGTTGTCATCGTCGCGATCAGGCGGAGAGAGTAAGAGAAACAATGATCTTCGTTTTGAGAGGCAGTTTGTGACCGGCCAAGCGCAGTGCTTCGCGGGCACTGGCCTCGGGCAATCCGTCCATCTCGAAGAGGATGGTACCGGCGTTGATGGTCTGCCCGTAGTACTCCAACGAACCTTTTCCCGCGCCCATCGGCACCTCCGCTGCTTTCTTGGAAACCGGCGTGTGAGGGAAGACGCGAATCCAAATCTTGCCGCCGCGCTGCACCGAGTGCGTCATCGCTTTGCGAGCCGCCTCGATCTGACGTGCGGTCACTTCGCCGCTCTCCGTCGTCTTCAGTCCGATGGAGCCGAATGCCAATCTCGCGCCGCGCGTCGCAGCCCCGCGACGTGCGCTACGATTGCGATGCGCTTTCCGATGTTTGAGCTTGGCTGGTTCTAACATGGGGAGGAGAGGGATGCGGAATGGTGGATGCGAGCTGCGGGGTGCATCACCTTAGGAAGCATTGGAAGGGAGGACGGAAGATTGGGCCTGCTGCACATTCTTGAACACCATGCCCTTGTACACCCACACTTGGATGCCGATGGTGCCGAACTTCGTGACGGCGTGGCGGCGGGCGAACTGGATATTCGCACGGAGCGTCTGCAGGGGGATGTTGCCTTCTTTGAAGAGGTCGCATCGCGCGATCTCCGCGCCGTTCAAACGTCCGCCGATCGTGATCTTCACACCCTGTGCACCCGCCTGCATCCCCTTCTCCATCGCCATCTTGCAGGCGCGGCGATACGGCATGCGTCGGACGATCTGCCCCTGGATGGTTTCGGCGATGACGTGCGCGTCGGCATCCGGATTGCGCAGCTCCTGAATGTCCACCTCGAAGGATCCGTTGAAGGCACGATCGAGTTCCTTGCGCATGTCATCGATGGCCGCTCCTTGCTTGCCGATGATGATACCGGGCTTGGAAGAGACGATGCTGACATGGATCTTCTTGCCGCGCTCAATGAGAATCTCGCTGATGCCGGCATCGGGGAGTTTCTTGATGATATGGCGGCGGATGAGCTGATCTTGGAGGAACAGATCGCGGTACTTGCGACCGCGCGCGAACCATGTGGATGGCCAGGAGTGCGTGATCCCGATCCTGAGGCCGTTGGCGTTCACTTTTTGACCCATAGATGTTAGGAGGCGGAGGAAGCATCCTTCTTCGCCGAAGCGTCGGAGGTTTTGGATGAAGCACGTGGAGAAGTGTGCTGTGCGGGAGACACTTTTACCCTATTTTTTGCTCTTTGGGAAGATGCGGACGTCGTTTTTTTCTTCGCCGTCTCCTCCTTCGGAACACTCACGGGAGTCGATGCGTCCGCGACGCCGAGCGTGAGACTGATGTGACTGAGGAACTTCGTCATGGGACGCACACGGCCGCGGGACATCGGCACACCGCGGCGGTAGCCCGTCCCCTGGTTCACGACGATGGATTTGATGACAAGCTGCGACGCCGTCTGATGATCATTGTGTGACGCATTGGCCATGGCGGACCGCAGGAGCTGCTCCACCATGCGTGCACCTTTCTTGTGCGTGCGGTGCAGCGCATCCATCGCGCCGTGCACGGGCATGCCCCGCACCATCTTGGCGATGATGTTTGCCTTCTTGGGAGCGATGCGGACGGAGCGGAGATGGGCTTTCATGGGAGGAGAGGGATGAAGAGCTATTTGGTGGCGACGGGTGCGGCGGCGGGTGCAGCGGCCTGGGCGGCGCCCTTGGCCTCGGCATCCGCCATCTTACCGCCGTGCGTCTTGAACTTTGTCGTCCAGGAGAACTCGCCGAGTTTGTGGCCGACCATCTGCTCGGTGACGTAGACGGGGAGGAACTCTTTGCCGTTGTGAACCGCGAAGGTGAAGCCGACGAATTCCGGCGGGATGTCGCAATCCCGCGCCCACGTCTTGACGATTTTTTTCTCGCCTTTGTCGACCATGCGCATCACCTTCCGGAGAAGCTTCGGATCGACGTGGGGGCCTTTTTTGAGCGAGCGGGACATGGGGATTAGGGATTAGGGATTAGGGATTTGGACAGCGGGGGAATTTGACAATTGTCATTCGCATTACTTCTTCTTGTTCTTTTTGATGCGGCGGCGAACGATGAGGGCATTGCTGCGATGTTTGCGCTTGCGCGTTTTCACGCCGAACGCTTTCTTGCCCCACGGAGTCTTGGGAGCCTTCAAGCCGATGGACGAGTGCCCTTCTCCTCCTCCGTGCGGGTGATCCACGGCGTTCATGGCAACGCCCAGCACCTGCGGACGACGTCCCATCCAGCGCACGCGACCGGCCTTGCCGATGGAAATCAGATTGTGTTCGGGGTTGCTGACCGTCCCGATGGTCGCCGCGCACTCCTTGCGCATCTTGCGCATTTCACTGCTGGGCAGCTGAATAATGGCGAAATCTCCGTCGATACCCACGAGCGTGGCGGACGTCCCTGCGCTGCGAACGATTTTGCCGCCCTGTCCGGGATTCATCTCGACATTGAACACTTTGTACCCCACCGGAATGTACTGGAGCTGCATGCGATTGCCCGTTTTCACTTTGGTGCGTTCGCCGGCCACCACGGAATCACCCGGGCGGAGGTTCTGCGGAGCGAGTACGTAGCGCTTCTCACCGTCTTCAAAATGGAGCAGAGCGAGGCGCGCGGAGCGATTGGGATCGTATTCCAACGCCGCGACGACTGCGGGAATGTTCATCTTATCGATCTGCTTGAAATCGACGGCGCGCTGCAGACGCTTATGTCCGCCGCCGCGGTGACGAACTGCGATGCGGCCGTTGCCGCCACGACCCGAAATACGTCGCTTCCCGCAGACCAGACCCTTCTCCGGCTTCTTTTTGGAAAGATCCGAGAAGTCCGCAACCGTCATTTGGCGGCGCGCGGGAGACGTTGGTTTCATCTTCTTCATTGGCATGGTCTTAAGAAACGGTACGGAACTGAGCGAGATCAATGCCCTTGCTCTTGGGCGCGAGTGTCACGAGCACTTTTTTGCCGCGTGCCCGTTTGGTAAAGATTTTATCGGCACCCACGGCGCGGCTCTTGGGACGCACGCGCATCACGCGCACACTCTGCACGTCGACACCGAAGAATCTCTCCAGGGCGTTCTGCACGTCGATTTTTGTCGCCGCAGATGCCACCGTCAACGTGAAGACGTTGCTGAGCTTCAGCCGCTCGCTCTTCTCGGTGACGGGGGAGCCTGTGATGACGGAGGAGAGATCCATGGATTAGGAATGAGGAGTTGGGGATTCGGACTTCGGGTTCTTGGGAGACACCACTTTCTTTGTAGTCTTCGTAGTCTTTGTCATCTTTGCAGTCTTCGTCTTTGTCGTCTTTGCAGTCTTCGTCTTCTTCGGTTGCGTCGGTTGCGTCGGACTCGTCGGTTGCCCGTCTGACTCTTTCTTTCCAAACAACTTCTCCGCCGCCGAGATCGCCTCCTCCAAAAAGATCAGATGGCGCGATCCCAAGATATCCTCGGGGTTGAGATAGGAAGCGCTGACCGTCTTCACGCCGGTAATGTTGCGAGCGGACAGGCGCAGTCCCGCATGGGAAGCCGCCGTCACCAGAAGCAGAGAGCGACCCTGCTCCACGGGAAGTTTGCCCAAAAGCGCAACCAGGGACTTCGTCTTGACGGTCTCCGGGTAGTTTTCCAGCACGAGGACCGCACCCTTCTTCGCCTGCACACTGAGACAGGACCGAAGCGCTGCATGACGCATCTTCTGCGGCATCTCCTTCTCATAATTGCGATCTTTCTTGGAACCGAACGCCTTGCCGCCTCCGCGCAGACCCGCCGCGCGAACGGGGCCGCGACGGGCACGACCCGTGTGCTTCTGCGCAAACATCTTTTTGGTGGAACCCATCACTTCTCCGCGCGACTTGGTGTGTGCGGTGGAGCGGCGACGATTGCTCTGCTGGCGCACGAGTGCCTGGTGCATCAGCCCTTCGTTCACCGGAGCATCGAAGAGCGACGCGGGCAGCGTGAACGCCTTCACTTTGGAGCCGGTGGCGGAGAAAAGGTCAGTCTGCATAATCAGGCGTTGGATTCGAGTGTGAGGAAAACGTGCGCGCCATTGGGTCCCGGGACGGGTCCTTTGACGGCAATCATGTGTTCTGCGGCGTCATTCACGATAATGGCGCGATGCTTCAACGTGAGATGCTCCAGTCCCATGTGGCCGGCCATGCGATGTCCGCGGAAGATGCGACCCGGCGATGTGCGCATACCCACCGATCCCGGCTCGCGCTTGAAGTGTGAACCGTGCGTCTTGGGTCCTCCATGGAACCCGTGGCGACGCACGACGCCTTGAAATCCCTTTCCTTTGGAGACGCCGTGAATGGTCACCATGCTCTCCGCCGGCAACACCTCCGCCGTCACTTCCTTGCCGGGCGCAAATCCTTCCAGAGATTCCACCTGGAACTCCTTTTGGACGCTGTAGCGCGTGTGCTCCTTTCCCTTGCGTGTCTTCCACTGCTTGGCGCCGATCCCTAGCACCACGGCATCGTACCCATCCTTCTCCTTGCTCTTGGTGCGCACGACGGTGTGCGGTTCCACCTTCAGGTACGTCACGGGAACCGCTTCTCCGGTGGGGAGAAACGCGCGCGACATACCGACTTTCTTGGCGATGAGTCCGATCATACGGGAACAGTGCGGACAAGAGCTTGGAGGTTCATCTGGCCTGCTTGGATCCCTTGGGGAGAGCGGCAGGCTGGAACGTAAGCACCTTTAAAGAGTGCGGGGAGTGTAGAACATTACATTGGAGAGTCAAATGATTTTTGCGCGCTCCTCTCAATGCCGGCGTCTCTGATAGATCTCCCGTGACAAAGCTGTCACTGTCTCCTCTGCAATCTTGGGCACCAAAAGCGTTGCAAAAGAAACCAATGCCCGCTGCTGCGCATCATCAAAACTGATCTCATCATGCAAAATTTGTGGTCGAAATTTCATCAGTGCCTTACGAAATTCATCGAGTGTCCCTTTCTGCCTCGGTCCAAAACAGCATTGCAGGCCGGCATGGAGCAACGCTTTGGCTTGCGTGACAATGGCATCTGCGGTGACATGCGCATGCGCCTTCATGAATCTTATGACACTGGGCAATGTTTCAATGGATTCCCATGGAATGACCGGAGATAGAATGTTCTCCTGTTCCTCCTTTCTCTTGAGTGCGCATGCAGATTCATTGATGCGTTTGCAGAGGGATACATCCTCTTCGTATGCCGACAGATTCTCCCCAATGGATAATCTTTTACGAGCATGATGCGCTGCATTCACAGTACTTTTGCTCAACCCACAATCGAGTGCGAATGTGATCGTATGCTTCTTTCCGCTCTTCCTCACCACAGATACCTTGCCGGTGCCAAGATCCTCAAACCACACAGGTTGTCCTTCTTCAAATTGCTCAGCAGCAGCTTGATGTATGGCATTGACCGCTCGTGCTTCACTTCTAATCCGATTGCCAATTTCTGTGAGTCGTTCCCTGCATGCAGCAATGGCGGCAGGATCACCATCTACAATGCATAAAACTGAATCTCGAAGATCATGCAATTCTTGCCGCAATTCCTTCTCATTCAGTACTCTTAACGGAGAATCCGCCAATGCCCCAACGAGTGCTTCACAAGCCTGCCGCGACTCCGCCGCGGTTGCACCCACATCTTCACCGTGGGGCAACGGATCCCTGTCATGCTGTTCCGGAGATGGCATATCACATATATTGTATAATAAATCGTGAAGAACGTCTATTACAACTCAGGCGGGACAACCATTCCCTCTGCTCATCCTCAACCTGACAAAGGACAAAACACCCGCTATCCTGCCCGCCATGGATCCCATTCGACATCAGAAAGCGGAGGCGATGCGCGCCAAGGGCACACAACCCTATGCCGCGCGTTTCCTGCGTTCCCACATGCTGCAGGAAGCTAAGGCCGCAGCCGACGGAACCGGTGTGGCGATTGCCGGGCGGATCGTGCTGTTTCGCGACATGGGCAAGATGACCTTTGCCGTGTTGCAGGATCATACCGGGCGGCTGCAGATCGCGGCGAAGGCGGATCACATGGACGAAGCGTCCTATCGGGATTTCCTCGCGCTGGTGGACCTGGGTGACTTCATCGGAATCGAGGGGGAACGCTTCACCACGCAGAAAGGCGAACCGACGGTGCGCATCACCAAGTGGACCATGCTCAGCAAGGCTCTCAGACAGCCGCCGGAGAAGTGGCACGGCGTGAGTGACCCGGAAACTCTATGGCGACAACGGTATCTGGATCTGATGACCAATCGCGCGACCTTCGACCGCTTCCTGTTTCGCAGCAAGTTTCTTGAGCGACTGCGGCAATTCTATTGGGATCATGACTTCACGGAGGTGGAGACGCCGGTGCTGGTGAACGCCGCATCGGGCGCGCTCGCCACCCCCTTCCGCACACACCACAACGCCTACGATCTGGACATGTATCTGCGCATCGCACCGGAGACGTATCTTAAGGAGTGTATCGTCGGTGGATTTGACCGTGTGTTCGAAGTGGCCAGGGTTTTTCGCAACGAAGGACTCGATCCCTCTCACCTGCAGGATTTCACCATGCTGGAGCACTACGCGGCGTACTGGGACTACAGGGTGAACATGCAATTCACCGAGGACATGTTGACGACGGTACTCAAAGACCTCGTCGGCTCCCTGGTCATTCCCATCCCCGACCGCGACGGGCATCTCCTCGACGTGGACTTCACCCCGCCGTGGCCGCGCATCAGTTTGCGAGAGACCATCCAACGAGAATGCGGCATTGATTTTGAGCAATATGATTCAGCATCAGCCCTACGGGAAGCCATAAAATCAAAAAATATCCGACTGGAAATCGACATGGATTCCCTCGGCCGGGGCAACCTGATCGATCAACTCTACAAGAAGGTCAGCCGCACAAAGATCGTTCGCCCTACCTTCATCATCGAGCAACCGCTGGATCTCTCCCCCCTTGCTCGTCGCAACGATGACAATCCCACCATCACCGACCGGTTTCAATTGGTTGTGAGTGGGTGGGAGATCGTCAACGGCTACAGCGAACTCGTCGATCCTGTGGATCAAGCGGAACGATTTGCAGAACAGGCGAAAGCGCATGAGGGAGGCGACAGCGACGCGCACCGCAAAGACGATGATTTCGTGACGGCGTTGGAATACGGCTGCCCCCCGTGCAGCGGCATCGGCATCGGCATTGATCGTCTGGTCGCACTCCTCACGCAGCAACCCAACCTGCGCGACGTCATCCTGTTCCCTCTGATGAAACCCGACGAACAGCAACCGAGGGAACCGAGGGGTCCGATGCAACCGATGATGCCAAAGACAGTGCCTTCCTCCTCCGCATTGCCCGACGAACAATCGAAACGTTTCGTCGCGATTCTGAATAGGAAAGCCGAGCCGGGCAAACTGATGAATGCACTGGGTCACATGACTGCGGGGCTGAGCAAGCTTGCGAGTGAGCACGATGATCTCTGCTTCCTTCAGTATGAAGATCTAGATGGAGGTGCACATCCGGGAATTTCACATTATCCCTTCATCGTGCTGAAAGCGGACAATGCAAATCAGATCCGTCAGGTGAGAAACAATGCGATGAAAGCGGGGGTCCCCTTCACGGATTTCACCAGCACCATGACAGTCGGCACTTCTCAAAAACAGCGTGATGCGACGAAGGCGATACGAGAGAAAGATTTGGATTACTACGGTATTTGCCTCTTTGGCAGAACGGAAGATCTGGCTCCCCTCACAAAGAAATTTTCTCTCTTCAAGTAAGAGTGCATTTGGCACTGTACATTTTCCACTCATTCCTATGTCCGCACCTCTCCTCGAACACGCTTCCTACGGCCACCTCCTCCCTTCCGCACACGGTCTCCTGAAGGCACACACCGACCAGACCAAAGCGCATCTGCTTGCAACGGGAGCTGCGATGGCAGCCTTCGCCAAACGTTTCGGCGGCAACGAACAAACGTGGAGAGTAGCCGGGATGCTGCACGATCTGGATTGGGATCATCTCGACAAAGACGCCGAAGAACACTGTGGTAAAACGCTGGAACAACTCCTCTCCACGATCGATGCGCCCGCAGAACTCCTCGGCGATATCCGCGCGCATTACGCAACCAAGTACGGCGCTCAGTATCCGCTCGATTCGATGCTCCGGAAGACCCTCTACTGTGTGGACGAACTCACCGGTTTCATCATCGCGGTCGCGCTGGTGCGGCCGAGCAAGAGTCTCCGTGACACCGAAGTGAAGAGCGTGATGAAGAAGTTGAAGGACAAAGCCTTCGCCGCGCAGGTGGATCGCGCGCAGATCCGCGCGTGTGAGGAACTGCTGGAAATGCCTCTCGATGCATTCGTCGGGGTCACGTTGAATGCAATGAAAGAAGTAGCAGATCAATTGGGTCTGTAATGCGACTTGCCCTGAGCGACCCTGCACCGAATGTTGTGCAGGGGAGTCGAAGGGTGAAGGGGGTGGCCAAGGAGATCGGTCTGTGAGACGCTGCGTGCAATGGCCTACCGTCTCTTCGCTCTCCTCAAACGCCTCTGGGTCGCCTGCGGCGAACCGATGCCGACGATCGTGCGCGGCATGCGACGGTATCTGAGCCGGTGGTTTCCCGTCCGTGTGCCGGGATCGTTCCCGGTGTCGTACCGACGAGGCAGATCACATCCGCTCACACCGGACATCGCCGTCATCATCCCCTGCCACAACTACGGGCGCTTTCTGGCGGAGGCCATCGAGAGCGTACTCACGCAGTCGCTGCCGCCTGCGCAGATCATTGTGGTGGATGACGCGTCGGAGGATGAAACGATGCGCGTCGCAGCATCCTTTGCGGGTCGCGGAGTCCGTGCGATACGCATCGAAGCACACGATGTCGCAGCCGCGCGCAATGCCGGAGCTCTGCAGACGAGTGCTCCCTATCTCGTCTTCCTGGATGCCGATGACAAGCTGCCACACCACTACCTCGAACGCTGTCGCGAAGCATTTGATGACCCCGCCGTCGCAATCGTCTACGGAAATATGCACGAATACGGAGAAAGACAGAGGGTGATCCGCACTCCCCCATTCGACAGAGCGTCTCTCCTGCGCAGCAATTACATCTCCTCTCACGCGATGATCCGGCGTCAGGCGTACGATCTGGTCGGGGGGTACCGCTCGTTGCACAATGCGCATGAAGATTGGGACCTCTACCGCCGCATCCTGCGTTTTCGTTGGACGGCCAAGAAAGCAGATACGTTCGTTCACTACCGCATGCACGGGGAAAGCATGCTCCACCGGCACCAACGCAACGCGATTTCCTACTGTACGGACGCCGCACTCCTCACCACTCCCATCACGATTTTCTCGCCGTTCTGCGGACGGACAGCCATTCTTCCCCGCTTCACGGAAAGCTTACAACAACTTTCGATCGAAGATCGGTCGCTCCTCACGGTCCACTTTCACAATACGTCCGCTGATCCCGCGTTCGATGATCTCCTCCGATCGGCACTCAACCAGATCCCCTGCGGACGCATGATCTACACGAGCGCACCGCATCCGGCTCACTGGGGCCACACCGCACAGTCACTCGTCGAACATCGCGTCCGTAACGGGCGCAACGCACAGTACTACTACGAGCTGGCCGTGGTGAAAGCCTACAACCACCTGCTCATCAGCTGTGACACGGAGTATGCGCTCGTTTTGGAAGATGACGTGCTGCCCGCTCCCGATGCGCTTCGACGTATGCTGCAGACGGTACAAGCGGATACGGCGGCGGTCGTCTGCCACTATCCGTGCCACCTGCAAGGGTACAGCATGGTGTGGCGCGCGAACCGGGACGGTACGGTGACACACTTCCCGAAGCGCCGCCACGGCGTCGAGGAAGTGGGCGGTTCGGGCTTCGGCTGCTCGCTGCTGCGTATGAGCGCTTTCCGCACAATGCCGATCCATACGCGCGTTTACGAATCCCCCCCGCGCTGGTACGACTACAATGCGTTCGATCATCTGCGCACACAGGGGAGAGTGCTCTGCAACTGGGACATCGAAGTGGAGCATGTACGCACGGAGCGTTTCCTCAACCCGACCGCACCCTTCCCTCCTGCGTGATGCATCCCTTCTGGGACACCGTCCTCCGGCCGATCCTGACGCTCCTCCGCCCCGACACAATCGTGGAAATCGGCGTGGAAAACGGGAAGACGACGGAGAAGCTTCTGGCTTTCTGCACAGAGACGGGCGCCGCTTTACACGGGATCGATCCGCTCCCGCTGATCGACGAACAGAAATGGAAAGAGCAATGGGGAGAAACGTGGACGCTGCACACGGGCAAGAGTCTCGATGTCCTGCCGCATGTGCCCGGGTTCGACGCCCTGCTGATCGACGGTGATCACAACTGGTACACCGTCTTCCATGAATTGCAGCTGATGCAACGACACGCCGAACAACACGATCGGATGCCGATTGTCTTCCTGCACGACATCGACGCGCCCTACGGGCGACGCGACCGCTATGATGATCCCAAAAGCATCCCCGCCGATGCGAGACAGCCATGGGAACGCAGTGACATCAACGGACTCAATCCCACTGTCTGTCATGCAGTGCGCGAAGGGGGACCGCACAATGGCGTGCGCACAGCCGTGGAAGATTTTTTACTGGAACGGAGCGATCGCTATGCATTCTTTGAAATACGAGGCTTCTTCGGACTGGGCATCCTCGTGCCGTATGCACGTTTTGCCCGCCATCCATCTCTTCGAAACTTGCTAACCGATCTTTCGCCTTCAGCCCTTCTGCAAGCGCATATGGAGCAATTGGAACAGGATCGCATGCTGCGCATTCCCTGTGCGGACCATCTGGACCGATCTCTCCGGGAACAGCACGCCCTGCGTGAGGAATGCGACACACTTGCCGGGACCATCGAACAACTGCTTGCGGAACAGGCAAGATATGTGGAGAGCATGCATGCACTCGAGCATCTCACGCAAACGCGCAGCTGGCGATGGACGGCATGGCTCCGCCACATTGGAGCGTTCGTCACTCGTCACTCATGACTCACGATCATCCACGACCCTTCCTTCCTTCAGAAACACCATCCGGTCACAGATATTCTCCAGCTGATCGATCACATGGCTCACGAGCACGACGGTCTTGCCGCGTTCCTTCATGCTCCGCAGATGCGCGCGACAACGCTGCTGGAACTCACTGTCCCCCACCGCGAGCGTCTCATCGAACAGATAGATGTCCGACTCGATGATGGCTGATGCCGCATACGCGAGACGCAGCATCATGCCGGTGCTCAAGCATTTCACCGGCACGGCACGATGATGCTCGATGCCCGCAAATGCAATGATCTCATCCATCCGTGCACGGATGACCCGCGGGGGAAGCCCGTGTAACAATCCGTGCAGATACACATTTTCCGTCGCCGATCGCTCCGGGTGGAATCCGGCACCCAACCCGAGAAACGCAGACAGTCGCCCTTCCGTTCGCACAAAGCCCGCATCCGCGGGCAGCAGACCTGCGATGATCCTGAGCAACGTCGTTTTTCCCGAACCATTGGGACCGTAGAGACCGACCCACTCTCCTTTTTGTACTTGCACATCGATATTTGTCAATGCATCCATCGTCCACAGTTGCCGATGCCGCCGCCAGTGCAGCAGGTGATCCTGCAGATGCACCGACGGATACACCGCCTGCCGGAAGGTCTTGCAAATGCCGGTGCAGGAGATGGCGGGAGGAATAGGGATTGGGAATTGGGAACTTGGAACGAGCGTACCTGGCTTATTGGACAGGTGCTACTAAGAGCACTATTGCTCATAAGCTATGCAAATGAATAGTATCCCTCAGGCTCCAGCCAAGCGATTGCATATCCCGCTCCAATACACCAATTCCAAATCCTCAATCTCCCTCAGTACTCCTGCAAAAAGTACCGGCTCCTCCATCGGAAAACGGCGACGCCCAGGAGAAAGATGACCGCGCACAGCAGCAGGAACGCAAGTGTGTGCGTGACGCTCGGAACGCCGACGGATGCGGCGGGCAGGAGGGCACGGCGCGCATCGAAGAGAAGGATGGAGAGCGGCTGGAAACGAATGAAGTGATCGAAGAGTGACCAGACGGAGAGGGAAAGCGACCCTGAGAAGAGGTGCACAAAATCCTGCGCGAGCGGGCGCACGGGCCGGAACGCATAGAAAATCGGTGTCAGCCAGAAGAGTACCTGCAGCACGATGCTCCACAGGTACGGAATATCGCGAAACTTCAGCGAGAACGCGCTGAGGAGCATGCCGATGCCAAGTGACAATAGCGTCGCCTCCGTGATGATCACCGGCAGGTACAGAACGCCCAAACCGATTTCCGCGCCCAAGCACCCCATGATGAGAAAGAGTATGACAAGGTACCCGCAGAGGATCAGCACATGCGTCCAGCCGACACTGAGAATCAGAAGCAAACGTGGAAAGCGCACCTTCTGAATGATCGCCGCTTTCTCCTGCAGCATGTTGATGCACGCGGTGCTCGTCATGGCGAAGTGCTCCCAGAGCAGCAGCCCCAGGAAGAGGTAGAGGGAATAGTGGGGGATATCGGTGACCATCCTGCGGAAAATATGGAGGATGACGGCGTACTTCACCAGCGGATAGATAAGCGACCACAGGACGCCCAGCACCGATCCGCGATACTTCATCCGAAAATCCGCCCAGCCCATGGCCAGGACAACGCGAAGAGAGTGTGCAAGGGAAAAATGGGAGGGCATGAAGTTGGAAATGGAGCGTTCCGCCGTACTGCGAATCCTCTGACTGCCACGAGCCATGATGCGTCCTTCTTCACTCTAAACCCTCCGCTCTACACTCTCAACTCTATCTCTTCCTCCACTTCCGGCTCGAGCACCGCCACCTGCGGATGCGCCGCAGCAATGCGCTCACTGAACGCATGCATGCCCTCTTCTTCGCCGTGCACGAGGATGACACGCTCCAACCCTTCGACCTTGCTGACGAACGCATCGAGATCCGCGCTGTCGGCATGACCGGAATACGCCTCGATGTAGACGACTTCCGCTTTCTTCGTGTGGAATTCATCGAATATTTTTACCTCCGTAACGGCGGGATCCAGAATGCGCGCCCCCAGCGTATCATGAGCCATGAAGCCGACTGCCAGCACCGTATTGCGCTCGTCTTCGATTTCGTTCTGCAGGTGATGACGAATGCGCCCCGCCTCGCACATACCCGAGCCCGCCATGACGATGAACGGACCCGGCTTGCCGTTCAGTTCCTTACTGTCCTCCACGCTCGGCGTGTACGTGGCCAGGGAAAATTGAAACGGATTATGCGCACGAGACAGAAAATCATCGTACATTTCTTTGTCGTAGCACTCAGGATGCTTCATGAAGATATCGGTGATCTTGATGGCCAACGGCGAATCGATGAAGATGGGCACGGCGGGGATTTCCTTGGCGTCCCACAGGAGGTGCAACTCGTAGACGATCTGTTGCGTCCGCTCCAGAGAGAACGCGGGAATAAGAACTTTTCCGCCGCGTGCAGCCGTCCTGACGACGGTATCCCTCAGTGCGGTCAGCGCGGTTTTGACATCCGTATGACGACGATTGCCGTACGTCGACTCGCAAATCAGCGTCGTCACGGGCGGCATCTGAGCAGGATCGCGAATGATGGGGAGCGTATTGCGACCCAGATCTCCGGTGAATCCGATGCGATGCGTGACCCCGTTTTCCGTCGCCTCGATCACCACCATCGCGGCACCGAGCACGTGTCCTGCTTCGATGAACATGGCACGGACGCCGTCGGTGACCGTAAACCACTCGTTGTAATTTTCCCCCGAGAAGAGCTCCATACACGCGACGGCATCGGCCTGCGTGTACAGCGGGCCCGAGGACGGGAGCATGCTCTTGCGCAGGTGCTTGCGGAAAAACTCTTCGTCTTTCTCCTGGATGTACCCGCCGTCCATCAGCATCACCTCGGAGAGATCCTTGGTGGCATACGTGCAGAACACGGGACCGCGGTAGCCCTTCTTCCACAGGAGCGGAATGCGTCCGGAGTGGTCCATGTGGGCGTGACTGAGCAGCACCGCATCGATGTCCTTGGCGGGATCAAACGTGAACGATGCGTTCTTCACCGCAGTCTCTTTGCGCTTGCCCTGGAAGAGTCCGCAATCAAGCAGAATACGCTTACCGTTGACCTGCAATTCATGGCAGGAACCGGTGACTTCGCGCGCGGCGCCGTGAGGGATGATTTTCATGAAAGACTCTGGGAAAGTAGTGTAGGTATGAAAGCAGAACTTTCCTTTCATTGTAGCACAAAAGTGTCTGTTCGTCTTGCGATGTTTCTCTCAGCACAGCCCCACAGCCTGCATGAGGTCTTTTCTCTCCCCTTCCGAAAGCGGCCTCAGTTCCCCCGGTTGCAGCTTGGGATCGGCAAGGGTCAGGATGCGCGTGCGGACGAGGGAAGCGACACGATTGCCCGCTTTCTCCACCATGCGGCGAATCTGGCGATTGCGACCTTCGGTCAGGACGATGCGGAAGCTGCGCGGATCGATGCGTTGCACCATCGTTTCCTTGGTCTCCTTTCCCAGAATGATCATACCTGCGGCGATCTGCCGCAGCACGTCATCGGTCACGTCCCACCGGGTGGTCACGACGTACTCCTTCTCGTGATCGAACTTCGGATGCGTGAGACGGTACGCGAGCGGACCGTCATTGGTGAGGAGCAAGAGACCGCCGCTTTCTTTATCCAGACGTCCGACGGGATAGATTTTTCCCTGCAATGCCGGGGGCAGCAGATCGCGTGTCGTCTTATCACGCAGAGGTTGCGGTAGGGACGCGGATCCGTCCCTTCGCTTCATCGCCCGCTTTTTCCCCTCCGTCATCGGCTTGCCGTCTCCCGCCTCCCACCGCTCCACATTGCTGGTCACCACGCCGATGGGTTTCCACAGAAGATAGTAGAGCATCTGCTTGCGCTCCTCGATCACCTGGCCGCTCACTTCGATGTTGTCCTTCTCCGGATCGGCTTTCTGTCCGAGCTTTGCAACGACGCCATTGACCGTCACGAGGCCCGCCGCGATGTACTCCTCGGATTTTCGCCTCGACGCGATCCCCCGAGCCGACAGTATCTTCTGAATGCGTTCTTGCATGCAGACATCCTACGCGCAATGAAGCAAGGGTGATATAAAACCGACGACGTATCATTTCCGCCTTCGTCTCACCCACGCCCACCCCGCCGCCGCGCCCGCGGCCATCACGGCGATCGCAGCGGGACCGGTATCGGATGTGGCGGGCGGACGAGTGGCGTCGCTACCGGGCACGAAGACCGATCCTTCCGGCGGGAGGAAGGGAATATCAAGCACGGAACCGGGATACGGGGATTCTGCCGCCGAACGTTCCTTCTGACAGAAAGACGAACAACCGTCCCCGTCCATCCTGTTGCCGTCATCGCAACGCTCCAGCGGCGTATCCAAGATACCGTCGCCGCAGCGGCTTAAGGTGCAATCGGGGCGACAGGGCGCATTGGGTTTGTCGCTGTTCTCCACTCCCGCATCGCACTGCTCGCCGGGATCGATGCGGGTATTGCCGCAGAAGGGAGGAAGAAGATCAATCTGCGACTCCGTCAGACAACGATGTTGAATGCAGCGTGCACCGGCCGGGCAATCGGCATCCTGTTCGCAGAAGAGTCTGTCGGCGGGTGTTTCTCCGTCTTGCACCCTAAAGTCATCACGCAGTGCGGATGCCGTGACAGTATCGGTGCAGCGGAAGCAAGGAAGATCGGCGATGGGACCGCAGGAGAGTCCGACGGACGCACAGTACGCATCACCGACTGCACACTCGGTCCCCGTACACGCCACCGCATCGGGGAAGGGAGGCTCATAGGGAGCGGAAGACATGCGGGAACGCACGCTGCCTATCCACGCATCCGCGGAAGAATGAGCGTTGTCGCCGCTGGATCTGCTGCCCGAGAAGTCCGTCACGCATTGGAAACAGGGAGGACTCTGTGTTTCGTAGCAGAGACGATTGATTTGAGCGCAGTACGCGGCTGCTCCGCGCACACATGCATCACCATAACACAGAGAGTCTCCACTCGACACACCGGATTTGCTGGAACTTCTCGACGAACGCGAACTGCCGGACTTACCGGATGCTTTGGAACTCTTGGAGCGGGAGGCACCGGAGGCGGAGCGCGAGGAGAGGGAGCCGAACGACGGACCGCCGGAGGAACGGGAGAGGCCGGAGGCGGAGCGCGAGGAGAGGGAACCAAACGAAGGACCGCCGGAGGAACGGGAGAGGCCGGAGGCGGAGCGCGAGGAGAGGGAGCCGAACGAAGGACCGCCGGAGGAACGGGAGAGGCCGGAGGCGGAGCGCGAGGAGAGGGAGCCGAACGACGGACCGCCGGAGGAACGGGAGAGGCCGGAGGCGGAGCGCGAGGAGAGGGAGCCGAACGAAGGACCGCCGGAGGAACGAGAGGCACTGGAGGCGGAGCGTGAGGAGAGGGAACCGAACGACGGACCGCCGGAGGAACGGGAGAGGCCGGAGGCGGAGCGCGAGGAGAGGGAGCCGAACGACGGACCGCCGGAGGAACGGGAGAGGCCGGAGGCGGAGCGCGAGGAGAGGGAACCAAACGAAGGACCGCCG
>Ga0209096_1000957_pt1 | contig 34441 bp, 47 predicted proteins | sample AD_UKC034_MetaG_FD_184407 | JGI IMG/M metagenome (GOLD analysis project Ga0209096, IMG submission 184407) | Active sludge microbial communities of municipal wastewater-treating anaerobic digesters from USA - AD_UKC034_MetaG (SPAdes) (version 2) | ecosystem: Engineered > Bioreactor > Anaerobic >...
CCCGGCGTTAGGCATGAAACGCAGAGCAGATGCAGACGCCCATGCTGATATAAGTGTAAAGGAACATCACCGGCGTATGGTCAAAAAATACTTTGGCATTACTCTTTGAGTAAGCCTTCTTGCTCAATAATCTTATCAATGACCCGTGACTTGACCTCAGCCTCTATCGTGGGTTCAAGTGCGCGGGTTCTTTCGACGTTAAACGCTATGTTTTGTAAAGCCGCCATGACCTGCAATGAAATATCAATCACGCTCTGTATGAAATGACCTGTCGCCTCAAGGTCCTGTTTAGTCTCTTCAATTGTTTCCTCAATGATTTCTACAATTTCTTCTGTTTTCATTATGATCTCCTTTGCTATAAGGTTCAGGCAACCGCGTTGATTTACGCCTACCCGTCCCTAAGTTAACAGCAATATACATGGTTAATCTGATATTTGCCAAGACGTTCGGGATTGCTAATACCCAGGGTATCCACACATTGAAAAAAGGGTGATAGAATATCATACAACCACCAGCCCAAAAAGCAGAGCTTCCAAAATACCAGAGCATGAATCGCCTAAATTGACCGTCCTGTGTGTGATATATCTTATAGGTAATCACCAAGAAGCAGACAAATACCACAGCAAAGCCTATATTGATTATAGTAGGATACCGGATTAAAAACATCTCCGGCCATCTGAAAAATTCATTTCGTATCATAAAATCCCTTTAGGGCAGTAACGATTGTTTCAGGTTCTATTCGTTTTAGCCGCTTCAAAAAAAATTCTGTTTGCTCGATTTCTTTCTCGGCTAAGATATTAGCCTGTTCAATTACTTGCTTATCCTCCCTTGTTAACAGCCAATCCCAGGACAAAGGCTTGCGGATAAAAGGTAAAATTATCATTAGCCTTCTCCTTTCTTGTGTAGGGCTTCTAGGAATTCCATTGACTTTTGAACATAGGCGTCAACCCTACTCTCATGTGCAGTACTTAGACTAAGGATTGTTTCCTCTAATTTCCCTATTTTCGTCTGCAACCGCTTATTCTCAAGATAGAGATAAAGTAGTAATATCCCGAAACCACCATATTGCAGAGCATATTTTGTCAGGATTTCTTCCACTTAAACAGCCTTTTCCCCTTCAGCATCCTGCATATAATAGGCAATGCCTATCTCATTTGTCAGAGGCAGCAATGCGCTTCTTCCTGCGTGATTGGCGCGATTAACGCTATTATGATATTGTCTTGTATAATTATCATTGTTTACACACCTGAAAAGCACATAAACTAATAGTCAATGTTGGGATTGCGAGATTTCCATAAAACCAAAAAATCTGCCGGAGAGGGATAACTCCTGCCCATCGAACCAATGTTTGCATAGATCCATCCATATATCTAAACCCAGGGATCCCTGCAGTAAATACCCTATTGTCATAGGAGAGATATATTATTCCATTGGCTGTGGAAGCAAAACTCCCAGAAGTAACATATAGATAGACAGATGATAGATCATCAGGAGCTAAATTCGATAAATCAATTTGAGTTGATGTTATGGGGCATGTCCCCGAAAAGACAGGGATTATCGTCTGATAACGATACCATCGCCCATCGAAAGTAAACGGATAAATTTTGAGCGTGCCAGAATTATTATAGATAGCGATGCCGCCGCGCAACCGAACCCCACCAGAGACATCAGAAGGAGCAGCACTGCCATCATCGGAAAATTTGGTTGTCGTTCCATTGCTCCAAAGATAATACCAGGTATCAGCAGTAAGTGTATCATCTGTTGTTAAATCTGCTGATGTACTCAGGTCAGTATCCGTTGCGAACGTTTTGACCGTCCCATCGGCCAAAGTAAATTTTCCGCCGGCGGCGATTGTGATTTCATCAGTATCTTTGTACGCATAAATAACGTTATCGAAAGGTGTCACAATAGCAAGCGCAAGTTCACTATATTGTGTCTTTTGCGCTGCCCCTGCAAGGGATGTCCCCATAAAGACAAAATCATTCGTATCAAGTCCAGCAGCGTCAACCGCTATGATGCCTGAACCATCTGGGTAAATCTTATCTGCCATAATAAAACCTCAATCTCTTTGTATATAGACTCTATGACTGCCTATATAAACCGGATTATCAGTTGAGCCAATGAACACCCCATAATCTAATTCAGGAGTTGGAATCGTTTCAAAGTTGACAATTTGCAAAGTCATCGTTGATATAAAATCATCTAAGTTAATAACCTTTTCTCGTAATTCGCAAATAGCACTTTGACCAGGGAAAAAATTAAACGTTCCTTCTATCTGGTCAAGCAAATCAATGGGCAAAAATTTAACATCCTGCCCCGTATAAAATAAGCTCCAAATTTGCTCTGCATAACGATTCAATAGAATTGTTGCTAAGGTAATAACCGTATTTGTGTTACGAGTCCAGTTTAAATTTAGTGTCTGTGCGTACTCTCCATATTTACGAACCGAGCTTGTTTCTGATTCATCATATGTCCTAAAATAGCTAATTTCACCGCCTGTTTTATATCGTCTGTCAATCTCTGCATAACTATTCGCATAGTTGATAATAAGCCGGTTACAAAGGTTGTCATATTGTTGTACTGCCTTTATTGTAATTGCCTGATATTCCTCTATTGTTTCCTTAATATCCTCTGTATTCGTAAATTTTAAAAATCTTATAGCAAGCCTGCCTTCATTATCAAATTCATACGTCATCAGAAAGCTTGCCAAAATACTCTTTATCCAAAATGTAAGCGGCTGTGCAGCATTAATCACACCCGCGCAGATATACCCATGACTCAAGCACTCCTCTTTCGCCATTGCAAAGGATAACTCATCTATATTCCAAACCGAGTTATCAAAATAGGTAGAAGCATAGTCAAGCAAGTCCTCTATAATATCAATCGGATTTGTTAGCAATGTACCAGTACCGTCGCCCGCAGAATCACGCCCCCGGCAGGAAACAGTCACTACCGAATTGCCTAAGTCAGACGTAAAGGTTAAAATGGCAATATTGCCTTGACCTTCATAATCATTTGACTCATCAAACGTATAACCGCTTGTCTGTAAAACCCCATCAACATAGACATTGACAATATTTCCGCTTGCCTCAGAAAGGATAGGACAACCCGCCACGCAATAGACATAATGAATTGTATCAATACAGGGAGCTACCCACGCGCCAGCATCGCTATTCTCATTCATATCGCCATAGGGGATAGGGAGAAAGACATTCTGTTGACTGCTGTTTGTATAGCGGTCTGTTGTGGCAGGGATAAATTCTGTATCATAGCTAACTTGTTCTACAGATGTCAGTACTTCTGTGTAGGCTTCAATTGTCCCAGACTCTGTCCAGACACCATCTGCCAGAGCGACATCGGCATCACCAATCTGGTCAACTAAGTCAACCGCGCTATCGTCTCCTACATTCTGCCATTGTAGCACGGGATCGCCGTTCTCATCAAGCACAGCCGCCGAAATGAGAGCAGAATTATTATCACCAGGGAGAATTGAAACCGTATCATCAGAACCATTATCAGAAAAATCCACTGTCTCAACTGTATCTATCACATATTGATATTTTTCTATATTTTTAGGGTTACTCCCACAAAGAAATGTAGGTATTGAACCTTCTAAATAATAAACTATCCCCCAACTACTGCTTAAATTTATATGAGTATCTATAATTGTATCAATAAGAGTATGAGAAGTATCATATTCAAAAATAACAGTATGAGGGGTATCTGTGCGATAACAATATAAGAGGGTACGGTCTAAGGCAAATGAAAGCGTAAATGTACCTTCAAGAAAATCATCTATTGCGTATTCATGTATAAAGCTCCCACTTTCAGTATATCCTTTTATGCTCGCTGTGTCGCCTGGGGCAAAATAAGCATTTAATACATAAACATTCCCTATCGCAGTAATTTGCAAGTGTAACGGCTTACCACCAGTATTCCATTGACCAACATAAGCCCCCGATAAATCAAAATATTGTATTCTCCCATTATTAAGGTCACAAACATAAATTAAAGAATATGTGCTTGAATAGGCTATATCAAAAACGCCAGAAAATTCACCATTACCATTACCATATATATAATTCCCTCCTCCATCTGTTTTCCCGATAATCCATTGTTGTACTCCGCTTGAATTATATTTTGCCAGATTATATTGATTTAATGTTATGTAATAATTTCCATATTCATCAAAAGCAATATAAGGATAGGGGCTTACATGGTCAATTGTGCTAACATAAGCTCCAGTACTATCATATCTATAAACATGGCCTGCACATTTAACTAAAATATCAGTATTATCTCTTGTTAATAACCCGACATTACTAGGGAAACTTGCATTTGTTGCAAATAATTCAATATATTCCCAAGCATAACTATAAGAGAGATTTCTTGTAACAACATTGTTATGATTATCTGAGAAATTCACAACAGGAGGGTCAGCGGTTGGATCAACTTGGATGACAAGCCTTGTAAAGCCAGTACCAACATCAAACCCTGTGTAAGCTTCTGTGGTACTTGAATCATCAATGTCGGTATCATATTTTAGATAGAGTTTATCATCTGCATCAATGCCAACCTCAAGCCGGATTGCGCTGTCAGCGGCATTCACAATTGACAACAAGACCTCCTCAACATCATCTGCTGTTCTATCTATTTCAAGGACAAGCGTCCACGTTTCGAGTTCATACCAGGATTCTAAGGTTTCATAGGTTAAGGTTTCCTCTGCAACTGTTTCAGTTTCAAGGTCAACGGACGCTGAATATGTCTTTGTTGTATCAACTGACGGGTCTTCCGGTTCAGCAGGTTTAATAATCGTGTCAGCGGTTAATTGACATGTGAGTGTGCTTAATTCTACTTTGGAAATTTTGCCTGAGAACAAAGGGATAAAATCGTCAAACGAAAATTCAGGATACGCGAACCCCTGGAAGAGAAACAGCCCCCCGGAAAGCAACACTTCATCTTCTAAAAGCTCAGTGAAATACCTGTCTGCATTGTCCAGGGTGATGGTATAGGAATTCATTTCTTGTGATTGCAGGGCTAAAAAGACATTCTCGCTTTCGCTTGCTAGAGATACCCGATAGTCCCCAAAATTCAAGACTCTTGCCTGCCATTCATAGACATCAATATCTGTTCTCAGATGCGCCTCTTTAGGATATTCTTTCCCGAAACACCGCCACGCATAATCAGATTTGACATAACAATGGATAAGAGGCTTTGCACCTGCCTTGAGTGCTTGAATATAGAGGTCAGTGTAATATCTCATATCGCCTTAACCGCCTCTGTAAGTTGCAAATTCACGCCAGAGTAAAGCAGATATGCAAAGTATTCGCGGCTAAATTCTGCTAAGTTAGCCCATTCCATAAGAGCAAGGTCGCTTGCTGAATCTGAGAATAAATGTAACCAAAAAGGCGAAACTCGATAGGTTGTCAGGTCAATGATGGCTTCTTGTAAAGCAAGCAGAGCAGTAATATCAGCCTCTTTCAGCGTGTTACCAAAGGTTAAATTAAGCGTTCTTGACCGGGTATAAGCATAGCGCCTCATAACCCCTGCTTCACTGATATTGCTTTGCAGATTATATCCATCACCCCTTGACGACCCCCAAGAAGCATTCACACGGTCAAGACTTACATAATCGCCAAGATAGAGTTGACCTATCCGTAAATAGGTATCAGGGTTTGACGCATCTGCAATGACAAGCCGCCAATAGCGATAAGTCTGAGAGAGATAGAGGACAAGCGGATCTGTAATAGTGCTAAATGTATAAGTATAAGCAGGAGCGCCCCACGCATTAGAGCTATTAGCCTCTATTGTAACTGTAGCTCCGCTTGTAAAGTTATGATCAGCGATAATGACAGCCGTAGGCGTTAACGCTGAACCTAAATCAATGACAAGATTTTCGCTTGTGTCGCCTGTAGATTTCCAAAACGTATTTCGGTCAAGATCAAGTAGTCGCTGCCGGCCGTAAGTTGCTCTTGCATACCATTTCCATGTATCTGCTAAGGCAAAGTCATCGCCAACCCCGCCAGTATGAGCAACCAATAACGCAGTACCAAGCCCATCGGCACTTAACGCATAAGCTGGCGTCGTTCGTGTGGTGATACCTGTTTCTTCCCATCCTGCTCCGGTATTATTTGTCTTCCATTTGAATGTTGATTCTCCGACACTCACCCCGCCCGCTACAGAATCAATTTCAAGCGTATAAACCAGGTCAAAAGCCCCTGCGAAATTCCCGGTTACAGACAAAACCGCTACCCCTGAACCTGTCTTGACCTGCCCTGTAATCCGTCCGGTTGCTTGTGAGGAAGGCGTAATCATGGCTTGTGTCAAATAATTATTATAGAGAATCCTTAGAGCGCCATAACTCATGAGACGTTTACCGACCTCCCGGAATAGCTTTTAATGATCTTAGAGACTTCTCGTGCATAACGATTTTTGCTGCTTTCATCAACGATATTTTGGCCTTGAAAATTAATGTTAACAGAAGTGTTTGAGGTTGTCGTTCGTTCAATATCCCCTGTTGTTTTCTTTGCTATTCCTTCTCCTACACTTATTTGTTTAGTGGCTGTCGCAGGAGAAACAATTTGCCCAGCTGCTGTTGTTGATAATGACTGCCTGGTTGCGACATTTGCCATAATTTTATCAAGGGCGGATGCTTCTCTTTGTCCATCTCGCATCCGGCCTAAGATTGTATCAAGCTCTGTTGTTAGCCTGCTTGTTTCAGCGATAACGCCTCTCATACTGCTTGACATACTATTGGCTGCCTGATTATAGGCTTTCCCCATTGTTTGAGTAGCATCTGTAATTTGTTCAGTCGCTGTTAATATATCAGGCAACACACTCTGATAAACAGCATCAGTGCCGTATTCATTCATAGCGGCGTTCGCTTCTTCTGTTGATTTCGCTAAATTACTAACTTCATTCGAAGCTTTTTCCGCCGCTGAACTAATATCCTCAAGTGATGTAGGTGAAAGCGCATTTAAAGCCGCCGTTGCTTCTTCTGCTGACTGTATTTGTTCTGCTGTGGCCTCTTTAGCTCCTGTCAATTTTTCCATAACCCAACTAATTGCATCGCCTAATTTTGTTTTGATATATTCTCCTATCTCTCCAAGTATCGTTTTAGCTATCTCAAGGAGCATTGACATTGTATTTTTAAACGCATCATATAAAGCCGTAAAAGCTCTTTTCGCTCCTTCTCCGAGATTTTGATTGAAAGCAACATCAAGAGCATCAATCAAGTCAAAAATAAGCTGAAAAGCAGGTTCAAGCATTTTTGCTGCAAGCTCTACAGCATCTCTAAATAAATTCCATGCCTTTACAAGATATTCAATAAGAGGAGAAAGTTCTTGTACTTTAGCACCGATTCCGGCCAAGAACTCAATAATTGTCGTAGCAAGGGGAGCAACCCCACTTATGGCCGTCTTAATTGATTCAAAAATACCTGGCAATGATTGAATAAAGGTTGAATCCCCGCTTAAAAGAGATTGGAGAAAGGTACTGGCCGCTGTAGCTAAATCTTTTAAAAGTTGCCATGCTTGACCTGCATATTCAATCATCTGAGGAAGCCATTCATCAACCTTTTGTGCTGCCTGCGTTATCCATCCTATGATTGATTGTATTGCATTTGGTATGCTTTCAGATAAGAAGGTTTTTAATTCTTCTGATTGTGATGCCCATTCAATCAAACTATCAATTAGAGGTTTTAATCCAGTTTCCCATAATGAGATAACACTTGCTTTCAAGTCTTCAATGATGCCCTGGGATACAATCCATTGAGAAAACTGTAAAGCAATATCTCTAATATAAGTAAGGGCTTCATCAAATACAGGGATTAAGGCGTCTGTGAACTGGCCTGCCGTATTGACAAAAATTTCTCCGATTGAACTCCATAGACTTGATGCCCGGCTTGTCGTATTCCCAAATTCCTTTGTAATTGAATCCATGTTCGTTATAGATTCCGCTGCCGGAACTAAAAACTTTGTCTGTAATTCCTCTCCCATCCCCGCTAAACCGAGCAAAGCAGTTGATACACCAGCCCCCGCTACTTTCAAATCTTTTAAAGCAAGTGAAACCTTTTCGACTCCATCAGGAGTTGAGGTCGCCATTTTATTAATGCCTTGTAAGAGATATTCAAAAGCACCTCCTATATCTGTCTGTATAAGTGTTCTAAGCTTATTCACGTCAAGTGAGAAGACCTGAGCAAACCCGTCAATATTGCTTGTCATTTGTTTAAAGGCTGTTTGTAAAGCAGTCGCCCCGGTATAAGCAGAGACGCCTAAAGAATCCATCGCCGCCGAAAAGCCAAGTGTATCAGCGGCAGAAAGCTTAAAAGAGGCTGCTACAGGGGCTAAACGTCCTGCCATATTAACAATATTTTGACTTGCCGCATCCGTTGTGTCTGAAAGCACATTAATTGCATTTCCAACCTTCCCAATATCATCTGCTGACATTCCCATTAATGTTGCAAATTTCCCTAAAGAATCGGCTGTTTTCTCGAATGAGAGGTCAAGTGCACCGGCTGTCATGGCAACACCCTTTGTAAATTCAAGAGCAATGTCTTTTGTTTTTTCAAAATTATCGCCTGCGATTAAACCACGTTGACCGGCGGTTTCGAGGATTTTAGCAAGATCGTCGGCTGCGATTGCGCCTTTTAGCTGCTCATTTGACATTTCTCGTACATTTTTTGTTAGGGTTTCAATTTGTTCTCCGGTTAAATTGGCTGTTCGCTTTACCCCTGACATCGCATCCTCTAATTCAACCGAATTTTTGATTGAATCAGATAATCCCTCGAAAGCCAAAGAGACAGCCTCGCCGACAAGCGCAAAGGCAGACTGAGCAAGGCTAACAATCCCGTCAAATATCCCGGTAAAACCACTAATAAGCAAAGATGAGGCTTTCCCGACAACGCCTGTTAAAGAAGAAAGTATCCCATCGCCAAAGCCGGAGAGGTCAGGCAAGTCAATTTTCAGGTCTTGAAATGCCGATTGCATCTCTTTCTTTAGCTGTTCAAGCTTCTTTTGAAAGGCGTCTATCTGCTTTTCAGAGTCGCCTAAATCAACCGTCAATTTGAAAATGATTTCATCTGCCATTATTTAAATACCTGCTTAATGACATCAATTATCTGCTCTTTCTCTTGTTCCAAGAGCTTTATAAACTTTCTTACTGGTAAATGTATTGTTCCATATTGGTGAAATTTCGCATAAAAAGTAGAATAAACATTCAAGATATTCAATTGATTTTGACGTAACCAAATTCTTAACTCTGACAGGCTTTGATCTCGCATCTTTCCAGTTTTATTAAGAATCGGCCAGGGATAAGTTTTTTTTCGTTCAAGCCACTGAGGATCACGCCCCCCCGCTTGAAAATTGCTTTGTGTACTCTCAATCATGACATTACTTATATCATCATAGGTTTTTTTTGCCTTCAATCCGGCTTTCATCTGATCAAGGTGTTGCATTGCCTTTTCAAAGCCTGTAATTTCCCATTTCATGTCTTAAAATCCTCATAATAGTGCTGTAAGATGATAGTACCCTGTAATAAACCCTTTGAAATAAACGCAGGAATATTCCGTAATTGATAGTCAATTGAGAGGAGTTGACAAGCATTCGTAATTGAAAAAGTTTCGTTATGATACCTGTCTTCTATTGCATTGAGATTGTCAACCAGACTTGTATCGGCGGCATCTGTGATAAGTCCATAATCTTCGCCAAATCCTTCTTGTATAAGTGTCAATCCGATTTGATAGTCTTTCTGATAGACATACGCGCCTAAACACATCAGAGGCGTTGTAATAGTTAAGGGATAGATAAGTAAACAAGGGAGAGGTGTTGAGAAATCAGGAGGCAGGACATCAGTTTGTGGTATCACATAATAAGACCAAACAAAAGAGAGGTCTTGACCTGTTTGGGTTACGGCCGCTAAATCGGTTTTATATGCTGCTAATAAGCTTTTTAAGATATCACTCATTCCACACCTCGTAAATCGTCTGTAACTTCTCCCAGGCAAGTCTAAAACTTAAATTCATTTCATGGCATAACAGATGCAACACCTCTAAATTGAGAATTGACTTCTCCTCTGTTTCTCCTTTACCTCCCTTGCGAACGCTTATAAATTGCGAGTAAGGGTAAATAACCTGAAATAGGTTAAAGTAGAATATCCACTGAGGCGAAAGAACATCGTTAGGGTCGCCATGTTTAGGGCAAGGCAAAGGGACTGTTCGTCTTTGCAGGGGCGGGCGGTTCTCTGTGATTTGTTCTTCCAGGCAGAGAACGCAGTGGGTAGGATGCCCGGATTTCTCCCACTTCACCCGCCATTTCAGTTTTTTTCATCTTCTGCCTCTTCTTCTGCCTCTTCTTCTGTTAATTTCACAGAGCCATCAAAAGCCTTTGTGATCTCAGATAAGACATAATCCATGAAAGAGGACTGCCGGATAAAGACGCGCTTGAGCAGAGCCTTGTCATGCTTCTCGAATAAACCTGTTGAGTTTATCACGCAGAGGTCAACCAGAGCCTTTGCATATTCTGTTTTCTTGCTCTTTAGCTCTGCTTCTTGTTCTTTTCGGTTGCCTCGAAAGACTATACGATTGTATTTATTGAAAAGCTCTCTCTGCTTTTCGCGTATCTCATCAGAGAGCTTGACAGTCAATGTCGGTTTCGGGTCAACCTCTTCAATTCGGTCGAGCGTGATAACTTTTTCCTCTTCATTGTCAGCTAATAAAGCCTGACTATCAAATAAAACTTTTACGCTATTCATAATGGGCATCCTTTATTTAGTGGTTAAAAATACGCCATGACAATTTCATCTCTTATCCCTGTAGCTTGACTTGAGACTTCATTCCTCATTAGTGGGTCCATGGTCATAGCGACTTCCATATTTTGAATTTGTGAGAGATAGATTGTGAATATATGGTTTTCTTCATCCCCCATATAAATAATCAGATCGCTTAAAATGGCGTTATCTCGCACAAGAAATTCTTGCCAATCTTCCCAATAAGGATTCTTATCAACTGTAACCGTTCTTCCTATAGTTTCAATTGCTACTTTTCCGGCTGTTGGCGCCATACATTTCACAACCTCTTGCTCTATTTCCATCGTCAAGGTTACGGAATCGCCCACGCCTGCACATCGTTTGCGTATAATGTAAACAGTATCAGTAGCACTCACAGCCCCGCTTGATGTTGCATGGGTGATTGTCGTGTCTTGACCGGCATAGCCTGACACATTAGAGATTAATTTTGTTTCCCATACTCCGGCACTCGTTTCTAGTAGGATATAATCACCTATTGCTACACCAAAATCAGGAGTTGCTAAGATAGTCTCTGTTGTTGTCGGTGTTCCCTTTGCTGTACCGGCAAAAATCGCCCGTAATTCGACATCTAAACAGACTAAATAAGCAGTCGTCTTATCCAGATTAGATGCGAAATCAGTTGCGGCTGTATAACTATAAGTTGGCAGGCTTGCCATAAATGTAAAGTTAAGCGGTACGCGCTGCCCAACCTCAAAAGTCGCCTCAAGCTGTGAAGTTTTACAGCCTGAATAACGGATGTATTTTGTCCCATCGAATTGTGCAAGCACTGAATAAGGCGGCCAGGAGGTATCAGAAAGCATAAAATTCGTCCCTGCCAGAACATCTGCCCCAATTGCCGGCGCAGCCGAAAGAGGAGGCCAAACAGTAATCGTTGTCGTGTCTGTAGGTGGGCCGCCGCTTTCTGTAATGCTAGTGATCTTTGTCAATTCAAGCTGCCCTGTACCAGTTACGTCAACAATAATCAATTGACCGACTTCCATGTCAGTCGGATGTGTGCCAAGCACAAATGAATAAGCAGAGCGTGGAGTGTCGTCTTTGACCGTGTTATCAGTTGCATCTAATTGTGTTCCGAATAACGACTCAAGCAAATAATGACATTCAGGAGTTGAACCGCCCCCCGTCCCGCCTGAACGCGCATAGACAGGAATCATACCGCCTAAATCATCAGACCACATACCAACAACAGACTTGCTTTTACTCAGAGTCCCTGAAATGGTGTCATCTTCGAGGAACTCCCGGTCAAGGTTTAGCTCTAAATCTTGCCTGAGCAAAAGCCCATCAGTAGCGGCAGGGGCTTCGTAAGTATAAGGCGTCGCCTCTTTTTTGACGCCTAACGTTGTATTGTTAAGTCTTGTAAAGGCCATTATACCACCTCATTCCAGTAAGTTAAATCTTCAAATTGACTGTCGGTTTCCTCGAAAACGTATTTGTCTGTCATATCTTCAGTGGCGCCGTAAAGCCCTACTTCATATCTTGAGATCGCCTGTAAACTGCGTATTGCTTCTCTATATATCTCAATTATCAGGTCATTTTGGGCATAATTGGCGCTGCTGAAATAATGCAAACACAAATCGTCTGAAATAGCAAGCAAACGAGCAGGGCAGTTCGCACTTGTCCAGGCTGCCAGTTGCGTCTCCCCAAACCGCTGAACTAAATATTCAAAGATAAGTCCAGAGGCATATTGAAACCCGGCTGTCAGGGTTGCAGGGTCAGGGATGGAATCTTTATCTTTGTCTGTCCATCCCTTTATCCGCCTGCTATTTGCGCGGGTCTGTACGCTTTCCAGTGTTGAGAATTCAGGCAATGCCATGTTTATTCTCCATATCCGCCCATGACAAACCAATTCGTCCCATCGCTAAGCAGAGTCACGCTTTCACCATTGGCATTCATGACATAAGTCGCCGCCTCATCAATGGTTTCTGAGCCTTCAGTGCCAATCGTAATATTGTTGCTTCCAGCGTTTAATTCTCCATCTTTAATCGTGATTAAGCGCCCGTCAACAGCTAAAGCAGATGCTAACACCACAGACGCCGCGCCAGTGTCGGTATAATTCACTACGACATAATTGGCTTTACTCGCTGCATTCAGAGTATACGCTGCTGCTCCGGTCAATTCCAGATAAGGATGATCCTGGAATCCGTTGACTTCTACAATGTCATTTGTCGCGTCAACGCTTAAAACGTCTGTATCAACATTGAAACTGCCTACAATAGCGATTGTTGGTTCTGTAATGGTTAATGTCCCGTTGACCGAATTGTCCAGGGTTGCCGCATTGACAAGCGTCAAAACTCCGACGCTGCTCAGGCTCATCTTTGTAGCAGGAGCCGCCCCCGCTGCCATCAGCATCCAGTCAAATTGAAAATCTTCTGAGGTCGCTGTAACATCAGATGTTTTAACAACAATTCGCGCCCCTAATTCGGTGTTGGCCGCCGCTGTCTCCTGATACAAGTCTAACGACAATCCAATCCCGTTTGCAGGTGTTCCGCTTGTCGTGTGTGTGAATGTCACAAGAGGATGGACAGTATTGGTTAGGGCTGTTTCCTCGGATACATCCCACCCGCTTTCACTTGATACAAGCGTAATTCTAAATGATTGACTATCTCTATCCCAGGTATCATTGACGGCACTATCAACCATATTTAAAGCAGACACACCCGGAACAAGAGCAAACAATAGAACAAACAGGATAAGGAAGATTCTATTTGTCAAATTCATATTTTTTACCTCGCTTAGATTTAATCGGTTGTTCAATCACCTGCTCCCAAATAACGACGCAGGCAGGCCAACCCTCATTCTTACTTTGGCAAAATTGGCGAGCTTCTTCATTTAAACGTATCATAGTTTTTGCCTCAAGCGTCGCCTTATTGCCTTTTTTCGTTTCAATCTTATATTTCAGCATAATAAGTAGGGCAGGTCGCCCCGCCCTCCTCCTTAATACAGGTTGTCAATCCGGTAGGCCATCGCATTGTAATGGGATAAGTAAGTGTAATAATTCCAAATATCCCAAGTCATCACACCAACGCCGCCTGGTCGCGGTTCAAAGGTTTCGTTCACGAACCAACCTTCCTGAGCTTCGCCTTTGCCGTCCGGCTGCCAGAATAAATGTTTCATCCAGCTTGGCTGCCGTGGGCGAGGATTCTGGTCAAATTGAAAGAGTAGCATTTTGTCGCCCCAAATTTCCGCCGTTGTTTCGTCGGTCGGGTCTGAGGAATCAGTAATCAGGCTCCCGCGTGCTACCCACAAATAATCAAGTTGCCAGTAGTTTTTCAGGAAATCAACCGTAATGGTAGGGTCAACTTGACCGTCTCTCCGCGCTCCCGAAACGTTTGTTGCGCTTTGAATTGTCGCATGTTGTTGCAGATACCGGAACGCGGTTTGACTAATAATCCCGGCATTGGCATTATACCCGGCTGCTTCAATCACTGTGCGCCCGGCTGTAATATCATCCAGAGAATCTGCCGTATCAACGTTTGACCAGGCAGTAGCGGCATTCGCGTAATGACTTGCACTCGCATAATTCCCGTTTGTGCTGACAAACGTATAGAGTGCTTTTTCCTTAATCTTTTTCATGAGGAAAGTATTGATTGCTAACTCTTCCTCTATCATTGACGCCCCGGTTGTATGCCCGAATTTTACAGGACTACCCAGGTCTGCCATAGAGAATTGAAAACCTCTGGCAATTGGCGTGATATGGAAATCAAGAAAGATGTCGGTCGTATTCGAGGTTTCCGGCACGGTAAATTTTGAGGCAATGTGTCGTTTCTCTTCAAAAAATGCTCTGACATCTTTCTTACGGAATTTCCCAACCTCATCGCCTGCGTTGAATGCCGGAAATGCTTCATTATACACAAGACGGGCATTCGGATCTGTCAGCGCATACGCTAACATTTCCATATCTGGCTTGTTGGCAGTATTTAGTGTATTGCTCATAATTTGTCACCCCCTTATGTAGTTGCGTAATAGCTGCCCATCAGAGTTAAGTCAACAGGGACATAACCGCCGACGGTCGATTGTAAGGTTAACGGCATCCCTACGATAATGTCTTGATCGGTATCGCAAGGGGTAACTGCTCCATTGGCTGCAGCCTTGACAGGCGTCGTCAAGGAACTGACCGCTGCTGCAACTTTACAGACAGCAACATCGCCTCTGACAAGTTCTGTCCGCGCTCCGTCCTCTGAAATATCCACATCACGCGGGAACACGCCTGCGGGCATTTCACCTGCGCCACAAACAGCCGCTGTAGATTCTGCTGTCAATTTCCCGACCTGCCCTTCTGTCACATCTTCAGAGGCATCAACAGCAATGCTTTTCTTATGGTCAATTTTCCATCCTGGGAGTGTTGCCATAATTATTTCCCTCCATATTGACCTTCATTGGCCTTTTTCCAGGCTTCCGAAGGGCTAAGACCGTCTTTTTCATACTCTTTCATAAGTTCGACAACGGTTTTCGGTTTCTCTTCGCCTTCAGGCAGGGCGTTTTCGCCTGGGGCAAGCTGCCCTAATGCAACCAGCATCCCGCCGTTCTTGCTTGCGAGTTCGACAATTTCATTGACTGTGTTCATCAGTGTTTGTCGCGCTGGTTTCTGTTCGCCTGCCAACTCAATCACCGCGCCGCCGGACGTGCCGGAAATCAGCGGTTCAATCGTATCACAAAAGGCTTTTGAGGGCGTGTAAACAACTCCGTCCGCCCCTTTGATATGCTTTGCTCTCAGGTCTTTCATGAATTCCAGGACATCGCGCTTTTCATCCTTTGCCCGAAGCTCTGCAATTTGTTCGTCAAGCTTTGCACGTTCGGCTTTTTCCGCCTCGTGCATGTCCTTATATGCCTTGAGTTCAGAGACCGTTTCATCAAGCTTGCTCTGCAATTCGGTTACGATCCCATTGTCAGGCGTGTTCACGTCCTTATCTGACATAATAACATCCTCCTGTTGTATGTTAATATTAGCTGTTACGGGATCGCCCGAAAACAGCACTAAAACAGGACTTTCGCCCTGTGAAAACTCTACCTGTAAGTTATCGTCCTGTCCACTGACTGCCGGGGGAGTCTCTCTCCAATCGTTGTTCAAGAACGCTGTTGACCGGATCGCCATCCTGTAGCTTTTCCCGGTATCCGGGTTTGTAAATGGGATCAATTCCACGCTGCGCTTTGGAAATCTGGTTTTGATTGCTTCAGCGACATCATTTGGTACATCCCGGAAGGTCTGCGTTATCCAGGGAACTTTCTCGCCTGTATCTGGATTCTCAAAATATTGCTTTTGATATTCGACATTGACGCCCTTTGTTCGCTCTTTTATCGTATCAGAGAGAAGATTATCATGAACGAGATTCAGAAAGCCTGGCATATTAGGCAGATTCAGGGTTTCATTGCCTCGATATTTACCAGTCTGATAACTCTCTTTAATCAATGGTACCATGGCCAGAGATGCCTCAAGAATTTCATCAAGGTCCTGTTCGGTGATTTCGATTTCTCCGGCGTTATGGCTGTGATGTTTTCCCGCGCTTAATACTGGCACGTCAAGAAGCGTTGCCAGTTCGATTTCATCTGATGCCATGTCATCCCCTCGCTCAGGCAAAAGAAAAGGGGCGTGTTCGAAGGTTCGGCTCCGAACAGCCCCTTGGTCTTTCATAAATGACAGGATTGCAAGCCCCATCATCTTAGCCTGTTTCAAATATCAATTAGACGCTTTTCACGTCTTTTAATGCTTGCGAATACCCTAATTTATACAGCAATTTCTCTTGTATCAATCTCAATCCCTTCTTGCTCTTCGTCTTCTCCCTGGGTTTCCTGGCCTTCCGGCGTCGTGGGCATAATTCTCTCAGGTGGTATCAATTGCAGCTGGGGGAGTCCTTTCGCCTGGTTGCCGTAATTGTAATGGAGCCAGAAGCGGTTGAATTGGTAAGTAAACGCAAGGGAGAGCATGGAGGCGTTCATCTGCTCTCTGATTGACTTTTCCCTGACCGTCGTTGACTCCTCTTTCGCATAGCTGCCGAACTTGCCTTCTATGAGAGCAGTCGCTGAGCCGCAAAGCAAGATTGATATACTCTGAACATACATCGTGTAAAAGTCCATGAACGCTGCTGAATCAATCTCAAGCTTTTCATTTCGGATGTTGGCATTCTCATGAAAGATTCCGGCAATACGAACGCCTAATTTTTTCACCCCCGCTAACAAGGTTTCTCTGGCTTCAACGCTCCGGTTATCATTCCCGGCGATTGAATTGTCAAACGAGGCAAGCCACATCCCGAATCCGGCCTTTTTCATGCCTTCGCGCCAGGCGTCAAATATGCCTTGCTGGTTCGCGTCATCATCGTATCCAGTGCCTGTTCCTTGCCACGTCTCAATCAGCTTCATGACGCTTCTCAGGAGACTTTGACCGTAGGGATTATTGAAGAGAGGGTCATGGGATATAACCATGAATTTACCAGGAGGCATTTTGACAAGTTCACGTGACCATGACGTGCTGTAAATGTGTTTTTTACGATAGATGCCGGCAGGTAAATCACGCGGGAAAAGCACAAATTCTTGCGGATCACGACTCCAGATAAAGGGAGAGTAAACGCCATTCTCATCGGCCATCCATTCAATTTCGCCGATTGCCCTGCCAAAAATCATAGCAGGATCTTGCAGGCTTTTGAGAATAGGTTGGAAGCCGCCGTCGAATTGTTCATCGTATTGGTAGGCTAAGCGGTCAAGCTGTTCGTCGTCACCCTCTTCAGGCGTTGTGTAACCAAGTTGAGGGGGGAAGTAAGAGCCGAATTCATCAGGGTCAAGGCCACGCGCTGACACGAAAAGCCGGGAAGCATCAGAATAGAGCAACCCGGCCTTAACGTGGGGATTGATAGATGCCCGAAAGTAGCGGTCGCCGTTTGATGTGTTGTCTATGGGGTCAGGGTTTCTATGTGACTGCCCACCTGCCCAGGAAATAGTCGGTCTGTCAACCAGACGACCCCAATCAGACAACAATTTCTTGACACTTGTTAAGCTTGCTAATGATTTAAAGGCGTCTCGGAATTCCATAATTTGAAATATAGAATTATCTTATCTATTTGTCAATAACTTTTTTCATAGCTACGTTAACACATCGTAGAATGAGAGGCCGCTGTCAAAGTATTCGACGCCATAACGAGCACAATCAGGAGCTTCGTCATCAAGCTTAAATACAACCTCTTTTTCCTCTGCACCTTCCTTTATAAATTTATAATGATATGTGCTGAACTGCTCTGCTGTCTTCTGGCAATGAGGAAAGATAAAGAGTCGCCCGTCTTTAAGATACCGATTCACTTTTTGAATACCTGTATCAACCTCTTTAATCGCAGGCACAGTGTAAATAGCGCAATCGCCAAGCAAAGGATTCTCAAGCTCTGCTCTATCTTGCTTGTCATGGTCTGCAACCGTTGACTCAATAGGCATGTAGTTCATAGGTTCGGCAAAGGAGAGCATGTGCTTAACAGTTTTGTCATATATCTCTTTGGCGTGCTCTGCTAATAGCTTGCCTTTAGCGAAATATTCATCATAGATATACAAGACGCCGGTCGGAGAGCAGGCAATCCAGAGGCAACAAAAGTCATGCTCATATCCAAAGTCTATGACTCTAATACGTCGCCACGCCCCTGAGATTTGAACAGGTTCTTTCAGCAGGTGAACATCTCGCTTATATTCTTTAAAGCATGCCCCTGAAAGAATCGTAAACATCCCCTTGTAACGCCGGTCAATCTCATCGGCTGTTAATCGCGCTAACTGCTTGACCTTCTTATCACTTGAGATCATGCGATTGTCATCAACAGAAACTGTCCAACATTGGATGTCAGGGTCAACATTTGAGTAAATGCGTTTATACATCCAATTCATGCCAAGAACCGGCGTCGCTGAAAGTATTATATATCCATCCTTGTCAAACACACGAGAACAGCAATCGGTATAAATCTCTGACATTTCAGTCGTCACACGCGCTCCATCTTCGTCAAGGTGTATCGCTCGCACACTTTCAGCAGAGAACGAGCCTGAACCTGAACGCATGGTTTTAAACTCAAGATGAGAACCGTAAATGGTAGGAATTATGCTTGGGATTCTGCCTGTTTTACGCCATTCAATGCGATTCCAGATAATTTCCTCTTCTGCTAATAAAGCCTTATACCATGACCAAACCGGGGGGATTTTATCCTCTGTGAGGCAAGCTACCCAGAATATTTCATTTTCGCCTTTATACGTGCGGATATGCTTGACCATTTCCGCCGCTGCCGTGCCTGATTTGCCTGCACGGTCGCCTCCGAACAAGGCTTTAATGTGCGCCGGGGACTTGTGAAACTCTTCAGCTTGCCATGAACAAGGTTCATACGCAGGGTATTCGATAGTTTTTGAGGCGTTGACGTGCTCTGTGAGGAGGGAAAGGTATTTCTGCTGGTTCAGCTTGCCGTAAATCATTCAATCTCTTCCTTAACTGGACATCCTTTTTGAATGAGTTCGATAAGCTGTTGGCGTTTAAATCTGTCCAGGAAGCTATAAAAACACCCTTTAATTCTGTTGACGGTTTCTTCATCCTGGACAATTTCAAGTATCTCATCAATCAAAACCTGGTCTCTGCTCAGGGCATGAACCTCTGTAGCTAGTACCATTTTAAGCGCGGTTTCGGTGACTGTAGGGCCTTTGAGAATCATTTCAATTGCCCACTTTGACGCCCCGGTCTGAATGACACGATTCAGGACCATCTTGCCGGTCTCAGGATCGCGGTCTGAAATCTTCTTTGTCGTGCCGTGTTCCAGGTTCATTTCAACCGCCTGATGCGCCTTTTTAATGAGGGCGACATTGACCGAGGGGTCGGTAAAGTATTTAATGTCATTCAGTTCCGCGTGAAAATCCGGGTGTTTCTCCAAGTATGAGGTGAACCCGGATCGGGTTTTATATCCGGCGATAATCCAAGCGTCGGTTAAAACGCCTGCTGCCCTGACATAATGCTTGACTGCCGTTCTGACTTCTTCATTATCGAGTTTTGCCATATATTAAAATGTCCATTCTTGACCAGTTATGTCATATATTAAAACCTACATTGTGCATTTATAATGTTCAAAATAAAGGTTTTCCCCAATTTCTTGAGCTTGTGTTTTATTTATCCCGGCTTCTTTCATAGCTTGTAGTAATTCTTTTTCATCCATACTTTCAAAATAACGCCCAGGTTCGTTTTTGTCAAGTTTTGAGTAGAGAGTATAGGGTTAGGAGAAAAAAATGGCGTGTGGACAAAATGCGGCGTTATTTTTTACATTTTCATGCGAGGGAAAAGAGGTGATTTTCATCTGACAAAATTGGTGTGATTTCTGGCGAGATATTTCGAGGAGAAAAATTGAAGGGATATGACGGTTGAAATTTCTCAAATGGATTGAGAAAACAAGAGGAAAGAACGATAATAATGACTATTAAATAAGCAATAGTCAATGAAATATTTTGTGTAAGACGAAAGTTCATGACATTTAAATTAAGACTATACCACCAGGTTGCAACGGCGCGAATCTTTAAGCGTCCGTTGCAACCCCTTGTTCTGCCTCACTTTGCGCGGCAGTATGCTATAACAAGACAGGCAAGTTGAGATGGCGAATCACGTCTTCGGTTGACCGGGCTATAAAAGCAATTCCGCCTCGCGCCTGTACCTGCTCTATGAATTCAAGTTGCTCTTTCGACGGCTTCCCGGTCGTGGCTTTAAGTTCTATCGCCACAAATCGGCCAGGAATGCCGTCAACCGTACCACAACAAAGCAAGTCAGCGACTCCTTTATCGCCATAAAAGCCGGGAATATAGGGTATCACCAGAAACCCGAACTTTTTAAGCAAATCTCTGACCGCTTTCCTGACATCCTTTTCGCTTATGTTTTTTTTCATAAACTATTCCTTTGCAATGTATTGCAAAGATTAATAAGCTCTTTTACTAAATTCACACTTTGCTTCCCTTCTATAGGGATGGCTTTCCCGTCTTCATATAAGGTGAAGATAATATCTTCGCCATTTTTGGTATCCCAATAGGAAAGGTGAACTTTTCCATCTGCCCATCGTAACAATTCCATATTATTTTGAGACATATTTACCTCCTTTTTTTGTAGGCATAAGTTTTTTTCTTTACCAGAGCCTGAGTTGACGATTGAGAATTTCGCCTGTCATATGCTCTTGCTCTGTAGCGAAGGTCATAGTACCGTCAACGGTTACCTCTGCCTCTCCGTCCTTGTTATATTGCAGTACAATCTTCAATGACATGGCAGATTTCGCCCCGGTCTTGACGAAATTTATGGTAAGTACAGGCAACATTTCTGTAATCTTATTTATTGCCTTTTCTACGATTTTGTAATCGTCGCTGCTTTGTATTGGCATTTCAACAACGTTGCTTTCTTCTTTTCTGACTGTGTTCTCTTGCATAGTAGTTTTCTCCTTTCAATTTCGAAATAACACCAGGTTTAAACGGCTGGAACCCCCTGAAAATGTTCGGAGTTCCGAAACACTTGACGGGTTTCAGTCCGTTTCAAACCCTTGTTAGCAATTAAATACTCTTCACATTTTGTAATTTCTTCTCGCAAAAATTGTGTCTGAAGTCGTTCCCGTTCATAAACCATTTTCGCATTTTCTGGGGTAAACTCCCCCCGACTGTATAATTCTCCCAAAAGCCTGACAGTTTCCATACCCGCATCTAAAAGCTCTTGTTTAGCTTCTTTTCTTCGGTTTTCCCACCATTCGAAAGTAAGCATAATTTCTGATTAACGCTAACGCCGCGATTGAGGCGCGAAAGACGGCGGCCACTGAGCTAAATACTTGCCTCGATGTCGCCCCGTCGTCTTGAGTCGCCTCCAATCGCATTGTTAGCACATAAGTTCTGTTATGTTCATAAGTTCTGTTATGTTTCCATTCTCATCAATTCGTGGTTTATGCCATTTCCCACGCAAAGCTTTGAATTTTGCTGGGATCCCCTCTTGCCCTATTAAGCTTTTGGCATCCTTATCAGACAGCGCCTTTGCATCGCTCTGATATTCACTATCAGTGGGATAAATCACTTCTATATAATCCCACCCATGACAATTTATTGGAGCAGACTCAGATCGAAATAATGCCGCTGTCATACTTCCAAACCCTCTTTTACATCTTTTAACTTTTTCAATTTTCATAGTTTGATCTCCTGTTAATTTCGATGGAGATCGGAGAAAATCTGCACGCTCTCCGGGGTTGGTTGGATTGTCATTTGTCGCTGATACTCGCTTAAATGTTCGACCATTGCGGCCAGAATGTGAGTCTCATGGACGGCATCTGACTCTTTAAATCGCATCCAAGCTGCTCGTTTCTCCGGGAATCGCTGCGCTATCGCGTCTCCCTTTGCGATTAAGCTTTTGTATTTCATGACTTTTTTCCTTTTGCTCTGGCGTTCGCTCATCCTGACTTCTTGCGTGGGCGATAAGCCGGGTTGATTGTGGATAATATCGTTCGAGATGGTCTGCCATACAGCCCGAACATAGAGCGACATCTTTAAGACCTCGCTGTTCGTCTGTATAGCAATATGTTGATCCCTCATAACCGCATTTAATACATTTATTCGGCGTGTACCTCTGTTTTGTTTCTGCATTCATGTGAATAACTCCTTTTGACGGGTTCTCCGCTTTTCAAGCACAGCCATGCAATATTGCCGGGCTTGAAATTCAGAGACACCACCGTCAATGATCATAATGGCAAGTCGCTCCTCTTGCCAATCATGAACCTTAATTTGCTCTTGCTCAGCAATTCTCGCTTTAACTGCTTTTTTGGTTTTACTCATTTTATCATAAATTTATCCTTTTAGGGCTTTGACCGTCTTATTTGCGAGGGCTGTCAACTTCTCGCTCACAGGAGGTAAAGCCTTTTGTTGTTGCCTGCGTATCGTAAATGAGGCATACATTTTCAAAAATTCCCCACGTGCTACGTCAAGGTTTTCGGTTAGGCAAAGTTCATTCCAGCCGAAATGTTTAACCACCTCCCTGACGTGACCGGGGAGAGATAACAATCCCTCTTTTTCACGCCGCGCCCCAAAAAGACGACAAGCTTTAATCGCTAAACCCCATGCCTCAGCGCCGTCTATTTGACTTGACGGTTCTGCTATTTCGCTAATCTGTTTCAAAATCTCGGCAGGGGTTGGCGGGTATGGTGAAACCTGAGCGCACCGGACGACAGCCGCCCGCGCTATCTCTGCACTTTCAATGTGACCGATAGCTAAGAACCAGGCTTGTTTTGAGAATTGATTCAATTTAAGACGCTCTCCAAAAAGAGACACCATAAATAATAACAGGTCACTGACTTCTTTCTCCGTCATTTTTTTTCTCCTCTTCTTCTTGTGATTCTTGTTTGTTCTGTGGATGTTTAGGATGCCAACAGCCACGAAAAACTGAATAATAAGTGCATGGGACGCAAGAATCAAATTCTTTCCCTGCACAATACTTTTCAGTAAATTCTTCCATTTCGGTCATTGGATGCTTTGTAAGCTGGCCGGGTCAATGCCAAGAAAGCGTAAATTCCGGTCAAAGACGCTCTCTTGTTGGCATTGTCTCGGCTTGCTCTTCTCCTTTATTCGTTCCTCTTGTTCATGGTAGCGTTCACAAATGCTACCAACTGATTTCGCTTGATACCCGTTACCTGCCCACCATTCACAAGTTTTGCGTAACAAGTCCAGGTCATCAAGCATTGTTAGCTGTTGTTGTTGGAGAATCGTAAGGCGTTTTAAATTCGATTCTCCGAATACTTCACGATAAATTTCAACCTGGGGAGAATTCGCGCGAGTAGTTTTTTCTTCCTCTTCTCTCTCTCTCCTTTTAGCTTCTAGTTCCTTTTTACTATTATCTATTTCTTTAACAAAGTCGTTTTTCCGTAAGTCGGTTTTTTGACTTTCGGTTTTCCCTAACTTTGCCTGATTTTGTGGACTTGTTTCCGAAAGCTTATTTTCGACTTTCGGTTTTGACTCCGTAAGTTGATTTTTAGCTTTCGGTTTTTCGATTATGGGCAGGGCTTCTTGAGACTTGACATCTGTTACATACCATTCCCACCCTACCCATTTCTTTGACTCATTATCTCTGATTCTTGTGATCTTAACATATCCGGCTTGTTTTAGTTCCTGGATACCGGATTTAATTGACCCAATTTTATCGCTTGCGTGACTGGCGATTTCCTCAAGATTTGGCTTCCAGGTTTCCGGCCTACCCATAAGATAAGTCAAAATGCCCTTTGCCTTATAGCTTATTTCAGTATCATCGTCAATCATCGTCCGGTCAACAACAATGAAATGTCCAGGAGCTTTCCTAAATTTCATTATCATGATGTTTACTCCTGGACAGGTTCAACGACTTGTCTGGTTAATTTTCGCAGTTCAATTAAAAGCCCGGTTCGCAAGGCGCGACGAATAAGCTCGCCTTCACCTGCGTTTTTATATCCTGCCTTTCGCGCCAAGGCGTTTTTGACTTTCTCGTTTGCTACAGCCGCCTTGATCCGGTCATTTAATTCATTATCAATCCAAATGGTTTTCGTTAACATGCTATCACCTCCTTTGGTGTAAAAAAATAAAGTAAAACGCTTTGCCTGGAATGTCAAGGGAGTATCGCAGAAGAAGACTCTCCCCTTCCTTGTCATAACATTTTGAGGAATGCCTTATAGCATGCCCAGGTATCGGCCATATTATAGAGTGTCACCCTCAAATATTCTTTATTTGCGACGGCGTCAGGGACTTCTGAGCCGTGCATGGTTTTCGTAAATGGGATTTCCAGGGCTGCACACATAAGCTCTAAGCTCGTATATGTATATTGCTCGCCTGAAAACCAGCTAAACATCCGCATCGTGTCAAATTGATTCTCCCTGTTGTCTTTACTCAAGGCGTATGGGATTGTCAACCCTGCCTTGAGATATGCCAGGCGTAAACGAGAATAATCAAAGTTCCAGGCGTTATGCCCTACATACTGCGTATCAAAGTCGCAATATGTATTTAACCACCAGGAAAAGCCTTGTAGCATTTCCGGCTGTGACTCGAAGGTAAAAGGCATAATTCCGGCCTGAATCAGGGTCAAGAGTTCTTCATCTGAAAAGTCAAACGTTGAAAAGTGGAATTGCCGACCATCAGCTACAATTCCTATGCAGGATATGGGGGCGGCCAGAGACAGAGCAGATTTCTCAATAACCTTCTGCTTTACTTCTTGGCATTTCTCAAGATACTCTTGCTCTATTCTCTCGTTCTCTTCTCGCTGTTTCTCCGGTGTCTTATAAACCTTTGCTTTGTTCCTGAATACCTTAGCGAGTGCGGCGTCAATTTCAGGTTGAACTGCCCACGTTTCAGCGTGAGCAGTCTCAATATCTAACCCGACAATTTGGAACATGGGCTTTGCTCCTTTTTGAGATTGCCCTTATGGAGGTAATGAAATAACCATAAGGGCATTATGGGTAGGCGGACTTGGGACATTTCAGGGATTCCCATTTCCTCACCGTTGCCGGCTCCGACCACAGAATTACAGGATTTAAGAGGACTGCGCTAATCTTTTTACTGAGGGATTCAAACCCCTCACCGCCAGCGAGCCGCAGAGAGGCTCTCTTTCGAGTACCCATAATCAATTTAACGTTTCCATCCACTTGATTTTTGCTGCCAAGCTTTTACCGGGATGCCAGCGGCTTGCATCCCCTCAACAGTACTCAGCAGGGTTTCCGGGTCGCCTGCAATTTGACCGGATAATTGAAAATAAACAGTAACCTTTCCTTCTCTTGTTCCAAGCTCGACCGGGATAAGAACCTTCTCAACTTGCATCGCTCCAAGATTCGGCGTTGGTTTCTGCCAACCGGAGAAGATGCCGCCTCCGGACTGTGGCTGTTGTTGGGTTTGAGGCTGTGCTTGTACTCCCTGCTTCATTGCTTCTTGCATTGCCTTTAATTCGGCTAACATGCCTTGAATTTCGTCTTTTTCTACCATAGTCTTTTTCTCCTTTTTAGTTGTTTTGTGGGCGATTTCAGAGGGTCGCCCATTCCCCTTTCATAACACTTGCTGTGCGGCGACTCCTTGCTAATTCAGCATGTATTCTTTGACGGTCTCAATGACCGCCTGAAAATTGTTGTTGCAATATAGAGACCAGAGAGCTTCGACATCGGAGCGTTCACCTTTGTCAAGCCCCTCTTCGTGAATTGCCCTCTCAAGTAAGTTCCAACATTCATCGGTTGTCATTCTCCGGATTCGCTCTCCCTCATCTATCAGGAGAATCCCGGACAAGAGATTGAATCGCATATTATCGCCTTGCTTTCTGAGTAATGTATGCAAGAGCGATTCTTTCGGTTCGCTGGCGATCATGCCGAAATTGCTGGTAAATGGCAGGTCGCTTGCTTGTGAGGCGTCCCCCTCTTGCGAGGGGTACAGATATGCCTTCAAATATTCAATCGCCTCCCGGATGTCATTAACTATTGCCTTGACTTTCGCCTTTTGTTGGGAAAGTCGTTCGATTCCCCATTGGCGTTGTTTGCACTGCTCATCTGTCAGTCCGTTTCGCCCGTTGGCATAATGCAACCCGTTTGGGAATTGTAATTCAAATTCCTTAATATCAAGGTCGCTATATTGTTCCAGAGATTTTGTTAACTGCGTACACCAGAAACCATATAGCTTTTCGGCTTCACCTCGAAACTTGGCAAGGTTTTGTTCGGCTTCGTCGGTCTGCCATACCGAACGCGCTGCTAATATTGCTCTTTCTTCAATATCCATATAGGACACCAACCTTTCTGCTTCTCTCATGTATGTGTTCATAATTGCTCCTTTATGTTGTTATAGTGGGGCGTTGCCGCCCCGGTTATTATTTCTCACTTACTTTCGCATATTCGCCGTTATAATCATAACAGATGTCAATAATCATGTCTTGTATTCCTCTGATGTCACCGCAAGCACAATCTTTCATGCCGCAAAGTTTCTTTCTCGCTCGTTTTAGGCTTGCTGTTGAGATAATGCCGTCTTTTACTATTACGGTTGCTTCCGTACCATGTAAATCATTTTTCAGTGTAAGCTTGCCTGTATATTTATTCATGATGTGCTCCTTTGTGATGTGATGGGGCGTTTCCGCCCCTGCTTTTATGCCATTGCAATTTGTTCAGCTAATGCGATGCGGCTTGTCAGATCCACAGCATCTTTCCGAGCATCATAATCAGCATCTAATCGGTTGAGAACTTCTTCAATAATTTGTTCATCATTCATGCCGTTGGCCTTTCCTGTAACCGTCATGCCATAAGACCCATGATTTTTGGTATGTCCTGAGTACATCTTCACCCCGCGAAACATTCTTGTTGAAACCTGGAAAGTATCGTTTTCAAAAATGATTTGTGATTTCGTGGTTATCATTGCATTTTCTCCTTGTTGTTATAAGTTTAAGTTATCCATTTTATTTTATTGTAGGTTCGTTTCAGGAGGGCTGGCGGCTTGAAATTAGCTCTTCGCGGTGTGACTCGCTCCCTCTATCTTGCCGCCCCTTTTCACCCACTCGCATTGAGTCGGACTACTTCGGTTTGCCTCCTTACTTTGGCCTTACCGGGGTTCTCTTTCGAGTACTTGTTTCTTCTTGAGAGCACCTTGTCTCTCTTTCTCCCCGCTCGGCGTCAATGTCAATGAGCTTTCGTCTTACGCTCATATATATATGCTTATCTCATGCCAACATAAAGTATTTTATGTTATTCTGACAAAAAAATATTTTATCATGTCTCGAATTGCTTATCAATAAGCGAAAGTCAGGGGTAAAATTTTTTGAGATTTTAGCAAAAAGAGGAGTGTCAACGATGTTTACACCTGGAAAAACACGCAAAAAGTGACAATTTTTTGTACTACTTTTTTACTATTTTCGGCATTTTGTTCTTGTCTCGCTTACAAAATAAGCGAAAGTCATGTATGAGTGACAATTTTTGTACGGGGTGACAATTTTTGTTAAAGCGTTTTATGATGTAAATATGTCATGACATGAAACGCGGTTATAAAGACATTGCAGGATATACCCTATAGAGAGTATTGATTTTGAAAGAAAATGGCGTGGCGGGCGCGTGGCGCATTCAAAATATAAAAATATACTATATGATGGGATGCTTTCTTGGCGGGTGAAAAAAGAAAAAGCCAAAACACAAGAGAGCATTTCTCGTGTAATGGCTTTTATCATTATTTTGCATCAGGAGAAAAGGCAGGCAAGAGAAAAAGGAGCGAACCCCTTACCTGTCTCTATAAAGAGTAATGCTAACTTTATAAAAAAGTCAAGCGAATCTAAAAAAATACTTTCCCCTATTGACAAATAGCAATACTACAATTATACTATTTACAATAATATTTTTGTAATACAGGTTCTTGACTTTAATTATGACAAGGAGGCTTTAAGATATGGATAAAAAGAAGAATGGATGGAGTCTTTTGAATAGAAAGACGAATCAATATTATGCTAAAGGTATTTCAAGCGGGCAAAAATGTAAAGTTATCGCTCGTAAAGAAATAAAAAACATGATGGTTATTGATGGGAATCTTGAATTCCTAATAAAAGATCCACAGGGAAATGATTGGATGTTTTCTAATCCATGTTCATTTCAGCGGATAAAGTGGAATTATTGTTAATTTAACTAAGGAGGCATTATGAGACAACATTATATCGGATTTGATTTAGGCAATTTTCACAGCCGTGCAACGAACCTGCAAAAAGAATTCTCCTGTCTCTCAGTGGTTTCGTATGGCGTCGAACATACGACAGAGGATTTGCGCGAATCAAAGGCTTTGGATTTTGAGGGGGATATTCGTATTGGAGATATTTCGATCCCTCATATCCGACATAAAGACGATAATTGGCTTGAGTCTCCTGAAATTCTCTATTTATTTCAAATGGGTTTATCAGAATTGATTCCGCCTGATGAGGACTTGCAAGAGGTTCTTGCAGTTTGTGCAATCCCTTACAATCTTTTCCGCTATTCTGCCGGTCACCTGGCAAAGCACTTATCTGGCAACCATAGCTTTGCGCGGCGTGGCGCGATCTGCGAACATAATTTGAGAGTGCGAGTCATTGAGAAACCACAGGGACTTACTACTCTTTACCGGGAACTTTTGAACAATGAAGGTCAACCAGCAAATCTGCTTTCACTTGAGCAGGTAGCGGTCATTGACATCGGTTCGCGTGATGTCAATATTATCGCCTGTAAAGAGTTTCAAATTCTCCCTCACATGAGCGAAACCCTACATGAAGGCTGCTGGAATCTCATTGAAGCGTTACGTAAGTCACTTTCCAGGGCATTTAACCGGCCTTCTCTCCCAGAATTTGAGGTTGAACAAGCTCTGCGTACTGGCCTCTTCTGGTCTGGTTCTGATTATATCCCCATTGATGAATATGCAGAAGATGAGAAAACTCGCTTTACTCAAAAAATTCTTACAATCTGCCAACGTCTCTGGCCTGATGTTAATGCGTTTCGCCGTATCTACATCACTGGCGGAGGATCTCTCTTGATTGGCAAAGAACTCGAATTTGAATTTGCTCAGGCGCAACTTTGCTCTAATCCTATCTTTTCAAATTGTACTGGCGCAGCGAAGTTCGCAAGGAGGGTTGGTTTATGATAGGGCGGAACCGTAAGCGAAATCAATTTACATTGGCCTGGTATGATGAAGATTTCCCGCTTGTCTCACAAGAGTTTTCTAAATGGGTCAAACGGAAAAGTACCCGACAGCAAGGCATTTTTCGTGGTCTCATCTTAGGTTTAGCAGAGGGGGGGCTTTGTCAAAAGTCCCCCATTGAAAAACCAATTGACCGGATTGAGCGCAAACTTGATGAACTGCTAAAGCTTATTAAACAGGGAGTCCCGGTTACACAAGCAAGCGAACAGGTCAAGGCAGAATCGCAAACAAGCGGTAATAGTCTCACAGATGAGGATAAAGCCCGCTTAAATGCCATTCTCAGCGAGCTATGAAAAAAATTGATAATCGATCAGCGCAAGTACATTTTCTTTTTGAAGGGCTGTTAGCTGGTGAAATCCAGTCAATCACTCCACAGCAAAGAGAAATTCTACTTATGGCAATGGAAAAAGCCTTCAACCTTTCATCTCGACGTAAGCAGGTTGAAAAGATAGAGAAAAGAGAACAGCCTGCTAAACATCGCTCATTTAATCAGGAAGGCAGGCAAGGGAAACGAACGAAAGAATTTGAGGAAGTACCAACAAGGGCAGGTCGGTTTGTAATAAGAATCAAGCAGGCTTGCTATATCGTAATGTTTTTGCTGGCTGTAGTGTTGGGATATTCCCTCTATATCCAGTATTTTTAAGGGGAGAATTTATGAAAATTCAAGTCAAATTTGTTGGCGTCTTATTATTCTGTATTTTCGCTTTATTCGATTGCACTCCGCGCTATTCACAAGCGGACATGGTAACAAATAATGGACAAGAAATAACCTTTTTCGTTAACGACATAAGCAAGCTGACGCCAGAGCAGTTAAAGATGTTACAGGGATTAGTCAAAGATCAGCTTGCAAGTGGAGAAAAATTGACTGAGATGGGCGTCAATGCCTCTGTAGCTATTCGCAAAGCAGAGGAAGATAGAAAACTTGCAAGTCGTGTTGTATGGGGTGCTTTCTTTTTTGTTGGCGTTATTATTGCCGGGGCGTTAACCTATTTGAGAAAGAAATAAGCCATGAAAACCGCGAAATTGATAGTCATTTTGATTGTATCTGTCTTTATAGGGGCGTCAAGTCTGCTCTTGTCAATCAAGTATGAACCAGAACGCAAGAGTGACCGTCGCCTTATTGCAGAGGAAGAAGTCAAAATTGAATGGCTGTATTATCAATTAGCTGCAAATCAGGTCTTATATGCCGCTATTCCGGCTGTCATTAGTGCTATTGGTTTAGTTTTGTCAGGGGCGTTCGGTCTTGCTTTTGTTCGTAAGCAGAGTGTGGTCAGAGCGCGTATTGGTGAACATTCTGACATTCCAGTACATTATCGGGACTTGAGGAGCTTTTATCCAATCGCGGTTAATCTCTCTCTTGCAGAAATAGAGGCGTCTGTCAGTAATTCACAGGAGAAAGCTTTCCAGATTTCGGAGGGGATTCTGAAATCAATTGCTCTATGCACTCGTTCTCTCAAGTCAAATTCTGACTTGCCAAGTCAACCGGCGTTAACTCCTGGATTGCCAGAGCTTTCACAGGGCATACCGACATTTAAGGACTTGCTTTCGCAGGGAGTTTTCACGCCCGGCAAGCCGCTTATATTTGGCATGACACAAGAAGGTCAAGCGAAAACCGGGTCATGGTCCGATTTATTCTCCTCTGCGATTGCTGGTCAAAGCGGGCAGGGAAAAACAAGCACACTCCGGTCACTTATTGCGCAAAGCTTACTGACAGGACAGGTCGGTCAATTCTGGATTCTGGATTATCACTATCCACATCCTGAGAGCTTGCTTGCCTCTTTAGGAAGTGTAAAGGATTGCCACTACATAAAGTATGCACAGAGCCGCTTAGACACGCTACATTTAGTCTCTGAGATAGAAGCGAACCTTGATGCACGGCTTGACGGTCTTGAACCATCTCAACCTGTAAAAGTCGTAGTGATGGATGAAACGCTGATCTTAGCAGATAGAATGCCAGAGATAAAGAACCTGATATTTCGGATTGGGACTGAGGGGAGAAAAGCTGGCATGTATGGTCTGTTTTCAGCGCAAACCTGGAAAGCGCAAGACGTGGGCGGGTCTGATGTCAGGGATAACTTGACCAGCATTATCGCCCACAAAATGAAACAGAGACAAGCACAAACCTTATTACAAGATAGAGAATCAGTCAAAGCGTGTAAACGTCTGCATACAGGGCAGGCGTTATTTGTACCGACAAAAGGCGAGCCTGAAATTTTGAATATTCCTCTTTGCACTCCTGACGATATGCAAGAGGTATTCGAACGGCTGTCAAAAAATGTAAACCAAGACGCGCCACGAGTCTCAGGAGCGATTGAAGTTGAAAGTGTGTGTAAGGATGTGAGTGTGAGTCACGACATGCCAGAGAGCACACAGTCGCACACAGCCCAGGTCACAGGCAACACACAGGAGTCACAGCCTTTAAGCGATAGTGAATTATTGCAGGTTTTTCGTGAGAAAAAAGAGCAAGGCTTGTCTGTGAGTGAGTTAGCCAGAGCACTCGAATTTGACCGGACATATCTCTCAAAATGGCTAAGCGGCACTGAACCAATGACAGATACGCTTAGACCAAAATTACAAACCTATCTATAAAATAATAAAAAGTAAAAACATGATGAATAATGAATATATATGTCCAAATATAGAAGATATTGAATTTTTATATATAGTACAAAATCAAGAATATTATAAAATAGGAATTACTAAAAATATAAAATCTCGAATCTCACATTGGATAGAAGATGCTCTCGATGTAAAATATAGTGAGGTGGAGTCATGTTGAAATCTATCAGCGAATTGAAACCACACCCCTTGAATGCTGAAATATATGGTGATGGCTGTAATGAGGAACTTTTGAACTTGATCCAGAAAAATGGGGTAAAAGATGAGTATGCCCTTGTTATAACAGGAGATCAAGCCTATTGTGGCGCTAACGTTATTATTTCAGGACATCGCCGTTTCAATGCAGCACAAATGGCACAAATTTCAGAAGTACCCGTGATCATATCCAATAAAACGACACAAGAAGACATTGAAGAATTGCTTGTGCTTGGCAACGTGGGCAGTCGTGAGCGTACCATTGAACAGAAGGCACGAGAATATAAAGCCCTAAAACGCATCGAAGCAGCACGGGCAGAAAAGAGAATGCTATCTGGTAAAAAGAACCCTATGGCAAATTTGCCACAGGGTACGTCAAGAGAATTTGCTGCTGAAAAGGTGGGAATGAAAGCGAGAACTGCTGAAAAAGCGGTGAAAGTGATTAATGTCATTGATAAAGCGAAAGAATTAGGTGAACAAAAGATCGCACAGGACATCACGGATACACTTAATAAATCTGTTGACGGCGCATATAAGGAAGTCAAAACCTTCGCTTGTGGCCTGACAGTCGAACAGGCAAAAGAGCAATTGCAGGAATTACATGAGAAACGCCGCAAACGAGAAGAGCAAAAACAAAACCGCCAAAATATTGCAAAGAGTCTTGAGACGGTATCAGATGTAAAAGTTTCCAATCTTGCTCAAGTCAAGACTAAATATCGCATAATTTATGCTGATCCTCCCTGGATGTATGGCAATGATCAAACAAAAGCCATGCCTGGAAGTACAAGACCTGAAGATCATTATCCTGTCATGTCAACTGATGAAATTTGTAAACTCCCGGTCAAGTCTTTTGTGATGGACGATGCTGTTCTTTTTCTTTGGGGGACTTCTCCACTTCTCGAAGATGCTTTAAAAGTGATCAAGGCGTGGAGTTTTGCGTATAAGACGACATTCATTTGGGATAAGGTCAAGCATAACTTTGGACATTACAACAGCGTTCGTCATGAAATTCTTTTTGTAGCAACAAGAGGCTCTTGCACTCCTGATAATAAGACTCTTTATGATAGCGTTCAGACAATAGAACGAACTGAACATAGTAAAAAGCCTGAATACTTTCGAGAAATTATTGATGATCTTTATCAATATGGCAATCGTATTGAACTTTTTTCAAGACAGCCTGCTAAAGGTTGGGATTCATGGGGAAATGAAATATGAGGGGAAATACAAAACTTATTGACTATGGCATACAAAACGACAAGAGCGATTACCGCGCTCATGTCTGTGTTAATGCAAGATATGTCTATGTCTATAAGACTCAATTAGCACTTGCTATGTTAGCAGCACCTAATCACTTCATGAAACGAGATGTCTTTACGGGTAACATCAAAACTGCTATTGGTTATACAGTACCCTGGCCGCTTATCCCTGAAATTCGTCAAATAGAAATACCTATAACCTGGTGGGATAAAATCAAATTTGATGAGAAAGAAACAACAACTATAAAAGGAAATAAAGCTGTTACTATTGTTAAGGGCATGTTAAAACGTGGTTTATTTCCTTTTTTTGCAGAGGGGAAAGAGATTGATGACATTGACATACAAATTGAAGGGTTTGACTTATCTGTTTTCTTACAAATCAATATTCAGGTAAAGTGTGATTATAGGGGAGGAGGTAAAGCAGGTATGCCAGGAACTACCGGGAATCTGTTTTTGCAAATCGCTGAATGTAATCCCTATAAACAGACATAATAGCTATATCACGCTTTTAATTTTAAGGAGGTTCTATGAGTAAGAGCAAGCGACTATTTTGGACGGTACAAGAGTCAAAGTTATTACGCAAATTGTATGCAGACGCAAGCTGGCCGGAGATATTAGCGGCATTTCCCAGAATGAGCCAACACCAAATTATAATCAAGGCACACTCTCTAAAATTACACAGAAAGAACCGAAGTAAAGTCCCCTGGACACCTGAAGAGGATAAAATTTTAACCAATGAGTTTTACACGGCGCCAGTAAAGGAACTCAAGAAAAGGTTAGGGCGTCCAGGAGTTTCTATTTACGCACATGCCCGGCGTTTAGGCATGAAACGCAGAGCAGATGCAGACGCCCATGCTGATATAAGTGTAAAGGAACATCACCGGCGTATGGTCAAAAAATACTTTGGCATTACTCTTTGAGTAAGCCTTCTTGCTCAATAATCT
>Ga0209096_1000958_pt1 | contig 34398 bp, 43 predicted proteins | sample AD_UKC034_MetaG_FD_184407 | JGI IMG/M metagenome (GOLD analysis project Ga0209096, IMG submission 184407) | Active sludge microbial communities of municipal wastewater-treating anaerobic digesters from USA - AD_UKC034_MetaG (SPAdes) (version 2) | ecosystem: Engineered > Bioreactor > Anaerobic >...
GCGTTGGACGCGTTTCGTAATCCCGTAGCCGACAGGTTTATCAAAGCTAATCTTGTAATGCGCGCGAGAAAGGCTACAGTAACGTCTGAGTCTCCTTTAGTCATTGGGGTAGACCCTGCTATAGGGGATGGCGATAGAACAGCTATAATAAGGCGTAAAGGCCGTTTGGCGTACAATGTTGAAAAGCATTATAACTTAAACACAATGGAGTTGGTGGGATTGATTCGCCGGATTATAGCAAAAGAATGCCCGGTTAAGGTTTACATTGACTGTATTGGGATAGGGGCTGGCATAGTTGACCGGTTAAAAGAAATAGGTTACGACTGTGTGGAAGGTATAAACGTTGCACGTTCTGCTAACGACCGTGATAAATTTAAAAACTTGCGTGCAGAGCTTTGGCATGAGATGCGAGAATGGTTAGGGCAAGAGATGCCGATACAAATTCCCGACCTTGATGAATTACAAGGGGATTTAACTAGCGTTGGCTATAAATTTGATAGTTCAGGGCGTTTACAAATTGAGTCAAAAGAAGATTTAAAAAAGCGCGGCATGAAGTCGCCTGATATGGCCGATGCGCTCGCTTTAACGTTTTATTCAGGAGATTACTTTACATCGGTCGGGGAAAGCTATACTCCTTTGCCGGAAAGAGTAGCTGGAATGCTAGTTTAACAAACGAAGGATACCGTTATGGCTAGGAAAGCAGAAAAGATTGCGAAAGAAGCACGCATGGCCGTAGAGAAATGGCGAGAAGGATTTAAGCAGAATATAGATTTATATCACGAAATGCACACCTTTATTCTAGGTCAGCAATGGACTGATGATGAAGAACAGGAGATGATTAAAACCTTTAGGAAAACCCCGCTGGTTTCAAATAAGTTGGCAACCTTAGCAAATACGCTTTTGGGTGAGCAGCAACAAAACACCCCGCAGCTTCAAGTCGTACCGCTTGCCAATTGTGATGAGCAAACCGCGCATCTTCGAGAGCTAGTAGTTAAAGACATAACATTATCCCAAAAAGCAAAAACCGTTTATCAGGTAGCGGCTAATCAGGCTGCTATTGGCGGCTATGGGGCGTATATGTGGGATACGGAATACTCACATAACAAATCCTTTGACTTAGATATTGTACCGCGCTACTTCAAAGATTCAACGCGCACATTCTTTGATTTGGGTGCGGAAGATATTAACAAAACAGACGGACAGCACGCCGGTTATATAACCCGAATGACGCGCTCAAAGTTCCGCGATGTCTTTGGGGAAACTACCGAAGAAAAAGTGATGCAATCCTTTCAGGTTACGCAATCAAAAGAAGAAATCGCGCTCGCAACCGAACCGAACGACCAAGCCAATACCGACCCTTTTACTTGGGGTGACAATGACGGCATTACGATTATTGATTATTTTAAACGCGTTTATGAAAAAGATACGCTTTATAAGTTGTCAAATGGTGCTGTGTATAACCAAGAAGAGATGAACGAACTGATAGAAAAGTCACGCGAAATAAACCAAAAACGCGCTCAGGCTTTTGCTTCGCAAATGTTCGGTCAAATGCCTGGTCAAATGCCTGGTCAAATGCCCGGTCAAATGCCTGGTCAAATGCCCGAAGAAGGAATAGAAGAGGTAAGTGAAAACAATGAGGCAACTATTTCCATTTTGGAAACTGTTCAACGCAACGAAGGCGAATTAGTAGATATCCCGCAAGATGGCATAGACGTTGAAGAAGAAAGCGTGACCGGTGAATATGAAGGCGATGAACCCCCTGAAACGGAAGAGGTCGAAGGCTTAGAAGACGCGGACGTTATGGTTTTATGGGATAACGATGAGCAAGTTCGCATTGAAGAAAAGCGCGACATCAAAAAGCATAAGATTTGGCATTATAAAATTGCCGGTGATTATTTGCTCGAAGAGGGTGAGTTCCCTTCAGAATCGTTACCGATTATCTTTGTAGACCAAAATAGCTACTACGATAAAAACGGCAAGCAAATATGCCGCTCATTTTTTGGCGACTGCAAGGACACTCAGCGTTATATTAACTATTTGCGTACACAATCTGCGTTTATTATCAAAGTTAGCCGCTATGACCAATGGATTGGCTCTAAGAAAAACGTGGCTTCTATGGATACTCAAAACAAATGGCGCAACCCTAACGCCTTTCAAGGCATGCTTACCTATGACGAATCCCCAAGCGGCGCTAAGCCCGAGCCAATACGTCCACCGGAACTATCAGCGAGCTTGTTTCAACAATATCAATTAGCTATTGAGGATTTGTACACATCGACCGGTTTATATCCAACCCGACTTGGTCAGCAAGGCAACGAAGTATCGGGCGCGGCAATTGATGCGCGTACACGGCAAGGCAGTTACCCAACGTATGTATTTTTTAATTCAATCAACCGCGCCATTGCCGCAGGTGGCGTGGTAGTCAACGAAATGATACCGCGCGTATTTGATTCGCAGCGCGTCATTGCTTTAATGACACCCAATGAAGGATTGAAAAACATTACTTTAAACGAACAGGCAGACGAATACGCCGCCCACATTAAAAACGATATACGAAAAGGAACGTTTGAGGTTCGGTTGTTGCCGGGCCCAAGTTTCGAAGGACAAAAACAAATGGCCCTTGATTCGCTAAAAGAAGTCTTGCAGGCAGACCCGCAATCATTCCAGTTAATTGCAGACCTATACGCTGAAAACTTGCCGCTGGCAAACACCATCGAAATTAAGAACCGTTTAAAAACGCTTGTGCCGCCGCAAATAGTAAACGCGGGCAAAACAGGAAAGATGCCAAACGAGTCCGGGAAACCTTCACCGCAAGAGCAAATGATGCAAGCCCAAATGCAACAGCAACAGCAAATGATGCAAGCCCAAATGCAACAGCAACAACGAGAGCAAGCGTTAAAAGAAAAAGAGCAAGCCCTAAAAGAGCAAGAGCTTGAGCTTAAGCGCCAAGAAATCATCATGGACGCTCAGCTTAAATTGAGAGAACTTGAAAACGATAGACTAGAAAGCGCCGCCGAGCTTACCGAGACCGAGCTTAGGTATGCGGCCGAAACACAGCGCACCGAAACCGACAGGCATATAGCGCATGCGGACAATTTAACCAAGATATTGACGCAGAAAGTTTAACAACAACCAATAGAGGGATTTATGGCTACACAAACCAGCAGTATAGATGATTTATTGATGACGGGTAAAACCGATGAACAACCGGCCGCGCCCGAACACCAACCAGATATGGATAACGATTACGATGACGTTCCAGATTCATCGTATGATGACGAACCATCAAAGCCTGAATTAGAGCTTGACGGGTCTTCTTATGAAGACAAAGAAGAATCCGAACCCGAAGGAGAAGATGAAAGCGAAGGCGGCGAAACAGATGAATATGGCAACGAAAAGCCAAAGCCTAGAATGTACACCGAAGAAGAACACCGGGAAATTCTAAACAAAGTTATACGTGAACGGGTAGCGCAGTTTCAACGAAACAACCCGCAACAAGTCCCGCAGCAAACACCGCAACAAATACAGCAGATGGCACAAGACTTTGACAGTCATTACGATGAAAATTCGGACGTGCCTTGGCAGCAGCAGCTTGAGAACTTTGTAGAGCAAACTTTTAATAAAATAATTACACGCCAACAAAAACAACACCAACTGCAACAAGAAGCGGCGGCTCATAACCAATTCATCGAAAAGTTTACCCAAGGTATGGAGCGCTTTCCTGATTTTGTAGACGTTGTTTCCCGTCAGCCTGTTACCGACCACATGACATACGCTATGCGAGGGATTGCCGACCCTGCGGCTTTCATTTATGCCGCAAGCAAACGCCATCCCGAAGAGTTACAGCGAATTTCAAGCATTCCCGACCCTTATGCGCAAATAGTAGAAATGGGGCGGCTAGAGGAGCGTATGAAGAGAAAACCACAAGCGACCAAAGCACCTAAGCCCGTGTCTAGAACAAAAGATGACGGTCAATTAAAGATTAAAGATAAGAAGCAAGGTGATTCTATTGAGGACTTGATAGCGCAATCCGAAGCGCGAAAACTTGCCAAGATGCGTCAGTTGCGCCGAAGATAAGTACAGACAGGAGCGGTGTTGAGCCGCTCTTTTCGTTCGCGAAACTAGTCTGCGGTCGTATTATCCGATGCGCCGTAAAACCCCGTCCTTCAGGTCGGGGAGGATGTCAAAAACAAAACTTGACAAATGTAAATTTATTGCTCTATTCTTGATTATGACGTGTATCGGCATCCCGTCTGCCATCAATAATAGGTGTGTAACATTTGTCTTCCACCGGACAAGGAAAGTGAGGCGCTGTGACAACAGCATTTATTATTGAATTGTTCATGGAGTGGACAAGATGGCTAACGTATTTCGCGAAACGCAGTACGTCTTAGATGACGTATTTGTACGTTTCTGGAACTCTCTAGCGTTTGCACGTACTGCAAACCGCAATCTCGAAGGTGATTTTAAAAACCTACGCTTTGCAACCGGTCAAACGCTCAATTATCGTCTAGAAGAGCGGTATTTAGCAGGTGAAGGCGCTACCGCTACCGCCGAAGCCCGTGTGCAGGTTGTACGCCCTCTTTCAATTACTAAGCAATTCCGCACGATGATTGAATACACAGGGTTTAACCTGACATTTAACCGTGCGCGGGATGAGCCTTACTTGGAAATGGCCAACGCACCTCGTGCTAAACGCTTAGCTAACTTAGTTGAAGGCTTTATCGCACGCGACAATTTCTGGCCTCAAACTTATCAAGCCGTGGGTACACCGGGTGTTCCTGTTGACTTTAACACCATCCTTACCGCTGATGCGTATATGACAGAGCTTGCAATTCCGGAAGACGGCAAACGTTATGCGGCCGTACCTCCACGCGTAGCAGCGAGCTTATCAAACGACCTATATAACGTATTTAACACCTCGGTAAATACCGGCGCGTTGATTGACGGCTTTATCGGTCACCTATCTGGATTTGACTTCTTTAAGACTAATTTCTTGGGTCGTCAAATTGCGGGATTAGGTCAAGCGGGCGGTTCACCTCCCGCAGGGTTTAAGTTAGGTGGTACGGTTACAAACGGCCCAATCGCAAGCGGTAACACCATCTCCGTTACCGGTGTTGTTGCAAGTGACGTGGTATTCCGTAAGGGCGATATCATTGAAATTGATGATGCCGCAGGTGTCTTCATGATTAACCCTCTAACTTATCAAGCCCTTGACCAACGCGCGCAATTTGTTGTAACCGAGGACGTGGTATCAACCGTTGGTGGCACAGCGGATATCCCTGTAAACCCAACCATCGTGGTATCAGGCGCACGTCAAAATATTTCTGCACCAATTCCAAACGGCGCTCAAATATTGCTACGTGACAGTCATAACGTTTCTCTGGCATACCACACACAAGCCGTTGTGTTTGCCGCACCACCAATCAAAGAATTGCGTGGTGGTGTTGAAGCGGTAACAAGGTTCTCAGACCTGTATAAGTTATCAATGACTTATAGCCTAGGTGCTGATATCCGTAACTATGAACAATTAGACCGAATTGACGTTATTTGCGGTTGCGCAATTAACCCTGAGTTCGCGGTTCGTATTTGCTCGTAAGATAGCTAAGCGGCCTCGCAAGGGGCTGCTTTTTTTAGAGGGAAATTATGCAAGCAGACGCTGTTATCTATAACGGTAAGACCGTTTTAAAAGAGCATTTTCGCGTATTTGTCAAAAATAAAAAAGGCGAGCAAAAGCTAGTCAATTCTTGGGAGGAGTATAAAGACGCACTTGCTTCCGGGGTTTGGTTTGACGAGGCTACCGCCCGCGAGACAAAAACACCTCAAGCGGCTAAAAAGGCCAACAAGAAAAAAGCGGCTTACACAGACGGCACTTTTGAGGTTAAAGCAGGCGAGACACATTCTACCGATGCGGTATTTGAAGTGGATGCAAACGGTAATGAAGTGCCTGTGAGTGAATAAGGCCAAGGGAGGCTGTTATGGCATATACATTCCGTGACTTTGCATTTCAGATGTATAGGCTAATCAATGCCTCAAATCCAACTGTACCCCTTCACGGCGATGACGAAAAATTGGCTCTGTTGGTTACAAACCAGCTCTTGCAATCTTATGCCAGCACGGGTTTGCTTTTAACAATTGCTAAAACCGTATCGGTCAATATAAACCTGCCGCAAAAGCAAATCTATTTTACACCTAGCGACTATGCGACCGAAGAGGTCACAACCGAAGTTGTAGCGCTAACCACCGGCTCACCAAGCTTTACGGTCGTTGACGGTTCTTTGTTTTTTGTAGGGGATACCGTTACAGGTAACGGAATACCTGCGGCCACCACTATTTTATCCGTGGTTGGTAATACCGTTACTTTAACGCAAAACGCAACTATTACGGGAAATTCGACGCTTACTTTTACGCATGATATAAGCGACCCGACCGTGGCGTATATCAAAAAGGGAAGGCTTGCTAACTTGGATAGCGCATGGTTGCAACTAAACGGCGTTACTTACCCTCTTATTGATAAATCGCGCGATGAATTTTTGTCCGCGTGGAAATACGAACCCCTCCAAGGTCTACCGCGCTTTATCATTACTTTTCCTGCAACGGATATTGTACCCGCGCAACTTTACCCTGCGCCAAGTCAATTTTATGAGTTTTATGCAAGAGGAAAATTCCAACTAGACGTTTTAACAAAAGATAGCGATATGAGTTCCGTGCCTCAGTATTTCATTCGCTTTTTGTTGCTGGCTGCCGCACGTGATACGTGTATGTTTAAGGGAAGAGCAGACGCATGGACGCCCAAATTAGAGGAGCGTTACATTGAAGCGCGCGACCAAATGGAAGCCGCAAGTGAGGTCAATCTATCGGTAACAGGTGACGAACAAAGCCTGTTAAACGGCGCGTGGCGCGTTAGGGCAGGGATATAATGCCTATCCAAGACTTGCCTGTTTTTTGCTATTACGACCGTCAGCGTTTCACGCAATTTGGCTCTATGGATTGCGCTAATTGGTACGGCATAGCCGTGCCAACCGGTAAAAAGAAACAAGCCATGTATCCTGCCATGGGGCGCAAGCACTTACGTTCGCTAAATGAAAACCGTTTGATATTCAACGAAGAGCCACGTGCTGTATTTAGAACAATCGATTTTGTATACGTGGTGGACGGCACACAAGTTATACAAGTTGATAGATTTTACAACGAAAGACCCATCGGAAACGTAGCGCTAAACGGTGAGCTTTGGTTTGATTTTTTGGCTGTAGGTACGCAGGTGAGGGCCTTATTAACCGATGAGAAAAACATCTATATCATCACCGAAAACGGAACCTCGGTCACCATGAGTACGGTTTCCGATCCAAACGCTCCGGGTGGTTCTACCACCGGCGGCAAACCCCTCTATGTCGCCGCGTTCGGGAACCGGTTTGTTGTTTCGCAAAAAGACTCTCCGTTTATGTATTTGTCCACCATAAACTTAGACGGAGGGGCGGCAACGTGTTTTACTATCAACGGCGCGCCAGTATTCGCCCAAGCTTCAGGCGTTATTGGTCAATTTGGCGTGTTACACGCGCAATTGTATGTATTTACAAGCTTTACCACCGATATTTGGGCGAACATTCCCACCCAATTAACTGTGGGTAGCGTTACCGTCGAATTTCCGTGGAAAAAGAACACCTCTTATAATTGGGATTATGGTATAGCCGATCCCAATACTTTATCGATTGACTTTGGTCGTATGGTATGGCTGGCTCAAAATAAAAACGGGCTAGTCTCTTTTATGGCTTCAAACGGCCAATCGCCCGAGGATATATCTAGCCAAGCGGTCAACGTGTTGTTAGAAAAAGGTACGCAGGGGGCGCTTAGCCCGTTTGTAGCTCAAACCGCCTCCGGATTTCTTTACCAATATGAAAACACCATTTTTTATCGTGTATCAGCCGGTGAATATCGAAACTTTGGTCTGTTGGACGAAGACGAAAACGCCAACTCAATAGAGTATAACTTTGAAACCAAAACATGGTCTCGGGTTATTGAATTAAACGGAGAGCGTAATCGCATACAAAAACATGTTTATTTTAATAACAAGCATTTGGTGACCGTTCAAAACGACCCTGCTATATATGAAATGGCAGGTAATATTTACTATAACGAATTGAGAAACCCAAACGCCGACCGGCAAGCTGATAATGCGTTTTTAAAATACCCTATGCGGTATGAATTAGTAACGTCTCATATTTTTGAGCCTGATTATTCCGAATTTATAGACGACTACGTTGAGATTGATTTTGTGTTTGGAAATCAAACGTTTTACAAAAACGAAGCACCTTTTTTAAATACAACTTTTATTGTAGGGGAAAACAGCACCGAAAATGCGCCGGTTTATATGTTGTCCGAAGACGACAAGTATATTATTACCGAAACCGGTAACACCCCAACGTTTGATGACAATCATTATAACGCTTTGTTTAAACCGTATATAAGCCTTTATTATTCAGATGACGGAGGCGTTACGTTTACTTTTGCTGATTTGCGCGAATTTAGTCCGTTAGGTGCGTACCGATGGCGGATGCGATGGTATGAACTAGGCGTAAGCCGTAATCGATGCTATAAATTAATTTGTGTAAGTTCCGCCCCTATTGTGATTTTAGGGGGAGTGCGCAATACAAGAAGAGCCTCCGGAGGTGCTAATTAATGAGCATATTCTTAGAGCGAATTGATGCCGCACCTTTATCAAATAGCGATTTTCCCTATGAATTTAATCAATGGGTTGCTAACTTAGTAGATAGCTTAAACGAGGTGATTGCAACCGTTCAAAATTCGTTTAATTTATTGCCAGCACCTCAATATACCGCCGCTGAAATTGCCGCACTATTTGCCGGAGGTGATTTGTTTGACGGCGTATTTCTATACGATACGACAAACAACGTTTACGTAGGGATGCAAAACGGAGCGCTCGTGAAATTTAACACTACGAGCTACCCATAAGGAGATGGATTATGAGTTTGTTCTCAAGCTTTTTAAATCCGGGCAAAGGATATGACGACGCACAACAACAGTTGGATAAATATTACCAGCAGGCGCAGCAATACCAACAGCCCTACATGCAGCACGGGTTGGACGTGTACGGCAATTTATCAGATGCGATGAAGTCGTTGCTTGACCCCGGTGGCCTTTATGATAAATGGTCATCGGGCTATGAAGAAAGCCAAGCCGCAAAAGATATGGAAGCGGACGCAAAAGAACGCGGGTTAAGTGCGGCCTCTTCAATGGGGCTAATGGGTTCGTCTCCTGCCTTGTCCGCTATTCAACGTGGCACGGCTCAAATTGGCGCGCAAGATAAGCAAAATTATCTTCAAGACATGATGCAAAAATATTTAGCCGGGATTGGTATAGGCCAAAATATTTATGGCATAGGCGCAAGTACCGCAGGAAATATGGCAAACCAAGCCATGAACATGGGGCAAAGCTCCGCTGAGATGGCTTATGGCAAACAAAACGCGCGCGGTAATTTGTTTGGTAATCTTCTAGGAATTGCCGGCGGCATAGCAGGCTCTGCGTTAGGTGGTCCAATTGGGGGCGCGATAGGGGGCGCGTTAGGCTCTTGGTCTCCTTACGGAGGTAAATAATGCCAACTAGAATACCACTGCCAGGACAGCCCGGCGATGCGTTGTTAAAAGGACTTGATATCGGATCGACTATGTTTAGTCGTATGATTCAGCCTATATTAGAGCGGGAAAAACTAGCGCAAGCCGACAAGCATTTTCAAGAGCAAATGGCTTTAAATCGCCAGCGCGAATCGCGCCTTGCGCAATTTGGCGGATTATCTCCAAGCGGTGATGTTGCTAATGCGTTGGTTATTGAGCAATTACGCCGCCAATACGGTGAAGACGACCCACGATTTAAACAAGCTCAACAAGCCTTGCAAAACCAACAAGACGCTAGACGCGCGTTAATTGATTACCGGCTAAGCTTACAACAAACCGCACCTTTTAAAGCGCTTAGTCCGCTTGGCAAGCTGATCGCCGAAGGAAGAGGACAAGGCCCACTACAGCTTGGCGACGTCATGGGCGAAGGGGGTGGTGTAAGCCCTGATGTAGCCGAAGCCTATCAGCGCGAAATTGCCAAAAAGACAAGCACCACACAGGCGCAAAACAAATTCTTATCGGCACAAAATATCGATAAAGCGTTTGATATGCTAGACAAGGATGCGCTGGTTCAATACTCCGGCATCGAAGGAATGGGAAAGTGGCTTAAAGATCAGTCTATGAGTACGGCCGGCAAAACCCCTGAGCAGTTAAAAAAATTTCAAACGGCGGTGTCTACGGCTTCCGCTTTAGCCGACCAATTACGCCAGTTTTGGGGTGATTCCATACAGCCGCAAGCTATGGAGAGAATACGCCATCTAACCAACCCTAGCGCTTGGTATAAAAACCCGGACGTAGCTTTGGCACAATTAAATCAATTGCAAAAATTGCTTGAATCAGAAACTAGCACCTATAAAAACGCCGCAACATCTCCTGTTCAACTTGGGGCAAGAACGCTTGATTTTAAAAACGGCAAGTTTGTTGCTACCGATTCGCCTGTTCAAGCACAGCAACCCCAACAAGCCGCACAAAGCGCGCCTGTGAACCAAGAAGAGAAAGCTACCGTCTTATTGCGTAATCGAAAAACAGGCACAAAGGAGCGCGTAACGGTTGAAGAGGCAAGGCGCCGGGGGGTTAAAAATGTCTGATTGGGAATTGGTAGACGAAACCGTCCAAGGTCAAGACGAAAGCAATGACTGGGAGGTTGTAGAAGACCCAATGGAAATTGCACGCTACGAAATACAGCAGCAATACCCGCGAATGCCGCACTTTTTACAAGAGGGTTTATTGAAATTGGCGGCAAGCGGTGAACATCCCACGCTTGAGAATCTTGGAAATATTGCCGGTCATTTTAATCGCGCTGTTGAAGGCACTGGTCTTCCTGCGGCCAGTCGCGGCTTATTAGCAGGCTTAACCGCACCCGTTAGATTTGGTGCTAATGTTGCTCAATATGGCAGAGAGTTGGCCGGTTATGAGCCAAACCAAACATTATCAGAGCTTGCGGCGCCACTACCCGAAGCACCAATGGGGGCAACACCTCGCATTCCGTTTGCAGACGTTGAGATACCTGTAGCGCCTGCGTTGGAACTAGGTGGTGAAATTGCAGGAAGCATGGCCTCTGGTGGGCCTTTATTTAAAGGCTTGATGAAGGGGGCTGAGGCCGCACGTTTGCCCGGGCTTGTCTCTAAGCCTCTTGCAGGGGTAATAACAGGTAGTGCTTTATCCCCTGAGATGCCTTACTGGGGCGCTTTAATTGGGGCGGCAGGACCAGCAGCCGGTAAAGTTGCCAAGTATACAAGCGAAACCTTGCTCCCTTCGCTGAACGCATTGAGAAAAGTCCAAAAGCCTGTCGAAGCCTTTAACGCTATGTTAAAGCGTCACGACACGTTAGCCGATACTGCCAAAAAATTATACGCTGAAGCCACAAAGTTAGCCCAAGAGCGCAACTTGTCTCCGTTTAGAGTCCAAGACGATATTTTTGAGCCGGTGGAGACCTATTTTAGCAAAACGCCGGAAAACAAAGAGCTAATTGCTAACGCCAAAAAAGGAAACTACCAGGCACTGAACCAATTACAAATTGATATGGGTAAAGAGGTTCGATCGATATTAGGTAAAAAAGTCGTGTCGCAAGCAGAGCTTAATCAAGCCCGTGAACTACAAAGCGCGCGCGAACGTTTAAATAAGTCCCTGCGCTCACAATTAGCAGAACAAGGACATGCCGATATAGCTTCAATAAAACAAAACGCTGATAGACTATACGCGCACAAACTTAATACATACTATAATGAGAACCTTAAGCCCACCGTGCGTAATGTATTTGCAGAAGGTAAGCGATTAAGGCCCGGACAAACAGACCTAGATTTAATTAAGCCGTTCATGGAGCGCTCAGGGGCTATGGATGAATTTTTGGCACACCACCCTGAGATGCTAGAAGAGGTTACGATTGCTCGAAATAAGGCAATAGCTAAAGATAAGCTTAAACCTTTCGCGAACGTAGTCAAAACAGCAGGGCTTGGAGGTGGTGTTGTAAAAAGTGCCGAAATATTAAAAAGCTTACTGCTCCCCTGATAATAGGTTATAAAAGTAAGCGCAGGCGATAACAAGTAAAATAAATTGCCACATAATAAATTCCTCTTGAGTTCAAAAACAGTATAGCTCGAGAGTTGGACAAAAAACAAGCATAGATAAGGATTGACTATGGCTATGGTGCGAGGAAGCAACCCGGTATGGAGTTTTGTAGACTTAACCGGGCATCAATTTGACGATACCTTTTACATGTTCGTCTTAGAAAACGAGATACCCTATGCGCCTGCTACCGTTTGGCATGACGCAAACGGAAATATTCCGTGGACTAATCCTATTCAGTTCTTAGCGAACGGCACGCTCCCTATTGATATTTACTGGAATCCATACGCTGTTTATCGTTTGGAATTTAGACAAGGCAATACACAGCAAGACCCCTTAATTTATTTGGTGGAAAATTATGTACCGGGACAAGAGGGACCAGGACCTATTGATACCGTTGCATTATCGACCGACAACCAAGTTACCAACCCTCAATTTGCTATCATTAATACGCCCAATCCTTTTAGTTTGACGAACGTTTCTACCCAAAGTATTGAAGTAGGGCCGGGATGGTTTTTAGACTTAACCGGCACAGGGAATGTAACCATTACGCGGCTTGCGTTTAATAGCGCTACGGCCAATCCTACAAACGCGCCTTATGGTTTGGAAATTGAGTTAAGCGGCACGTGGACCGAGGCTGTATTAAGGCAGAGATTTTTGCAAAACGGGATGCTATGGGCTAATAAATACGTCTCTTTTAGTATAACCGCGTTGCGTCAAGTTAGCCCACAGTCTATATCAGCGCAACTTCGAGATTCTTTAGGAAATACTTTAACTGAAGTCTTGCCGACTACGACTTTGGATGGGAATTTTACCGAATACACAGGATTTGGATTGCTAGGCGATACTGTAAACACGCAAGACCCTCCATCCGCGTACATTGATTTGCGCATTAATTTGCCCACCGTTGCTAATTTAATATTAACCAGCATTCAATTGGTAGCAGGGGACTTGCCTATTCGTTATCCTTATGAGCAAGATACTATCCAGCGCCAAATAGACCATACTTTTCATTATTATAGGGACAGCATATTATTTCAGCCAAAACAAAATATTTTGACAGGATTTAATTTTGCTTTAAACCCTTGGCAGGCGCGCTCAACGGCTGATGCTAATTTAGCTACATTTGGGTACACAGCCGATCAAGTAATTGCTATACAGCAAGCCTATGTTGCTAGTGCAACAGGTAATAATATTAAAACCGGTCAGGCAGGAGTTTCTCAAAATCACGGTTACAAAGTAACCGCTGTCACTAGCTCGAATCAATTTGCCCTTGTCGAATTTATAGATGCGGCGACCATTCGGCCATATTGGGGTGGGGTTTTATCATTACTTATTAAGTTAAATGCTCAAAAACAGACGCCGGCTAATACTTTACGCGTTAAGGCTCGCTTAATCTACAGAGCATCATTACCTCCAACTCTTGCGCAAAACCAACCCATAGCATCGTGGGCATCAGGATCGGACCCAACTTATGCGGCAGGCTGGACGGCAATTATACCTAAAGACGATCCGGTTTATAATTTATCCGACGGCGACAATACGCTCTTGTTTGAAAATATGCTGTTACCTTCATCCTCTAATGCAAATATGACTCTTGGGGTGGTTATATATACCCTAAATGACATGATTGAGTCGGGAACTCCAGACAATATAGTTTTTTTCCAAGGTTCATTAATCCCTAACGAATTTGCTATGGAGTCAAGTGTATTGACTTTTGACGAAATGTTATCTCGGTGCCAATATTATTATGAAAAATCGTATAATAATGGCGTGGTCCCTGGGACTTCGAGTACTTCCGCAGGGGAATTAATTAGACCTCAAATTGCTTTTGATACGTCTGGTGTTGATACGAACTATGCTGCTCGGGCAGCCGCGTTTACATTTGAATTTAATACAGTAAAGCGCGGCACTCCTACTATAACGATTTATAATCCCAGTAGTGGTAGTGCTGATAGTGTTCTTGCTGTGTTAGCAAATGGCTCTTCTTCCTCAGTTGCAAGCAACAACAATTCTTTTAGTTCAAATTGGGCCGTATCAGGGTTAGGGACTAAATATGCATCTTATGTTCGACGCTCAAATTCAAATTTAACAACGGTGGCTAGTAGCTCAGCTGGAATCGAGGCTTATATTCGGTTCCATTTTGTCGCAAACGCACGATTAGGAGTTTAAAAAATGGCTATTCAATATAACAGCAATTACCATGAAACATTGCCCTTTAGTGATGTTGCTGTACAGGTTCATTGCACAGCGTCTACCGAGCAAACATTTACGGTTCCTGGAACCCCTACCACGCAATACCAAGCGTATTTTGAATACAACGACCTCTCAAACGTCTACGTCTGCCTAAACGCAACGCCAGTCATACCAGGGGCCGCAAGTGTTGGAACCCAACAATATAATGAATTTAAGCCTGAAAAGCGGTATGTTAGAGGGGGTGATGTTATTCACTTTATAACTCCAGACGCTAATGCATACATAGGGGTTTCATTGAGACAACTGCAAGGCTAAAGCGCTAATCACAAGGAATAAGTGATGGTCGATACGATAAAATTTAGCGAAATGATGTCGGGAGGAGATTTATCAACCGATGATAAAACCCCCGGTCTGCAAGGGGGTGTAAACGTCCTCTTTAATAACCCTGCGCCAAATTTAGCGCCGGGAACAACAGCTGAACGACCAGCACCTGGCCCTGAGATGTATTTTCGGCTGCGTTTTAATACTACCCTAGAAAGCTATGAGTATTATTCACCTATCTATGGGTGGGTGCAATTAGAGGACTCGGTAGACGTTCAAGGATTCCCATTTTTAATTTATACCGCCGATCCTTTGCTTCCCAGCGCGTTTGACCTTGGTACATTAAGCACCGGTCTTTTAAAGCAAACCGTGGTGGCCGGGGTAGCGACACCGTCTATAGGGGTAAATGGTACGGATTATTATGGCCCGGGATTTACCGGATATTTTGTTGCGCCTTTAGGGATAGCGGATATTAATAGCAACCCTATAATCCATGTCAATACGGCAGGCGCGTCTTCGGTAAACTATATTGGCTTTACAAATTCCGTGACCACAGACCCTGTGTTAATTGCACCTGAAGGAACGGACACTGATATAGAGCTAGACATTTATGCTAAAGGCGCGGGCGCTCTAGGGTTCGGAACGACAGCCTCTACCAACGCAATGGCGTATAATACCGGAACGGCCTATCAGCATATTACACGGTTTACTTTTCCCGATACGGCGAATACGGTGGATGTTACTTGGCAAGACGCAAGTGGTACGGTTGCTTATTTGTCCGATATCACAGCCGATGTGCAAAGCGTAACAGGAACGGCAAATCAAATTGACGTGGACAACACAGACCCACAAAATCCAATTTTATCTTTATCTGCAACGCTGGATTTCCCAGGAACATTCACTGTTCAAAACACAATAAACATTGATGCCATTATAGATGATGACACCTTTGCCACTGCTACAGACTCCAATGTTCCAACGGCTGAATCAGTCAAAGCCTACGTGGATGGATTAGATGCTGGCAGTGTAAAGAGTGTTACCGGAACGGCTAATGAAGTCGATGTCGATAATACCGACCCTCAGAATCCAGTGCTTTCATTGTCATCCACAATTGATGCGCCAGGCACGTTTACCATTCAGGGAACGACTGCGGTTGATTCAATAATCAATGACGACACTATGGCAACGGCTGCGGCTGATAATCTGGCAACGGCTTTATCTATTAAAAACTATGTTGATGGCTTGATTGGCACGGCTGTTTTAAGTGTAACAGGAACTGCAAACGAAATTGACGTGGACAACACAGACCCTCAAAACCCTGTGTTAAGTCTTTCGTCAACTCTAGTAGCTCCTGGAACCATAGCCGTAGGCAATCTGTTGCTCAGTGGCAATACCCTATCGAGTACAGACACGGATGGGAATATTAATCTTGTGCCGGATGGTGACGGCGTGCTGGTGCTTGACTGGGCAAAATTTCCTATAGCTGATGGAACAGCAGGGTTTGTGCTTTCAACTGATGGTGCTGGCCAGCTAGCCTGGGTTGCTCAAACCGCCGTGACCACACCAGGTGGCACGAATACACAAATACAATACAACAACTCTGGGGCGTTTGGCGGTGACTCAGGATTTACTACAGACGGCTCAGGCAATATTGACATCACAGGCAGCTTGAATGTAGACAACATCAGCATTGATGGCAATACTATTTCAAGTACCAACACCAATGGCGACCTAGTATTAACCCCGAACGGTACAGGGAACCTAGTACTAGATGGCCTGAACTGGCCACAAGCCGATGGCTCCGCAGGATTCTTTTTGAGTACTGATGGCATGGGAAACTTAAACTGGTCATCAGGTGGCGGTGGTGGCGGCTATAACTGGACTGAGGTTACAGGCACATCCCAAGCAATGTCAGTTAATTCGGGTTATATCGCCAATAACGCGGGTCTCGTGACTTTAACTTTGCCTGCTACTGCAAACGTAGGCGATACGCTCATAGTCCAGGGAAAAGGTGCAGGCGGCTGGCGCATTGCCCAGAATGCCGGACAAACTATCCATTTCGGCACCAGCGATACAACAACAGGTGCGGCCGGCTATCTTGAATCGACAAACCGCTACGATTCGATTGAATTGATTTGCATTACTGCCGATACTGAGTTTGCTGTACTGACAGGGGTGCAGGGCGTTTTAACAGTTGTTTAAGGAATCAAAATGGCCACAAATAACGCAACAGGATTTCCAATTCTTGACGAAGATAATATGGCGTCTAACAGCGATACTGCTCTTGCTACACAGCAAAGCATTAAAGCTTATGTGGATTCGATGTCGTCGTCGTCTCAAGTCGTGCAATATGTAGTTGCAACAAGTGCAGTTAATGATACAAGTACATCACAAACGCTTGCAAATTCAAGCTTGGCCGCAAGCATAATACCCACAAGCACAAGTAATAGAATTGTTGTTATCTGTTATGCGCCGGCGAGTTTTACGACATCATCAAATGCCACAAACTACGCTGTAAGATTCGATATTAGGCGCAACACTGGTTCAGCGACAACGATTTCAGGAACACCATCAGGAGCTTTGGCAGGTAACTTTTTTAACAATGGCCGCGCAAATGATGTAAGTCAGGATATGATTACAATTATAGGGACTGAAATCGCGCCAAGTACAAGCCTGCAAACTTATGTGTTGCGATTTGCGCGCGTCGCAAGCAGCGGAACAGCGACGATAGCAGGAGCCAGCCATGGCCCTGCATTTATGTTGATTATGGAGCTTAAAGTTTAATATGGCGGAAATAGGGTATCAAGAAACATTAAATATCAATCAAGTAGCGATTTACCGCGCAACTGAAAGCGATTTGTTGCGAACTACTGTTCCTGTTGGTTCTGGACAGAATCAAAAATGGTACGCTGTTTTGCGAATCAGGTTAGACAACCTCGATGTTAATGAATTATTTGATTGCGTGGGTTCTGTTGAAGTTACAAACGACACAGGCCATTCTGTCAGTTGTGTAGCGAGACTCGTTGTCAATTCAAATTACGATGATGAGCCTCCTGCAAATTCCGCGTTTTTTATTGGAGCTGGCGGCGGAGGCAATGTTTCGCCTTCACGGCATCACGAGTTGTTATTGCGGCCTGCCGTATGGATTCCGGCAAATTCGTACGGTGCACGAAATATAACGCTGATGGTTCGGGCGGCAAGTTCGGCAGCCCTTCCTGGCGATACAGTTAGTCTTACGAGCGCGCCATGCGAACTTGTAATCAAGCGATTTAGGAGAACTATTGATGAAAGTCAGTGATGTGTTAGTTCAGATGAGCATCGAAGCTGTTGTGCGCGGCGATATTGAATATAGCGCTGATTTAGACATTGCGAGTCTAAATATAGACTATCCAAACAACGATGCGCCGACCAACGAGCAGTTTCATGTTGCCGCAAATTCTGCGTTAAAACAAAATAAAATTCGAGAATATTCGCGCGCGTTACAGAATCATATTGATAATGTCGCTCGAGAAAAAAATTACGAGAATGGCTTTACGTGCGCTACATATATAAACAGCAGTAATCCGCAATGGCAAGCTGAAGCACAAGCTTTTGTAACGTGGCGTGATTTATGCTGGGAATATGCTTTAGATATTTACGAACAAGTTGAAAATGGACTGATTCAACCGCCAGCACTTGAAGATTTTATTGCAAATTTACCATTAATAGACTGGCCGCCAAGCTAAATTGGAAGGTGACCGTTTATTTTTTTTGCACTCACATTGTTGAGTATTACGATTGAATCTTTAACCGCACATTGTTAATTAGACTATATTGATATAATCTAAAGAAATTGCAAGACGCACAGGCCAAGGCAGCAAGGAGCAAGAAGATGGCGAAGCTAACAACGAAAGCTCGGAAAGCACTCCCAAAGAGTGATTTTGCTTTACCCGAACAACGTAAATATCCTGTTCACGACAAATCTCACGCGGCTAATGCTAAGGCTCGCGCACAGCAGCAGTATGACAAAGGCAATATCTCAAAGTCTACTTTAAGCAAGATTGATGCCAAAGCCAACAAGGTTTTAAATCGCAAAACCGATGAACCCAATTACAAGAGGGGTAAATGATGGCAAAAGATAAAAAGCGCGCTATGGATGAACGCAAACTGAATCGACCCGGCTACAACGAAGAAATAGACCGCGCAAAGGCGGCAGGGAACTATCAACGCTCTGACGCTTACGCCGAAGGCGCGGGCTATTTAGGAGTCGATGATTTAGACAAGATGAGGCGGCGTAAAATTAGATAAGCTACTACATAAATTATAAGGAGATAGGCAAATGATTACCCAAATAGGACGTTATTTTGTAGGACTACCAAACATCGTTGGCATCGTTACCGATGACAATTTAGCAACCATTACCACGACCGGATACCTTAACGATGAAGCCGACAACATTGAAGCGCTCAACAACGGCGAGTTTCAATGGGAAGATACCGACTTGGTATTAATTCATTACTCACCCAACCAAATTGGTTTCTTTGTACGCGATGCAAGCAACGCTACATTTGTAGCCAACCCACCTGCAGGCGGTTTAGCAAATACTTTGCCAGACGGTGATATTTTTGTAGGGAACGCCTCAAACGTTGCAACCGGCGTAACTATGTCAGGCGATGCAACTATTGATAATACTGGCGCGCTAACCATTGCTAACGATGCCATAACTACGGCTAAAATTGATGACGCAGCTGTAACCGTTGCGAAGCTTGAGGCCGATTTACAGCCATCGCATGTAGTGAAATTTGCAGGCCAACATACCACCGCTGGTGGTGCTGCAGCTGAGGCTATAACTGTAACCGGTGCGGCCGCTACGGATTTGGCTTTTGTGCAAATGGTTGACGCGGGCACAAACACGGTGTCAGTGGTTCAGGCTCAGGTTACGGCTGATACTTTAACTGTTACTTTTAGCGCTGACCCTGGAGCTGATGCAATAATTAATTATCAACTATTACGCGCTGTCTAATGAAGTGCGCAGGCTTATCTTCGTTGTTCTGGTAGTAGCGCTGTCCGCATGTTCTTCTCCGCTCATGCGGACGCATTTCGCTACCGATACTTGTATTAAGCCGTTTAAAGATTATCGATACTTAACGTGTTGTGATATTCATTTTTACATTGAAGATACGGAGTTTGTTATTCCAAAGGGATTTGAAACCGATTTAGCATCTATCCCGCGCGTGGCGTGGCCTGTTATGTCGCCTGCTTATTCTCAATTTATCCGACCGGCAATCGTCCATGATTGGTTCTATCGGATGACCTGTGATTTTAACCGCCAGCAAACCGATTTAATTTTTTATCACATGTTAAGACAAGAGGGGGTCTCCATAACTTCGGCTACGCTTATGTATTATGCCGTGCGTCTTTTTGGAGGGAAGTTTTACTCAGAGGAGTATTGTGAATGATTATAGACGATAAATTTAAGGACTGGATTCGCCGCGGCGAAGGGTATGATAATATGCCCTATATTGATACGGCTGGCAAGCTAACTATTGGTTATGGTCGTAACTTGCAAGATAACGGCATATCTTTAGAAGAGGCTGAGTTTATGCTTGATAACGATATTAAGCGTGCTTTAGCCGATGTGGAAGATAAGGAATGGTATAAAGACCAACCAGAGGGCGTACAACGCGCGCTGGTGAATATGTCGTTTAATTTAGGCTTAACACGCTTGTTGACGTTTAAAAAAATGATAGCCGCCTTATTAGAGAAGGATTATGCGAAAGCCGCGCGTGAAGCCTTGGACAGCAAATGGGCGCATCAAGTGGGCGATAGAGCTAAAGATATAGCCGTTATGATTAGAGAAGGAAAAAAATATGAGCCTGCGCCCTGAAGAAATAGATCACATTAATACGGTCGCATGGTTTGAAGAAGAATTTCCTGAATTAGCAGAGGATTTTCATCATTTTGCTAACGAGCGTCGTTGTAGTGTTATGGAAGGACGCAAACTAAAACGCATGGGAGTTCGCAAAGGCGTACTGGATTTTTTCCTAGCTGTTCCTTCCTCTGGATATCACGGCCTATGGGTTGAACTAAAAGTCAATAAGGGCAAATTAACGCCTGAGCAAATTGCTTTTATTGAACGAAAAAACGCTCGGGGCTATCTTGCGCTTGCGGTTTGGGGTCATGATGCTGCAAAAGAAGCAATACTGTGCTATTTGAAGGATTACATAACAAGTAGTTCAACAGATACACCAAAAAACCTGTATAATAACAGACCAATTTGTCAGTACAAATTTTGTCCGCACCAATATTAATCTTTTTTTGCATTTCCTGTTCAATTTGTACCTGAGTGTGTACAAAAAAGGCGTTAAGTCTGATTATTAAGATAATCAGACTTTATCAATTAAGGCGGCAAGTTCGGTCGCTTCTTTTTTGCTTAAGCAACGAAAAGTATGCGATAACGTTATTTTGCATTTGCCGCTCCAATTACCGTTCTACGCGAGAGACCCCGTCCTGAAGGACGGGGAGGATGTCAACTCTGAATCCTGTTAATTAGGGTTTTCCCGCATATCCAGCCCAAACTGGCAATGGGTTTTTATACACCATAAAGTGGTAAATCAATTTTAATATTTCTTTCCCAGGTTAGTCTCAAGGCATTCATAATAGCAATGATATCAATAAATTCCTGAACAATAGCTCCGGTGACAGGAGGAATGTAACCCAGTGCTGCAAAGCACATACCAATGATGCTCAATCCCATACCCCCAAGAGCACTTTGTAATACAATTTTTCTTGTTTTTAAGCTTAGATGAAAAAGCTCATCTACTTTGTTAAAAGTATTTTCCATAATTACAGCACTGGCAGCTTCTGCTGTTACATTACTGAATTCCCCAAATGCGATTCCTACTGTCGCGGCAGTTAAAGCCGGTGCGTCATTAATACCATCACCCATAAAAACTGTGGGAGCCTTTTTCACTTCTTCACGCACAATATCAAGCTTTTGTAATTAAGGAAAGAGTCTGAGTGTTCTTTGATTTTTTTTTCTACTTGATCTGCATAGCAGCGAATAGACTCGTTAATAACAAGAGCCACCTCACGGCCTGATACAAATCCTGGTTTTGCATGTTTATCTACATATTTAGCCATATCGTCATAAGCTTTCATAAGCAGCGTTCTCAACTGAGATGAAACAAGCATGGGCAGGGAATAAGGAATTGAATCCTCTTGCTGGAGTAATTCGTTGAGTTCAGAAAAAAACTCCCTGGTTATTCTTGTTACTTCCTTGGCTGACTCGATATCGCTCCATTCTATATGATATGTGTGGATGGTTTCTGGCATTGGACTACCTATTATTTGACATTCTCCCCGCCCTAAAGGGCGAGGATTCCTACCGCGTTCACACCGAAGTTTGACTCGCCTCGGTGGGTTCCTGGGCCGAGTGCGCAACCGCTGCTCGTATCTCCACAGGCGTTACTTCCGGCATGCCCTGCCGTAGGCTGCCTTGGTTTTCGGCAGCAATGCCATTATAGGACATCTGCGCCGTCCGCGCTATCCTTCCCCGCCCTGAACGGCGGGGTTTGTCGCGCACCGGGTCAAGCCACACTGTTTCGCAATCTCACACCCAACCAAGCCGTTGCCCTACTCTCACTCTACGGGCATAGCATGGATGATGTTTTGGAGTGCCTGCCAGTATTTCTCTAAGCTCATAGCTTCTTTTCTTTTTCTTCAAAAATAAAAAAATTTGTTGGGCTGTGGGTATGTGGGCAACACCTGAGCGCAGCGAAGGTTTGTCCACATATCCATCAGCTTGTGAGTCGCGTTTGTGGGTAACGCGATAGCGTTATCCACAGTTAGCGGCGATTAACTACAGGTATTTTTAATACAGGTTAATATAGGTATATAAGTATGCGTGACCGTTTATTCGTAAAAGCGTGACCGTTTATTCGTGGATAACTCATGCTACACACAGGCTTTTTCACAGCAAACAGGGTTAGGTGGTGATATTATTCTGCAATCAGAATGCAATCATTTAGCAAGCGTTTCGCAAAACTCTTTTTACGATGAAATAAGAATAGCCTTTATTTTCAATATGCTATTGATTAGACCCTAGTTAATTTCCGGTTTCAATGAAATAAAAATTAAGCCCAGATAGGTAAATAGCGGGCAAACTTTTTAGAGTCAGGAGCGTTTGGATCCCGTTTAATCAAATTTTGCTCCAAAGCATTATTGATAATTTGGGAAATACTATTGCCACTTCTTTCGGTAAGCCCGAATCTTTCTCGCAGTGATTGATTAGTCAATCCCCGTAGTCTTTACGTCGTTGACCGTTGACTAGCTCCTGTGCTTCCTTGGTAATGCTCAAATCCTGCTCCTTCAACATTAAATTCTTTTTTCTTAATACGATAGCCGTTTGATTCATGTTTTATCCATATCTTGGTGGGTTCTTTTGCAAAACCTAGCATCATAACCATTTTGCCGGCGTCGGTAAGATGGGGATACCAGTCGCTGGCGTTAGTACAATGCTTTTTAACAAATTGTCCGTAAAAAACGTGCTTTGCTTTTTCGCTGGTGGGCGTAAAGTTTTCGTAATAAGTAGACTGCTTTCCCTCTTCGTTCTTACATATATAAGCCGCGCTTACTCTAAAAGCCGATTGCGTAGGGTGAACTTTAAAATAAGCGCGCAATACGTTTAATTCATGCAGTCCCTCTTTAGCAGGCTCAATGCTAAGCCTATCATTTGGGTCGATAATCTCCGTTTGACATAACCTACAATGGCGGCTGGCGATATCGTTTTGCGCTTTGCAGTCATCGTTGGGGCATTCTTTAAATTCAAAAAAATAATCGCAACGAACAATAATCTCTTTGCCTGTTTCCCTATCTTCATAACGCCTCTCTCCTATACACCGCCTTGCATGTTCGCTGTTTAATTGAAAGCATTTAGGGCATTTTATAACGAGCGCTTTTTCTTCGTTTAAGGCTTGCCGTACCGCTTTTAGCAATATTGGATTATCCCAATCTTGATGGCGCTCAATATTTCCTGCAAAGTCTAATACTAGGGCGTCTTTTTTTCCGGTTTTATCAGACAACCGTAGAACGCGGCCCATTGTTTGGACGAACAAAACGAGGCTTTCTGTAGGACGTAAATATGCAAGCGTATCAAAAGGGGGAACGTCAATACCCACACTAATAATAGCAATATTAACCAAATATTTAATTTTACCCGCTCTAGCATCGTTTAATATCCTCGTGCGTTCATCCTGTGGGGTTTCGCCTAAAATTAAAGCGCTTTCGCTAGGGGGCAAGTGCGACATAATCTCTTCGGCGTGTTTTTTGTTAGTTGCAAAAATAAAGCAGCCGAACCGTTTTTGACTTACCATGACGTGTATTATTTGTTTACAAATAAGCTCTGTTAAACGGGCGCTTTGTGTTACAACTTCCTCTAGCTCTTTAGCGTTAAATTTGCCGTTTGATTGAATCCGTACGTTTGAGAAATCCAGCATCAGTTCTTTTTCAATTTCAAAATTTGGGTCAATTAAATAACCGTCTTTGATTAATTGCTCTGTTGTAATGTTTCCCACCTGTGTTTTAAACAGGCAGTTATCTCCTACTATTTCAGATCCTTTATAGCGAAAGTTTGTCCCTGTAGCGCCTAGTAATCGCATGTCTGGGTATTGGTGCTTGTAATGGCGCAATATGCGCATAAAGCAGGTGCGGTCGTTGTGAAAATTGATGTTATGTGCTTCGTCCACCACTATGATATTAAAGTGAATATGGCTTAAGGGTTCATTTTTATTAATAGCGTTTAAAACGGATTGAGGCGTTCCGAATATAACAGTAGAATGATCGTCTTTTTCACCAAGGGCTGCGCAATATATCGAAGCATCGCCACCTTGCTCGATAAAGATGGCACAATTATTGCGTACTAATTCGGCGTTATTGACTAAGCATAAAGCACGCTTACCGGCTTTTTGCATCGTGATTAGAATAGACGCAAGCATTAAACTTTTGCCTGCGCCTACGCTTGCCATTAACAATACGGGGGCGTCATCTTTCTTTAACGCATCCCAACATTCTTTTACAGCGTCCTGCTGGTACGGTCTTAATACCTTCATAATACCTTGTTAATCCTTTAACAGTGGGGCGTTTGTTACTTATCATTAAGTCGCCTCGGGTCATCGTTTTCGTTTAAAAATACCGCGCCATGTGGGTTTTTTGCGGCTAGTGAACTACCGACTTTTAACATATAATCATAAATCGCCTGCACGTTTCCTTGGCGATCATCCAGCGTTTTTATTTTGCGCTCTAGGTCTTTATACATATACTCGTATTGTCTAGCAACCGATTCACAGTATTCCACGCGCTTCTCAAGCATTTTGATTCTTTCAAGCAGGGGGTCTTTTGGCGTATCTTCTTTAGGCGTGACAAGCGCTGACGATTGTGTTTTATTTAGAGTTAATTCTGTCATGCGAACGCCTCGATAAGTTGGGTCGTTAGGTCGTTTTTCATGGTTTCGACCGCCTGTTCAAGCAAAGCAATAGCATCGCTTGGCCTCTCAAAGCAACACGCCACTGGAATTTTTCCGTTGACTTTGTTGCCGTATATGGCTCGCAGCTTGATGGCCTTGAGCGCAATCTCAAAGCCTTTGTGCGAGTTTTTTGCCTCGATGTAGTAGAGGCGTTTACAGTCTACCATAATGTAATCCCTCTATCTTTTTAAACCCGCACAAAGCGTTTACAACGTTGGCAGTAATGCGCTCTATGCGGTACTGTTGCAGCCTCGGAATATAGCCGCGCATCCGCCAAGAATCAAAAGTGGTTCGGCAAAGGCCAAGCTCGCGACCAACGGCCGCGCCTGAACCAAAATACTTTAATACTTCGTCTACGGACATGCTTTAATCCTTAAATGTATTAATAAACACGATCATTAACCCCATAGAAAGCAACCCGCAAGCCCACCATTCCATTTTTGCCGTATAGCCTATAGCAGATGCAATGCTTACTGCTGCAAGGTATGCCATTATCATTTTATTTTTAAAGGATTTCATGGTTATTCCTTCTGTACGTTTTTCACGCTTGGTATTTCTTTTGTCGAAAGGGTGGCCCATCATTTATCGGGCTCTTTATTAAGCTTGGCTATAAAATCGTCTGCTTGCGCTGCGGTTAATTGACCAATGGACTCAACGCCGTAATAATCCAGAGCTTTTGTCATACGCCCGTTGGTGAAGCCTTTAACCGCAATTAAGGCGTGGAGTTCCTTAAGTTGCTGAGGGTTTGCAACTTCACCGGTTTCGTTAGGCGCTTGGATGACTTCCGCGTCAATAACTTGGCCTTTAGCGGCTTTTAATTTATTCATAAGGTGGTCTGATTTGCTTTGCTTGCTTGGGGCGACTCCTTCGTTGTGTTGTGCCATTTCCTCTTCGCCGTAAGTACCTCCGAGCAGGTCTTGAAAGCAGGCGCGCAAGCATTGAGATTCGGCTACTTTTTTAATCATCGTGGCAGGCTTATCTTTCCAAACGCTGCGCCCTGTTGAGTATTCCCCAATTTCAACAAAAACATATAAAGGTCGTGATGATTTATGGCGTTTAGCAATACAGTATGCGCCTACCAATTTTCCTCGGTTAGTGAGACTATAGGAATGTTTCACCTCACCGTTTACCACTTCAAATTTGTCGTTTTCATATACGGCATCTGATTGATGGTAATCGTACTCAACGTGGGCTTGCGCGGCTTTACGATAACCGTCTCGGCCGATAAAAACTTGAGCGGGTGATGATTTATCGTATTTAACCGCCCAAATCTCGCGGGTGAACGGATTTAATCCGGAGGCTTTGCCAAGACCTACAAAGAACTGGAACTCCATATCTGTAAGTGTAGGTGCGAATAATTTGCGTATTTCCTCTAGCTTCTTTTGATCATCCCACATAACCAAACCGTGGATGTTGGATGTTGTTAATGCGTTAGTCATGGGTGTCTCCTCGTTATTCTTCGTCAATATTTTTTAAAGCGTACATAGGAACGCCAAGCTCTCTAACAGGATAAGCCGGCCATTCGTCTTTATCTAAACATTCGCGTAAGTTCTTTTTAAGGTTATTAAATTGGTCAATTCCAAACTGTAACGCTTCCTCATCCATCATATAAACCGCCGGTACATAAGGGGGCTCTTTTTCGCATACTAGATTTACAAACATCTCAAACGGCTTGCCGACCGCTTTGCAGGCTTCAAATATCATGCCGGCTTGCAAAAAGTAGCCATATCCAACCGATGACCGTTGAAACGCATAATAACTTGCATCAGCGCTTGTTTTTACATCGACTACCATTTTCTCGGCCCAAATATCCGGGCGCACTTTGAACTGCAGGCCTGTTTCTTTATCCGTCCAGAATATTGATTGCTCAAAAACTGCCTCACCTAAAAGGGTGCTAACAATTTCGTGTTCGCGGATTTGGTTTGCCATTTCCTGCGACTTTTCATATTGGTCAAGGGTTACTACAATTTTCCCCTCGCTATAGGTTTGAAACTCCGCCCATTCTTCTTTGCCTTTTGCCGTTCTACGGTCTATCTTAGGCGCGATCGCGTATTCTTTGTCTAGTTTATGCGGCTCTAATAAGAGGGTGTGAAACAAAGACCCTATAATCATAGCGGGGGTATCTTCTTTGCGCTCTGCGCGTCCTGAAAACACCTCGTACCAAAAATGATAAGGGCTTTTATTCAAAAGCATAAGGGTGCTGCGTGAAACGCCTGCAGACGCGTGGTATTCCTCATTGGTTATGTCATAAATACCGTCTTTAAATTCTTTTCTTTTCATAAATGCTCCTTGTAGTTAGTCTGGTATGACGCTAAAAACTGCCTGCAAAATAGAGCGAGACTTTCTATAGCGTAAGGATGAATACCCTTATCGTCCAGCACACACTCGCAGTTTTCGTTCTCGATGTACAAGTCGTATCCGAACGACGGGTTTTTGCTTAACATTGTTGAATTGTCTTCTCCACAAATATCAGCGAGCGTCATGCTGTAGATTGTTTTTTTTGCATCAAATATGTGCATTTTGAGTACTCCTGTTACTAGTATTCGCTTCTTACAAAATCCTTTGAACCTATTTTTGTAATATCGTTGATGTTCATTTTGTTGACTCCTTTGTTTGTGTTTGTGGGTGTATTAAAACATAAGTGTTAACTTATGTCAACACAAATGTGTTAATTGGATTGGGTTATTTCTTGATGGCCGAATACAATATATATTTGATCAAACATAACTATTAAGGTATTATCCAATTCATTTCATTTATGCGTGCCCAATATGAATATTGACGAACTAATAGAAGAATTTGGCAGCGGTCGTAAGGCTTGTCTTGCTCTCGGAATATCCGATAGAAATTTTTCCAACTGGAAGAAAAGGGGATGGATACCCCATGCCCAGCAACTAAGAATTGAAAAGATTACTGATGGTAGATTAAAAGCAGACGAGTTTGGGCCAGACAGAAGGCCGGTGAATTTATCTAATTGATGTGTTGCGCATAACGATAAAACAACCGTATGTTTTAATGTTTAGCCTTAGGAAACAGAGTGTAGTTATTTGAATTTGCGCATCGGGTCATATTATTAAAAAACTTGTAATATAGCAACTACTGTGTTACAATTCTTTTAACAAAATAACAAAGGGTAAAAAAAATGACGCCGGCTGATGTAAAAAATCATTTTAAATCTCTGTATCGTTTTCGGAAGGAGACGGGGATGTCCGCTGCTACACTAGCGAATTGGCTCAAGTGGGGGTATGTTCCTATTAACGCGCAATATCGCTTGCAACAAATTACCGAGGGTAAATTAACCGTTACAGCTGAGCAAAAGCATGAGCGCAAAGGGAGCGTTTAGTCCAGAGCAATATATCCAACATGAAGTGCAGCTGCGTGTTCATAATGCAAAGTTTTTGTATCTTGAAAAACGCATGGACAGAATTGATAACAAATTAAACTGGATGATAGGTTTGATTGTGTCATCGATTGTCGTACCCGTGGTGCTTCATTCTCTGTAAATTAACCAATCAAAGAGGATTTGATGGAACTTAATACAAAAGAACTTGCGTGCGATTTACTTAACCGAATAGCCAATTCCGTTATTGAGCGAGAAATTAATCCTATTGAATTATTTTTTAGCTCAAAGGAAATAGAAGTGGTAGAGTCGTGGTTAAGGGATAAGCTTATAAAAACACAAAGCCCGACCTGAATCGGGCTTTTTTTTGTGTTGAACTCAACCATAAGGAAGTATAATGGAACTTACTCCAACTTGCGAGGCCATTATATCATGAATCAAATTGATAATGTTATCGAATTAAAAAAATTATATCAGTATTTATACGGCGCATACCACGCTACAAATGACGACAATGCAGGCCGTGTTTTGCATACGGCTTGTCATCGCTTAGAGGAAATAATAAACGCTATGGAATTACAAAAAGCTACTTTTGCAGAAGGTTTGGCTGTGAAAATGAAATAGTAATGTAATGGTAGGGCATCCAGCCCTCGCGTGTCAATCAATTACCAGTTGATTGCACGTAAATCCTACAACAGTTCTTGTGGTAGAGAACAATCACACGGAGTTATTATAACATGACTGATTCAATCAGCAAACCTAAAACAAATAAATTGGGCATAAAAAAAGCACGCGACAATCGTGGCCCATTCTTAATTGTAGATGTAAATATTTGGGATAATCTTTCGCCGTATGCGCTTAAGGTATATGGCCAGCTTAGAAAGCTAATTGACTTTAAGCTTGACCATGACGAGGTCGATATTACCGTTGAGTCACTAGCTATCCGTTCTGGTATATCCGAAAGAAAAACCTACCAAGTATTAAACGAACTCGAAAAAGAACATTTCCTTATCAAAAGAATAAAAAACCATCACTGGCGCTATGGGCAAACTAACTCTTATGACGTTGCCCAAACGTATGGATTTTTTAAACCTGTAGAGGAAACACACGAAAAGACTGATGATAATACAACTGTACAAGATTTGCCAACCCCTGCACAATATGCAGGCCCGACTGCACAATATGCAGGCCCGACTGCACAATATGCAGTACCATATAAGAATCAACAATCTTTTCAAAAATCTTCTCATGTGTGTGGGGAGGCTTCGCCTCCTACACAGCACACAATTAAAAAATTAAAAAAAGAAAAAGCAGAGCAAAAAGCGTTAGAAGACCCGGCAATTCAGGAATTATTTACTCAAAAATTTCAAGGCAGGAACGTAACGCTTGAGGAAATGTTCGAGTCTTGCAGAGACCATTACGATCAAAAATCCACATGGGCAACGAGGGATAAGTTTAAAAAATGGGTTGCTCGAGAAAATCCTGAAAATTACCTAAAAATAGATTCGCATGAAGGTCGAAAAAAAGTAATTGACACCGCAGGGGCCGATTATGCGCTTTATTTATCTCAATTTCGTAATGACAGAGATTTTTTGAAGTTAGCCCATGTGCAGGGTAAAGAACCTATGACATTTGAGGAATGGAAATGCCAACGCGTGACGAATGCAAGCGCATGATTAGCAAAACAGCGCTTAAGTGCGGGGTAAGCCCACGGTTAATTGCAATGCGCCTATTGAGCGAAGACGATAAACAGGATATGTTAAACGGGGACTTATCCTTAGAAGCATTGGAAGCTCATGTTAATGTTTGGAAAGAGATGGGTTTACCGGATTACGCGCATGGTAATTGCGAGCCTTCTAACCCTGAAAGATAACAAGATGGACGACTTAAAAATGCAACACGGAACTGTGAAATGGTTTAACGACCAAAAGGGGTATGGGTTTATTGAAAGCGGTAACAAAGATTATTTTGTGCACTTCAAAGAAATTAAAAAAGACGGGTTTAAAAGTTTAGCGCAAGGAGAGCAAGTGCGTTTTACCGCATCCAACTCCCCTAAAGGCTTAACCGCTAAAGATGTTTATCCGGATTAGCGTATTGACATCCTCCCAGGCCTGAATGCCGGAGATTCATACGGCGCATCGGATAAATCACCGTTTATGCGATCAAAGTTATTTAAGAATTGTCGACAAAAGGTTGCTAGGCTTTCCATTGCGCAGGGATGAATTTGACTCTCTGAAATTTTCTGGCCGTCCTCGTTTTCAATTTCCAAGACGTAACCGAATTTTGTATTTTTGCCGACCCAAACTTGGTGCTCTTGCCCCATCAAGTCGTAAACGCTGCACTCTTCTAGTGTTTTAACCACTTCAAGTTCCTCTGCCGCATCGTCTTCCCAAGGGTTATAAACGTTTTCATCGGTAATTCTGCAAGGCATTTTCATGTTTTATCTCCGGTTGTTGTTGTTGACGATTTGAATGTTACAATAGTTGAAATTATATTACAAGGGTTGTAGTACAAAAATATGTGTTAATATTGTTGTGTGTTTACAAAGGAATGGTTATGAAGGTTTTAAAAGTTGATTTTTATTCACGCGGGGGGGCAAAAAAATTTAAAGAATATTTATCTAAATTGAGATTGGATAAGTTTTATGAAGTATGTTGTATGTGTGGATGGGATAAAGCCTCTATTGATTTAGCACATTTAGTTCCACATTCTGAGGGGGGAGGATATACCCTAGATAATATTTTGCCGCTTTGTCCTAATCATCACCGGCAGCTAGACCGATGGTTAATTAGCGATGCAGAGCTTGAAAACATACAGTTTTTTTTGTGGGAAATAGATCAATTAATCAACACCTATTAAATTGCTCACAAGTTTATCCACGGATTTTGTGGATAACCTAAAGTTGTGCTATGTTCTAACTATTGCACGAGGGGGGATTGTGCAATGTTCTATTAATAGACATTTACACGGAGAGTACTCATGAAAGATGACGTCAAAGACTTTAGCTATGAAAAGGCCGATAACAGCCATTACGCTGTACCGTCAATGTATGGCAAGATGTGTCGGGAGCAATACAATATGCAGCCTAAGTATTGCGAGCCGGGCGCGGCTGACGGCGAGATGAAAGGCGCTAAAAGAAACGAGCAGGCCGGCCCTTAAGACGCGTCATGCTTAGGGACTATAAAAAAATAAACGTGTCGGATTTGCGCTTATTTGAGGCAAATTCGCGCACGCATTCCGCAGAACAAGTAGAGCAAATTATCAAGAGTATTGAGGAGTTCGGCTTTACAAATCCGCTATTGATAGACGAAAACAACATCATAATTGCAGGACACGGCAGACTTGAGGCTGCGCTTAAGTTAAAGCTTACCGAAGTGCCGTGCATTGTTATACGGGGCTTAACAGATGCGCAAAAAGCGGCCTACGTTATAGCTGACAATAAATTAGCGCTAAACGCCGGGTGGGATCATAACAAGCTTATTGACCAGTTTAAGTATTTGGAGTCGGTTGATTACGATTTGACCTTGACGGGTTTTGGCTTAGACGAAATTGCAAGCTTTATGCCCGAAGAATTGCCAGAGGCTTTTTGCGGTGAGAACGATTTGCCAAAAGAGCCGAGCGAACCTATAACCAAAAAAGGCGATGTGTGGTTGTTGGGCGAGCATCGTTTGATGTGTGGTGATTCTACTGTTCAAACAGATGTGGAAAAGCTTATGAACGGCCAAGCACCAAACACGATGATTACCGATCCACCTTACGGGGTACGGTATGAGGCAAGCTGGCGCGCCAAAGCAAAAGGCTCTAAAAAAACTGCACGAGAAGAAAACTCAAGCCTGCAAAATGACGACAAAGCTGACTGGTACGATGCTTATGTGTTGTTTAGATGTAACGTGGCTTATGTTTGGCACGCCTCAGCCTTTAGCGATGTAGTTATGGATGGCTTACGCCGTGCGGGTTTTGAAATCAAACAGCAGATTATTTGGAATAAAAATATTCACGCCTTAAGCCGTTCTGACTATCATTGGAAGCATGAGCCCTGTTGGTATGCTTTGCGCTCCAGTAAGGAGAGGAACTGGAAGGGAGGTCGCTCGCAAATGACCGTTTGGGAAGTTCCAAGCGTAGTGTGCGAAAAGGATAAGACCGCTCATCCAACGCAAAAGCCCGTCGAGCTATTTGAGCGTTCGATTGTCAATCATACTAACCCCGGGGAGTACGTTTACGACCCGTTTGCAGGATCGGGCACCTTAATGATTGCGTGCGAAAAGACCAAAAGACGGGCGCTGATGATGGAAATTGATGTCAAATATTGCGATATAATAATACAACGATATAAAAACTATACAGGTAAGGACGCCATTAGAGAGGTATGATATGCCGGACAATACACCTCACCAGCCAACCGATAAAAGTCGCGCGGAAGTTAGCGCGCTGGTTTCTTTTGGGATTACGCAGGAGGATATAGCAAGATATATAGGCATTTCGGTTGATACTTTAGCAAAGTATTACCGACATGAGCTAGATACAGCGTTAATTAGAGCCAACGCTATGGTAGCAAACAAGCTATTTCGCAAGGCTACCGAAGGAGATGATCTAACTGCTATGATGTTTTGGCTTAAAACGCGGGCTAGGTGGCGCGAAAAAGACGCGTCTGATGATAGGAACTTAACATCGTTAGCTGAGAAATTAATAGATAAGTTAGTCGACTAGAGGGGAAACTATGTGGCATAACTTAAAAAAACGATGGCGGTGCTGGAAAAACGGTCACCGCTATTTAATCGACCACTTTGACGACCAAATGATGATGGTGGCAACGCAATGCTATATTTGTCATAAAATGCAGAGGCGTTGAGATTGAAAGATTCAGATAAACTGGTAAAAACATTAAACTCGTTGCCCTTATTTGCAAAAAACTTTTTAAAGATTCGGACTAAATCCGGGCGAGTAGAACCTTTTGTTTTTAACCGTGCTCAGGAATATTTACATCAAAGACTAGAAGACCAGAAGGAAGCAACAGGCCGCGTTCGAGCAATTGTGTTGAAAGGGCGCCAGCAGGGTTGTTCTACTTATGTTCAAGCGCGCGACTTTTTTATCGTTAGTACGCGAAGAGGTAAGAAAGCGTTTATTTTGACGCACGAGGCCGAAGCCACCAAAAACCTGTTTGACATAACCAAACGCTATCTGGATGAAATGCCTGACGGTCTTGTACCCGTTCCTGATACCTCAAGCGCAAAAGAATTAAAATTTAACACCTTAAATTCAAGCTATGCCGTAGGTACGGCGGGAAACAAAAGCGTAGGGCGTTCGCAAACTATACAGCTTTTCCACGGCTCTGAGGTTGCCTATTGGCCGCACGCAGAAGACCATGCGAAGGGAATTTTGCAAGCCGTACCCAACGAACCGGGCACCGAGATAATCCTTGAGTCTACTGCCAACGGGATAGGTAATTACTTTTACAACATGTGGTGTGCGGCGGAATCAGGTGCGTCTGACTTTCAAGCCATATTTATTCCGTGGTATTGGCAACGGGAATACCGCATCGAAGACGATGAAGCCCTAGCGCTTGGTTTGACCGAGGAAGAGGCTGAGTATTACGACCTGTATGCCCACAACGGATTAACCGTTGAGCATTTATTTTGGCGTAGACGCAAGCTAAAAGAGTTTAGCAACGACCACGAAACTGCAAAAGAATTGTTTAACGTGGAGTATCCTATGACCGCGTTGGACGCGTTTCGTAATCCCGTAGCCGACAGGTTTATCAAAGCTAATCTTGTAATGCGCGCGAGAAAGGCTACAGTAACGTCTGAGTCTCCTTTAGTCATTGGGGTAGACCCTGCTATAGGGATGGC